>Ga0114950_10000162_pt1 | contig 40272 bp, 38 predicted proteins | sample N075metaG_FD_83503 | JGI IMG/M metagenome (GOLD analysis project Ga0114950, IMG submission 83503) | Deep subsurface microbial communities from Kermadec Trench to uncover new lineages of life (NeLLi) - N075 metaG | ecosystem: Environmental > Aquatic > Marine > Ocean trench > Sediment | place...
AGCAACCTGTGCCTCAGGATAGACGACTACCTCATCGAAACGTTGCAAATCAAGGATAACGGGATCAAGAACTTCAAAATCACGCGGATTTCCAGCGGCGATTGAGCGCCGAGACGATCGCCATGAACGAAGCCGTAATGGTGTTGCGGCTCATACCCGCACCATAGCAGCGACCTTCCTCACCATCGTCAATGGCGAGCAGGCAGATCGCCTTGGCATCCTTGCCCGTTGTCATCGCGTGCTCGTGATAGTCAATGATGTTCAACGGCTCGTTGAGCGTCTGCACCATGCCGTTTACGAAGGCTTCGATGGGCCCGCTACCTTCGCCGTCAATCGTCACTATCTGCTCGTTGAGCTCGACGCGCGCGACACAGCGTTGGTCGGCCTCACGGCCGATGAGCAGATCGAAATCGACCAACCTGTATGGGCCGCTGGTAACCACATACTCGTCGAGCAGCGCTTGCAGGATCTCCTCGGTCTTGACTTCACGATGCAGCCGCTCGGTCAGGCGCTGCACAACAGCGCTGAACTCGACCAGCATCTCGCGGGGTAGGCCGATGCCATAATATTCTTCCAGGACGAACGCTACGCCGCCCTTTCCGGATTGGCTGTTCACCCGCACAGTCTCTTTGTAAGACGAGCCGACATCGGCCGGGTCGATGGGGAGATACGGAACCTCCCAGTGATCCCGATCCACCTTTGCCATTCCTTTGCGAATGGCATCCTGATGAGAGCCGGAAAAGGCGGTGAAGACCAGGTCTCCCGCGTAGGGATGCCGTTCATGAACCGGCAGCTTGTTGATCTCTTCCACGCTAGCCCGGATCCGTGGCATCTCGCGAAAGTCGAGTTCGGGATCCACACCCTGGCTAAAAAGATTCATGGCCATCGTGACGATGTCGCAGTTGCCCGTACGCTCGCCGTTTCCGAACAACGTACCCTCCACGCGTTCCGCACCCGCCATCAGCGCAAGCTCGGTAGCCGCGATGCCTGTACCACGATCGTTGTGTGTGTGAAGGCTGATTACTGTGCTGTCGCGTTTCGGAAAGTTGCGCACAAACCACTCGATCTGATCCGCATAGATGTTGGGCGTCGCCATCTCTACCGTTGAGGGCAGGTTGATGATGACCGGCTCTTCGGGTGTCGCGCCCCACTCCCCGACGACAGCGGTGCAGATTTCTACCGCAAAGTCGAGTTCGGTACCGGTGAAGCTTTCCGGCGAGTATTCGAAGGTGATATTGGAATCCAGGTTCTTAAGCCCGTCCTTGACCAGGCGGGCGCCCCGCACGGCAAGCTCCACGATGCCGGCGCGGTCCATTTGGAACACCACGCGACGCTGCAGCTCCGAGGTCGAGTTGTACAGGTGAAAGATTACGTCGGGCGCGCCCTCGAGCGCTTCGACTGTGCGCGCGATCAGCTCGTGACGTGCCTGACACAACACCTGAATGGCCACGCCGTCTGGGATCCGGCCCTCGTCGATGATACGCCGGATAAAATCGAAGTCTGGCTGCGAGGCAGCGGGGAACCCCACCTCGATCTCGGCAAAACCGACGTCGAGAAGGAGGTCGAACATCCTCAGCTTCTCGTCCACGTTCATGGGGTCGATCAACGCCTGGTTGCCATCGCGCAGATCTACACTGCACCACCGAGGCGCGGATTCGATCACCCGGGTCGGCCATTGCCGATCCGGCAGTTCGATGGGCTCGAAGCGCCGGTATTTCCGGAAAGGCATCCTGTTGGCCGCGCGGCCAGTATAGATCTTGCCCCGGCCGCCGGAGGGCATCTGGGTCTGCTCGCTCATCGTTTTATCGCCTGCACGGCGATCCTCATGTTAAACGATCTCAACGGATCGTCGCGGTCTGATAGGTGGGTTCCAGGTTGGGCAGTCTGCCCTGTTTTCAGATAGTTGCCGGCTACGCCGGCAGTCGCAGCAGCGCCAGGAAGGACAGAAGCAGGACGGATCGAGGCCTCAATTTACACGCACCGGTAAAAGACTTAGTAACTATAGCCAGCAATTTCGGGCTTGCCAAGCGTGGCGGACGGCTGACTGACCATCCTGCGCTGCAGGCGTCACAAGGCGAGGTGGGAATGACATGCAGGCCCTCAGCTTGGAGTTCCACCGGCGATCGCCTCGATCTCCGGCACCACGAACTTCTTTACCAAGTTCACCCGACCCCAGCAGCATCACTCTGGTTGCGTTGTTTGCCAACGGCGTGCCGATACTTGTCAAGGTCGATCGATCTTTTCCTGGTTCGAGAATTCGGCTTTGTACCATTGTGCTCTTTTTACATAGCCTTCGGCACTCTGGCGCAATCCGAGTATCTCTTGTTCGCTGAGCTGTCTCACGACTTTCCCCGGAGCTCCGAGCACCATCGAATTATCCGGAATTTCGTTTCCCTCGGTAATGAGCGCGTTGGCACCGATGAGACAGTTCCTGCCAATCTTCGCGCCACTGAGCACGACTGCGTTGATACCGATCAGGGAGTTGTCGCCAATCTCACATCCATGCAGCGTCACCTTGTGCCCAACGGTAACGAAGTCGCCTATGAACAGCGGCGATCCCAGGTCGGTATGCAGAACCGCACAGTCCTGAACGTTGGTGTGCGCACCAACCGTGATCGGTTCGACGTCGCCGCGAATGACGGCGTTGAACCACACGTTTACATTGTGCTTGAGCAACACCGACCCGGTAATCATTGCCCCCGGCGCTACGAAATGATCGCCCTCGGCGACGACGCGCCGATCGCCTAGCTGAAAAAACACGCGCTGATTACCCCCAATTTTTTCCCTGATTCAGCCCCAATTGTTTACCCGGTCGCTGAAAGAGGTCGGAAAGATTGTTGTCAAAAGTTCAGAGTAATGCACTCTGTCCTCGCTCACAAAACCCTTACACCTCCCAACTAGCAACGCACGCAGAGTTTTCGGCATAGTAGGCCAAGGGGACGGATCTACAACCATTTCCAAATTAAGCACCACGACGACTTGTCGATGACGACAAGAAGTGATTAGGGTCGAACATGACAATCCGGTTACCAGATTTCGACATACTGTTGGACATGGCTCGCAACGATCCGGAAGGACTCGAAACGTTGCGTCGATCGTTAACGGATGCCGTGATCGCCGCCGCCATGAACGACAACACCAGACGCCGCCTGCACGGGCTACAGTTTCGTGTGGATATGGAACGCCGCCGCGCACGCACGCCGCTGGCGGCCACCATTCGCATTTCCGAGATGATGTGCCGATCGCTGGCGGAGCTGCATCGTTCCATGGTTACCTTAGACAATGAAAAACAAACCCCGATGCAACGCCTGCCTGCAACGGTGATCCAGTTTCCGCAACCCTGACCCGCCTATTCCCGATCCCGCCCGGGTTATACTCGCGAGCATGAAATACTGCAGCAAATGCGGGAACAAGGTGGTCCTGCGAGTGCCCGTCGGGGACAACCGCGAACGCTTTCTGTGCGAGTACTGCAACACCATTCACTACCAGAATCCCCGCGTAGTCACGGGCTGTCTGCCAATCTGGGAAGACCAGGTTCTACTGTGCAAACGCTCAATCAACCCGCGCAGCGGTTACTGGACGCTCCCCGCTGGATTCCTGGAGAATGGCGAAACCGCTCAGGCCGGCGCCGCCAGAGAAACCTGGGAGGAAGCCCACGCCCGAGTTTCGATCGACGAACTGTACACGCTGTTCAGCCTGCCACACATCTCACAGATCTATCTCTTCTACAAAGCTCAACTCATCGACGGGTCATTCTCGGCTGGTGAGGAAACCGCGGAAGTTGCCTTGTTCCGTGAGGAAGACGTACCGTGGTCGGAACTGGCGTTTCCAGTCGTTCGCGACACGTTGCGGCACTACTTCCAGGATCGGATTCACAATCACTTCACCGTGCACACCGGCGACATCATCGTCGCCAAGGACGGCCGCTCAAGGTAGCCCGTTTGCTCATCTAGCCCGATTCCAACCGTCTAACCCAGCGCGATTCTCGCGTTTCTGAACAAGCGCATCCATGGTCCGTCCTGCTGCCACGACGGGTCGCGCCACGGATTCTGATAAGCGCGAAATACCCGCTCCGGGTGAGGCATCATCACCATCACCCGGCCTTGGTTAGCGGTAAGGCCGGCAAGCCCGCGCACGGCCCCGTTCGGATTCGCCGGATATCGTTCGGTAATCCCGTGGCGGTTGTCGACGTACTGCAGACAAACCTGATCACCAGCCGCTTCCCAGAACTGCGCCTCGCGCGCCGCATCGGAGAACTCGGCTCGACCCTCGCCGTGGGCCACGGCAATGGGTACCACGCTGCCGGACATATCGCTCAACCAGGGCGAATCGCTCGGATTGATCTTCACGAGCACCGTGCGACCTTCAAACTGTTCGGACCGGTTGCGCACGAACCGCGGCCAATCCTGCGCGCCGGGGATGAGGTCTTTGAGTGCGGACATCATCTGACAGCCGTTGCAGACTCCGAGCGCGAGCCGGTCGCTTTCAAAAAAAGCGGCAAACTGATCGCGGATACGCTGATGGTAGAGGACGCTTTTCGCCCAGCCACCACCGCCTCCAAGCACGTCTCCATAGGAGAACCCACCGCAGGCGACAAGACAGGGGAAGTCCATCAAGCTGACTCGTCCTTCCAAAAGATCGCTCATGTGCACATCGATCGGTCGAAAACCCGCACGCTCGAACGCGGCTGCCATTTCGATTTGCCCGTTGACGCCCTGCTCACGCAACACCGCGATTGTGGGCCTTGCAGAACCGCGCCGTGAAACCAACGCAGCGCAAATGTCTTCATCGACCGAAAACGTTACCTGGCTGGAAAACCCCGGATCAGCCGCGGATATGGTCGCGTATTCCTCGGCAGCACAATCGGGGTTGTCGCGCAGCCTTTGCATCTGATAGCTCGTCTCAGCCCACAGCGCCTGCATGGCGCCGCGATCGGAGCGATAAACCACTTCATCAGCACAGAGGATTCGTATCACCTCGTCTTCGCGTGGCGCGCCGATGTCGATACAGGCAATGCCTTCCAGCACTGTCCGGACCGTGGCGACATCATCGCCGGCTACCTGCACAACGACGCCGAGCTCTTCAGAAAACAAAGCGCCCAATAGATCTTCCTGATCGACAACGAGGTCAACGCCACAGCGGCCGGCAAATGCCATTTCGAACACGCACGCGAGCAGCCCGCCATCCGAGCGATCATGATAGGCGAGCAACACACCCCTGCTGTTGAGCTCCTGGATACCTGCAAAGAGACGCGCGAGCATCGCCGGATCGTCGACATCTGGCACTTCATCCCCGAGCGCCCGGTAACATTGCGCAAGCGCGCTGGCGCCCAGGCGCATCCTTCCGGCGGACAGGTCGATCAAAAGCAAGCGCGTACCTGGCGGCCGACGCTTGAGCTCCGGGGTCAACGTGCTGCGCACGTCAGCCACGGTAGCGAACGCAGAAACGATCAGGGTAAGTGGCGAAGTCACATCCCGGTCCGCCCAGCGGGTTCGCATCGACAGGCTGTCCTTACCAACGGGTATGGCAATGCCCAGGGCCGGGCACAGCTCCATGCCTACGGCTTGCACAGCTTCGAACAGCGCCTGCTCTTCGACGTCGGTACCGGCGGCGGCCATCCAGTTGGCCGACAGCACCACGCTTCGAAGATCCGTAACCGAGGCGGCACACAGATTGGTCAGAGATTCGGCCACCGCCATACGCGCAGAAGCGGCCGGATTGATCAGCGCCACCGGCGACCGTTCGCCCATCGCAAACGCCTCGCCCGCATAGGTGCGATAGCCGGCAAACGTTACCGCCACGTCAGCGACCGGAACCTGCCATGGCCCGACCAGCTGCTCACGAGCGACCAGCCCCGTGACGCTGCGATCGCCAATAGTGATCAAAAACTGCTTGCTTGCCACGCAAGGAAAACGCAGCACCCGCCCGATGGCATCGGCGAGATCGATCCCCTGGGTGTCGAACGGGGTCGGCTCGAGCGACTGTCGCTCGAAGCTGCGCTGCATCTTTGGCGGCTTGCCAAAGAGCACCGGCAGGGGAAGATCCACCGGGGAGTTCGCGAACCGCGAGTCTTCGACCTTCACCTCGGAGCTCGCAATCGAGGTGCCCACCACGGCGAACGGACAGCGTTCCCTCGCACAGATGTCGGTGAACGTCTGCACCTGATCAGGCGCGATCGCGAGCACATAGCGCTCTTGAGCTTCATTGCACCAGATCTCCAGGGGCGTCATCCCGGGGTCGGCATTTGGAACATGGCGCAGCTGGAAACGGCCACCGACCCCAGCGTCTTTGACGAGCTCGGGCAGCGCGTTGGACAACCCACCCGCGCCCACGTCGTGGATCAGCAATATCGGATTGTCAGTACCCAGTGCACAGCAGCAATCGATAACCTCCTGACAACGCCGCTCCATCTCTGCGTTGTCGCGCTGCACCGAGGCGAAATCCAGCTCCGACGAACTTTCGCCGGAACCCATGCTTGATGCCGCACCACCGCCCAGGCCAATCAACATGGCAGGGCCGCCGAGCACGATGAGAGCAGCACCCGACGGGACCTCCACGGCCTGAATGTGCTCTGAGCGAATACTGCCCACGCCGCCGGCGATCATCACCGGTTTGTGATACCCACGCACGCGGCCTTCGTCGCCATCTACCATCTGTTCGAAGGTGCGAAAGTAGCCAGCCAGAGCCGGTCTACCATATTCGTTGTTGAAACCCGCCGCTCCGATGGGCCCTTCCAGCATGATCTGCAGCGCGTTGACCATGTGCGCCGGTTTACCCGTTTCAAGCTCCCACGGCTGCGCGTAGCCGGGGATGTTCAAGTGCGAGGTCGTGAACCCGGTGAGTCCGGCCTTGGGTTTCGAGCCGCGGCCAACGGCTCCCTCGTCGCGAATTTCTCCGCCCGAACCCGTTGCGGCGCCCGGATACGGCGCTATCGCGGTCGGGTGATTGTGTGTTTCGACCTTCATCACCACATGCACGTCATCGAACTGGTACCCGTACACGGCCGTATGTGGATCTGCCACCAGCCGATCCGTTCGATGCCCCACGATGACGGCGGCGTTGTCCGAGTATGCGCTGAGAATCCCCTCGCCGTTGGTCTGCTTATACGTATTTCGAATCATCTCGAAGAGCGACAGCGATTGCGCCTCGCCATCGATCTCCCAGGATGCGTTGAATATCTTGTGACGGCAGTGCTCGGAGTTCGCCTGGGCAAACATCATGAGCTCGACGTCCGTTGGGTCGCGTTGCAGCTCGTTGTAAGCGTCGGCCAGATATTCGATCTCGGCTTCGGACAACGCCAAGCCCAGCTCTTTGTTGGCTTTGTGCAAGGCAGCTTGCCCATCGCTATGTAGCGCAACCACCGACAACGGCTGAGGTGTGAGCTCGGCGAAAACTGAACCGAGCTGGTCCTCGGCAATCAGGCGTTCTGTCATACGATCGAACAGGGACTCAAGCTGGGCCGCCGCACACGCTGCGGAATCCATGAACCAACGCACACCGCGCTCGACACGAACCACCTGGGTGAGCCCACAGATCTGAAAAATGTCGGTGGCTTTGCTGGACCACGGTGAAATGCTGCCCTGGCGCGGAACGACCGTGGCCACGAGCGTTCCCTCCACCCGAGGCAGGTTGGTTTGCGGACCGTAACGCAGCAACATGCCGACCCGTTCGCGTTCAACATCGGAAAGTGGCCCGGACAGAGACAGCAGATGCACGAACTCAGCGTAAAGCGACCCACCATTCGATGCGGGTATTCCGAGCTGCCTTTTCAGCTTGCGAATTCGAAATTCCGATCGCGCCGGCGGTCCCTGCATCACCAGTAGTTCGTTCATGGCTCGACCCGCCCCGCTTGTGTTGTACACAGTGTCATGAACCGTTATCGCCTATTCACAAAAAACTGTCGCAGCTGGTCTGCGCATTCCGCACCCAGCACCCCTGACACAACCTCGACTCGATGGTTCAATGCGGAATTTTCCAGCACCTTGGCGGTGCTGATCACCGCGCCAGAACGCAACTCCGGCGCGCCGAAAACGACGCATTCGACTCTGGCGTGCACCAGGGCGCCTGCGCACATGGTGCAAGGCTCCACGGTAACGTACAGCGTAGAACCCGACAGGCGATAGTTACCCAACCGTTGGGCTGCATCCCGCAGCGCCACAATTTCCGCGTGCGCGGTTGGATCGGCGCTGCCGATGGGTCGATTGAAGCCGCGGCCGACGATCTCAGCGTCGATGACAACCACCGCACCGACCGGCACCTCGCCCAGATGGGCTGCCTCTTCGGCTTGAGCGAGCGCGTGGCGCATCCAGCAATCGTGGCTCAACGATTGCCACCCGCGTACTCATCCAAAGCGGTCATTCCCATTCGATGGTGGCTGGAGGCTTGCTCGTCACGTCGTATACCACTCGAGATATTGCCGGTATCTCGTTGATGATCCGATTCGAGATCCGCTCGAGCAGCTCGTAGGGAAGATGCGCCCAGCGAGCCGTCATGAAATCCGTGGTTTCAACCGCCCGCAACGCTATCACGTCCGCATAACGCCGGGCATCACCCACCACGCCCACCGACTTAACCGGTAATAGAACCGCAAATGCCTGACTGACCTTGTGGTAGTAGTCTGCGCCACGAAGTTCTTCGAGAAAGATCGCGTCGGCTTCGCGCTGACCCTCCGCGCGAGGCTTGGTGACTTCTCCCAACACCCGAACCCCCAGGCCGGGTCCCGGAAATGGATGCCTATACACCATCGAGCGCGGCAGCCCCAGATGCATGCCGATCTTTCGCACCTCGTCCTTGAACAGCTCCCGCAACGGTTCGATGAGCTTCAGGTGCATGTGTCCCGGCAAACCGCCAACGTTGTGGTGGGACTTGATCACGTGCGCTTTGCCGTACTTGCTGGCCGCGGATTCGATCACATCCGGGTAAATGGTGCCCTGCGCCAGCCAGGCTACGCCGGGAATCTTTTGCGCTTCGCGCTCAAAGATTTCGATGAAGCTGGCGCCAATGATCTTGCGCTTGCTTTCCGGATCCGTCTCGCCCCGGAGACGGGACATGAACTGGTCCTCCGCCGCCACGCAGATAAGGCTCAGGCTGAGCGCGTTCGACGCCGCGAATGATCGCTCCACCTCTTCCGCCTCACCTTTACGGAGCAAACCGTTGTCCACGAATACACACGTCAGCTGGTCGCCAATGGCGCGCGACAATAGGGCGGCAACGACACTCGAATCCACGCCACCGGACAAGCCGAGCACGACTTTCTCGTCACCGACGATCTGCCGAGCGTGGGTGATGGCATCCTCGACGATATTTGCCGCCGTCCACAATCCCTGGCAGCCGCAGATACCCAGGGCGAAATGCCCGAGGATGTCAGCACCTTGCTCGGTATGAGTGACTTCCGGGTGAAACTGAACGCCATAGAGACGTCTTTCCGGGCATTCCATGGCTGCAATGGGTGCAGCCGACGTGCTGGCGGTGATCGCAAACCCCGGCGGCAGCGTGACCACTTTGTCGCCGTGGCTCATCCATACCGGCAGCTGACCCCTGCCACCATCGTTGACGGTAGCCATGAGCTCGGTGCTGCCCTGCACATCGATCACGGCATGACCGAACTCGTGCACGTCCGAGACCTGCACGATGCCGCCGAGTTGGTCGGCCATGGCCTGCATGCCGTAGCAGATGCCAAGCACCGGAACCGCAAGCTCGAAAACCGCGTCGGGTATTCTCGGCGCATCGGCAAACGTTACCGACTCGGGCCCGCCAGAGAGGATCACGCCACGGGGCGCAAAGTCGAGGATGAAGCTTGCCAGCACATCGAAGGGATGGATCTCGCAATATACGCCAGCCTCGCGCACGCGCCGGGCGATGAGCTGTGTGTACTGCGCACCAAAGTCGAGAATCAGCAATCGCTGATCGTGGATGTTGCTAACCGAAGTCGCCAAGACGATCTCTAGCTAACGGGATAATTGGGGGCTTCTTTGGTGATTGACACGTCGTGCACGTGACTTTCGACCATTCCCGCAGCACTCACCCGAATGAACTTCGGCTGGGCGCGCATCGTGGTGATGTCATTGGACCCAGTGTAGCCCATTGAGGCACGCAAGCCACCCATGAGCTGGTGCACGATAGGTCCAACCGGCCCTCGGTAAGCAACTCGACCTTCTACTCCCTCAGGCACCAGCTTGCGGTGATCGCCTTCGGCCTCCTGGAAGTAACGATCGCTGGACCCGTTGATTTCGGTCATCGCACCAACAGAGCCCATGCCGCGATACGACTTGTAGGTACGGCCCTGATAGAGCTCGACTTCGCCCGGAGCCTCTTCGGTGCCTGCGAGCAAGCTGCCGACCATAACCACGCTAGCACCTGCCGCAATCGCTTTGGCGATATCGCCCGAGTAGCGCACACCGCCATCGGCAATCACCGGCACACCTTCGTCGCAGGCGACCGACGCCGCCTCGGCGATGGCCGTTATCTGCGGAACACCAACGCCGGTCACCATACGAGTGGTGCAGATGGAACCGGGCCCGATCCCGACCTTCACTGCGTCCACGCCGGCTGACAGCAACGCTCTGGTACCGTCGGCGGTTGCGACATTTCCGCCGATTACGTTCATGTCGGGAAAACGCTGCTTGATCCAGCTGATCTGGTCAAGCACGCGCTGGGAATGCCCATGGGCGGTATCAACGACCAGCACATCTACACCAGCTTCAACCAATGCGGCAACCCGATCATCCGTTTCAGGGCTCGTGCCGACGCTGGCCCCCACCCGCAGCTGTCCCAGGCGATCCTTGCACGCGTTGGGATAGGCCTGGGCCTTGGTGATGTCCTTGACCGTAACCATTCCCTTCAGCTCGAACCTATCGTCGATGAGCAGCACTTTCTCGATGCGATGCTCGTGCAGGATATCGATGATCTCATCGAAGCTCGCCTCCTCACCGGCAGTGACGAGATTTTCCCTGGTGGTCATCACGTCGTGAACCTTGGCGTCCATGTTTCGCTGGAAGCGAATATCGCGGCTGGTCACGATGCCCACCAGGTTCCGGCCCTCCACCACAGGCACCCCGGAGATTCTGTTCTCCATCGTGAGCTCGACGAGGTCGGCCACGGTCTTGTCGGGATGAATGGTGATTGGATCGCGAATGATTCCGCTTTCGTACTTCTTGACCGCCCGGACCTCCCGAGCCTGGGCTTCAATGTCCATGTTCTTATGCACGATGCCGACACCGCCTTCCTGTGCGAGCGCGATCGCCAAGCGCGATTCCGTGACGGTATCCATGGCTGCGGACATGAGTGGAATGTTCAAACCGATGTCTTTCGTCAACCGAGTGTCGAGCGAGACTTCAGAAGGCAGAACTTGTGAAAAGGCAGGCAGGAGCAGAACGTCGTCGAAGGTGAGCGCGTCGTATGCGATACGCAACATTTAGGACTCCGCAAAAGCGGCATTCTATCGATGCACCGGGATCGTGTAAACTCGACCGATGCCCGCCACCTACGACGACCACCCCGTATTCAGCGTCAGCGAGCTGGCCCGGGAAGCCCGTCTAATCATCGAGGAGCGGTTCAATTCGATCTGGGTTGAGGGCGAGATTTCGAACTTTCGCCGCCCCGGTTCCGGGCACTGGTACTTCACTCTGAAGGACGCCGACGCGCAGATCCGTTGCGCCATGTTCGGCTCTCGCAATCGAGCCGTGCGCTTTGCCCCGGCAGACGGCACCCAGGTGGTGGTTCGCGGGCGGGTGAGCCTGTACGAGCCGCGCGGCGATTTCCAGATCATCGCCGAGCACATGGAGCAGGCCGGTGAAGGCGCTCTGCGCGCTGCATTCGAAGCGCTGAAAGCAAAGCTCGCAGATGAAGGCCTGTTTGCCGAGGAGCGCAAACAACCGATGCCGGATCAGCCCGGCCACCTGGTCATCATCTCTTCCGCCTCGGGCGCCGCCCTACACGACGTACTGAACGTCATCCAACGGCGCTTCCCCGTCATGGCGGTAACCCTGTTGCCCGTCAGCGTGCAGGGCGCGGAGGCAGAACAGCAGATCCTGGCGGCTCTGGCAAAAGCACCCATGTTCGACCCGGACATAGTTCTCCTCACGCGCGGCGGGGGTTCGCTCGAAGATCTGTGGACCTTTAACCTCGAAAGCGTGGCGCGAGCGGTTGCGGCATGCCCGGTACCAACCGTGGTCGCAGTGGGCCACCAGACGGATTTCACCATCGCCGAGTTCGCCGCAGACCTGCGCGCGTCAACCCCATCCGCCGCCGCTGAGCTCATCAGCCCTGATGCCCACGAGCTGTACGCATATGTGGCCCAGCTGCAGGAGAGGCTCGTGCGTGATCTCTTGGGTGAGATGCGCTTGCGTGGCGAAATCGTACAACGCTACCGAGCCCAGCTCATCGATCCACGCCAACGCGTAGCACAGAGCATGCAGCGCGCCGACGATCTGGAGGAACGCCTCCGACTTGCGCTCAGGCACACGCTCGAGCATGCCCACACCCGGATGTCGGGCCTCGCGCGCAGCCTGCGTGCATTTCGGCCCGAGCCGCTGATACGGCGTCACCAACGGCGCCTTCAGGAGACCGGCACCGCGCTGGCTAGAACCATGCGGCGGCGGCTTTCCAAACGGCACGAAAAACTTCTATCAGGCGCGCGCACACTCAACGCGGTGAGTCCTTTGTACACGCTGCAACGCGGCTACGCGGTACTTACCGATGGGGCGGACGGTGGCGCCGGCGCACCCATCACCTCGATCAGCGCCACGCGCGCCGGTGCGACCCTGACCGCCCACCTGCGCGATGGTTCGCTACGGCTCAACGTCGAAGCAACCAACTCCGATACTGGATTCATCGAGGCGGCGGATGTCGAGTCGCCCGGTTGATCTGATTGCGTGGCTGGTCCTGCCCTTCGTGGTGTGCATCTGGGCCGCGGCTGCCTGGGGGCAGGCGACTGCGGTCCCGGGCGGGTTGTACGCGTACTCAGCGCTTATCAACATGACCAGGGCGACCTATCAAGGCCGACCGGTACTCATCCTAGACGGCCGTGCCCTGGTCGGAATCCCGCTCAGTGCAAAACCCGGCACCCACTCGCTGACGATCACGGGCCCTTCCGGCAAGAGCGTCAATCACGAATTCTCTGTGCTAGCCAAACAGTATCCTGAGCAGCGGTTGACCCTCGCGAACCAACGCATGGTGGACCCCGAACCACACGACCTGGAGCGGATCCGTCGTGAAACCGCGTCCATGCGTGAACGGTATCTGAGCTTTACCAAGTTCGTCGACGAGGTGCGCCCGTTTGTCAAACCCGTCGATGGAATCACCTCCAGCCCGTTTGGCCGACGCCGTTTTCTCAACGATAAGCCGCGCAACCCTCACAGCGGCCTGGACATTGCCGCAAACCATGGCACGCCGGTGACCGCACCAGCCCCCGCCAGCGTCTCCCTCACGGGCGATTTCTTTTTCAACGGCAAGACCGTCATTCTCGATCACGGCCAGGGTCTGGTGACGATGTATTGCCATCTGAGCGAGATCGCGGTCGCCGAAGGCGACATCGTAAATCGTGGCCACACCCTCGGGCTGGTCGGCGCAACCGGCCGCGCCACCGGACCCCATCTGCACTGGTCGGTAAGCTTGAACGGCTACCGTGTTGACCCGGAGCAGGTGATCAGCGTGCTGGCGGTGGATCTGGCCGCGCAGTGACCCGGGCGACCCGCTCGGCTCCGCTCAAAGCGCCGTGTGCCGAACTAGGCAGCAAGGTTGGCCTCTCCACGCTAGCTTGCTAGCGTCGCTTGGCCTTGCGCTTTCGATGCTGAATCATCCGCTTGCGACGCGCCTGCTGTCTCCCTGTGAGCGCGTTGCGCTTGTCCGCATACGGATTGTCTCCGGTTTTGAGCTCGATATCGACTGGACTACCGACTAGCGCCAATGCTTTGCGAAAACCGTTCTCCAGATAGCGGACATAGCTGGCAGGTATCGACTGAGTCTGATTGCCGTGAATGACGATACGCGGCGGGTGTGCGCCCGCTTTGTGCGCGTAGCGCAACTTTACCGGGCGCCCACGAACCGTCGGCGGCGGGTGTGCCGACACCATTGCCGTAAGTAACTTTGTCAAGACGGACGTTCCTACATCGAACTCGCCCGCCGCATGAATCCTGTTCACTTCTTTGAGCAGGTGGCCCACGCCGGTACCGTGCAACGCCGAGATATGCATGACCGGAATCCACGGCGCAAACGACAGCCGCCTATCCAGCGTCTTCTCGGCCTTGGTACGTTCGTTCGCCGACAAGCCGTCCCACTTGTTCATGGCCACCAGCACCCCGGAACCCGCTTCGGCCGCATAGCTCAAGAGGTGCAGATCCTGATCAACGACCCCTTCCCTGGCGTCGAGCACGAGAATCACGACGTGAGCGAGGTCCATGGCCTGCAAGGTCTTGACCACGGAGAACTTCTCGGCAACTCCGTCTACGCGTCCTTTACGCCGCACACCGGCGGTATCGATGAGCACATAGTGGCGCTCGTTCTTAGTGAATGGAATCTCAATCGCGTCCCGGGTGGTACCGGGCTGATCGAAAACCACCTGACGTTCCTCGCCGAGTATGCGATTGGTCAGCGTCGATTTTCCGACATTCGGTCGCCCGATGATCGCGACCCTGACCGCATCGGCGTCTGCCGAATCGGTCTGCGCATCCAAGCTCGAGTCCGCTGCGGCGACGTACGCAGCCAGGAGCGACTTCAGTCTCGGCATGCCACGGCCGTGTACGGCCGAGACGTAGACCGTTTCGGCCAAGCCAAGTACCGCAAACTCGGCGATCGCGGACTCCTCGTTCGCCCCATCCATCTTGTTGACCACGAGAACGATCGGTTTACCCTGGCGCCGCAAGCGTTCGGCGATCTCCTCATCCACGGCTGTGAGCCCTTCGCAAGCATCGACCAGAAACAGCACGAGGTCCGAATCATCCAACGCCAGCTGTGCCTGATGCTCCAACGCATCCTGTAAGGCGCCCGCGGCGCCAAACAACCCGCCGGTATCGATCAGGATGCAGGCGCCCTCGCCCATGCTCGCGCGCCCGTAGCGGCGATCACGGGTCAGCCCGGGGACATCGGCAACGAGGGCATCACGCCTGTTGGTGAGTTTGTTGAAGAGCGTGGACTTGCCAACGTTAGGGCGGCCCACGACAGCCATTGTCGGCAACATGTAGACCTACCTGACCACTATCTCCAGCGCGTGCAGTGACCCGGAATTGCCGAGCACCAGCAGCACACCGTCCGCTGTGATCATCGCTGAGCGCAAGCCGTCGCCATCGAGCTTCCTGCGCCCCAGAAATCGACCGTCGCTCTGGGCGAGAATATGCAGGTATCCTTCGGAATCACCAACCGCCAGGTAATTGCTGAAAGCGATGGGGCTGGTGAGCTTGCGCCGAGCCATACCGTCCTGCTTCCAGACCACTTCAGCGGACTGCTGATCGATGGCGGTGACAACATCGTCGTCGCTGACGACATAGATCTGTCCGTAACCCTCAGCCAGGTCAAGAAAGCTCGATATGTCCATCTCCCACAGCATCCGTCCGTCGACGCGACGCAGCGCCTTGAGCTTACCCTGGTAGGCTACGACGTAGAGGATCGGACCCATCAGCAACGGGGTACCGTCCACATCGACCATCCGGTCCAGCTCCGAACGTCCCTCGGGCAGCATCACGCGGTGCTCCCAGACCGGCTCCCCACTACCGGCACGCAGGGCGATCACCTTGCCGCTGGCGAACCCCGCGTATACCACCCCATTGCTGAATACCGGCGTGCCGGTGCCGCGCAGGGTGAGCACGGGCACCTGGTTGTCGAAGCTCCAGCGTATCTCGCCGGTATCTTCTTCCAGGGCCAGCAGGCGGCCGTTGATCGTCTGGACAAAAACCAGATCATCGCCCGTGACCGGTGGCGCAAGTACCTCGCTACCGACTTTCGTGCGCCAGGCTTCCTCACCGTCCGCTGCGGACAACGCAATGACCTCCCCCCCAGTGGTTCCCATCAACACGAACCCGGCGCCCGCGCCAACACCACCGCTGACAAAACTTGGATCCTTGCGATCCATGAAATTGAACGCACTAAAAAAGCCCGATTCAACCTTACCGATCCGGGTGCGCCAGACACGCTTGCCAGAAAATCGATCGCGCGCCTCCACCGCGCCGTACCCATCCGCAGCGTAAACCCGATCAGCGAGCACAACGGGATTCAATCTGAGGTATTTGCGCCCCAGGCCCTCGCCGATTGACGCTCGCCAGGCCCGATCAATCCGTATTTCCGGGTCAAAGCGGACCAGTTCGGCCGGTTTCAGCTTCTTGGATTCCTCATCGTTGCCCACCCAGGGCAACCACGAGAACCAACTGCACCCGGTCATCGCGAGCGTCATCAGCAACAACAAGCATTTACGCATCCGGCGCTTGAACCTCTACTTCGATCGAGTCGGCGTCCGAGTCGGCGTCCGAGTCGGCGGATTCCGCCTCCTGCTGCGTATTGGAACCCAAATCGGAATTCACGATGGAATCTGCCGTGTCGGCAATCTTCATCTCGAGAATCGGGCGCCTATTCTGATTGGTCTCCCCGGTGAATGCCGCCGTGTATGATTCGTGGGCGAGCAACCGCTCGCCACGAGCAAGATGGATGTCGCCTTTTAGTTCAGCGACATGAGATCGGAATCCCTCACCGCGTACCGCACCGAGCGTCCGCAGCGCGGCATCGGAGCGATCGCCCTGCTGCTGGACTGTGGCCAACCGCAGACGCGCGACATCGGCAAGCACCGGCCGGGGCGCCACCGAGATCGCGTGCTGCAGATGCTCGCCGGCCACATCGTAGTCGCCATTGCCTATCGCATCGCGCGCCAGATGCATGAGCGCGAGCGCGTGGTAAGCAGTATCGGGCACTTCGCTTGCAATCTTAGCCGCCATCGTATCGCGGGCAACGCCTTGGCTCACTAGAAATTCCTGGTACAAGTCAGACGCCTTGGCAATTGCGTCTGCCCGATAATCACCGTACCAGCGCCAACCAGCGATTCCCGCGATCACCAATACCAGGGCGACAATTGTTGAAGTCCCGTTTTCATCCCACCAGGACTTCAATCGGGCCATCTGTTCTTCATCGGTCAGATAATCTGACACCCTTGTCTCCTCTACGAAAAGTAGCCTTTGAGTACATCGGTCACCTGGTCGGTCGCCAGAGTCTCCTGCGCTCTGTCTTCGCGCAGGTATTTAACCGACGCTGTATCGCTGCTGGCCTCGTCTTCTCCGATGAGCAAGACAACCCGCGCCCCACTTGCATCAGCACGACGCATCTGATTCTTGAGCTTGCCGCCGCCGGCGTGCGTGCGGATTCTGAGACCCGGAAGCTCATCGCGCAGTTTCTGCGCGAGGGCCATCACCCGCGCCTGATAGCCGACATCCAGCGCGCAGCAGTAAATGTCCGCCGCCGAGGCAAATTCCTCATCGTGGTGCATTTTCTCGTACAACAGCATCACACGCTCCAGACCCAACGCGAATCCGGCCGCGGGTGTCGGGCGCCCACCCAGCAACTCGACCAGCCCATCATAGCGGCCGCCCGCGCAAATTGTGTCCTGGGCTCCCAACGCATCCGTCTTCCACTCGAAAACGGTGTGCGTGTAGTAGTCGAGCCCGCGAACCAGCTTGGGATTGACGCTGTATGCGACCTCAAGCTCGTCCAACAGCCCGCACAGGGCTGCAAAATGCGCCCTCCCGGCCGGGTCGATGTGGTCGGGTAGCTGCGGCGCGTCGATGAGCAGTTGCCGGGTCTTTTCAGCCTTGCTGTCGAGGATTCGCAAGGGGTTACTTTGCAGCCTGCGCTGACTGTCCTTGTCCAGTTCCGCCGCATGCGGCGTCAGAAACGCCACGAGCGCCCGACGATATGCGGCGCGAGCCGCTGAGGAGCCTAAAGTGTTGATTTCCAAACGCACCCGGGTCTCGATACCCAGAGAGCGCCAGAACTGCAACCCCATCAGGATCAGCTCAGCGTCGACATCCGGGCCGGCAAGACCGAAAGCCTCTGCGCCGAGCTGGTAGAACTGACGATAACGGCCCTTCTGCGGACGCTCATAACGGAACATTGGTCCGGCATAGAACACACGCTGGGTCTGGTTGTACAACAATCCATGCTGCAGCAGAGCACGCACACATCCAGCGGTACCCTCGGGACGCAGGGTGATACTTTCACCATCCCGATCAGCCAGGCTGTACATCTCCTTTTCCACGATGTCGGTCGACTCGCCAACCCCGCGGCTGAAGAGTTCGGTAAACTCCATGATTGGAAGGTGGACCTCTTCGTAACCGTGGCCAGACAGAATCTGCCGTAATCGGTCTTCTATGTGGCGCCAGCGGCGCCCTTCTTGGGGCAGCACATCGCGCATGCCTCGTATCGACTGAACCATGGCTAATGGCCGAGCACGAGGTTGGCGACGTTGTTGAGCGTATGCGGCGCAAGCGCAACAACTTCAGAATTGAATGACAGCGCGACGCCAGGCGCATATCCCAGCAGGATTCTGAACGGCGCCTGGCCTACCAGCTCGAGGGTCGAGCCGCCACGGCTGAGATCGCTATATAGGTTCGCACCGGTCGCCGATTTGATTTCCACCCAGCAATCATCGGAAAACTGGAACCTCAACCGATCACGCCCGATCGGCGTGATCCGACCCACTCCCGGCAGCGTATTGGCTACGAGGACCGGAGTAGCCGCCACGAATGCGAATTCCTCGGCGACCGGTTGGTTGGCGGTGGGTCGTTCGAAAACAGGCTCAGGGGCTGGCACTGGACCCGTAACCGCCGTTGGGGCTTGGCGGTGCGCATCAGCGGGATCAACGCCAGCTGCTTCCTGGCTGTTCGGCCGTGCAGGCTCGGGGGGTTCGGGTTCATCTGTCGCCGGCCACAGCCACACAGCGAGTGACATCAAGACGATGAATGCCGCCACGCCCGCCACTCCAAGTATCCATTGGGGATAGTCACGAATCAAAACCTGCAGCGGACGCCCCGGAACGGCTTCCACCATTTCGGTTGCATGGTCGCCATCCTCCGAATAACGAGCAACCACCGGATCCGCATCAAGTTCCAGCAGCTTCGCATACGATCGAATGTAGCCCCGGGTGAACACCGCGGCAGGAAGGTTCTCGTAGTCGTTGGCTTCGATCGCCTCTATCGTACGAATCGGCAGATTGAGCGCTTCGGCGACCTCGCGGCAGGAGATCTCCATGGCTTTCCGCGCCGCTTGCAGCGCTTCTCCTGGGCCCTCGAGCGCTTCGTTCACTTGCCGGACCCTGGCTCGGGCCTCACCTGGGCACCGTGCAGCGTGTTGCTTCGCTCGAATTCGGGTAGAGGTTGTGCAGGGCCAGGGCGTAACTGGCCAATTGATCAGAATCGCCGAGCGCCTGGCCAAGCTTCATGCCCAAGCACAGGCTGCGCGGGGTCTGCGCCGCACGCTGGCGAAAACCGTCGTAGTATTCGCCCGCCACCTCGTACTCGCCGTCGGCGTATGCAAGATCGGCGAGTTCCAGGCTGCTGCGCGCCTGCGCAAAATTGAGCATCAACGCCCGCGAGAATGCATCTTTCGCAAACTCGGGGTCGCCGGCTTTGAGTTCCGCCAGCCCGAGGTTTTCGTATGCCTGGGATCGAGCATGATATTCGGTGTTTCTAACGAGTTTTCGCAGCGGCGGAAGGGCTTCGGAAAAACGCTGTTGGCCATACAGAAAACTCGCGTAGTTGTTCAACGCCTGGGCGTGGTTCGAATCGTAACGAAGTGCTATGCGGTAGTGCTTCTCGGCAAGCTCCACATCGTTTTCACTTTCGCTGAGCCAGGCCTTGAGCACGTGGGCGTCCACCGATCGCCTATCGATCTCCAGAGCGCGGTTCAACGGCGCTCGTGCTCGATCGAAATCGCGTTTCTCAAGATACCCACGCGCCAGCTCCAGATACGCCGCCAAACGGGTTGCGCGATCGGCTGGCGGCGGCAATCCGCCGGTGGAGGTCGTTACACATCCTGTAAGCACAGACAGACAAACCAACAACGTAGCAAAAATCCTCAAGCCACCTCCTGCGCTCTGACCCGAGCGAGATAACGCTCCTGCCGTTTTGTTCGATCCTTCACCCGTCCCACCAACTGTCCGCAGGCCGCATTGATATCATCGCCGCGCGTGGTTCGCAGCATCGTTGCATATCCCGCATTCATGAGGTACGCCTGAAAAGCGCGCACCGACTGCTCATCCGGGCGTTCGTAGCCGGAGACCGGGAATGGATTAAATGGGATTAGATTGATCTTGCACTTCAGGTCCTTCAACAACCGCGCCAGCTGGCGAGCGTGGTCAATGCCGTCGTTGATGCCTTTCAACAATATGTACTCGATTGTCAGAGAGCGGCGCCCGCCCAACACATCGAGATAGTGCTTGCAGGCCGCGAGAAGTTCGGCGATCGGGTACTTTCGATTAATGGGCACGAGCTGGTCGCGCAGGTCATCCGTCGGCGCATGCAGCGATATTGCGAGCGATACGTCGGTGACCCTGGCCAGGTCGTATATGCCCGGCACAACACCCGCTGTGCTGATCGTGACGCGTCGCTTGGAGATCCCGAACGCGAGGTCATCCATCATGAGATCCGTTGCCGTCACCACGGCATTAACGTTCAAAAGCGGCTCACCCATGCCCATTAAAACGACATTGGAGACCGACTCACCCTTTTTCGCGAGCTCGCGGTTGGCCAAGAACACCTGGCCGACGATATCCGCTGCAGAAAGATTGCCGTTGAATCCCTGTTTGCCGGTGGAACAGAAGCTGCAATCGAGCATGCAGCCGACCTGCGAAGAGACACACAACGTGTTGCGTCCGCGCTCCGGAATCAACACCGTTTCTACACAGTTACCATTCTCAGCCCGGACGAGCCACTTGACCGTACCGTCCCGGGATTCATCCCGAGACACCACTTCGGGAAGCGTTAAGCATGCGTGTTCGACCAGTGTCGCGCGAAAAGCTTTGGAGAGGTCCGTCATCGCCGCGAAATCAACCACACCCTGATGGTAGACCCACTTCATGATCTGTCGCGCTCGATACGGTCGGCCATCGAGCTCCCCGACGAAGCTTTCCAGCTGCGCGCGGTTCAATCCAAACAGGTTAGCTGCGATCGCAGATCTCCTCCTGCGTGAAGAAAAAGGCCACCTCGCGGGCGGCAGAAGCCGGCGAATCGGAACCGTGTACGGCATTGGCCTCCAGAGACTCGGCAAAATCGGCGCGAATGGTACCGGGTTCGGCTTCCTGCGGATTCGTGGCGCCCATCAATCGGCGGTTCTCGGCAATGGCGTTCTCGCCTTCGAGCACCTGGGCGACGACGGGGCCAGAGGTCATGTAAGCGACCAGATCGTCGAAGAACGGTTTTTTCTGGTGTTCTACGTAGAAACCCTCCGCCTGCTCACGGCTCATGCGGATCATTCTGGCAGCGACAATCCGCAATCCGTTGTGTTCGAATCGGGTGTAGATCTCGCCAATCAGATTTTTCGCTACGGCATCGGGTTTCGTGATCGACAACGTGCGCTCAACTGCCATTCAGTTCTCCGAAAGTTCCCCAACTGAATCCGAAAAAATGCGTCTATGTGATTGAAAAATCGGGAAATGACGCACATCAGCGGGCGCGTATTATACGCACCCGATGGGGAGTTTCTACAGGGTATAAGGCAACCGCCTACAAACCAGCGGCGGAGCTTGTACTGCGCAGGCCGTGAACCACCTCGGCCACCCGGCCTGCTGCAAAGTCGATCTCTTCTTCGGTGGTGTAGCGACCCACCGAGAAACGAATCGAAGCGTGCGCCAGCTCGGGCGGAATGCCGAGCGCCCGCAACACGTAGCTCGGTTCAACGCTGGCCGAGGTGCACGCCGAGCCAGTGGAGACCGCAATGTCGTCCAGCGCCAGCAAAAGCGTCTCACCGTCCACCCCGGAAAACCCGACGTTCAGAATGCCAGGCGCACGACGGTATTCATCGCCATTGATCTGGGCGCCTGGAACCTGTTTGACGTGCGCCCACAAACGCTGACGTAGACCGGTGATGCGGGCATTCTCCAGTTCCATTTCGCGATGCAGGATCGCGCTCGCCTCACCCATGCCAACGATCTGATGCGTAGCCAGGGTCCCCGAACGCATACCGCGCTCATGACCGCCGCCGTGAATCAACGGCCCAAGCTTGACCGGCGGCTCGCGGCGAACGTATAAGGCGCCCATACCTTTGGGCCCATACATTTTGTGCGCCGACATCGAGATCATGTCTACCGGCATGCTCGCAACATCGATGGGTACCTTGCCGCCACTCTGCGCCGCATCGGTGTGCATGGGCACGCCGGCTTCGCGACATACCGATCCGATGGCGGCGATATCGTTCACCACCCCGATCTCGTTATTCACGTGCATGATCGACACAAGCAGCGTATCCGGCCGCAGGGCATCGCGAACCTGTTCAGGGTCCACGATACCGTCGCGCCCGGGGTTCAGATAAGTAACCTCGAACCCCTTGGTTTCCAGGTAGCCGCAGGTGTCCAACACAGCCTTATGCTCGATGGCGCTGGTGATGATGTGGCGCTTTGTCGCCCCATCGGCGACACCTTTGATTGCGAGGTTGTCGGATTCGGTGGCGCCCGACGTCCACACGATTTCCCGCGGATCTGCGTTGATCAGACGCGCTACCTGGGTTCTCGCATCTTCGACAGCTTCCTCTGCCTGCCATCCGTAGTAGTGAGAGCGCGACGCAGGATTACCAAAATTTCCTTCCACGAGCAGACACGCGCTCATCTTCTGTGCAACCCGAGGGTCGACGGGCGTCGTCGCGGCGTAGTCGAGATACACGACCTTGCGCATCAGATCAGCCTTGCCTCGATGAGTTCGCGGTCCGGTGGCGAAGCGGCGAGCCGCGCCTCGTTTCTTCCGACGAGGTTTGCAAGGGAGATGCCACCCAGGAAATTGTCGATCTCCTGGGACAACTCCGTCCACAGGTCGTGGGTCATGCATACGACCCCATCATGGCAGTCTGACGCCCCATGGCAGCGTGTGGCATCCACGCCCTCTCCCACGGCGGCAATGATCTTGGACACGCTGATTTCATCTAGGCTCAGTGCGAGCCGATAACCACCGCCCGGGCCCCTCACGCTGTGCAGCAGTCCTGCGCGCTTGAGTTTGCTGAACAGCTGCTCCAGGTAGGCGGCCGATATGTCATGGCGATCGGCGATCTCGGCCACACTCACCGGTCCCTGCCGGCGATGCAGCGCGATATCGAGCATCGCCGTGACCGCGTACCTACCTTTTGTCGTCAGCCGCATGAATGGTTTCCGTATCTCGCTACGGGCGTTGAATCGCCACAAAGCACTAAATGCGCTGCTTCGAGTATGCTATACCCGACTAAATCGGTCCACTATGACCCTTTGTCGAGATGCGTCAACACGCCTCGCAACATCTGTACTTCCGTAACATCCGGGCGTAAGCGGATCAACAGGCGCCGCAGCCGGGTCATGGTTTGCCCCGGGTTCGTGACATCGAGAAACGCGCTGGACACCAACACCGCTTCCAGGTGCCGCAATAGCTCCTCCACCTGCGCCATCGTCGCCAGAGGTCGATCCCAACCGGCGGATGTAGCCTGGGCGTCGCCCGCGTGTTTGAACAGCTCGTAGCACACCACCTGCACCGCCATGGCAAGGTTCAGCGACGGGTATTGGGGTGATGCGGGAATCTGCAGATGGCAATGACACTTCTGCAGCTCTTCGTTGGTGAGGCCACTGTTCTCACGGCCAAACAGAATTGCGACATCGCCGTGCGCCTCCTGCAGCATCCGAGCGGCAGCCTGTTCGGCACTGAGCAGCGGCCAGGGTATGCGCCGGTTGCGAGTGCTGGTGCCCACCACCCAATGACAATCAGCGATAGCTTCGTCGAGATCGGCGCAAATTCGAGTCGCTTCCAACACATCCTGGGCGCCCGCGGCGCGCCACTCGGCTTGAGGATCGGGAAACCGCTTCGGGTTCACCACGGCCAGCTGGGACAAACCCATGGTTTTCAGCGCACGCGCCGCGCCGCCGATATTGCCCGGATGGCTCGGCTCCACCAGCACCACGCGCACGCGATCAAGCAATTGCGACACGTTCGGTCCTCACTTCGAACTTCCTTGACTCAACGACGAGCATTTTCCGCCATTCCCTCCTTCTAAGCACGTTGTTACGATAGCGCGCTTTTTCCCACGGCATCGAACATGCAGGCAATGGCAAACATGGCGCTACGTGCGGCTCGCCAGGCCGGTCAGATCATGACCCGGGCGATGGATCGCGTAGACCGGTTGCACATCGAGCTGAAAGCTCACAACGATTTCGTCTCCAACGTCGATCGTGAATCAGAAGTCGCCATCATCGAGGTGTTGCACAAGGCTTATCCGGATCACGGGATAGTTGGCGAGGAGCACGGCGAGTCCTATCCGTCGGCCGAGTACACGTGGATCATCGATCCGCTCGATGGCACCTTGAACTTCCTGCAGGGCATTCCCCACTTCTGCGTGTCGATCGCATGCATGAAAGGACGACAGTTTGAGCACGCGGTAATCGTGGATCCGGTTTGCAATGAGGAATTCGTCGCAAGTCGCGGATTCGGCGCGCAGCTCAACGGCAAACGTATCCGCGTGAGCCAGATCGCCAAGCTCGAAGAGGCTGTATTGGCCACGGGCATACCGCCCGGATCCATTGCCGAACACCTCGACCCCTACATGGCGATGGTGCACGACCTAACCGGGACATGCCGGGCAATTCGGCGCACCGGTTCAGCGGCGCTCGATCTAGCCTACGTTGCAGCCGGCAGGTTCGACGGATTCTGGGAACCCGGCCTGAACCAGTGGGACATTGCGGCAGGCGCGCTGCTGGTGCGCGAGGCGGGAGGCTTCGTTGGTGACCTTTTAGGTGGCGACGGCTTCATGGAGAGCGGCAACATCGTGGCCGCCAACCCCAGGTGCTTCAAAGCCATGGTGCAGCAGATACGCGCCCACGTGACTCCGGGGTTGAGATAACGGTGCTCTAGGGCACGGCGCTGTCGGGATTTTCCTTTGCCGGGATCAACAGATCTTCGCGGCTGATGTTCAGGAACAACAGCATGTTGGCGGCGATGTAGATCGAAGAATAGGTTCCCACGACTACGCCAATGGTCAAAGCCATGGCAAACCCGCGGATCATCTCGCCACCGGCAATGAGCAGCGCAACTAGCACAAACAGAGTCGTCATCGACGTCACCAACGTGCGCGACAAAGTCTGGTTGAGCGAGGTGTTGATCACGGCCACGGGTGTCGCCTTACGAATCTTTCTGAAGTTTTCGCGGATACGATCCGATACCACGATGGTGTCATTCAGGGAATAGCCGATTACCGCCAGCAACGCCGCCAGCACCGACAAATCGAACGTCCACTGCGTAACTGCAAAAATACCAAGCACGATCAGTACGTCGTGAATCAAAGCGACCACGGCGCCGACTGAGAAATGCTTGGTAAAACGAAATAGAATGTAGAGCATCACGACAAACAAGGCGGCCAACAGAGCAAGGCCGCCATCTTCCGTCAGCTCCTCGCCTACCGCAGGCCCCACATAGTTCGATTGGCGCATGACAACATCTGGGTATTGCGAGCGTAACGTCGCAAGAATCTGGTCACCCAGGTTCGCCTGGGCGGTATCGTTTTGCGGCGGCATGCGAATGAGCAGATCGCGCTCGGTACCAAAATACTGCACGATGCCGTTTGCAAAACCGTTCTCATCGAGCAACTGACGAACTTCGCTGGGGCCGACAGGATCGGCGAACTCCACTTCCACCAGCGTGCCACCGGTAAAATCCAGTCCCAGATTCAGCCCAACGACCGACATCGCAATCAACGAAAGCAACACCAGGCTGCCTGAGATAGCCGCGCTGATCTTGCGCTTACTCATGAAGTCGATGTGAAGTTCGGGAAAGTTCATATCGCCAGCCTCTCGAGAGTTCGCCCGCCGTACATTAAATTCACCAATGCGCGGGTTCCGAGGATGGCGGTGAACATCGACGTTACGATTCCGACAGCCAGCGTGACCGCGAACCCTTTGACGGGGCCGCTACCGATCGACAACAGAATGATCGCGACAAAGAACGTCGTAATGTTGGCATCCAGAATAGTAAGCAACGCACGATCAAAGCCGGCCGAGATGGCTTGCTGGGGTGAACGCTGCTTCAACTCTTCGCGTATTCGCTCAAAGATCAACACGTTGGCATCCACCGCCATCCCAACCGTGAGGACGATGCCAGCGATTCCCGGCAGCGTCAGCGTAGCCCCCAACACCGACATGACGGCGACCAGGAGTACCAGGTTGACTGTGAGAGCGATGTTAGCCGCGAAACCGAACCACTTGTAATAAATGAGCATGAATATCAACACCAGCGCGAAACCGATGGCGATCGACTGACTACCTTTGTCGATGTTCTCCTTACCCAGGCTTGCGCCCACCGTGCGTTCTTCCACGATATACATCGGCGCTGCAAGTGCGCCCGCGCGCAGCAGCAGCGCGAGATCCCGCGCCTCACCCAGTTCCAGCCCGGTGATGCGAAAACGAAAGCCAAGCGCACTTTGAATGGTGGCGACATTGATCAGGCGTCTCTCTTCCACCGTGTAGGGCTTGAGCACCTCCTCACCATCTTCAATCACCGTACGTGAGCGCACCTTGAGCTCCTTGTACAGGATGGCCATGGAGTCCCCGATGTGCGCTTTGGTCACTTCGTTCATGGCCCGGCCGCCGTCGTTGTCAAGTGTGATACTCACCTGCGGCATGCCGGAATCGGGATCGTACTCCTGTATTGCATTGGTAACCTGATCGCCCGTCACGATGTTTTTGATCTCGAGCACCACCGGAGCGCCTTCGTACTCGAGGATTTCGGTCTGCGACGGACGCACGTTAGGCAGCGCCACCAGACGGAATTCCAGGTTGGCAAACTTATTTATTATTTCTTTGGCGCGCGCGCTGTCCTGCACACCGGGGAGGTCGAGGACAATTCGAGAGCGGCCAAGTCGCTGGACCAGTGGCTCTGATACGCCGAGCTCATTTACCCGCTTACGCAGGCTCTGCAAATTTTGCGCGATCGCAAAGCCTTCCAGCTCGCGGATCTTCGCATCCCGCAGCGACAGCCGCAGTCCCGGGCGATTGTCGACCGGCCGCTCGAGGATCCGAAAGTCATCGTAGGTGGTCGATATGACCTCTCGTGCCGCGTCGCGTGCTTGTTCGCTCTGAAAGCCGATGTTCAGCTGCTGACCAACAACCCATTCTCTGCCCACGTAGCGAATACGGTTATCGACCAACAGATCGCGGATCGCCTCGGCATTGTTGCGCATGCGGTCGCCTAGAAACTTCTCCATGTCGACCTGCAGCAGGAAATGTACGCCGCCGGAGAGGTCGAGTCCCAACGACATGGGTTTGCCGCCGACGTCCCGCAACCACTGTGGCGTGGTCGATGCGCGATGGAGTGCGACCACATAGCGGCCGTCCGATTCAGGATTGAGGACGGCGGCTGCCAGGTCCCGAGCGCGGAGTTGATTTTCATCGGTATCCACGCGAATCAATGCGGCATTACCAATCACCTCGGAGCCGATCACTGTAATGCCCTGAGAACGTAGCTCTGCCACCACGCGGTCAACCACGCTCTGATCCAGGGGATTGGCTTGATTCGTGCTTTTGATCTGCAGGGCAGGATCTGGCTGATACAGATTCGGCGCCGCATAGATGCCACCGATGACCACCAGAAACAGTATCAGCAGATAGCGCCCCAACGAGGAGGTATTCGGTGGCCGACTGGAAGCCTTCGACATGCCCAGCAGACTCTCACCAACCAGGCCGCGAGATCTAGCCACAGTTACGATTCATCCAGAGCTTTCAGCGTGCCTTTTGGAAGCGTGCCGCCCACGGCGCTTTTCTGTATACGTAACTCGATGTTCTTGGCGACCTGGAGCTTGATGAAGTCGTCTTCGACCTTGTTGATCTGGCCGACAACGCCCCCTGAAGTGACCACTTCATCGCCCTTGGACAGGTTGGTCATCAGCGCCTGGTGCTCCTTACGACGTTTGCTTTGGGGCCGCCAGAGCAGAAAGTAGAAGATCAGCACAAAGCCGCCGAGGAACAGCAGATTGATCATGCCCGTGTCGCCGGACGCACCGGCGGATCCGGCCGCATAGGCCGTAGTTTCAAACAGATTCATCTAGGGAATTCCAACCGTTCTCCAGGGTCTCGATAAGGTTGCGAAATGTACCTGTTTCGATAGATACACGCAATTGCGCCATGAGATTGTGATAGTAGTGCAGGTTGTGCTGCGTCATGAGCATGCTGGCGAGCATTTCCCCGCAACGATCCAGGTGATGCAGGTAGGCCCTGGAAAACGTGTTGCACGTGTAGCACGTGCATTGGGCATCCAGCGGGCAATCGGAATCGCGGTGGCGGGCGTTACGGATCTTTAACGTTCCGCCGGAGGTGAATGCATAGCCGTTGCGGGCATTGCGGGTAGGCATCACGCAATCAAACATATCAACGCCAAGCGCAACGCCGCGAATGAGGTCCCGGGGCGTACCGACCCCCATTAGATAGCGCGGCTTGTGGGTCGGCATGCACGGCAGCAGCGCGCCAATGACCGCATCCATCTCGTCCTTGCTCTCTCCGACAGACAGCCCGCCAATGGCGAAACCGGAAAACCCAAGCTCGAGCAGACGCGACAGGCTTTCCTGACGCAGATTGGCATACATACCACCCTGCACGATACCGAACAACAAGCTGTCACTCCCAGGCTCATGAGCATCGCGGCAACGTGCAGCCCAACGCATGGACAGCTGCATGGACTCGCGCGCTTGTGTCTCGGTGACCGGATGCGGCGTGCACTCATCGAACACCATGACAATGTCGCTGCCGAGGTTCTGCTGCACCTCGATGCAACGCTCGGGCGTCAGTTCCACGCGATCACCGTTCACTGGCGAACGGAATACGACCCCCTGCTCGGAGATATTGCTGACCTCGCCCAGGCTCCAGACCTGAAAACCGCCGCTGTCTGTGAGCAGGGGCCCGTGCCATTGCATGAAATCGTGCAGCCCGCCGAGATCACGGATCACCTGATCACCTGGGCGCAACATGAGGTGAAAGGTATTGCCGAGGATGATCTGGCTGCCCACGTCGTGCAGATCCTTCGGCGTCATCGCCTTCACGGCGGCGTACGTGCCACAAGGCATGAAGACGGGGGTCTGCACCACACCGTGACCGGTGCTGAGGCGTCCACGACGGGCGCCGCCATCGATTGCCAACAACTCAAAGCTCACTCAACCGCTCCTTCTATGTTCAAAGAAACACGCATCGCCGTAGCTGAAAAATCGGTAACCTCGCTCAATTGCCGTGGCGTAAGCCGCCATCACCCGATCATGTCCACCGAACGCACATACGAGCATGAGCAAGGTGGACTCCGGCAAATGAAAATTGGTCAGCAGGGCATCCACCACTCGAAATGCATAGCCCGGGGTAATGAAGAGATTCGTTTCGCCGCCACCTGCCACGACTTCACCGTCGACGCCGACGGTGCTTTCCAATGTTCTCACGACCGTAGTACCGACCGCGATCACCCGGCCACCCGTACGGCGGCATCGGTTGATTGCCCGGGCAGCATCGATGGATATCTCGTATCGCTCGGAGTGCATGCGATGCTCACTGAGATCGTCCACCCGGACCGGCTGGAAGGTACCTGCGCCGACATGCAGCGTGACAGGTTCGACCAACACCCCGCGTGCTTCAATGCGTTCGAGTAACCGGTCGGTAAAGTGTAAGCCGGCAGTTGGAGCGGCAACCGCACCCGGATTCTGGGCATAGACGGTCTGATAGCGTTCAGCATCCTCTTGCGACCCCGGCTGCTCGATGTCGCGATTAATATAGCTCGGCAACGGAGTTTCGCCGCAGCGCTCCAGCAGCGCTAGAACCGGACACGGGAAGCGCAGCCGATAGAACTCCCCCACGCGTTCCAATACCTCGAGCCTCGCGCCGTTGACAAGGTCACCAACGGTCACAAACCGCCCGGGTTTGAGCGGTTTGCTGACCCGCACCTGGCAAAGCGCCTCAAATTCCCCTTGGATGCGCTCAATGAGCAATTCGGCCTTACCGCCGCTGTCCTTTTTACCGCGCAGCCGCGCCTTGATCACCCGGGTGTCATTCACCACCAGTAGATCGCCGGCTCGCAGCAGGTCGGGGAACTCGGCAAACCTCAGATGCTCGCAATCTGCCTGCGTAACTCGCAGCAGCCGGCTCGCGTCTCGCACGGCCCTGGGAGTCTGGGCGATGAGCGACGCTGGAAGCCGATAGGAGAATTCACTGAGGTGCATTGGCTTTACCGACCAAAAAGGCTCATCTTAGTTTGTATCGTATTCTGCTGGATAGCCCCGTGGAATATGGCCTTGAGGCTTACCGGAGTGTTGGCTCGCCCCGGCTAATATTGGGTAGTATCGACTAGTTCGTTGGCAAATCCGTTGGCAATTTCGTCACAAGGATATGGTGCCTTCGACAGCTTCTGCGGCTGCTTCATCCATACCAGGAAGTAGATGGCCGTACGTGTCGAGGGTCGTCTTGATGTTGGAATGCCCTAACCGCTTTTGGATCGTTTTGATATTCACGTTGGCAGCGATTAGTTGAGATACATGGCAATGGCGCAATCCGTGAAACGAAATATGGAAGTCCGTTCCCTTCACCCGCTGCGTAAACGCATGAGTGATCTGCGAGGGTGTTACAGGCTGGCCGTTGAAGGAAGCAAATACATATCCCGTGTCTTGATAGGTGTTGCCCGCCGCGAGCTTATCTTGGGCTTGGCCCGCGCGGTGCCAGCGCAAGGCTTTCGCCATTTCTTTTGTTAGCGTAATTTTACGGAAGCTCTCCTCATTTTTTGGTCCGTCACGAAGAATTAGTCCTTCCCTCGTCTGCGTCAATGCGCGCTTGACCTCCAACACACCGTCTCCAACCGCGTCCCATTTAAGACCGGCAATCTCTCCCCGCCTCATGCCGGTCGTCAGAGCCAGTGCAACGATGGTTCTCATTTTCCCGTCAAACAGATCGACTAATCGTTGATTGTTTTTCCCGTCGAAGGCTTCAATTCTCTTCCGCTTAATTTTCGGGGCGTTGTCAACCAGTTCAACTACGTTCCTCGTGACGTAACCTTTCTTGACCGCATCCTTCAACGCCCGAGATAGCAGCCGCATGTGATGGGCCAATGTCTGGCCGCTGAGATATTCGCTGCGTTCCTCAATGTATTCTTCAAGCGTTTCCCACGTTAACTGTTGAAGCCGAATCTCACCCAGTGCTGGAACAAGATGACCTTCGATATTCGAGCGGTACGCATCGTACGTGGTCGGGGACAGTTGGCGTTTCCGGTTGGCCAACCATGTCGTTAGATACTCGCCAGTCTTGCGTTTTGACGGGTCAACGTAGTTTCCGGCATCGAGTGCTCCTAGAATCTCCCGCAGCTTTTTCTGGGCGTCCCGCTTGTTTCCACGAACGGTGAGATACCGTTGCTTGCGCTTCCCGCGAAGACCTTTGACATCCCATGTGAGCTGCCACGCATACCCGCGCTTTCGGATGTTACCGTTCATGGGTTCTCCTTTCGTAATCTGTAAGCCTTCACCCGGCATGTATCGCTGCAATACTTCCTTTTGCGCTTTTCTGTTGGGCCACGCACGCCGACCTTGTCGCAGTATTCGCACCGATATACCCGAGTTTCTCCTATAATTACCTCAACAAGCTGCACAAGGCAGGCACCGTAGATGTCATACGCCGTGAGCCAGAGCAGCCACTTACCTCTACGGCGCTTGATTCCAGGTGAGCAGCTTCCGCCGTGCTGATTCAGTTCTCGGTTCAATAACTCTTGATCTCTGACATCAAAGTTGTCTACGCGCCACGCATCGCTTAGCTGCTTAATGATCGCAATAGAGTCTTTCCAGGCACTTAGCGGCGTACCGAAAATTTCTTCTGGCAACTTCTTGTGGGAAAGGATCGGTCCGATGTCTCCGTACTTTTCTGCAAAAGCTAGGATTTGTCCTGGCTCGGGTCTCAGATCCGCGAATTTGATGAACAACAGCGGATCGTCGCCCGCACCTTCGTAGACGAAGGTCGGCGCTTCTGACTCCTTGACCAACAGTAGGTCCTCGCTGTCGGGTACTTCGACCCAGTGGTGCTTGTACACCGCTATTGCTCCCACCTCTGATGCTTCCACCGCAATACCCCTTTGTTACGGTATTAATCCTCTAGCGTTTCACGATACCAGAGCCTAGGTTGTAAATCAATAAGAACAGGGGTAGAATGCGATTTACAATGACCGAACGTTAATAACCTTTATTTCGTAACGGAGAAAGATATGACTGACCCGGCTCCGGCAGTGCCGAACGACCTTGACGAGGACCGCCTGCCCGATCTGATGCCGTGCCTTGAAGCGCACGCAAAGTGGTTTTCGGGAATGGGTAAAAATGCATTCTACGATGCTCTAGGAAGCGTAGAGGACGGCATTCCCGCCAAGAAATTTGGCGGAAGGTGGTTTGTCCTGACACGCCCGCTACTGCGGATTCTGGATGGCGACCACGACGCCGCGTAGACGCCCCGTGAACATCACCAACGAACGCTTGCATCGAAGTTGGGTGGTAAAGCTCGCCAATCTAGACGAGCGAAGAATATTCGTACCCAGTGGGGCAACAGTGTCAGATATAGAAAAACGGATCTGGCTGGAATCTCCTGGCGTTTACATCGACTACCTCCGACCAGCAGGAGGTGATTGATGAACTTCACGAATCCCCCCAAGGGTGAGTGGCGTCGGCGAGTGAATCAGAACTGCAAGCGTTGCATATACGACCCCGCACAGGCCGGAACATGGCGACAGCAGGTGACCCTCTGCAGCGTTTCGGATTGCTTTATCTGGGCTATACGTCCGGTCAGCAAGGACTACATAGCCCTCATGGATGCGGACCAGGGTCACCACCGAACGACAGATGATGCGATCTCACGAGCAGCGGCGGTAGTCGAGGGCGATCACGACGCCGATTTGTACGACGACACCAGCAAGGTGCCTCTGTGAGCGACAATGCCCACGTCGTGCTATCGGCTTTGGCGACGTGTGGCATTTCTCACGCCGAAGCTATTGCCCTGGGCGTACCCAATCTCGGCCGAGAAGTGGAACGAGTCTGCGCCGACTACGGGCTCGTGGTCTGCAAGATTTTCGAGTTTCCATCTCGTCCCAACACTCTCCTGGTCCCATTCCGATTTGAATTAGTGGCTGACCAAAAACCACTGGTTCGCCAGATTCTTGCCGAGCTCGCCGCGTGAACGCTCAGGGCCCGCCACAGGCCGATTTGTGCGCCGATTCTGGGGGAGTAGACGAGAGAGACGTTCTGGTGCTGCTGCCGGAAGGCTGGTACGCGGTGACATATCGTTCGCACGCAACCGAACTATACCGAGACAGTCGGCCGAAGCTGATAATCAATTTCAGCATCGAATCACAGGACAAGCACCACGGAAAAATCATGCCAGCCTATTATAACGTTGCCGATCTTGTTGGGCCCGCAGGTGATGGTGGTCGATTCAAGGCACTGCCGCGAGGATCATTTTTTCGAGACTTCTGCGCAGTGGTCCCGGGCCAGCATAGAACGGATCGTGTCCCCATCACCCGCCTCACGGAATTCACCATTGAAGGGCTGGTTGTCACCGTGCGCAGGGATTGGGACAAGCTGGTAATTCCGGACGGTGCCCTGTACAGCAGGATCAAACGGATGCGGCCCCTCAATCGGTAGAACTCACCGTGTTCATTGCCACGCTAAACCCCCGAAGACCAATGGCGACGTGGCTCGTCGTGGTTTCCAAGTAGGGGGGGCTAGGAAAGGTTGGGCAGGGTAAGGCTTGGCGAGGTGAGGCAAGGTGATGACGTTGCCGCTGTTGAGAACGGCGAACTACGATTTGAGGCTGATTATGAATCAAGAAAAATCAACTAGGCACGGCGGTTTCCGACCTGGTGCAGGACGACCCAGAGGAGCTAGAGGCCGGCGGACAGAAGACATCGAACACATGCTGGAACGGTTGGGGTGCAATCCATTGCAAGTCCTCGCCATGATTGCCAACAATGACAAAGACGGCCTTGGCGAAGACAAAGACATAGCTATCGCGCTAAGACAAAAGGCAGCTTCAGACCTCATGCCGTACATCGCACCGAAGTTACGCTCTACGCAAGTAGAGGTCACCGGCCCACAGCACGATCAGAGACTGATTGTTGTCGCCGATGCAGAGTTTGCAGCGCACCTGAAGGAAAGTTGTGGCGATAGCGTTGACATTCAAGTGGACGGCAAGTCTGTCGGCTTCGATACGTACAACAACGCATCTTAGATCGGGGACGTGAAGCACTTTGATGACGGTGGATGCAGTCTAGGCGAGGTACATTTGAAGCACTCGCCAGGCAAAGTAGGGAAAAGGTCATTCAGGGCGAATACTCGGTAGCGAGCGCCTAATTCCAGGCTCGACGAACTGACCATTGCTCCGGGTGGTTCTTGGGACTAGCCTGACGTCGCCTAGCACATTCGGGAAGCGATCATGCAAAAACTGTTGTGCGTCCTCACATTGGCCGCCTTATCCCAACATGCGCTCGCCCGTCCGGGCAACACGCCGGATCGTAGGCTTGGAGAAGATATACGATCCAGCGATGCCCACCCGGGAACAAATTTTTCTTTGCTAGGTTTCTCGACTAATCTTGGTTCTAAACGCTTGAGCAACTGAGTCACAGACGCAATGGCTAGCTAGTGGCACACTATTCAATATATGTATAGAGAACGCCTAAAACTCATGCACGCCTGCATCTACTTTTCGGAGAATTGTGCCGATGTGGGGCGGATGAAGCTGTACAAGCTGCTATTCCTGTTGGATTTTGAGCACTACCGCGACCTAGGTCGGTCCGTCACGGGTCTGGACTACGAAGCCTGGAAGATGGGTCCGGTGCCCGCAGATTTTGACCGGGAGTGGCGCGGAGGTATTGGCGGTGATCTAAGCGTCGGTCTAAAAGCTGAAACGATCACGCGGAAGTTCGACTATGACAAAGAAGAGAGCGAGGGCTATGAGACGGAGAAACTGGTTGCTCGTATTCCATTTGAAGAACGATTGTTTTCACCGCGAGAAATGAAACTAATGGCGTCGCTGGCTAAGCAACACTTCAATGTACCGGCTACTGCCATGTCCAGCCAGAGTCACGCAGCGTTCGGTTTTTGGGATGAAATATGGAATCAACGCAATCAGCCTAATGGACCTATTCCATACGAATTGGTGTTTGACCAGCAGAACACCGAGCGTGATCAACTGATGCGCGACTATGCGGCAGAGAAACAGCAATATTCCAAATTAAGTGACTAGCATGTGGACGCACCCTTAGCAGGACACCTCTATTTCGACCCTAATCTTTTTGACGGTCACTACTTCATCGTAGGGCCCGATGACCCTGTTCAAACAGCAAACGTGTTGGTTTTCTGTTGTACTAGCAAGGACCATGGCCGTCCGTCCGAACATGGATGTCACGCCGCATTTGATCTACCTTCTTTTCATATCGAGGTTGGGCATGTCCAGGAGTTGACGTTGCCAACTTGGGTTCAGTTAGACGAGGCATATCCATACGCCAGGACTCGTTTCACGACCAACGCCAATTGGCAATACGCAAAAGAGAAGCTGACACTGCCATTGACGGTTGAGGTCCTGCGATGTGCGGCCCAATCCGAGGGTTTGGCGTCAATCGACGCAAGTGCATGCGAAGCTGAAGCGGATCTAATTGGGTAGCCTCGTATAACTTGGGTATACTGTCCCATATTTGAATCACTATTGGGACAGTTAACATGGCCACTTCCCCTAAAGTTGTACCTCTCAAGCCAGCCAAGCGCACCCGCAAAACACCTGTAAGTGGGACAGTTCCCAACAGAAAGGCCAATGATGCGCTCAGAACCCGCTCTCACCTCACTGAAAAGGAAGTCGAAAGGTTGCTCAAAGTCGCGAAGCAGGGCCGGTATGGGCAGCGGGATCACCTCATGGTTTTTATGGCGTTCCGGCATGGGCTGCGCGTTAGCGAGCTATGCGATCTTCAGTGGACTGATATTGACTTCAAGCCCGGTACGCTTCACGTGCGCCGCCTGAAAGGATCGAAGGACTCCACCCACTACCTCGAAGCAGATGAATCTCGACCGCTCAAGGCGCTGCACAAAGCCTCAGAGTCGCCCTACGTATTCAACTCTGAGCGTGGTGGGCCGATGAGTGCGGCAGGGTTCAGGAAGCAGCTGGCACGTTGGGGCGTGAAGGCGAAGTTACGGTTCCCAGTGAACCCCCACATGCTGAGACACGCTTGTGGTTATGCGTTGGCCAATCGGGGTATGGATACTCGTTCCCTTCAAGCCTACCTGGGCCATGCCTCGATCATGCACACGGTGAGATACACCGAGATGTCCCCCACTCGATTCAAGGGGCTTTGGAAATAGGGGTCCCACTGCTTGACGCCATTACCAGATCGAACCCCCAGCCCTGGTACGTGTTGGGCGAACGGCTACCGGGACTTACCAGGAACGCCACAACACATATTTATTTTTGGTTGGTTCTGGATGGGTCCCATCTAGAGGGGGTGGGTGGGGGCAAACTTTGCTGCCGCGAAAGTCGCATCCACCCCGCTTGTCGCGGTAGCACAAAATCAAAGGGACTCACCTCCCACAAAAATGTTTCTGAAATTTTTTTTGTTTTTTTTAGAGAGTGGCGGACCAGTCTGGCCTTTTCAGGTCCGCTTTCCGCCCAAGAGCGGACTGCTGCAGCGCACAACGCCAGGCCCGCTATGTGCCCACACCGGACCTCCGACCTCGCGTTCGGTAGTATGCGATGGTCGTGGCGGAATGGTCGTGATGAAAATCGCAATAGGCATCTGTGTGGTACTAGCTGATCCAGGCGGGGTATCCGCGGTGAGTGCGCGAAAAAGACGAAGGCCATGGCTTAGCATCGCTTCGCTTCTCGTTGCATTGGTGGCTCCCGGCTGCCAAGCGGCAGAGCCCGGTCCGGACAGAGATTTCCTCCGGATGCCGATGCAAGAGCGAGATGCAGCAATCCGTAAGTATCCACCGGAGCGGCAGGTCGACCTCTATCTCATGGTCATGTTGGAGCAGCACCCACCGGATCTGGGCTTGGCGGACGCTGTTGCGAGCAGCGGATCGAGAATCGTCCCGGCTTTGGCGAAGCGTCTTGCTCAGGACAATCGAGACATCGCGAAGTTACACCTGATCGACGTGTTTCTGCGGATGCAGGAACTCGGGTCCTACCCGGTCGCTTCAGACGCCAAGACGATGGTCCTTCTCGACAAGCAGGTGGCGGCCATGAAGGATCCGCAGTGGAAGGCGATGTCGAGCAAAATGCTCGGGCGGATCCAGCGAAAAAGCCGGTGACACAGTAGCGGTCGGATCTTTGATCCGAGGCTGGGGAGGTTCTTGCAGGCGGACCCCATCGTGCAGTCACCTAGCTTTAGCCAGAGTTACAACCGGTATGCGTATGTGTTTAATTCGCCGCTGAGTTTTGTAGACCCGTCTGGGTTCTGCGGTGCAGAAACGGGGGCTCTGGAAGGCGCCGCCCCGACACCCTGCCCTGACTTTCAGATCCTGCGGAGATCCACCGAATGACGAATGACGATGATTTGCAAAGATCGAATACACGGATTTATGCAACGGTAGTGGAGTGCCATGGTGATAATTGCGGAATCGTCCGGTCTTGGCCGAGCCTGTGTGAAAACTCCTGGCTCGAAAATAAAACGTGCATGAGATCGCTCTGGTTGGCCGTTTGCGCATACCGAGTTCTAAAGGAAGCCACTCTCATGCGCGTTTTTCAGGTACTTCGCGAAGGCAAAATAGTTTTCACACACCCTCGGCCGATAGCAGCCTCGTGCACTGCACAATGCGATGTCTCAGTTGTGCCCTAATCGGTCACCCGTCTTTCCACCAATTTGCCGCTACACACTCCGACCAAGTGACAGCTCAACCCGGGTAGCTGCCGTGCGGCAAAGAGGAATCGGACGATGTTGACAGTGTTAAGTCTTTGCTTGTAGTTTTCGACCGCGGTCTACCTACGGAGGGAAAGAGATGAAGGTGGTAAAGAAGTTGATTGCCGGGGCGTCAGTCATGGCGATGGTTGGGCTGGTGTATATGTGGGGGAACACTGACGGTCGTGCAGGGAAAAACGCGATGGCCGTTTACGCGGCGGAAGGTGCTGAGCTAACCGCCTCACCCGTGAAAGCCCTGGAGGAACAGGACGTCTACTATCCGGGCACGGAGAGTCTCGCTCCCGACGAGATGCGAGTGGTGGCCTGCGGCACGGGTATGCCGAACTCGCGCCCGAAGCAAGCTGCGGCGTGTTTTCTGGTAGAACTTGGCAACGGGGATAAGTTCATCTTCGACATTGGAAGTGGCTCGGCGGAGCGGCTCTCGGCGATGAAGATACCGTACGATTTCCTCGACAAGGTCTTTATCGGACACCTTCACTCGGATCATTTCGGTGCCTTGGCCGACCTCTGGATTGGCGGAGTCATCGGCAATCGAATCAAGCCGTTGCGCGTCTGGGGACCCAGCGGTCACAAGCCCGAGTTCGGCACCGCCTATGCCCTAGAGCACATGGAGAAGATGTTCACGTGGGACAGCGGAAGCCGGAAAGGCAATGTCGACATCCGTGGTCAGGTGCTCGATGTTACCGAGTTCGACTATAAAGGCATTAACCAAGTGATTTACCAGGAGAATGGGGTCACCATCCGTACCATTCCTGCCATCCACGCACTTGATGGACCTGTGAGTTTCATTCTGGAGTGGAACGGGCTGAAGTTCGCGTTCAGCAGCGACACCTATCCGAACAAGTGGTGGATGAAGTATGCCGCCGGGGCGGACATCGCAATCCACGAGTGTTTCATTACACCGCGGCTTCTGGTTGAAAAGCAGAAGTGGACGCCCGGCGCAGGGCTGAACGTCGGTACCCAGGTCCACACGTCACCTGCCCAGTTTGGCAAAGTCATGTCGTTGACCAAGCCCCGGATGGCCGTTGCGTACCATTTCTTCAACGATTTCGACACGCTACCGGAACAACTGGAGCAAGTTCGCCAGACTTATGACGGTCCGCTGTCGATGGCCACGGATTACATGGTGTGGAACGTCACCAAGGACGCGATCCGCACGCGGATGGCGGTGATCGATGAGGACATCTGGCCGCAACCCGCCGTAGGCGAAAAGCTTCCGCCGGACCGGAGTACTCGGATTGGCTTCTCGGACTTCGTTCTCAGCGGCCGCGAGCCATTCCCCGAGGTCGTCCAGAAAATCTATGACGAAATCAACGCCGCATACGGCACCAATTACGAGGTGCCTACCGATTAAAGGGGTATCCGGAGCGGCTAAAGATCTCGTTGTGGCCGCATCGTGCGCTAGACAACGCCAGTCGGCTCAACGTGTGAAGCTGCGGGCACTCGTTGGCCAGCCTGTTAGGGTCTGAATCGAGAACACCGAGTGTCTCTTGTTGGCCGATAGTACGCATACACCAACTCGGATTCCGTGCGTGTGGATGACCGCTATGTGATCTATTGCCGTCGTCGTGGCGTGATTGAGAATCTAGGTCTCGGCTATGACTGCTGTGGGTTTCATCGCTGACGAAGCCGGCAGGGAATCAATCTGTCTCTTCAGTGCCCATTGCTGTCATTCACGGGAATGGAGATTACCAATCCATGCTGTGAGTCTTGATCTTTCGCGGATCAAACCATCCTGATTGAAGTGGTGAACGCAAAACATCGCAAATGAATCTTCGAACGCCATCTCCATCTCACCCGCCACTGAGGTCTTTCCCAAGACGATATCCGCGTATGTAAACTCAACACTACCGCTCGGGCGCGCCAGCGCCACGTGGAACGCTTCACCGCTGAACTCGTTGATTATCGGTCCGCCACTACCCGTCAAGACGCCCGGTATGCTGACCCGTGCGGTTTTGAGATCGAAGTTCGCTTCGAGATCGATCGGCAGGAACAGTGTTTCGCAAAATTCCGAGCATGTTGATCCGTAGACGGCGTAAATATTGCTGAGGGGGGCGCATGCCTCGCCCGAGAGAATCGTTTCAATTGCGATCCGTTGAGCTTCGTCCGCACGCTCGTCGATAACGATCTGGCGCTTGCCATTTCCGTCCGCGATTTCGCCGGGCCACTTGTAAAACGCCGCCCAATTCAAGCCCAC
>Ga0114950_10000170_pt1 | contig 39811 bp, 38 predicted proteins | sample N075metaG_FD_83503 | JGI IMG/M metagenome (GOLD analysis project Ga0114950, IMG submission 83503) | Deep subsurface microbial communities from Kermadec Trench to uncover new lineages of life (NeLLi) - N075 metaG | ecosystem: Environmental > Aquatic > Marine > Ocean trench > Sediment | place...
AGAATGCAGAAAACGTATTCATGGTGGCGCTGCGAACGGTGCCGATGGATTCAACCGGCGTTGCGCATATTCTTGAACATACTGCCCTGTGTGGCAGCGAGAGGTTTCCTGTTCGGGATCCATTCTTCTTGATGATCCGACGTTCCCTGAATACGTTTATGAACGCGTTTACCACAAGTGACTATACGGCTTATCCTTTTGCGAGTACCAACAAGAAAGATTTTTACAACCTGATGGACATCTATCTTGATGCCGTCTTCTTTTCCCGACTGGATCCGCTGGACTTTGCACAGGAGGGTCACCGGCTGGAGTTTGAGAACCCAGAGGATGAATCGACCCCGCTGGTTTATCGCGGTGTTGTTTATAACGAGATGAAAGGAGACAGCAGTTCCGTTATCTCGGTTCTCTATACTGAATTGCAAAAACATTTGTTTCCGACTTCAACCTATCATTACAGCAGTGGTGGTGACCCGAAGCATATTCCTGATCTCGGTTACGATGAACTGGTAGATTTTTATCGGTCACATTACAACGCATCAAATGCTGTATTCATGACCTTCGGTGATCTGCCTGTGGAAGAGCTACAGACGTTTATGGAAGAAAAGGCATTAGGCCGTCTCAGCCGGGTCGAAGAAGAAATCAGGGTGAGCCCCGAAACGAGGTTAGTGGAAACGGTTAGAGTCAGTGCGCCTTATGCGCTGGATCAGGGTGATGTGAACCGTAAAACGCATATCGTCATGGCATGGCTGTTGGGCGAAAATACTGATCTCGAAATGTTGCTCAAATGTCACATTCTCTCCGATTTACTTCTTGATACAAGTGCTTCACCTTTAAAAAGAGCGCTTGAAGAATTCGAGTTTGCGGCATCAGCATCGCCATTGTGTGGTCTTGAGGAAACAAATCACGAAATGAGTTTCATGTGCGGGGTTGAGGGCAGCGACCCGGGACACGCTGATGACGTCGAGAATCTCATTTTAGGTGTTCTCTCAAAAATTGCAGAAGAAGGTGTTGAAATTGAACGGTTAGAGGCTGTGTTTTATCAGTTGGAGCTGTCTCAACGAGAGGTGGGTGGCGACGGAATGCCCTATGGACTCCAGTTAATTTTCTCGTCCATGTCGGCGGCTATCCACCGAGGCAGCCCGATTGATTTACTGGACCTCGACCCGGTCATAGACAAACTTCGTACTGAAATCTACGACCCATCATTTATTAAAGACCTGGTAAAAAGTCTGTTGCTGGACAACCCGCATCGAGTTCGCCTGGTGATGTATCCTGATGCTAATTTAAGCAAAAAACAGGATGATGAAGAAAAGGCAAAGCTGGAGAACATAAAAACCAGCTTGTCGTCAGAGGCGAAGGAAAAGCTACTTGCACAGGCGAAGGCCTTACAAGAACGACAGAACATGGAAGAAGATCTGGAGGTCCTGCCAAAGGTAGGACTGGCCGATGTACCGAAATCCCTCAAAATACCAGTAGGGAAAATCCATAGTTCGAGGAATATCACCAGTTTTAACGCCGGGACTAACGGCATTACCTATCAGCAGGTCATCACTGCTTTGCCAGGAATGGATTTTGAACTGTTCAGATTACTGCCACTCTACTCACAGATTTTGACAGAAGTAGGCTCCGGTGGGAGGGACTATCTTCAAACGCAGCTGCTCCAGCATGCGCAGACTGGAGGGCTTCATGCCTTCTCGTCCATCCGAGCGCGGGAGTCAGATACAGAAAATTTCAACGCCTATTTTACTTTGGGCAGTCGCACGCTGAACCAGCAGTCGCAGGATCTCATCACCCTGTTGTGGGAAACTTCTAAAACAGCCCGCTTTGACGAGCAGGAACGTATTCGTGACCTGGTGAAGCAGATTCGGGTAAGAAAAGAAGCCAACGTGGCAGGAAATGGAAATACCTATGCATTAACTGCTGCAAGCGGGTGTCTACGACCGGTATCCTGGATTAACCACCAACTCTCGGGTCTCGGTAGCCTCCATTACCTCAAGTTGCTGGACGACTCGCTGGATCAAACTGCTGGCTTACAGAACTTCTGCGATCGCCTCGGCAAACTGCGCGATACCCTATTTGAGTCTCCCCGGCAATTCCTCCTGGTGGGTGAATCACAGGAGAACGATTCGCTCATCGAGACATTGAGTTCTATGTGGAAAGAACATACAGGGCATGCGAATAGTGATGCCTTTGCGATTGATTTTGATGCCAAACCTGTGAACCAGGCTTTTATGACCAGCACGCCGGTTAACTATTGTGTCAGTGTGTATAAAACAGTGCCAGAGAACCATGAAGATTCACCGGCACTGGCAGTCTTGTCGGCGGTGCTTCGAAACGGGTATCTGCACCAGGCTATTCGTGAACAGGGCGGGGCTTATGGCGGCGGCGCAACTCACGACAGTGGCAATGGTCTGTTCCGTTTCTATTCCTATCGGGACCCACTTTTGAATGAGACATTTGAAGCCTTCAAACAGTCAGTTGACTGGCTTATCACTGGATCCATAGATTTCGCGCTTGTCGAAGAGGCGATTCTTGGCATTGTCAGCAGTATTGATGCACCGGGTTCTCCTGCTGGCGAGGCAAGGCAGGCTTTTCATAACGCCCTGCATGGGCGTGGTGCAGATCAGAGACGGTTACGAAGGGCAAGTATATTGGATGTAAATGAGAAGGATATAAAACGAGTCGCAGAAAAGTATCTGATCCAGGACGGTTGCCTTGCGCTGGTCACGAGCGAAGCTAGACGGTCAGAGATTGGGGAGGACTTCACAATTGACAGTATTTAGTGTGCTGGTACCAATTCTTATGCCTAAAGAAAATAGGGGATGACAAAGATGGGAAACATGATTCAACTGACTGCCGGTGATGGTTTTGAGTTCGGCGCTTACCAGGCAGACCCGGAGGGAGAAGCCAAAGGCACGGTGATGGTTATCCAGGAAATATTTGGCGTCAACCAGCATATCCGCGAGGTTTGTGATGGATATGCCCGCCAGGGGTACATTGCAGTTGCCCCGGCTATATTTGACCGCGCTGAAAAAGGAGTCGAGTTATCTTACGAAGAAGATGCCATCGCTCGTGGAGCAGTACTGGCAAGACAGAAACTGAAGATGGAAAATACCATGGAGGATTTGCAGGCAACGGTGAACTATCTCGGTGAGAGTGGTCCGGTCGCTGTTGTCGGATATTGTTTTGGTGGTCTCCTGACCTGGCTCTGTGCATGCAATATGGATGGCATCGGATGTGCGGTAGGTTATTACGGGGGCGGAATCATCGGGGTCAATGACCAGGAGCCCAGAATTCCAACAATGCTCAACTTCGGTAATCTCGATGAGCACATTCCCATCTCAGATGTAGAAAAAATTGATGCTGCACACCCTGATGTCATCGTTAACTTGTACGATGCAGATCATGGCTTCAATTGTGATCACCGCGCCAGCTTCAACCAGGCTGCGGCCGATCTTGCCCTTGAAAGAACCTTGAAATTTTTCAGCGATCATCTGGCCAGCTAGGGATTGTTGAATGCAGGCAGATCCACCCATTGAATTATTCTATTGGCCGACACCCAATGGTTTCAAGGTGACCATCATGCTCGAAGAACTCAAGGTCCCCTATATTATTAAGCCCATTGATATTACATCAGGTGATCAGTACTCGGATGAATACTCAAGCATCTCACCCAACAACAAAATTCCGGCGATCGTTGATTACAGCCCAAAGGATGGCAGGGAAACAGCGACGATATTTGAGTCTGGTGCGATTTTACTGTATCTGGCTGAAAAATACGGCAGGCTAATTCCGGGTGACCGTGAACTGAAGTCACAATGTATACAATGGCTATTCTGGCAGGTAGGCGGACTTGGGCCTATGGGAGGCCAGGCCCATCATTTTAGGCTCTACGCCAGCGAAACGATTGATTATGCAATCAAGCGCTATACCAACGAATGTCAGCGGCTTTATAAGGTACTGGATTCCCGCCTTTATGGCCGGGACTATGTGGCAGATGAATATAGTATTGCCGACATTGCCTGCCTTCCCTGGATATTTCGACACAAGCGCCAGGGGCAGGAGCTGCATCATTACCCGAATCTGCACCGCTGGTATCAATCCCTGATGGCGCGTGAACCCGTTAAGAAAGGGCTAGGGGTTGCCGCTGATCTCAGGGATGATTCGGCTTTCACAAGTGAGAAAGGCCGTGAGATTCTGTTTTCGGGAAAATCCCGGTCTGAGTAAGCGGGTCTTGGCCGTTCATCTGCCGGTCAGTGGAATGCGCTGGCATAAAACCTCCGGTTTGTATAGACAGTTAGGGATTATTCCTATCTGAGCAATTCGATAAGAATCAATCAATAGATCATCATAGTTAAATATCAAATCAAGCATTTTTAGTCGAACTGTTTGCTTGACAAATCCTTGCTGCTTATACATCCTGTTGGCCTTGATCAGATTGGCGGACATACCTTGTTTTAGTACGTTGTTCAGGGATACCGAGCCAGCAGAGTCATATTATAAGAGCAACAATTCCTAAGTAGGTATCAGCATGAAAGAGCAATCGATCAGACCCGGTATTATCGCTTCGGCGCTATTTATCGTATCTATCCTTAGTACTGGCACACTGTACGCACAATCTCTTGATGAAGTTCTCGGTGTAAGGGCGGTTACTACACAAGATGGTCGAAAATCTCAGATAAAAATAGACGAGATCACAGACGATACTCGTGATTTACTTTCTCAATTCAAGCAAATCATGAAAGTTGTTGATGGCTTGATAATATATAACAAGCAGCAACGGCGATTAATTAGAAACCAGGAAGAAGAACTTCATGAGTTGGCGGAGTCAATCGATAACGTGACTGTCATCGAACGTCAAATAGGACCTCTTATCGAACGAATGATCGACAATCTTGAAAAATTCGTCAGCCTTGATGTTCCATTCCTGATGTCAGAAAGAAATGATCGAATTGAGTTTTTAAAAGACACTTTGGATCGACCTGACGTCACAGTTGCTGAGAAGTTCTCTCAAGTACTACAGGCATACCAGGTTGAAAATTCATATGGTTCTACGATTGAAGCCTATACCGATATGATCGAGCTTGACGGTAAGAGCAGGCAAGTCGACATGCTGAAATGGGGTCGAGTATCACTGGTTTTCCAGACACCTGACGGAGAAACTACCGGCGTCTGGAATAATACCACTCGACAGTGGGACATGCTTGGTGATGATTTTCGTTTGGGGGTGCGTGATGGTATTCGTATAGCGATGAAGACTAAAACGGCAGACCTCGTCCACTTACCCATTGCAGCACCAGGAGGAGAATAAGTCATGAAAAAATTAATCATAAGTTTGATGGCTGTTGCCCTTGTATCTTCTCTCCCAGTGAGTGCTGCGGAAGACAAGATTCCAGCTAAATCGTTAGCTGAACTATTGCAACTGGTAAAAGACGGTAAAGTTGTTAACTCGAAGCTTAATTCCCGGCGAGAGACAGAATTTGTTGCCAATAAGTCCAGGCAACAGCAGTCTGTTCGAGATGCACAGAAGCAACAGCGCGACGAAGAAGCGACCAGTGAAAAGCTGGAAAATCAGTTTGAAAAGCATGAGCAGGATATTGCTGCCCAACAGGAAATTCTTGCCAAGCGCCTCGGTTCGCTACGCGAATTGTTCGGTGTGTTACAGCAGGTCAGCGGCGACACCCAGGGTGTGTTTGAAGGCTCACTGATCAGTGCTGAATTTCCTGGTCGCGGTAAATGGTTGGGAGAGTTTGCCCAGTCCATGGGTAAGAGTTCCAAGCTGGCATCGATTGAAGAAATTGAGCGTCTCTGGTTTGAACTTCAGAGAGAAATGACGGAATCAGCCAGGATTTCCCGATTTACTGCGAGAGTCATCAAGCTTGATGGTGAAGAAGTCCAGCAGGAAGTCATCAGGGTGGGTACATATAACCTGATAAGTAATGGTGAATATGTGGCTTATGATATTCAGAACCAGCTGATTAAGGAACTGCCCAAGCAGCCTGCACGCAGGTTTGTATCCTCAGCCGCAGATTTGCAAGACGCTACCAGTGGCTACACACCTTTTGGTTTGGACCCAACCCGTGGCCAACTCCTGGCGCTGCAAATTCAGGTACCAACACTTGAAGAACGTGTACATCAGGGCGGAACGCCTGGTTATGTGATCATCACCCTGGGTATCATCGCAGCGCTGCTTTCGCTCGAACGTTTTGTGACGCTTTATATCACTGGCGCTCGAGTCAACAAACAGGCCGAGAATGCAGGGACGCCTGAGTCAAATAATCCACTGGGAAGAGTGCTGGCTATCTACCATGACAACAAAGATGTAGATTCGGAGACGCTTCAATTGAAGCTGGATGAGGCGATTCTCAAAGAACAACCTGCGATCAACACGAGAATTGCCTTCATCAAGATTATTTCGATGGTTGCACCGCTACTCGGTCTGCTGGGTACGGTAATCGGTATGATCGTGACGTTCCAGGCGATTACACTGTTCGGCACGGGTGATCCAAAGACAATGGCAGGCGGTATTTCGCAGGCATTGGTTACCACAGTCCTTGGTCTGACCGTTGCCATTCCAACGGTACTGTTGCACTCCATCGTCTATGCACGCGCGTCTACCATTATGCATATTCTGTTGGAACAAAGTGCGGGTTTGATTGCAGAGCACTCAGAAAATCAGAGCAAATAATCTATGGACACGATATATATTGCAATTAGGACGTTTCTCGAGATGGGCGGCAGTGTGTTGTATCTCATTGCCGGTGCAACCTTCCTGATGTGGGCGATCATCTTTGAGCGCATCTGGTTCATTAATACTGAACATAAGACGGATGTCGGCAAGGCGTTGACCTATTGGGAGAGCAGGTCGGAACGAACATCCTGGAATGCCCATAGAATTCGTGAACGGATTATATCCGAGGTTAACAGTCGGTTAAGTGTCAATCTTGGATTTATTAAGACCCTGATTTCGTTGCTACCGCTGCTCGGTTTGCTTGGCACGGTAACCGGCATGATCTCGGTATTCGAGGCGATGACCTATTCAGGGGGTAATGCACGGTCCATGGCGGCAGGAGTCTCAATGGCAACGATTCCCACCATGGCGGGTATGGTGGCGACCTTGTCGGGTGTCCTGGCGAATACCTTTATTACGTCCAAAGTTGCTTCCGAATCGGACTTTATGGCAGACACACTGACAATGGATCACTAGCATCATCCATGAAGAAATAGAGATAATAAGAAATGCGAAAACCTAGCCAAAAAGAAGACGAAAAGGTAGCTGACCTGACACCCATGCTTGATGTGGTGTTTATTTTGTTGATCTTTTTTATTGTAACGGCAACCTTTATTAAGGAATCCGGCATTGAGGTCAACAGGCCAGATACTAAAACGGCTGAAATGAAAAAGACGGTTTCGTTACTAGTTGCCGTTGGTCCTGATAGCAGTATCTGGATTGATAAGAAAAAAGTGGATATCCGTAATGTTCGCCCAATCATGGAAAGACTCCATGCGGAGAACCCAAAAGGTGGCCTGGTGATCCAGGCCGATAGTGAATCAAAAGTTGAGAAAGTGCTTGCGATCATGGATGCTGCCAGAGCTATTGGCATTACCCAGGTTGCAATCGCCTCCGAACAAAAATAGGGGGTAGGAAAGCATGGTTATTAGATTTAGTCTTTCGGCAATCGGCGGGGTCTTTGTCACGCTGGCTTTATTTTACCTGATGCAAGCCCTGATCCAGGGTGCAGATAGCGCATTGAGTGAAGACAAAATGGGCATGTTGGTTGATTTTGTCCGCATCAAGCAGGACCAGAACCTGGAGACAAAGAAACGCAAACCTAAAAAGCCACCCCCCCCAGATGAGCCGCCACCCGATGTACCGCCGCAGAGTTTCAATGTGGCAGTGGATAATGCAGGTTTTTCTATGGCCAGTATGGATACCAACGTTAACATCAACGTTGGTGGAGGCGGGTTTGGTATCAGCGATGGCGATTATTTGCCCATCGTAAAGGTACAGCCTCAATATCCCCGGCGCGCACTGTCCCGTGGCATGACAGGGTGGGTCATCGTCGAATTCACCGTGACTGCAAAGGGTACCACAAGAGATGTCGTTGCTTTAGAGAACTGTGGCTGGATAAAGAATGCAAGAAAAGAAGGTGAGTGTATTGACAATCCTAACAGTGTCTTCGATTCGGCTGCGCTTAAGGCCGCAGCCAAGTTCAAGTACAAACCAAAAGTTATTGATGGTGAGCCGGTAGCAACTGCTGGCGTGTTGAACAAAATTACTTTTGAATTGATCAATGATTAGGCAAAGAAACAGGCGTACGTGATGAGAAAGTTAGCATTAGTTGTTTGTGTACTCTGGATGATGCCACTCATCGTTGGGCAGGTATTTCCATCAATCGATAGCGGAAGTGACGCAGCAGCCGCTGAGAGGAAGAAAACGCGTAAGGTGCCAGCGATGCGCGAGGTCACTTACAGGCGATTGGCTGAGGCCCAGGCCATGATTGACCCGGATTCTGCTCCTCGTGAGGAAGGTGAACCAGCACCCATTCCGAAAGGAACGCCAAAAGATGCGGTTGTGGTACTTCTGAAATTAAAAGACCGGAGGGGTCTCAATAGTTATGAACTGGCACAGGTCTGGAATACTCTGGCCTTTGCTTACTATACGATTGACGATGTCCCAAATACCATAAATGCTTATGAGAACGTTCTGCGGCAAGGAACCATCACCGAAGCGTTGGAACAATCCGTCGTGCGTGCATTGTTTCAGCTGTTCTATTCCCAGGAAAACTACAAAAAATCGATCAGCTACATTGAGCGATGGGAAGCTTTAAGAGAGATACCTGATGCAGGGGTGACTTTCATCAAGGCGACTGCGTATTACCAGATGGATGATTTCAAGTCTGCCCTTAAATTTGCGCTTCGGGTTGAAGAAATATCAATAGAGCTGCAAAAAACCATTAAGGAGAACTGGTGGTATTTGCAGGTCGTTCTCTATAACGAGCTGAAGGAAATCGATAAAACCATTGAGGTTCTCGAGAAGCTCATTACCACCTATCCGAAAAAACAATACTGGATGCACCTTGCAGGGATGTATAGCGAGAAAGGAAATGACGATAGTTCTTTGTCTGCATACTATGCGGCCTATTCCCAGGGAATGTTTGCCAAGGAATCTGAAGTTGTGATGCTGTCACAGAGACTGTTAAATGCCGAGGTTCCCTTTGAAGCGGCTACAGTTCTCGAGAAAGGCTTCAAGGATGGCATCATTAAGGAAAATGAGAAGAACCTGAAGCTTCTTGCCACTTCTTATACCATGGCCCAGGAAATGGGAAAGGCTATCGATGCCTGGCGTGATGCGACAAAATTTGCCGACGAAGGTGAGCTCCATTATCGCCTAGCCCAGGCCCTTGCTAATGAGGACAGGCATAAAGAAGCGACTGATTCATACAAGGATGCACTTGATGCAGACGGAAAGCTTAAACATCTAGGCGATGTAAACTTCTGGTACGGCATCTCCCTGATGCAACTGGAGAGGTGGGATCAGGCAACTAATGCTTTTAGAGCCTCGGCAAAAGCGGATAAGAAAAAAGCCAAGCAGACTCGAAACTACATCAGGTATATCAAGGGCGAAAAACGTCGGCAGGAAGAACTGCGTAAGATGCTTGAGGAATAGCGTGAAGCAGGGTTTATATCCTATTGGTTAACAAAAAAATGTCGGTTACTACCGATATTTTTTTTGCGCTCAGTCTCTCTTGGTCGGTCGATTGCGGATGGTTTTCGCGAACTTGATGCGGTCCTTTTTCTTTTCCGATCTTGCTGCAACATCCTGTTTTTCAACCAGATGATCCAGTTCCCGTTGAAATTTGCGGAGACTTTCGAGCCTGGATGCATCCAGTTTTCCATCATTGATAGCGGCTTGTACTGCACAACCAGGCTCGGACTGGTGCTGGCAATCACGAAATTTACAGAGTAGAGAGAAATCTTCGACGTCTGAAAAACCCCGTGCGAGTGAAGATTCATCGATCCAGATCTGTATTTCCCGCATACCAGGGGTATCAATGATCAGACCACCTGAATCCATAACACACATTTCCCTGAAGCTGGTCGTATGCCGCCCTTTACTGTCTCCCGTTCTTACCTCACCTGTATCAAAACGCTCATAGCCAAGCAAGGCATTGATGATAGTTGATTTGCCCACCCCAGAAGATCCGAGGAAGGCAGAAGTTCTTCCCAGCGTAATGTAGGGATGCAATTGATGGATGCCTTCTCCCGTGCTCGCACTTAAGACATGGATATCGACTCCAGTCGAGACGGACTGTAATGCTTCCACTTTCGCATCTCTGTCGGCACATAGGTCAGCCTTGTTTAGTATGACCACAGGAGTTGCTCCACTACCCCAGGCCAGCACGAGATAGCGTTCGATTCTGCCGACATTGAAATTATCATCCAGGCCACTAACTATGAAAACGGTATCTATATTTGCGGCAAGGACCTGCTCATCGAACCCTTCACCCGCTTCTTTCCTGGAAAATTTGCTAAACCGATCAAGATTTTTCTCGATGATCCTCGATTTTGGATCGTTCGGGTCAGCAGCGGAGGTCAGCACCCAATCACCCACCGTGGGCAAATCAGCTTTGCTTACTGCTTGTGTGTGTAATCTTCCCGGCACGGTAGCCGTCAGCGGACCCTCAGCGGAAAGCAGGTGATAGCGATTGATATCCTGCCGCGAAACCCTGGCAGGAAGCAGTTCCTTATTGGTTTCGTCAAATTGTTGCTGGAAAAAATCTTTCCAGCCTAGCTCTTTCAAATCCATTGGTGTTCTCCAGATTTGTGCTTAACGAAGTTGAAACACTTCTGGATGCTTTGGATATAGGCTCAATCGGGAATGTGCGTTGTTCGCTCATTTTGCGCTGGCCAATACAGGGTTAGCGACAAAATAATCGTGTGACGCAAAGGGTTAAGCAGAAAAGCGGGCGGCAGAAGTGTAATCCATTGATTTGTAAACAATCATATTTATGCCTCCTGCTCGGGTGTAATAGTTCTGGAATGAGAACCTTATAAGTTCCGGGGCTCTCTGACAAGTATATTGCGAACCAAATAGCGTGCAAGCGGGCTTGTTAACACCAGCAGCGTCAAGGTCAGCAGAATGAGAGTCGTGGGTCGCTCCCATAGGAAGGATAGTTCGCCATTACTTATCGTCACGGCTCTTCGCAGATTGTCTTCGAGCATCCCGCCAAGGATAAATCCCAGCAGCAGGGGAGCCATAGGAAAATCCATCAGGCGCAGAAGAATGGCGATACTGGCGATGACAACCATCATTTGGATGTCAAAAGTATTGAACGAAACCAGGTACACGCCCATCAGTGAGAAAAACATAATGGAAGGGATAAGAAATTGGCGGGGAATGCTGAGCAGCCTGGCGATATAGGGGATCAGGGGTAAGTTGAGAAACAGTAAAATCAGGTTGCCAAAGTACATGGAAACAATGACCGACCAGAATATCTCTGGCTCATCAATGAACAGCCTCGGTCCCGGCTGGATGCCATAGGCTATCAGGGCACCGAGGAGCACTGCGGTTGTTCCTGATCCTGGTATGCCCAGTGTTAGCAGCGGAACAAAGGAACCTGTGCAGGCAGCATTATTCGCGGCTTCCGGAGCGGCTATCCCCTTGATATTCCCCGTGCCAAATGTGGCCTTGTCATGGGCGAGGCTCCGCTCAGCACCATAAGCGAGAAAGGAGGCGATGGTCGCACCAGCCCCTGGAAGAACCCCCACCAGGAAGCCCAATATGGAAGACCGTGATATAACGGGAACAATGGTTCGAACTTCAGCTGCCGTCAGGCGCATGTCAATCGATGAGAAGTTTACCTGGGTATTCTGCTGACCTCTCTTTAGCACCATCATAATGGCTTCTGATAATGCAAAGGTCGCCATCGCCAGTAATAGAAAACTTATTCCGTCAATCAGGTCCATCCTGCCAAATGTAAATCGTTGCACGCCAGCCGATAGATCCGTGCCTACGGTGGACAGCGCCAGACCGAAACAGGTCATCAGCAACGCTTTTAAATATTCCCCAGGTGGTGAAAATGCGGCCACCATTGATAGCCCGAGTACCATGAGGGCAAAATAATCAGCTGACTGGAAGCCCAGGGACAGTTCTGCGAGGAATGGTGCCGCCAGGACCAGGAAGACAGTTGCTATCGTTCCACCAGCGAATGAAGCATAGGCGGCCGTGGCCAGCGCTTTACCTGCTTGTCCTTTCTGAGCCATTGGATATCCGTCGAATGCAGTGGCGACAGTACCCGCAACACCCGGTGCATTGATCAAAATAGAGCTAGTGGAGCCACCGAAAATTGCGCCATAGTAGACTCCGGCAAGAAGAATCATGCCGCTGGCAGGGTCAAATCCGTAGGTAATAGGGATCATCAGGGCAATGGCGCTGATAGGGCCAAGACCCGGCAGCATACCGATCAAAGTCCCAACCATGCACCCGGCGAAGACGAGGATAAGATTCTCGAACGTGAGAACTGTCTGCAGACCGAGCAATAGTCCATCAAGCATCTGCAGACTCAGTCAGTGAATGAAATAGTTCACCGGGGTCAAGGTAGATACCAAGGAAATCCATCAGCAGCCAGAAACCCAGCACCAGGGGAATGCTGCAAAGGAGCATCCAGGTGATTCGTCGTTCCCCGAGCACAGCGTAACTGGTGATCAGGAAGATTATCGTCGACAGGACAAACCCCAGATACTCGAATACTAATCCATAGAGGCTCATCAACAGCAGCAGGAGAATGGCGGGTAGCCAGTCAAGCGCCAGCCACGTTTGCCACTGGGTTCCAGGAGAAGGGAGCAGGATGACCAGTAGTGAGATAAAGCTGCCAACGGCGGCGATACCGTAGGGAAGTGAACGGGCGTTGAATAGTTCTTCTTCCGAGAACAAGTCCAGGGGAATGTCCGTTGTCAGGAATCCGTAAGTCGAAAATAGCAACAGGAATATGATGCCAGTTAGCCTGGTACTATTCACGTAATCAATAAGTTACGTAGATAAAATAGAATGTACATTAACTATTTAAGAAAACCGAGTTCACGCATGAGGTTACCAATATCCCGTTCCTGGGTCTCAAGATACTGATAGAAATCCTCGCCTTCCATATGCAGGCTTGACCAGCCATTCCTCGCCCTGACTTCTTCAAAAGCCGCTGTTTTGACAACCTGGGAAACCGTATACATCATATTCCGGTATTGTGAGGCGGGCAGACCTGGGGCCGCGAAGAACCCGCGCCAGTTGGCGAATTCAAGCGGGTAACCCATTTCGGTAAGCACTGGCAAGTCTGGGGCATCAACCAGCCGCCTGGGTGCTGTGACTGCCAGGATACGAATTTCACCGGCACGCGCCATATCAATGGCTTCACTCAACCCTGTGGAAAGAACCTGGGTTTCACCGGTCAATATGCCCGCCATCGCCTTGCCACCACCATCATAAGGCACATAGACCACTTTTCTCGGATTGCCACCGGCGAGCTGAAAAGCCCTGGCGATGATGAAATGATCGGTGCTGCCACGAACCGATCCACCAGCGATCTTGACTGACCGGGGATTTTCCTGAAAAGCATCGATAACCTGCTGCCAATTCTCAAACGGAGAGTCCTTGCTTACCGCAAAACAACTGTAATCAGCTATTACAGAGGCAATAGGTACAAGGTCCCGGAATGATTGCGGGAAAATTTTCTGCAGCGAGCGAACCACCATAGGCGTTGAGTTGATCAACAGGGTGTTCTTTTGCCTGCGTGCTGTCTCGATTAATTTGGCAATCGCTCGACCACCACCACCGCCAGAAAGGTTTTCATAGGAGACATCCTGTACCTGCCCGGATTTTAGCATCGCTTCACCCATTCCTCTCGCGGTGCCATCCCAACCGCCACCGGGACCAGCGGGAATAAGGAAGTGAACTTTCTGCATGACAATAGGTGATGTCTGCTCAGCATCCCCGGCAGCGGCACTGGCAATTGTCAGGAGGAGTAGCAGGGATAAGCGTATTCTCATGCTATTTCATTCCAGGCCCAGTCCAGCCATGGAGTGAGCAGTACAAGATCCGATGTTTCGACGGTTGCACCGCCCCAGAGCCGGATTCCAGGAGGGGCGTCACGATGTGCACCGATATCATAGGCAACCCCTTCGTCTTCCAGCAGGGAGACCATCTTTTTGATGATCGTTCTTTGTGTCGGTTCATCTTTACGGGTAAAAGCGGGATCAATAATATTCAGGCAAATTGAGGTACTCGATACGGTATCGGGATTGTTTGCGAGAAACTGGATCCAGTCAGCCTTTTCTACCCAGGCCGCGACAGCATTCAGGTTCGCCTGACTCCTTCCTATCAGTGCCTTGAGGCCGCCGATATCCCTGGTCCATTGAAGTGCATCAAGCTGATCCTCAACGGCAAGCATAGAGGGTGTGTTAATCGTTGATCCTTCAAATATGTCCCGATTTACCTTGCCACTCTTGGTCAAACGAAATACTTTTGGTAGTGGCCAGGGGGGTGTGTAGCTCTCCAGGCGCTCTACCGCTGCTGGCGAGAGGGCCAGCATACCGTGAGCGGCTTCGCCTCCCAGTACCTTTTGCCAGGACCAGGTAATTACATCGAGTTTGTTCCATGGGAGGCTCATGGCAAAAACAGCCGAAGTCGCATCGCAAAATGCCAGGCCTTTGCGGTTATCGGCAATCCAACTGGCATCTTTGATCCTTACTCCGGAGGTTGTTCCATTCCAGGTGAATACAATGTCGCGATTCACGGAATCAACTTTTGCAAGGTCTGGCAGTTCACCATAGTCAGCCGGAAAATGCCTGAAATCGTTAATTTTCAGCTGTTTCTCAATATCTGTAAGCCAGCCCTGACCGAAACTCTCCCAGGTGAGCACATCGACTCCGCGTTGACCCAGCATAGTCCACAAGCCCATTTCGAACGCGCCGGTATCTGAACCTGGCACAATCCCCAGGAGATAATCGTCCGGCAAGCCAAGGATATCTCTACTGTCCTGGATCAGTTTCTGCAGTCGGGCTTTTGGCCCCTTTGACCGGTGTGAGCGGCCAAGACTGTTGGTGTTGAGATTAGCCAGTGACCAGCCTGGTCTTTTCGAAGTCGGTCCGGATGCAAAACAGGGGTTTGCGGGCATTTCTTGCGGTTTCTGCATATCTGTCTGTGGTTGGTAATTAGAAAAAAGAGAGCGCAATTTGCGGATTTCATCACGATATGTCAAGTTTCATATCGCACCACAACGTTCGACCCCTGCGGGTGTGATAGGAGATGGTGAAACAGGATACAGTCGTTAGTCCCGTTTCGAGTTTTAAAGCGAAAGAACAGTGAGCCTAATGACGCGGGTTGCAGTATGAAGATGCCACGAGAATATCAGATAGCAGCTATGATGGCGGTGTCTGCGATGTTTACACTCACTGGTTACGAGTTCATTCGTTCCTCTTCTACCGTCCTTTTTAAAACCGCCTATGGCGCAGAAAACCTGCCGCTGGTGATGGCTGCCATGCCATTGGTTGTGTTTGGCGGCGTAGCATTATATGGGTGGTTATTGAGCAGGTTCGGACCACGCAGGACGCTGCTAATAACATCGATGGGTTCGGGATTGATCATCTTTTGCTGTTACCTGCTTGTCCTGACAGGCAACAAACTGATCACACCGGTATTGTTCCTGGTAAAGGAGCTCTACATCGTCCTGCTCATCGAGCAATACTGGAGCTATATCAATTCATCCCTGAGTTCGGATTCGGCCAGAAAGGTCAACGGCCCCATCACCGGTATAGCCGGCCTGGGCGGCGCATTAGGTGGCACACTGGTTGGCATTTCTGCTGAGTCACTTGGTACCGAAACAATGGTTTTGCTCGCAGCAGTCGCTCTGGTACCGGCCGCCTTAATGTCCAACATGACTTACAGAATACATGGGGAACCGCCGATGCCGGAATCCACCGGCAGGCGCCACTATATGGGTTGGCAGTTAATTCGTTCCAATCCGGTATTGAGCAGCCTCCTGGCAATCGTGCTGTCCACACAGGTTATTGCAGCCGTGCTCGATTTCAAGTTCCAGGGTTTGCTTTCGGTTCAGTTTGAGGGTTTACCTGACAAGGAAACTGCATTTCAAGGCAGGTTCTGGGGAACGCTGAATACTTCGGTGCTTGCCCTGCAATTTATTATTGCTCCGCTGTTGCTATCATTTGTTGCGATTCGCTGGGTTCATGCGCTGCTCCCCCTTATCCACGTTTGTGCTATCACGGTTGCCTTGATAGAACCCAATGTGTTTACTGTTGGCGCTGCGTTTTTCTTATTCAAGGCAATTGACTATTCTATTTTTCGAGCATCGAAAGAGCTGCTTTATATACCACTCACTTTCGATGAGCGTTATCGAGCGAAAGAAATCATCGATGTCTTCGGCTACCGTACGGGTAAGGGTGCATCGTCTGTCGCCATCGTTGTGTTACAGAAAGCCGGGGTAATAATGAGCAACTATTATCTGGCGATTGGTTTTGTCATGACCGCAGTATGGTTGGCCCTGGTTTTTCCTTTGACCAAAAACAGAAGCACCAACAAGAGTATCGATTAGTGTTAATGGCAACGGCTGTATTACCCGTTACCATACATACGCCAGGCAAAGTGTCCAGGTGCAGATTTCGGGTTTCTGCATACTCATGTCATCCGGTTTTAGATGACATGGCTACCAGCTGAGACCAAATACCACGGGTGGATTACCTGCAGCTATGGCATTGATTGTGAGTGCAAGCCTGTGTGCAGCTAATGCAATTTGTTCAATAACCAGGCCCTTGTTTGCATTGAAGTAGACCTCTCCAAGGTGGTCACCATTTTTGATTCTCACCCCATCAGGATGAAGATAGGCCCGATCATTTGTCAGGGTATAGGAATCCTCGAACCAGCGTTTAATATTGATGGCACCGGGGTCGGTCTTGAAATCTGTAATAAAGGCGACACTAGCCGGATATCTAAGACCGGATTTTTCCACAATATTGACATCCCAGACACGGTGCAGGTTTGATTTTTTTGAGTACCAGCGAACCTTGATCCTATTTCCACCCCAGTCTGATGCGTTGCTGACATGCAATGGCTGGTGCAGGTCACCAATATAGTGACCGAGAAACCTCAAGGCCGCTGCTTGTCTGCCTTTTTCTCTCTCTCCTTTAGGAGGGTTGCTTAGATAAGTGATACTTTTTTGGATGCCCACGGGTAAGCAGCTGAGTGACGCGCAATCACGTTCAAGATTGATGCGCTCTGATGCGCTTGGAATATTGAGGAAGTGATGTTCGTAAGAATCCATCCTGGTTGAATACTTGACCTTGTCTGGCCACAGACAGGACTCCGGGAAGGAAAGTACGCCGCCTTTTAGAAATTCACCGTATTCACTAATTTTCTTAACAAACTGCCGGCCTTTTTTTGTCAGATGATTTTCAGCCGCACCACACACCAGTTTGTGACCAATACTCCCCCAGGCTAATGTGGTGCCCGGCGTTGCCAGTAGTGACATCAATATCAGGACACTGGGAGTAAAAGATTTCATCAAAGGATTCCAGAAAATTTTCGTCAGACGAATCAGTGTAACTCAAAACTGTTCATTTATTTTTGTGGAGTTGCAGTCAATTTCAACATTTCGCATGGGATACACCGGTGATGATATAGTCGTATCAACAATGATCTAATGTGCAGCCATCGAATGTGCAGCACAATACAACGGGGGAAAATAATGAGTGTGGAAATAAATAAAAGCGGAGTCCTGACCGGCAAGGTAGCAGTCGTTACTGGGGCAAGCAGGGGTATTGGCGAGGCAATTGCGTATCGATATGCACAGGAAGGAGCGAAGGTCATTGTTTCAGCGCGGACGGTAGAGGATGGTGACCATGCTTTGCCGGGCAGCATAAATTCTGTGGTGAAGAGAATCAGGGATGCGGGTGGTGAAGCACATGCGGTCAGGGCGGACCTTGCGGTGGCAGAGCATCGCGTTAACCTGATCGAGGAAGCGACCAGTACATTTGGATCGGTCGATATCCTCGTTAACAATGCGGCCATCACATACTTTATTCCCGTCACTGGATTTACCGATAAACGTTTCAGACTGATGATGGAGGTCCAGGTTTATGCGCCTTTCCATCTGGCGCAGTTGGTATTGCCGTCCATGATCGAGAAGCAATCAGGCTGGATTGTTAATATATCATCACATGCTGCACTGCATCCGGTGAAAGACAGTGGCGGCCGTGGCGGCACTGTTTATGGAATGTGCAAGGCAGCCCTGGAAAGGTTTACTACCGGTCTGGCATCGGAGGTATACACCCAGAATATTAGTGTCAGTGCTATTTCCCCGGGTCTGGTGGCGACTCCCGGCGTGGTCCATCACAAGCTGATTACCGATGACACACCTGAAGAGCGAATTACACCGGTTGAACACATGGCTGAAGCTTGTTTGCGGTTGGCCTACGGAGATGCACAGGATCTTACTGGCAAGATCACCTATGCCAGTGACATGCTCAAGGACTATTCGTTAACACCAGCGGCACTGATTGCCTGAATTTCGGGTCGGTAAGTTTTCCTGTTCCATGCAAAGGCCAGCGTCCCCATCACGGCGTTAGATATGCATGCCGCGGCGAATATTCCGATATAGCCAAACAGGAATTTGCCCAGGTAGGCGAGCGGGATATATATAACAAACATTCGTATCACCGACATGATTGTTGATGAGATGGGTTTCCCCAGCGAGTTGAATATCGCGGAGGACATCATCAGCACCCCCCAGGCACCGTAGCTTACCGGCACGATCATTAGATAGGCTGCTGCGACGGCAACCACGTCTGGATTGTCATCAAACTGGCTGGCAATTTGATTGCCGAAGAAAACCAGCAGCAGAGCCACAAACAGTCCCCAGGCAAGGGAATACTTGAAAGATAACAGCATGGCCTGGTTGGCACGCTGAAGGTAGTTGCCTCCCCAATTTTGCCCAACAAATGGTCCAATACTCGCTGAAAGGGCGAATAAAGGGATAACGAACAGGCCCTCAATTCGACTGGCAATACCAAACCCGGCGACAGTTTCCTGGCTGTAACCAGCCAGCAGACTGACGATGACGGCGGTTGATATGGGGCTGATCAATTGAGTGGCTGTCGCGGGAATGCTGACTGCAAAAATCTGTTTCCATGAATCAAGCACCTCGCTTAGCTTCATGTCGTGGTAATCGAGCAAGTGTTCCCTAAAAGCCAGGATGTACATGGTAATTAGAAATAAGCTGAATCTGGCGATCAGGTTTGCAATTGCTGCCCCCTTGATCCCGAGCTCCGGCAAACCCAGCCATCCGAAGATCAGAAATGGTCCCAGGATTACCTGCAGGATAGAACCACCGACCATGATGGTTCCGGATATTCTTGCATCCCCTGTTGCCCTCAAGGCATTTGCTCCGACAGACGGAATTGCGAGAAACAACATGGAGAAGTACCAGATTCCCATGTATTCATAAATGAGAGGCATGGTTGTCGCATCTGCCCCCAGCAAGCTGAATATGAATTCAATAGTCTGTAGACCAACAATAGAAAGTAAAATCATGATGATCGCCACAAGACTGATGCCATCGGTTGCGATGCGCCGGACCTTGCTACTGTTTCCGCTGCCCACGGTCCGGGCGAGAACTGAAGAGACGCCGATGGAGATGCCAAGCGAAAGAGACATCAATGAACTGGTGACAGGGAAAGTAAAACTATAGGCGGCAACGGTAGTGGTACCTAGCTGGCTCAGATACCAGGTTTCAATGAGACCCGCGATAATGCTTGATGAGATACCCAGAATCATTGGCGTCGTCAGGCGCATCAGGCCACCGCCCACTGGGCCGCTAACCAGTCGTGCTGTTGTTGAATTACCTTTGGTCGACATACTTCAGTTAATTGTCCCGACCAGTTACACCAGTTTCATTTTTGAAGTTGTTCGTATATTACCGATATCTTCTACATTGAAAGGCGTCAGCTGGTAGACGTAGTAATTCAACCAGTTCGAAAAGAGCAGGTTTCCGTGACTCTTCCAGGTCACTATAGGATCTTCAGTGGGGTCGTTATTCGGAAAATAGTTTTCTGGAATTTCAGGACTTATGCCTGCTTTCACATCTCTTTCATATTCATCCTTGAGGCAGAGTGGCTCGTATTCGGAATGACCGGTGACAAAAAGATGCTTACCTTCAGTGTGAGCAAAAATGTATGGTCCGGCAATATCAGAATCAGCAATTATTTCCAGTTCATCCACAGACTCAATATCGTTCTTTCTTATCTCGGCATATCTGGAATGAGGTGCATCGAACACATCGTCAAATCCACGGACAATCGGTGATAACGGTTTTATCAACTTGTGGGGATACACCCCGGTAATTTTGTTAGGCAATAGGTGCTTCTTGACGCCATATAGATGGTACATTGCGGCCTGGGCAGCCCAGCAGAGGAACATGGTTGAGGTCACATGGCTGGTTGTCCACTCGAGAATTTCCTGCATGGGTTCCATGAAACTAACGTCTTCAAATTCAACCTGGCCGAGTGGTGCACCCGTGATGATCATGCCATCGTATTTGTTTTGTTTTATTTCCTGAAAATCCTTGTAAAAGGTTTCCATGTGTTCGATGGGAGTATTTTTCGAAGGTTTGTCGGTGATCCTCACTAGTTCGACCTGAACCTGTAAAGGAGTGTTCGAAAGCATCCGCAGTAAGTGGATCTCTGTTTCAATTTTTTTCGGCATTAAGTTCAGTAACAGGATGCGCATTGGACGAATGTCCTGGCGCTCTGCCTGGGTGCTGGATAGACAGAAGATATTCTCTAACTGCAATGCCTGGGTTGCCGGTAGTTCGTCCGGTATATTGATCGGCATGATATTTCACCTCAAAAAAACCTACTCAGCTTTTGTTAAAGAGCCATTGCTAATAAGCTGTTGCTCCAGAACTTTTGCTAAAGTAGGTTACATCTCTTTAGCAGTATTTATTATGCGCCCGCAAGCTGAACTCAAATCGGCGCCAGATGGATAGTTTAACTTGCCGGGAGAATACCGCAAGTCTAAGGCCAGTTATTGTCTCCATAGGTTGCATGCAGGCGGCTCATACCGCGAATCCACCGGTCATAGTCCGAAGTTTTGTTCCGCATGTATTTTAGAACTTCCTGGTGTGGAATAATCAAAAATGTCTCGGCAGCAATCGCCTCCATGACGGAGTCACACAAAACTTCAGGTTCGATCATGCCATCCTGGGATGCGACGCCCCCCTCATTGCCAGCAGTCATTGCAGTTCTCACGGCTTGTGGGCAAAGAACTGAGACCTTCAAACCACGGTCGGCGTAGGTCAGGGCTATCCATTCAGCAAAACCCACCGCTGCATGCTTGGTTACCGCATAGGGTGCAGACCCGACCTGCGATAGTAAGCCTGCCGCTGATGCAGTATTGACGATATAGCCCTCACCCCTGGCCAGCATTCCGGGTATTGCAGCTCTTGCAGCATAGACATGCGCCATAACATTGATCTGCCATATTCTCTCCCAACCTTCGTTGTCAACTTCAGGCCCACCTGATAATCCTATTCCCGCGTTATTGCAGAGAAGGTCTATTTGACCATAGTCTTTTTCGGTGGTCTTGATCAGGCTGATGACATCTGATTCGTTAGCAACATCCGTGCGAATAGCCCGGGCGCCAATCTCCTTGGCAACCCGGTTCAAACCTTCTTCATTCAGGTCGGCAATAACAACCTGGCTGGCACCTTCATTCACAAAACGGGTTGCCAATGCACGCCCAATACCACTTGCTCCACCGGTGACAACTGCCACCTTGCCTTTAATGTCCATAAATTATTTTCCTTAAGCTGTTTGTTCGATTGCGTCACCAATGACTTCAAATACTTGTGTGATCTCCTCGTCCGTGATGATGAGGGGAGGAGAGAGAACCAGTGCATCGCCGATGTTTCTAATAAAATAGCCTTTTTCATAACAGATTTTCGTGACTTCAATGCCGCGCTGCATTGCCTCCCCTGGTCTTGGTTCCATTTCAATTGCCGCCATGAGTGCAAAACACCTGATATCGATGACTTTAGCTAGGTCCTTGAGCTTTAAGGCGCTGTCCATCCAGTGATCATTGAGGACGGTAGCCCGTGCAAACAGGTTTTCCTGTTCATAGATATCGAGGGTTGCCATGCCAGCGGCACAGGCGAGCGGATGCCCTGAATAGGTGTAGCCATGGGCGAGCTCAATCCCCGGTTCTTCGATACTCATAAATGCATCATAAATGTCGTCGCTGACGAAGACTGCTCCCATGGGCACGGTTGCATTAGTGATACCTTTGGCAGTGGTCATCAGGTCCGGGACGACACCAAATTTCTCCGCCGCACAACTGGCTCCCAATCGGCCGAAGCCTGTTATGACTTCATCGAAGATCAGCAAAATACCATTTGCTGTACAAATATCTCGTAATCGCTGCAGATAGCCCTCCGGTGGCAGGTGAACGCCACCCGCGCCACCGACAGGTTCGACGATAACAGCGGCTATGGTGTCGGCACCATGTAGATCAACCAACCGCTGCAAGTCATCAGCAAATTCAGCTCCTTCTTTAGGCAGACCTCTTGAGAAGGCGTTGCGTTCGATATCATGAGTATGGCGAATGTGATCTGTGCCGGGTAACAACATTCCAAAGGGGCTGCGGTTTTTAACCAGGCCGCCAACGGATATGCCTCCAAACCCCATGCCGTGATATCCTTTTTCACGACCAATCAATCTCTGCCTTGATCCCTGGCCTATTAGTTTCTGGTAAGCCAGGGCGATTTTGAGTGCCGTATCAACAGACTCTGAACCGGAGTTTGTAAAAAAAACATGATTTAAGGGGTCTGGAAAGTGCTGGACCAGTCGGTTGGCATAGTTAAATGCATGAGGGTGTCCGGTGTTAAAACTATGCGCAAAATCAAGGGATTCCAGTTGCTCTGTAATCGCGGTGTTAATCTGTTTCCGATAGTGACCAGCGTTGACGCACCACAGGCCAGCAGATCCATCCAGTACTTGATTACCATTACTATCGGTATAGTACATTCCCCTGGCACTGACGATAAAACGTGGCTGTTCCTTAAAAGCTCGATTCGCCGTAAATGGCATCCAGAATGCATCCAGGTCCTGGGGGATGAGGTTGTGATCAATTAGCGACATCTAGGTCTCCAGTTATTTTTTTGCGACATTTTTCAGAATTGACTAATTGCGGAAAGTAATTCGTTGGGATGCTCAATTATTATTTCGGCACCGGCTGCTTCGAGTTCTTCTATTTCCCTGAATCCCCATAACACACCAACAGAATGCATGTTGCAAGCCTGTGCAGTGTGGATGTCTATACTGCTGTCTCCAACCATGACAAGTTCTGCAGCGGCTAGGTCGAGGTGTTGTGCAATTATTCTGCCACCTACCGGATCAGGTTTGTGGGGTACTGTATGCGAATAGCCGATGACTGAATCGAATGGTAGATTTGGGAAGTAATGGTCTACGCATTGTTTTACAAACCGATCATCCTTGTTTGAAAGAACCGCGAGTTTGAACCCTGCCTTTATGGCATTGACAACAAGTTCCTCAATGCCGCTATAAGGTCCGGTATCTACCTTCCAGTTTATTGAATAGTCTTTCCGCTCCAGTTCAACCAGCTGATTGATCATCCTTTTCGTGCGGTGTTCTTTCGGCAAGCATCTCTCTGCGCAGGCATAGACCCCTTCACCAACGAAGTAGCGATACTTTTCTATCTCCCATTCGGGCATTCCCATCTTTTTCAGCGTTCGGTTGAATGCGGCACCAATACTTTCAAGTGTGTCCACTAGTGTTCCATCGAGATCAAAAACTATTCCCTTAATCTGCAAAGTCATTGGCCCCTAAACTATTGTCACGTGTTTTGCCTGACCTCTGACCCGCCTGAACCAATCATCTATAGCAGGGTAAGGCGCCAGGTTAAATCCTCCCTCGTCTGCTACATGGGTATAGGCATACAAGGAGATATCTGCGATGCTATAAGCTGAGCCAGCAAAAAAGTTGTGGCTCTGAAGATGTCGATCCATTACTTTCAGGGCAGCTTCGCCTCCCGCTTTTTTGGAACTTATTTGTTCTGAAAATTTTTCTGGTTGCTTCAATATCGAGATCCAGAAGCGTGAAGTCGCGATGAATGGTTCGTGGCTGTATTGCTCGAAGAACATCCATTGTAACACCCGGGCCCTTGATAGCCTGTCATCTGGAATGAGCGAAGATCCTTCCGCCAGATACCAGAGTATTGCGTTTGATTCGGGTAGATAGGTTGAGTCATTAATTTGCAGGGTGGGTACTCGTCCGTTTAGATTCTTGTGAAGGAATTCGTCAGTTCTGGACTCACCGTCAAGAATGTTAACTTCGATGCTTTCGAAGGGAAGGTTCAACTGGTTCATGACTAATCGTACCTTGTAGCAGTTTCCGGAATCCTGCATCTGGTAAAGTCGAAACATCGATTTTCCTCCTGTTTCATGTGTTGGCTTTGTAAGTGTGGTCAAAACACTGTCAATATTCGCCGCCATATAATATAAAGATCAAAGCCCGAGCATCGTCCTGGCTATCAGGTCTTCCCGAAACCCTTCAGGACAACTGGTAAAGGGATCAGTCTGTTGCAGACCCGTACCAGGAGACACAGAGGGTTCGTTCTCGCCAGGGTTCAGAGATTTTTGCGGGATAGAATAGTAACCCAGAGCGCTAGTGACAGAGTCATTCATTTTCCTCCTCAGCTTTTCGACTCTTGAATTGATGGCCTGTATATTTTGACCTCTATTGTTGATCAGGGATCGCAATCCGGTAATTTCCAGCCCCTCAAGCTCTATCTCATAATCTGCAACCTGGTGCGCAAATTCTTCGCCAAGATCAAGCTCGCTGACAATCTTTCTGAGGCTATAGAGGGAAGACTTCAGGCTGACGACAGTCGAAATTGATTGCCTTTCAGTCAGCAGATAGATCAGATGTTCAAGTCCCATATCCTCGTGGCCAACAAGAGCTGAACGGGAGACTTGAATCCTGTCCAGTTGCAATATCGAAATGGTTTCAGAGAAACGACCGGGAACCAGCTGAACGCCATTTTTTTTTGCATCGATAATGAACAGAGAATAGCCGTCAACCGTATCGCCAAGTACCAGTATCCGATCGGCAGGTCCTCTCAGTGAATAGCAGGGAAGACTGCCGTCAAGTTCATATGCGTCGTCCAATACAGATACAGTGATACTTTTGTTGCCTGGGAATAGTGCGCTTCCCCAGATGACAGATTGATCAAGGATTTTTTCGACTTCTGATTGATGTAGTGGATTGTTCCCATATCGATGGAGCAAAGGTCCGGCAATTTGGAGCGCACAGTAATCCGGTAATGGACAATGGGCATCCGTCGTTAGTGAATACCATAGATATATTTTCATTGGACTCCAGCCGGGACCGCCGACTTTAGTGTCCCACTCCGGAGCGATCCATCCTTCTTTTGATACAGCGTAGTACCAGCAGTCCAAATCCGCCGGGGAAGGGGATTCCCTGATCGCCAGGGGAAAGTTCGTATCGATGAAAAGGGTTATGGCCTTCTTGAATCGGGTTTCGTCAGGATTCAGTTGCAGATCCATTTTTCATATCCCTGTCTTCATCTCTGGGTCGACCCATAATAACTACGGTGCCTGCAATCTTGTCATGCCAGCCCTGTTTACGTTTGTCAAAGGCAATCCATAGAAACCCCAGAAAAAAGACAAACATGCTCACAAAATAGCCAATGTAGCGAATCACATTTTGTGAATTACTCGCTTTCCCGAGGCTCCTGGCATCAACAATACTGCAGCGCATCAATAATTTACCTGGAGTTGCAGACTTGACTATCCAGAAGGTGATGAAAATGATTCCAAAAATTACCGTCTGCACAGACAATTGGATCGACAAATGACTAATCAGTTCTGTCAGCTGCTCGGGATCCTGGAGGTTGTAGTCCTCGATCCTTGTTTCACCTACCAGGAAATAGATTACCGGTGTGATAAGAAGTGTGGCAGCAATACTGTCGATGATGAAGGCAATAAACCGGATCCAGAATCCAGCGTATTTGACGTTCTCCTGCGTAGTGTTTTCCAATGTCAGTTTCCTAATAGTTCGTCTTTGGCCTGGTTGATACGGGCAGCGAGATAATTAGACCCACCACGGTCGGGATGCATCTTCTGCATCAACTTGCGGTGGGCTGCAATGATATCGTCTCTTGTTGCATCAGGGTTGAGCCCAAGCACTTCCAGAGCCTGTTGTCGGGTCATCTCACCGCTTTCGAAAGCCTGGTTTTCGTTATTGCCTGACTGGCCTCGCCATTCCGGGTGGTCACGATCAAGGTAGGCCTGCAATACGTTCAATGAGTCCCGGTCGACCCTGCATTCGTCCATCAGTGCCTGTAATTGCTCGATATTCAGATCTGTCAGCTGGGAGCCCTCCAGGCTGCCTTCCAGCACAGAACCATCCATCATACCTGTACTGTGAATCAGTATGACATGTAGAAATCTGGTTTTAATTTCCGACTGGTCTGGTCCCGTTGATGAACTGCTGGCTGACGTAAATGCCTGGCGAAGATACTTGAATAAACTGAATGCCTGGGTGCCTCTTCCAATCCACGGGAGCATCCTGACGATGAATGGCAAGATCGCCCCAACCAGTGCAAAGAGGGGATGCAGCCGACCTGTAAAGCCGAGGAAAAGCAGCAGGAGTCCTGCAAGAGTGGCAAAGTAGATTGAGAAGAACTGCCTGACACTCAAAGTCTGGTGACGAAACACCATACGCAAACCGGCATAGACGATAGTTGCTATGATAAATACTACAATCAAACGAGCCAGAAGATTAGTCCTTTAGTTGTCGCAACAAGTGATTTATTTCCGGTCGGGAACGTTTGCCAAGATCCTGGAGCGCCCTGTGACCACCTGCAGCATATATTGCCACAGCGGATAGTAAATTCTTTAGCTGCGAAGCACTAGACAGGTCAAAAGGAGCGTAGGCACCACCTGTTAAATTTGCCATTTGCCTGAATATAGCAGCAACTCCTGGGTCTTTACCTTCTTGAAATACAAATAGTGGAATACCCAGGACGCCTAGCTTACCAGCCTGCTGGCATAAATCGTCCGCATTTTCCTCCATGGCATCACCCACAAAGACAGCGGCCTGTATTTTCTTTTTGCTGTTTTCGCGAACAAGATGCTTTAAAACACGCCCAATCTGGGTGTGGCCACCATGGCATCTGGTGGAACTCATTTCAGATTGCAACTGCTCTGGTTCCTCGCACCAGGGGCTGATGTGAAATTCATTGAACCCACGATAGTAACAAAGTTGCACAGCCAGACCGCCCAGTCGGGTTGTTGCATTGAACATTTCAGACTGGAGATGGCAGGCATGATCCCATGTTGCTTCCCGGCTGGCGGTGGCGTCCATTGAAAAAACCAGACGACCCTTGGTTTTTCTGTCTAGCGGCAATGGGGCAGCTGCGACCTTCGCAAGGAAGTTGCTGACGTCATTGCCGGAAATAGCGGGAGATTTATTCTTGGAACTCAACTGACCTGATCTTCGTGAAACAATTCTAGCTAGTATAGAATGATGCCAAACCTGCGGAAAGTTAGTTCTGCACTGAACCGGGATATTTGAGATATATGCCACCGAATCACCACAAGCTGGTTGTAGCGATTTCAAGTAGTGCCTTGTTTGACCTTGTTGAGAGTGATCGGGTATTTCGTGAAGATGGGTTGGAGTCCTATGCGCAATACCAGATTGCCCACGAAAATGATCCTCTAGACCCTGGTGACGCTTTGCCTCTGGTCAGGAAGTTACTGGGTCTTAATGAGCTGCTGGGTAAGCCGGGTAGAGTTGAGGTCATCCTGCTGTCAAGAAACACTGCTGACACTGGTTTGCGCGTGTTCAATTCGATCGAACACCATAAGCTGCCGATTGTCCGCGCCGCCTTTACCGGTGGTGCTGCACCATACCGCTACATGAGACCGTTTGGATGCCAGCTATTCCTGTCTACAAACCCTATTGATGTGGCCGATGCACTGGACAATGGCATCGCTGCAGCGATCATTCTGCCTGGTGTATCCACCCCCAACCGCGGATTTGAATTAAAGTTTGCATTTGATGGCGATGCCGTCATATTTTCAGATGAAGCAGAACAGATATACCAGGACAAGGGACTGGCTGCATTCGCGGAAAACGAAAAAGCCTCAGCGAACGAGCCGTTAATGGGGGGTCCATTCAAGAATTTTCTCGCTGAACTGCACAGATTACAAAATGAGTTCGCATCCGGTGAGAGTCCCATTAGAACAGCACTGGTCACTGCCAGGGCAGCTCCAGCTCACGAAAGGGTAATAAAAACCTTACGCGCCTGGAATATACGGCTGGATGAGTCATTGTTCCTGGGAGGGATAAACAAGACGGAGTTCCTGCGGGCCTACGGTGCAGACGTGTTCTTTGATGACCAGGCAGAGCATTGCCGGCTGGCCAGTTCGGCCGTTCCTTCAGGTCATGTTCCACATGGCGTGACCAATCGGAAAAACTAACCAACTTCGGTATTGAAAAGCTTCCTGAATCTATCTATTCTTCTGAATTATAGTTATCCGTTTTTATATACGATTTGTGTATATGTCAATGTTTGTCGGCAATAGCACCAATCTGGAGGTAGGCTGATGAAGCTGCAACAACTGAGATACATCTGGGAAGTTGCCCACCACGAACTTAATGTTTCGGCGACGGCACAAAGTTTATATACCTCACAACCTGGTATCAGTAAACAAATTCGTCTGCTGGAAGATGAGTTGGGCATTGAAATATTCTCCCGGAGTGGTAAGCATCTCACCCGTGTCACTCCGGCGGGGAAGACAATTATTGAACAGGCCGGGGAGATCCTCCGAAAGGTCGAGAGCATCAAGCAGGTTGCCCAGGAATTCAGTGATGAAAAGAGCGGCACCCTTGATGTCGCCACTACCCATACGCAAGCACGTTATGCATTGCCACCCATGATCAAGGAATTTATTTCCAGATATCCTGATGTTTCGTTGAACATGCATCAGGGAACTCCGATGCAGATAGCTGAAATGGCTGCTAATGGTCTCGTCGATTTTGCAATCGCCACAGAAGCGATGGAGCATTTTGGTGATCTTGTGATGATGCCCTGCTACAAATGGAATCGCTGCATAGTGGTACCACGAGGGCATTCCCTTGCCCAATCATCCCGACTGACTCTCGAAGAAGTGGCTGAACACCCTATTGTGACCTATGTATTTGGCTTCACAGGAAGGTCAAAATTAGATGAAGCATTTATGCGACGGGGACTTGAGCCGAAGGTTGTGTTCACAGCAACAGACGCTGATGTGATCAAGACCTACGTACGTCTGGGTCTTGGCATCGGCATCATGGCGCAGATGGCTTATGACCCGGTGCAGGATGCAGATCTTGTTTCCCTGGATGTGAGCCATCTGTTCGACCACAGTACGACCATGATTGGCTGCAGGAAGGGAACTTTCCTGCGTGGTTATATGTATGATTTTATTGAACTGTTCGCACCCCATTTAAACCGGGATATCGTGACACAAGCTTTTAAGCTGCAATCCAGGGAAGAACTGGACGAGCTGTTTTCTAATATTGAGCTTCCTTCCCGTTAGTTCCTACCGATCCCAATCCTTTTTAGTCATTAAATACATCCTGCCGAGTGATTGTCCTGTCGCCATCACCCGTGAAACAATACGCCCCTCAATAACCGGGGAGTAGATGGATGGATGTAGTATGTCTCGACATGGAAGGGGTTTTAGTACCCGAGATATGGATTTTGTTTGCTGAAAAGACAGGTATCGAAGAGTTAAAAGCGACCACCAGGGATGTCCCTGACTATGATGAACTGATGCAGCAACGGCTTTCACTGCTTTCCCAACACAACCTAACGCTGAAGGATATTCAGGAAGTTATTGGGCACATTAAGCCGTTACCAGGCGCAAAGAATTTTCTCGATAACCTCAGACAGTCCTATCAGGTTATTATTCTTTCTGACACCTTCTATGAATTTGCTCAACCACTGATGTACCAACTGTCCTGGCCGACATTATTCTGCCATCGCCTTGATGTCTCAAAGGATGACAAGATAACCGGCTACATATTGCGTCAGGTGGACCCAAAACGAAAATCTGTCAAGGCTCTGAAACAACTGGGTTTTAAAGTCTATGCAGCAGGCGACTCATACAATGACACAACGATGCTGGAAGAGGCTGATGCAGGTTTTCTTTTCCGGGCACCCGATAACGTAGTCACCGAATTTCCACAATACCCTGTAACCAATGAGTTCAGGGAACTTCGGGAGTTTATTGACAGCGCTGCAATCTCATAGCCCTGTACCATTCTCCGCTATCTCCATCGCTAATCCATCATCTGCAGGAATATTTTTAGTATACTTGGCCGCCTGATTTTTGGAGTTTATGTATGACGAGTGCCGGGAAAAAATTTCGACAAGCCTTAAGCGAAGAGAAGCCACTTCAGGTCGTGGGGACGATTAACGCATATACCGCGATGATGGCTGAGTCTGTTGGCTATAAGGCAATTTATCTTTCCGGGGCTGGAGTGGCTAATGCATCCTACGGTCTGCCAGACCTGGGTATGACTTCCCTGAATGACGTCTGTGAAGATGTAAGGCGTATCACCAATGCGACCAGTCTGCCTCTGCTAGTTGACATTGACACTGGCTGGGGTGGAGCCTTCAACATTTCGCGTACCATCAGGGAAATGAACAAGGCGGGTGCAGGAGGAGTGCACATCGAAGATCAGGTTGCCCAAAAACGATGTGGTCACCGGCCCAACAAGGAAATTGTCAGCCGTGAGGAAATGGTCGACAGAATCAAGGCAGCGGTAGATGCAAAAACTGATGATGATTTCATCGTGATGGCCAGGACCGATGCCCTGGCGGTTGTCGGCATGGATGAGGTTCTGGAACGGGCAGTTCTCTGTGAAGCTGCAGGTGCTGATGCGATTTTCGCTGAAGCGATGACCGATCTGGATATGTACAGGTCCGTCACATCTGCGGTCAACATCCCTGTGCTGGCGAACCTGACTGAATTTGGCGCGACTCCCTACTTTACAATTGAGGAGCTTGGGGGCGTTGAAGTTGATATGGCGCTCTACCCCTTGTCTGCTTTCAGGGCGATGAACCAGGCAGCTCTCAATGTTTATAAAACACTACGTTCTGAAGGTACGCAGGTCAGTGTGATTGATACCATGCAGACCAGGGATGAGTTGTATGAATTTCTTGGCTATCACGATTACGAGCAGAAGCTCGACGAATTGTTTTCTAACAGTGGTAGAAACCACTGATGAGTAAACGGATGATGAATAAAACGAGAGGATAAATCATGGCAGAGAAAAAACTAAGTGGTGCAGGGTTACGGGGCCAGTCGGCCGGGGAAACAGCGCTTTGCACCGTGGGTAAGGAGGGTGCTGGTCTTACCTACCGGGGTTACACCATTGAGGATCTCGCTGCGAATGCAACCTTCGAAGAAGTCGCATACCTGTTGTTATATGGCGAACTACCCAGCCAGGCAGAATTAGATGCTTACATTAAAAAGTTAACCGCTCTGAGAGACCTGCCGGAAGGGCTGAAAACAGTCCTGGAGCTGGTACCCAAAGATACACATCCGATGGATGTGATACGTACCGGTTGTTCCATGCTTGGCAATCTTGAGCCTGAAAATTCTTTTGATGATCAGCTCGTCGCCTCAGATCGTTTGTTGGCAACTTTACCCGCCATTATTTGTTATTGGTACAGATTCTCCCATGATGGTGTAAGGGTTGACACCAATACAGGTGAGGCAACTATTGGCGGGCACTTCCTGAAGATGTTGAGTGATGAGACACCATCTGATTTATTCAGGGAAGTAATGAACTGCTCGCTTATCCTTTATGCGGAACACGAATTCAATGCCAGTACCTTTACTGCACGCGTCTGTGCTGCCACCCTGTCGGATATGTATTCCTGCGTCACAGGCGCGATTGGCTCCCTTCGTGGACCACTCCATGGTGGCGCGAACGAGGCTGCAATGGCATTGATTGAAAAATTTGACTCCGTTGACGGCGTAGAAGATGCCATTGACGGCATGCTGGCACGAAAAGACACCATTATGGGTTTCGGCCATGCCATCTACGCCACTTCCGATCCTCGAAATGCAATTATTAAAGACTGGTCTGAAAAGTTAGCCAGTCTTAACGGTGATACCAGACTCTACGATATTTCGTGTGTCGTCGCAGATACAATGTGGGACAGGAAAAAACTATTTCCAAATGCAGACTTTTTCCACGCTTCAGCCTACAACTACATGGGCATACCGACGAAGATATTTACACCGATCTTCGTTATGTCCAGGCTAACGGGATGGGCTGCGCACGTCATGGAACAGCGCTCGAACAACCGCCTGATCAGGCCCAGCGCTGATTACATTGGTCCGGATATCAGGTCCTATGTATCCATTGATAAGCGATAGGGCTTGTCATCGATTAAACGACGGCTGTGCCAGTGCCTGGTCCAGATCCTCGATGAGGTCATCGGGGTGCTCAAGGCCAACGGATATTCTTAGCAGGTCACCTGGTGTCGTGCTGTGCGGGCCTTCAACCGGAGCCCTGTGTTCAATTAGGCTCTCCACACCACCGAGGCTGGTGGCCTCTGTAAATAATTTTGTTGAAACAGCAACAGTTGCCGCCTGATCTGAACCACCTTTCACCTGCACTGACAGCATTCCACCAAAGTCCTGCATCTGCTGCCTTGCGATGTCGTGGCCTGGGTGCCCCGGCAAACCGGGATAATGAACTGTCTGTACCTGCGGATGTTCGTAAAGAAATTCTGCTACCCTGGCGGCATTGGCGCAGTGGCCCCTGATTCGATAGGCAAGGGTTCGAATGCCACGAAGCAGCAACCAGCAATCGAACGCACTGGGTACGGCACCGCCTGTTCCCTGGATTTTTCTAATTTTTTCTGTGAGCTCACAGGTTTCCAGACTGATCAGGATGCCCCCTGTCAGGTCACTATGGCCACCCAGGTACTTGGTGGACGAATGCACAACAAAGTCTGCACCGAGGTCCAGCGGCTTTTGTAGAATGGCCGTCGTCCAGGTGCCATCAACCACCAGCTTGATCCCTGCTGTGCGGGATATCTCTGCGAGCGCCGCGATGTCTGTAATTTTTAGCATCGGATTTGAAGGTGTCTCCGCCCAGATCAGGCGGGTGTGAGGCCTAATTGCGGTACGGACTGCATCAAGGTCTGTCATATCCACCAGTGTGTATTCAAGCCCCCATCGAGAGAAAATATCCATCACCAGTTCCCTCACTCCGAAATAGGTGTCATCCGCAAGTAATAAATGATCACCGGAACTCATTGCCTGGAACACGGCATTTGATGCTGCCATGCCTGATGCGAAGGCGATGGCATCTGTTCCGTTCTCCAGTTCAGCGAGGCAACTTTCGAGTGATCGTCTATTTGGATTATCGATTCTTGAATAAAAATATCCTGCGTTATTGCCACGGAGATAAGTGGTCGTTGGGTGGATGGCTGGCATAACCGCACCGATATCGTCTGACATGTCCCGACCAGCCTGGATGGCTATGGTTTCGATCTTCATATGTTTGATCCTTAAGAATAGGGGCAGACTGTCGCAGATGAAGTTACCCGGAGAGCATAACTTCTACTTCCGCTGCTAATTCGTTTGATATCGCTTTTTGTAGTATTCGTCGTGCAGTGTCAAAACCTTTGAAACATAACGCCTGGTTTCCGGGTATGGAGGAATACCCTTGTATTTTTCGACAACGGATGCACCAGCATTATAGGCAGCAATCACCAGTGGGATCTCACCATCAAACTGATCCATCAGGTGTCGTAAATGTTTGACTCCGGCATCGATGTTCTGCCTCGGGCTATGTCGTTCTTTTACATCATAGTCTTTAGCGGTGGGTAACATTAGTTGCATTAAACCAGTGGCACCGGAGCGGGAAATAGCATTGGGATTATATGCGGATTCAACCTGGATGACTGCTTCAACCAGTGCAGGGTCGACGCCGTATTTCTCACTCGCACTCTCAATATAGCGTTTTATATCTGACGGTCTGGCGACAGACAGTGGATGATCGGCAAGGATGTGTCCAGCCTCGGTTAGGGTGTCTCGCCTGTTCGTGAGTTCGTATCCTTGCTGAGGACGATCTGAAACCATTGGTTCACCATCGGGGCCACGGTAAAAGTAGACTTCCGCCTGGGCGGCTGGTGTGATCTGCCCCAGTAAAAAAACAATGCTGAATATTAATCCCCGGCCCAACTGATTTGCCTTCTGGTTTAGTATAATGTGTTGCTGATTCTACTTGGTTTTAGGGTTTGGTCAAAATATCCTGTTCACCACAATCCAACAGTTAGTAGCGGGGGAGGCTGTGCGAGAAGAGACAATTAAATATGTGTTACCTGATTTATGCGACGGGTATCCGGAACTGGTTCGGGTGGCAGAACCACTATTCAAAACTTATGGTGGCAGGCACTCATTTGGCGGCGAAATTGTCACTATCAAATGCTATGAAGATAACTCCCTGGTTGCAGAAGAGGTAGAAAAGCCGGGTGCTGGAAAAGTATTAGTGGTTGATGGTGGTGGTTCAACACGCTGCGGACTGTTCGGTGATAATCTTGCACAAAAGGCGGCGGACAATGACTGGGAGGGAATTGTAATTTACGGATGTATCCGTGATGTGGATATCGTCTCGAGAATTAACGTAGGAGTTCAGGCGCTGGCAAGCAACCCGCTGAAAAGCATTAAAAGAAATGTCGGGCTACTCGGTGAAGTCCTGCGTTTTGCCGGAATTGAATTTATTCCGGGAGAATTTACTTACGGGGATAACAATGGATTGCTGGTATCAGCTAGTGAGCTAGAGGTGGCTTCTCCTTAGGGACTCGTTAGTGATAGCGTTGGTTGATGGTCTTTTCAAACTCCAGGTTGTCCATCTGCTGTTTTAAATTCCTTTCCTCATCACTGCGGAGGGCAAGCTCTTTTGCTACCCTGCCGTAATCCTTCTCAAGTTTCTCACGTTCCTCGCAGCCTTTCCTTAGCGGCATAATCTGTCCATAGATCTGCTGGGCTTGATTATCCAGGTCACGAACAATTCGAGTCTGCAATTCATCCAGCCGAATCTGCATTCTTTCTAATTCCTGGTCAACTAGGTCCACGTCAAGTCACTCAAGATGCATTAACCCTCTAGTTGATTACTACATTCTCTCTATGATCGTGGCAGGCGCCATGCCTCCACCCGTGCACATGGTCACCAGACCGGTATTGAGGTCTCGTCGTTCCAGCTCATCCAGCAAGGTTCCAAGGAGCATGGCACCGGTGGCGCCTATTGGATGACCCAGTGCCATAGCGCCACCGTTAACATTAACGATGCTGCTATCGACTTCCAGATCACGCATGAACTTTAAAGGTACAACCGCAAACGCCTCATTAACTTCAAACAAGTCAATGTCGTTCAATGTCATACCAGCTTTGGCCAGCGCCTTTTTGGCAGCTGGTACCGGAGCATTCAGCATAAGTTCGGGAGAATCTCCAGCAGTCGTTAGCGTAATGATTTTGGCTCTTGGCTTCAGGTTGTGGGCTCTGGCATATTCAGGTGAGGCGAGAACGACAGCCCCAGCACCATCAACCACACCGGATGAGTTCCCTGCATGGTGAATATGATTTATTTTTACGTCGGGGTAGGTGGCTTCGACCAGTTTTTTGTAACTCAACCCCTCTTCATTCAAAGGAAAGTCATACATGGCCTCAAAAGAGGCCTTCAAACCGGCGAGGCTTGCCATATCGGTACCGGGGCGAGGGAATTCTTCCCGGTCAAGAGCGACACTACCGTCATCGTTCATCACCGGGACAAGGCTCTTGTCAAAATGTCCATTCTTGATGGCATGGGCAGCCCGGATCTGGCTTTCGACCGCCAGTTTTTCGGTATCCTCGCGGCTTATGTTCTCAAGCGTTGCGATGAGATCGGCACAGATGCCCTGATGGGGTTGTGGATGAATTTTTCGTAGATGCTCATTGTTTGCATCCAGGGACAACATTAACGGTGTAAGCGTTGATCCATAGGACATGGACTCGACTCCACCGGCGACCACCAGGTCCTGCATCCCGGACATGATGCCCATTGCGCCAAGATTCACAGCACTCAGGCCGGATCCACAAAAACGCTCTACGGAAATGCCCGGCGTGACATTGTTCCAACCAGCATCCAGAGCAGCCATTCTTGCGATACAGGCTGCCTGGTTACCTGACTGCGTGCCACAACCAGCAATCACATCATCAATTTCGTCCGTATTCAGTTCGTTGCGTTCTGCAAGCGCTTTCAAGACAGTTGATAACAGGCGCTGGGAATGAATGTTGCTCAAGGCCCCTTTTTCTATCTTACCGATACCACGTGGTGTACGTGCCGCATCTATAATCCAGGCTTCAGCCATGATGATTTCCTTTAGTTATTAAATCGTTGCATTGTGAATATACCTGGATATTGAACCGAATAATGTCTGGAATCAATTGGCATCAATATCATCTAGAGCTACTTACCAGAACCACTTGTAAGACTCACCGCCAGTGCTGTTGATCTACATCGCATCAATGATGGCATTGAACGTGGCGCTTGGTCTCATCAGGCGCTCCGTCATGGCGTCGTTCAGCAGATAGTAACCGCCCGTGTCTGCAGGTTCTCCCTGTACCGCAATAAGTTCTTCCGCAATTTGTGCTTCCTCATCTTCAATTGATTTAGCGACAGGTCCAAAGCGTGCTTTTAGCTCGGCATCTTTGTCCTGGGTAGCCAACATCTGTGCCCAGTACATGGTGAGATAAAAGGAGCTGCCGCGGTTGTCGAGTTCATTGACCTTTCTTGACGGCAACTTGTCATTTTCAAGGTACTTCTCAATAGCTTGATCCAGTGTCTGCGCTAGAATTGCCGCCTTGTCATTGTTTGCTGTCGCAGCAATTTGTTCAAGGGAAGGAACCAGGGCACAATACTCACCAAGCGAATCCCAACGCAGGTGACCTTCCTTGATGAACTGCTGGACATGCTTTGGTGCCGAGCCCCCCGCACCGGTTTCAAACAGGCCGCCACCTTTCATCAATGGAACAATTGAAAGCATCCGGGCGCTGGTACCGAGTTCAAGAATTGGGAACAGGTCGGTGAGGTAATCCCGAAGAACGTTTCCGGTGACTGAAACCGTGTCTTCGCCCTGGCGAATTCTTTTGAGAGAAAAAGTCATGGCGTCATCCGGGCGCATTATCTGGATATCGAGACCCGCGGTGTCGTGCTGTGGCAGGTATGTATTAATCTTAGCAATGATCTGTGCATCGTGGCCGCGTCGATCATCCAGCCAGAATATAGTAGGTGTACCTGATGCCCTTGCCCGGGTAACGGCTAGTTTTATCCAGTCCTGTATGGGTGCATCCTTTACCTGGCACATCCTGAAGATATCGCCGGTTTCAACGTTCTGCTCCAGCAGGACTGCGCCACTTTCATTGATGACCTGAAATGTCCCGTCAGCGGGGGCTTCAAATGTCTTGTCGTGAGAGCCATACTCTTCTGCTTTCTGCGCCATTAAACCAACGTTTGAAACGCTGCCCATGCTGGCAGGGTCAAACTGCCCATTGGCCTTGGCATCTTCAAGAATCACCTTGTAGATTGTTGCATAACAACGATCGGGCACCATGGCAAGGCAGTCCTGGAGTTCATCATCGTTATTCCACATCCTGCCACCATCACGAACGATATTCGGCATGGATGCATCGACAATCACGTTATTGGGCACGTGGAGGTTGGTAATACCTTTGCGCGAATCAACCATCGCAAGGTCTGGCTGGTTTTCGTATACCGCGGAGAGGTCCGCTTCTATCTCAGCCTTTTTGTCAGGCTCAAGTCTATCCAGTTTTTCCAGGATATCCGCCAGGCCATTATTGATATTGACGCCAATCTGTTTCAATTCAGCGGCATGCTTGTCCAGGACAGCCGCGTAATAAACGGCAACGCAGTGGCCAAACATGATCGGGTCAGAAACTTTCATCATGGTTGCCTTGAGGTGGAGTGACAGCAGGACTCCATCTTTCTTCGCTGCCTCAATTTCCTGGCGATAGAAGTTGCGAAGTGCATTGATATTCATCGTCGATGAATCAATGATTTCGCCTGCCAGTAAAGAAATTCTTTCCTTGAGAACTGATCGGGAACCATCTGACGCAACAAACTCGATCTTTACACTGGTAGGTTCGTCGATCATTGTGGACGTTTCGCTGGCGAAGAAGTCTCCGGATTCCATATGGGCGACTCTTGCCTTTGAGCCGGATTCAGGCCATGGCTGCATCATCTTGTGTGGATTTTTTTGCGCGAACTGCTTCACTGAAGCCGCAGGCCGCCGATCAGAATTTCCTTCACGCAGCACTGGATTAACTGCGGAACCCAGACACTTCGCGTAACGCTGTTGAATGGCAGATTCTTCTTCGTTTGATGGTTCCTCCGGGTAGTCCGGGATGTCATACCCTTTTCCCTTCAATTCTTCGATTGCCGCCTGTAACTGTGGGATGGAGGCACTGATATTAGGTAGTTTAATGATATTGGCTTCAGGTGATTGCGTGAGATCCCCGAGCAAGGTCAGGTTGTCAGCGACTTTCTGTGATTCATCCAGATTTTCAGGGAAGTTGGCGAGGATTCGCCCAGCCAGTGAAATGTCAGTGAGCTCTATATCGATGCCGGTACCCCTGGTGAACTTCTGAACAACCGGGAACAGGGCATAGGTCGCAAGCGCCGGTGCTTCATCAATTTTTGTCCAGATGATTTTGGATGTCGTCATCTTCCGTTTACCTCAATATCATAAATTGTGTCGATTCATTCTGGCGGATTTGTGTTGGCCATACCTCAGATCCGGTTTTTGGCCTGATCTGGGCGGGCACAGGGTAGCGTTTTTTAAGCCTTCTGTCAGCAATGACGCATATCAATGTCGCATATCAACAGGAATTATGCAGGGTTTGAGATCATGGCTTGAAAGGGTTCAGCCGCCTAATCACAGAGCAGGAAATAGTTAGATCCTCAATTGACGCAGGTTAGGATCGTTCAGACCGGTTTCCCATGAAATTTTGAATTGTCGTCCCAGACGGTTGCATTCTGTCTGATCTGAAAAATTTGCAGAGCCTTCAAATTCTTCATAGTCGAGTCGATAGATGACGCCGACACCATCGACGAGCATATATTCGTGATTTGAATGCCGGTATTCAGGATGAACAATCTTCATCTGGATAGATGAAGGCAGTTTACGGCTGATGGTGAGCAATGCATGGCCGTTTTTCACCACCCGATGGCTATCGTGTAAAAGGATCTCAATATGCGTGTAGCGATTCTTGCGTGCAAGTGCAGAGCAGGAGTCCATCAGCTCGTTATTGTTGAATAAATTGTGATCCAGCACCGGTGAATAAATTTGAATTGAGATCTTTGCCTGCTTTGCCATTTCCTGGATTACATTCCTGAAATCTTCTTCCCGGCGCAGAAGAATCAGATTATTATCTTCGCTCAGTTTGTAAATTACATCAGACTCGCTGTAGCTGTCACCGACAATGGCTGGCCTTTGCAGCATTTCATGGACGTCATCAAGATTAAGCTTTCTTGCATAGGTCTGGTGCTCTAATCCAAAGCTATCGAATGGCTCACCGCGTTTTTGAAAACCTGCACTCGCATAAAAACTGTCAAGCGCAGCCAGTGCATCGAGTTTGAC
>Ga0114950_10000171_pt1 | contig 39770 bp, 34 predicted proteins | sample N075metaG_FD_83503 | JGI IMG/M metagenome (GOLD analysis project Ga0114950, IMG submission 83503) | Deep subsurface microbial communities from Kermadec Trench to uncover new lineages of life (NeLLi) - N075 metaG | ecosystem: Environmental > Aquatic > Marine > Ocean trench > Sediment | place...
ATTACAATCGCAAGACAAATCGGGACAACGATTAGCGAGAACAACCTCCACTCGTTGAGGGCCTTGCTTTTGAGCAACGTCGATTGAGTGGCGACCATGCAAGAATTATACGCAGGTGCAATAACTTGCGGGAGCTAGCCGCCGATCCCGTCGGCAGTAAAGTAGGAGCTGAGCGACGTCAGCTCCTGCGACATGTCGTCGACCATATTTCGCAGCAGGTGGCGGGTGGAGAGCATCCCGCGTACGCGGGAATTCTGGTCGACGATCGGCAAGTGCCGGATGTGGTTTTCGACCATCAACACGAGTGCCGCTTCGCATTCGGTGTCCGCCCGCGCAACCGTTAGAGGGAAGGTCGCGACTTCCGACAAGCGGGTTTTGTCGAGGCGGTGCCCTTTCGCGACCACGCGGCGCAGTAAATCGCTCGCGGTGAAAATGCCTTTGGGTTGGTCGTCGTCGACGATGATTACGGCGCCCGCACCCATGTCGGACATCCGTTTGACGGCATCGAGGACGGTAGCGCCCGACCCGATCGTCACCGGCGGAACGCGCGCAATCCGGAGTAGGTCCATCAGTTCCTCCTCGGCATACCCCCCGGCCCGGGTGTCGATTCGGCTCGAACGCACTAGCTCGGAAACGCTATAGACTCCTCTTTACCTTTGGGGGATGACACTCCTTTATATCCCAACTAAGGCATTAAACTCAACCGCCCGCCTGTCAGTTCTCGTTGGTCGTAGGATCCATCGGCGCTTGCTTGGCCTGTTCGACCATCCGGGCGACATCTGCCAGAAGCTCCTTGGCGTCATAGACGATGCCGTCCTTGATCGTGTACTTGATGCCGCCGACACGCTCGACCTCGCCTGTATCGTCGTTGAGCCGTACCGCTCCGGTCCCATACAGGACTTTGAAGTTCTCGAGCGGATTCTCCTCGACGACGACGAGGTCCGCGAGAAGGCCGGGTCGGATAATCCCGAACTCGATTGGAATGCCCTTGGGCTCGTACAAAGTCTCGGCGCCGTTGAGCGTGGCGGAGCGTATGACCTCGAGGGGATGGAAACCGGCTTCCTGCAAAAGCTCGAACTCTTCGATATAGGCGAAGCCGTAGAGCTTGTAGATGAAGCCCGAATCGGAGCCCGTCGTCACGCGGCCGCCCGCGTTCTTGTAGTCGTTCAGAAACTGCATCCACACGTGATAGAAGTTGCGCCATGCGATCTCGTCATGGCTCGTCCAATAGAACCAATAGGCACCGTGGCTGCGTCGACTCGGCTGGTAGAATTCCCACTGTGAGGGAAGCGTATACCGTTCGTGCCAGTCGGCGTTGCGCGCGGCCATGACGTTGCGGCCCGCGTCATAAATCGTCATTGTCGGATCGATCGTGAGCCCGAGATCGATGAGCTCGTTGATGAGTGCTGTCCAGCGCTCGCTCCCGCGCGGATGGATTTGATCCCAGAGGCGGGCGGCTTGGCCGAAGCGGTGCTGCTCGTCGTTCTGATTCTGGTTGATGGGCCAATCCTGGACGTAATGGTCTTTGAGGAGGGCTTCGAATAGCCCGTAGAAATGCGTCTGGGTCCCGAGGCCGAGGCGCGCCGCGTCGAGAACATTCATACGAGCCACGCCGTTTTGTCCGATATGAGCCATGGTGCCGAGACCGTGTTTTTTCCCCTCGTCGATGAGCGCTTCCATGATGTGAGGGTCGTAGGAGCCGAGCTTGATACCGTCGATCCCCTGGGCCGCGCCCCAGCGCACCCATTCACGGGCCTTTTCGGCGGTTTGGATGGACCCGCCCTCCCAACCGCTGCCCGTGCCGGGACGTGCGTAAGCGAAAATGCGGGGGGCTACGATTTCGTTCTTGGCGCTCCGCTCTTTCTCGCTGAGGATGAAGCTCTGTGCGCCGGACCCCGCGTCTCGCGTCGTCGTGACCCCGTGGGCCATCCAAAGCTTGTAAACATACTCTGCCTCCGGAGCTTTGGGGACACCGCCCGTATGCGTGTGAAGGTCCACGAAACCGGGCATGACGTACATTCCCGAGATGTCGATCTCCTTGGTCGCGTCCGTAGGTCGCTTCGACTCGTCGATCTCGATGAAAGGCGTGCCGACGCTTTTGATCTCTACGATGCGGTTGCCTTCGATGACGATATCCTTCGGGCCCGCGGGCGGCCCGCCCGTGCCGTCGATGACGATGCCGCCGCGAAGGATGAGGCGCTCGTGTGGTCCATCGCCCTGGCCGTTTCGGTCGGGCGCCGGACGAACGTGCTCGCGCTCCTGCGAAATAACTGGCGCCGCGAGGGCGAGAACCAAAGCGACTGCCGAAAAGTATGAAGAGGCTCGTATATTCACTGAATCTGTCTCCCAAACGACTGCGGTCATTGTATCCGTCTTTACTCGCCGTGCCGTCAACCCGTTCTGCAACCCAGGAAATTTGCGAGTACACTCGTTCGGCGAATAAAGGTATATATGGGCGTTGAAGGTTGCCGGGCGTGCCCAATGGGCGGCCTCTGTCGCGATGAGCACTCGCCTTAATTGGGTGTAGCGGCAACGGAGCACTAGCGCAGTCTTACCTTTGGAGCTTCCCGCGCTAGCCGTTGTCGGCATTGTATCGACTGTCGTCGTCCAGGAATCGATGCCTAGCCTTCCAGGTACCGCCCGGCAACCTTTCTAATTTTGTCGCGCGCGGGTGCCCGTGTTGGGAGCGTGAGGCAAAATGCGGGTCTCTGGCTCAAATCGGTTCGAGTGGCGGGTTCTCGATTCGAAAGAGGCTCGAGTGCGAGGGGCGGCGGCGGGATTCCTCGCCATCCACCCATGCGGTATATTGCTCCTCCATGTTCCTTCCGATCGGAGACCAGCCGAATCCGCGGGGCACGCCGCATCTGACCTACGCGCTCATCGGGTTGAACGTCGCGGTCTTCGTGCTCACTTTTCTGCCGTTGACCGCCCAGCTCGCGGACCCGGCGGATCCGAGGGTTGAGGAATATCTGAGCGCCCTTCGGCAAAATCTCCCGCCCAACGTGCCGATGGAGCAGGTCACGCCACAGTTGACCGCTTACGATCTATTGGTATTCGAATATGGCTACCGACCGTCCGATCCATCGATCGTGACCCTCTTAACGTCGATGTTCATGCATGGTGGGTTCATGCATCTGTTCGGGAACATGCTCTTTCTCTGGATCTTTGGAGATAACGTCGAGCATCGGCTCGGAGCGACCGGCTATGTCGTGTGGTATTTAGGGTCGGGAGTGGCGGCGACGTTGTTTCACGGGGCTTTCGCGAGTGGTTCGCCCATCCCGCTCGTGGGGGCATCCGGGGCAATCTCTGGCATTCTCGGCTTCTACTTCGTCTGGTTTCCGCACAATAAGGTGCGCGTGCTCATCTTTCTCTTCTATTTCATTCGCGTGGTCATGCTTCCGGCGCGCTGGGTGCTGGGCTTTTACATCATCGTAAGCAACATCCTGCCATTCCTTGCGACGGTGGGGGAGGGCTCGGGCGTAGCGCACGGCGCGCATATTGGCGGTTTTCTGATGGGTGTGGTCGTGGCATTGGTTCTGAATCGGCGCGAGATGACGGCGCGTCCACGAGAGTACCGCGTAGAGCATTCTTCGCCGAGCAACAGGCCGCGCTCCATGGGCGAGGCGATTTCCGCGTTTGTTGTGCAAGGGAAGTTCGAGAAAGCCGCAGAGCTTTATTTCGATCTACCGTCGCTCCGGACGCGCGGGATTCTTACGCCGGAAGTTTCGCTCTCGTTAGCGAACTGGATGTCGAAGAATGGGCATGCGCGCGGGGCCCTCACCGTGCATCAGCGCCATTTGCGCGACTATCCGCGCGGTCCTGGTCTCGCGGAGGCACATGCGGGCGCTGGGCTTGTTCAGGTTCATGATTTGGGCGAGCCGACGGCGGCCTACCAACATTTCGTCGACGCTCTCGACCACCATCCGTCACGCGAGCTCGAAGCGTTGATCCGGCAAAGCCTCGCCGAGATCGCCGCGATGCAGAAATTTCGCTTGCGCCGGCACTAGTCGCGGCGTGTTCCAGGTGGCCGTCGACGAGCCGCTCGTAGATTGGAGGGGGAACTGCGGAAACTTGACGTCGGCCGTCGGTGTCTGCGCGCTCGATGCCGGGCTGGTCGAGCCCACCGAGCCTGTGCCGCCGCGATCCTTATTCCCGTCGGGACGAGTGCCGACGAAGCTCAGGAATCGGAAATCGATGCCGCGGCCTCGCACGAAAACCTGATCACCGCGAACCCGTTCGGCTTTGTTCTGGAGTGGTTCAAGTGGAGTACGAATATAAGGTTCGTCCAAACACCACGCTCGGTGTCACCACGAGCTACCTGACTCCCGACGGCGTAAACCTTGATTGCGAAGGATGACGGGTGGATTGGCCCCGAAAGAGCCGTTGAGCCTTCTCGAAGCGGCGCTTCGTCGCTTGTGCGCAGACTACTCGAGCGCTAGAACCGCAACTCATGCTACAAGACAGGCTCGTAGGAAACTACTTTGCCAATTTTGGAGATACGCATGACGATTCGCACGAGACGAAGGAGCGCCGCGGTTTTCGGCGCGTTGATTCTGAGCACGCTGAGTAACTGCGGCGCCGGAGATTCGCGCGAGCCAATAATAGCCTCGCCACCAGACGCCATCTATGTGAACGGCCACATCGTCACCGTCGACGAGGCGTTGCCGACCGCTCAGGCGATGGCGCTCTCGAGCGACCGCTTCACGGCGGTGGGTACGGACGCGGAGGTTCGCGCCCTCGCCGGGCCTTCGACGCGAATCGTCGACCTCGGTGGTCGCACCGTCGTGCCCGGTTTCGGGGACTCTCACATCCACAACGCGGGTGGCGGGCCGGGAGTCGACTTGTCGCGCGCACGCACGATCGATGACGTCCTTGCGGCTGTCGCCGCACGCGTCGCGACTACGGCTTCCGGCGACGTCGTCGTCTCGAATAGCGACTGGCATGAATCCCAGCTTGAGGAGGACCGGCTTCCCCTCCGGCGGGAGCTGGACACCGTCGCACCGGAGACTCCGGTCGTGCTGATACGTGGCGGCCACGAGTACATCCTCAATTCCAAAGCACTCGAGAAATGGAACATCACGACAGAGACGCAGGTTCCAGCTGGCGGGGAGATCAGTCGCTACGAAGACGGTGCGCTGAATGGAGAGCTCGTCGACACCGCGAAGGCGCTGGTAACGCGACCACCACCACCGCCACGCAGCCACGAGCAGCAGATCGAGGATCTTCTGACGGAGCACGCGAAGCTGAATGCGGCCGGACTTACCAGCATCCGCTATGGAGCGATGGGGCTGTCTCAATACCGGCTGCTGCAGGAGATGAGGGAGCGCGGAGTGCTCACCCTTCGGGTGAGCGCGCTTTTGCGCGGGCCGCGCGGTTCCCAGGCGTCGGCTGACGGTCTCCGAGCGTCGATCGAGGAGTTCGGCGTGAAGCCCGACGACGGCGACGAGTGGCTGAGACCCGCTGGTATCAAGCTCATGGTCGATGGTGGGTACGAAGGCGGCCTCATGAGAGAGCCCTACGAGGAGCCCTACGGAAAGGGTGGAACCTTCCGCGGTTTGCAAGTGACGCCGCGCGACCGCTACACGGAGCTAGTCAAGGAGTTGAACCGGCTCGGGTGGCGGCCGGGAACCCACGCGGTCGGCGACGATGCGATCGAGCAGGTCATCGCGGCCTATGAAGCGGCGAACGAGGAGCAATCGATTGTCGGGCGCCGCTTTGTCCTCGAGCATGGGTTTCTTCCTTCACCGGATCATTTCGCGCGCATGAACGCGCTCGGTATCGCGCTCACCGCACAACACCATCCCTACACTGCCGGACCGGCCATGGTGCGCTACTGGGGAGAGGAGAGAGCTTCGCGCGTGCCGCCGCTGCGGTCCTACCTCGACGCCGGTGTCATTGCGGCATCAGGGAGCGATTCAGGGGTCGTGCCCTTCCCGCCGCTTCAGGTCTTCTACTACTTTGTCACCCGCGCCACCATGCACGGGCGCATCCTGGGCGCCGAGCACAAGGTGACGCGACAAGAAGCGCTGCGAATGGCGACGTGGAACAACGCCTACCTGACGTTCGAAGAGGACCTCAAGGGCTCGATCGAGCCGGGTAAGCTCGCGGATTTCGTCGTGCTGTCGGACGACATCATGACGGTGGCCGATGAGAAAATCGACGACATCACCGTCCTCATGACCGTTGTGGGCGGAGAGGTGGTCTACACACATGCGTCATTTGAGCGATAGTGACGGATGTACGCCATGAATCGAAGAGCCGAATCGATTCTCGCCGCCGCGGCCGTTCTCATTTGCCTCGGTCGCGCCATTGCTTCCGCTCAGCCGGCGTCGACCGCGCCGGTCGACCTTGTCCTCGTGAACGGCAACGTGTTGACGGTCGACCCTGAGTTCAGTATCGCGCAAGCGGTCGCTGTGTCGGATGGGCGGTTCGTACGGGTCGGCCGAAACGAGGAGGTGCTGTCACTCGTGGGGCAACAAACGCGTGTCGTCGATCTGAAAGGCCAGACATTGGTTCCCGGGTTCATCGATACCCATCCTCACACCTTCGGTCGAGCCGGGCGTAGCCTCCGCTCTCCGTCGCTGGTCGGCCTCCGTTCGGTGAGCGCGATAGCCGAAGCCGTGGCCCAAGAGGTCTCGAGAACTCCGCCTGGGCAGTGGATCGTCACGACGCCTATCGGCGAGCCTCCCGACTATTTCCATCTTCCGGAGAGTCTCGAGGAAAAACGATGGCCGACCCGCGCCGACCTGGATGCGGTAGCGCCGGAGAATCCCGTCTATATCCCCATTGGCATTTGGCCCTACCCGGTCATCTTCAACGGTGTGGCGCTGAAACGCATCGGCATCACCGCGAGCGAACCGCCGGACGGTAACGGAGTGCGCATCGAACGCGACCCGTCGAGCGGCGAGCCCACCGGGCTCGTCGAGGGGATGACCTTCTACAACCGCTCCCCGCTGTGGGAAAAACTTCAGGCTATGCTGCCACGCCCGTCGCCGGAGATGCGGAGAGAAGCTCTCCGCCAGGCGGTGTACGAGAACGCCGCCGCCGGCGTCACGACGATCTTCGAGTCGCACGCCGCGCAGCCAGCTCATCTCGAACATTACCGGGCGCTGAGGGCCAGCGGAGACCTGCCGGGTCGCGTGGTGATGTCGTACAGCGTGAACAACCTGCAATCCGTCGATGAGATCGATAAGTGGATGAGCGAGCTGCCGCAAGCTTCCGGTCGAGGCTCCGGTGACGATGTCATCAAAACACTCGGCGTGACGATTGCCCTCGATGGCGCGACGCAGTTCGGCGCCGCGCACATGAACGAGCCGTACTTGGACGTCTACGGAGAGCCGACCACGGGCTCGATGCCGATGGGTCAGGAGAAGCTGTCGGCGATCGCACTTCTCGCGGCACGGCACAACCTGCGCCTGCAGTTCACATTCGCGGGAGATGCGGCGGCCGAGATGATTCTTTTGGCCATTGAGGAAGCCGAAGCCAACGAGCACACATCGATCGTCGATCGCCGCTGGCTGATGCAGCACTTTCAACACCCAACGAAGGACCACGTCCTGAGAACGCAGCAGCTGGGCCTGCACGTCACCGGTTACACCGCCGTGGACTACAGCAAGGGTGCGGTTGTCTACGTGGATCGTTTCGGCGGTGACGATCGGTGGAAGAGCGTCATCCCCACACGGTGGTGGTTCGACGCGGGCGTCAATATAGCCCAGAGCACCGACGGTGCCCACTACGAAGCCCCGTTCACGCTGTGGGAGTCGCTGGTGCGGATCGACGGCCGGACCGGAGAGAGCCTGATGAGCCCCGCGAAGCAGATTTCACGCGAGGAAGCTCTGCGAATGTATACGCTGAACGGCGCTCGCGTTCTGTTCTGGGAGGATCAGCTCGGCTCGATCGAGCCAGGCAAGCTCGCGGATCTCGTGGTCCTGGATCGCGACATATTGACCTGCCCCGTCGACGAGATCAAAGACGCAAAGGTGATGCTCACCATCGTCGGCGGCGAAGTCGTCTACGAGGCCTCACCTTGACTTTACTGTCATCTTGTTCCGACGTCGTCAAAACGTACGGCATCCCGATCCTCATTAGTCCGCCTATAAACCCGCCGCCTTTGGCGGCGTGACCCGAAGAGCTTCGAGCGGTCCGTAGTGTATTTCTAGGTTCGCCTGCCGGGAAGACTCTGGTGGGGCCTGCGAAAGGAGAACCTGCATGCACGAATGGGAAGGGCTGTCGCATGTGTGATGGGAGCGCCGAAGACCACATTGTGATAATTCCGAAGTAGCGAAGAAAGACGTTGTATGGAAGGTTGCGCAGGGGCGTGGGGCAGGTGAATCGAGAGCTGTGTGAGCAGAGAGGAGTAGAGCTGATCGAAGGCAACGCTGTCCTCGGCCCCCTCGGGGGGCCTTCCTAAACCCACGCCCTACGGGCGTGGTCGATTCGTAGGTTCTCCGCGTTCGGCGGAAGGAACAGGTCGCGGTCCTTCGTCGTGAATAGGGTCGCTCCCGACATTGCGTAGTAGTTTACGCCAGCGACGCCGACGAGCACATATCTCGCCTGTTGACGCGAAAGTGCGCTCATGAGCTGGAGGAAGGAGTCCATGCCGTCTCAGCGCACGCGGACGGCTTGTCGGTAGTGGCGATCCCAGTTCGCAATCGCTTTCTCGACCCAAGTTTTGTCCTCACCGCTCTGGTTTCGCGGGAGAGCCTCGACGCGTGCCACCGCCTTCATCTACGCCTCGGCGCGAGGCACGTCAGGCTCCTCGGGTCGAGGAGCGCGCGCGTATGCGTACGTTTCGGGCGTTCGATCGATCATGACCACGATCCTATCAATATCATATCAGGGCGCCGTTGCGAGACGCGCGAGAAGCGCCCACCCGTCGTCGAGATGTATTGGGCGTAGCTCAACTGCCCGCGGGGCGCGTGGTCTCGGTCCAGCGACATGGGTTTCAGGGTTTTCCCTTTTGCGGGTTGAGCCAGCGCAGGAGTTCTTTCATGAAGCACAAGGAGGAAGTGAGCATGCGTGGAAACGGCATGTCGGAGCGTTTTCGCAACATGGGGCTCGCTTAGCTGGGGCTCCACGCTCCGCGCGGGCATTTCTCTTTGCAGCGGCTGTCATGTTGACAGTAATATACGATCGCAAGTAGAATCTGTCTCAAGCACGTTCGTCTCTCGGGATCTCGGCCGCGAGAGAGGCGGTTTACCCCGGTTTGCAGGGCGGATTCGCTGATTTGGTTCTTGCGTGGGCAGGCAGGTGCCAGCCACCCACTTCGAAAGAATGTGATGGCACCTAAATCGTCCAACTCGCCTGAGCTGCGGAATAAGCGGCGCGCGCCCGTCGACCTGTTCAACAGGATTCTGCGCCGGGGAGAGCAGATCGCGTCCACCCTGCTCTCTCTCGAGAGCGATCCCCGCCCATTTTCAGTGACTCTCAAGGACTCTCTGCTGGTGATGGTCTCGGATATCAGAACCATGCTTGACGAGGTCGAGGGCCTCGTCCCGGGCCTGTCGGCGCGCGAGGCAAGCCGCTGGCTTGGAAGCCTTCAAAGCGTCCGCGCCGCATTAAGTAGGATCAACGAGGCGGTCGATCGCGCCGTCGGCCTGGCGATCCAAGGAAGGCTGGACAAGCAGTTTTTGTTTCTGTCTCCCTTGGCCAACAGCGCCAACCTGAGCGAGGGCCTCAGGCTACGGCGTCTCGAAAGCCGCCTTGTCGAGCTCGTCCAAGATTCAACGAACTCCGAAACCGTAGCGCACCCGGACTTGCTCGCCGTGTCCGATATCTCCGTCCCGGTAGAAATCCAGAAGCCAACCGAGGCGCCCGCTTCTGACGCGGCGGAGTCGATTCTTCAGCTCGGGGCCGCTGCTTTGAGAGAGCAGCAGGAGTTCCAGGACTGCCTCGACCGAATTTTGGCTCCCGACGCTGGAACGAAACGAAGCCGTGGTCGAGCTTATCCGCCAATACCAGCACTGGCTGCTTGCCGCCATGCTGAGGGGAGATTCGACGCGCGACCCGAAACTTTCGGCCGTCCTCGAGGTTCTGTCGCACCACGCTGAGCTGGTGCTACTCGAGGATTACTTCTATTCGGTGCGCCGGTTGAAGCTCTCCCATCTTCTGGCGGTTGCGGAAAGCTATCCCGTGAGCTCCCTATTCCGGCGTGTGCTCTCTGTGTATCACACACGCGGAGAAGCCGGCGCCGAGCAAGCCGTCGCCTCGTTCGAAGATCCAAACGAGCGCGAGACGCTCATGCGCGTACTTCTGTTTCACCCAATGGCGGAATTCCGGCCGTTTGCAGCCGCCCAACTCACGCCGGTCCAGTTTTGGCCGGTCGCGAGCTATCCGCACACGCCGGTCGTGGCGCTGGACAATATCTTGAGGCGTTTCGATCAAGACGACATCACGGACGACTTCCGGAGGGTCTTCTTCGATTGCACCTGCCGAAGACTTCATGAGCTCAAGGTCGAAGCCGAGGTCAAGGCCGCGCGCCAGATGTTGAACCGTTTCTTCGGGTTCGATTTCTTCATGGAGGATCACTATTTCAAGCGGCTCTTGCAATTGAACGAGTCGGTGGAACAGCATGAGGCGCGCCTCGGGATCGAGAACTCGTTTTTTAGGAAGTCCCTAGTTGCGTTCCTGAAGGTCAAAGACCGAGTCGGATCCAAGAAAACCCAGCTCCCGAAGAGCTTCGCGGACATTCCGCTCGCAGTTCAACGCAAGCTCGCGCGGGACGGACACTACCTGTGTCTGTTCATTCGCCACCCCCACCCGAAGGTGGCCCTCGAAACGCTTCCGTATGTGAGCTCCACGAGCCGAGCCGAGCAGGTGCTCCGCGTAAAGAACGCCAATCGCCAGCTCATCGCTGAGATCGCGAAGCGAGACGAGCTGGTCACGACCTACAGAGCGCGTCTTGCCCTCGTGTCCCATCCGAAAACCGTTCTCAAAATTGCCACGAAGTACATACCGCAACTCCGACGAGCGGACTTGACGCGGCTCTCCCAAAGCCGCGACATCAATCCGGAGATCCGGCGCTACCTGAAGAGACACGTAATAGCGAGTTGACCTTCTCGTCCCGGGGCCTTATCGTTCCGGGCTAGTTATGAGAATGAAGCTCATCGTCCCCATCGTTTGCCTGTTGGCCGCATGCGGCGGACCCGACGCGGACCTCGCTCCGATGCTCGTGATCGCCGTGGGTCAGCAGGGAAGTGTCCTGGGCGCCGTCGGCACGGGCGTCGCCAAGCTCGTTATCGAAAAGACCGGTCGGCCCATGCGGGTGCGCGTCACCTCCGGCATGGACGCCATCGTTGGCGCGGGCGACGCGGAGCTCGGTGTGAGCGCTTCCGATGCGGCGCACCTTTCGTCGAACGGCCTTCGTCACTATGAAGGGCGGCCTCAGACGCAGTTGCGTCTCGCCCTTCCAGGCCCGCCGCTCGTCGTCGGCTTCATCGTGCCCGAGGACGCGCCGCAGCGAACGCTCGAAGATCTGAAAGGCCTGTCGGTTCCCGGCGAATACCCCAACGCCCGCCCCATGCACTTCGATGGTAAGGCCATGTTGAGCACGGTGGGGATGAGCTGGAGCGATCTCGAAGTCATCCCCGTTGCGAGCTTTCGAGACGGTGTGCAAGCGCTCATCGAAGGGCGCGCGGACGCGGCAATAAGCTCCGCGGGCAGCGGTTTGACGCAGCAAGCGGATGCTAATCTCGGGGGTGTACGCTTCATTTCTCTTCCCGAAGGCGAGGACGTCTCCGAGAACATGTGGAGCGAAGAGCCCGGCTTTCACGCTATCGACGTGCCGGCGGGCTTTGCGCTCGGCGTCGAGGAAGATATGGTCCTCGCGGCGAAAGACACGTACATCACAGCCAACGCGGACGCGAGTGCGGACGACGTTTACGATGTTGTGAAACTTCTGTGGGAGCAGATCGGCGAACTCGCCGCGGTCCATCCCATCTTCACCCGCTGGACGCATGAGACGATGACGAACCCGCGCGTCACGATCCCGTTCCACGAGGGGACGATCCGTCTGCTGAAGGAAGTTGGCGCGTGGAGTCCCGAGCACGAAGAGACGCACCAGAAGCTGCTCGCTGAGCTCTCTTCTTTGATGTGACCACGCCCGGAGCTCCGAGCCGCTACCGATCGCTTCCGCCCAGAATCGACAAAGCGGTCCAGGCGCTCGCGATAGCCCTCATCGTCCTCGGCGCGCTCTTCACGTTGGGTGTGCCTTCGCTCGTTGGGATCAGTATCTTCCCGCAGCAATTTCTCGGCTTCGTGCTCGGCGCGACGCTTGCCATCGTGTTCTCGGTGCTGCCAGCTTCGAAGTCGCGCGGCTCCCGGGATGCAGGTTTACCTTGGTACGACTTCGTGCTCGCGGTGGCCGGACTTCTCGTGGGCGGCTACGTCGTCTTCTGGTATCCGGAGATTGCTTACGCGATCACTTTCCCGACCCCCGACAAATATGTTTTGGGCCTCGTCGCGATGGTGCTCGTGCTCGAGGCGTGCCGGCGCATCTACGGGCTCGTGCTCCCCGTCGTGACGCTCGGGTTCGTGTTCTACGCCGCGTTTGCGAGCCACTTCCCGGGGCTCTTTCGTGCGCGATCGATCGACTGGCAGCGTCTCGCGACCGAGCTTTATTTGGGGCCCGAGGGCATTCTGGGGGTCGCGCTCATGGTTGTGGCGACGGTCGTGCTCGTCTTCGTTCTCTTCGGCCATCTGCTCTTCGCGATGGGCGGCGGCGCGGTCTTCACCGATCTCGCCTCGGCACTCATGGGCCGCTATCGCGGCGGGCCGGCGAAAGTCGCCGTGCTCGGCTCCGCGCTCTTCGGCAGTATTTCGGGCTCGGCGGTGGCAAACGTCGCCATCACGGGGACGGTCACGATCCCGCTCATGAAGCGCATCGGCTACCGGCCGGAGGTCGCCGCGGCGGTCGAAGCGGCGGCCTCGACGGGCGGCCTCGTAGCACCTCCCGTCATGAGCGTGGTCGCGTTTCTCATGGCCGAGTACCTGGAGGTTTCTTATGGGCGCATCATCATGGCGGCGGCGCTCCCTGCGCTTTTGTACTTTGCCGCGATCCTCATCCAAGTAGATCTCGAAGCCGGACGCATGGGTATCGCAGGGATGAAGGCCGAAGACGTGCCGAAGCTCCGCGAGGTGATCAAGAAAGGTTGGGCGTTCCTGTTGCCCGCACCCGTTCTCATCTTTACGCTGGTCGCGCTCTCGTGGGAGCCGGCGAAAGCGGGGATGTTCTCGGTGCTCGTATTGCTCATGACGGGCTATTGGTTCGTACGCGACAAGCCGTTTCGCTGGTGGCTCGATTTGATCGCGCGCGTCGGGATATCGATGACGGAGATCCTCGCGATCGCTGCGGTGGTGGGTCTCATCGTGGGAAGCGCCGCCTTCACCGGTCTCGGCTTCACCTTGTCGCTCCCGCTTCTGCAGCTCGGCGAGGTCAGCCTTTTCTTGTTTCTCGCGGCCACGGCGCTCATCAGCATCGTTCTCGGGATGGGCCTTCCCGGCATCGCGATTTACTTCATGCAAGTCGCGCTCATCGTGCCCGCGCTCGTGGAGTTCGGGGTCCTCCCCATCGCGGCGCATTTCTTCATCTACTATTTTGGGGTCTTTTCTTTCATTACCCCGCCGGTATGCATTGCCGCGATCGCCGCGGCGAGCATCGCGGATGCCGGCCCCATGCAGACGGGGTGGGAGGCCGTCAAGCTTGGCATTGTCGCCTTCATCGTGCCGTTTATCTTCGTGATCTCGCCGTCGCTTCTAGCGGAGGGCGCGCTCTGGGAGACAGGCGTCGACTTCACTACCGCTCTCGCGGGGGTCTTCGCCATCAGCGCCGCCCTGCGCGGCTTCGTCGTCGCTCCCATTGGAATACGCGGACGCGTCGGGCTCGCCGTGGCGGCGTTAGCTCTTTTTCTACCGCTCGGCTTAGCTTCGGCCGCCTGGTTGGCAAACGCCCTTGGGCTCGCGCTCGGGAGCGGAATCGTGGGTCAGAACTTGCGCGCTCGGGTTACAGCCTAAGTCCGAACCGCTTGGTCGTAGACGGTATCGGGTGAGCCTTCCTCATCTCTTCCGTATAAGGTGAGCGACCCACTCCTGGAGCCGCCCGTGGGGTTGCACTCTCAGCTTGGTCATGGCACCTCCTTTTCGAAACGAATCGGAAACGTAACCATACTACGAAATGCTGGTGATGGAAGCCAGTCCAGGGTCTCGATCGCGAGCTCGTATCTCGGGACAGCACGAAGAAGCTCTTCGCAGAGGATCGTCGTCAAGATGCGGGCAAAACCGGCGCCGATGCAGTAGTGCTTGCCGTGGCCGAAACCTAGATGCTGCGACGGTTTGCGATCGATGTCGTAGACGTCAGGGTTTTCGAACTGGCGCTCGTCGCGGTTGGCAGCTCCGTAGACGACCATGACTTTGTCGCCGGCCCGCATCGTCTTTCCGTGGAGCTCGACGTCGCGCGTGAGGGTGCGGCTGAAGCGTTGAGCCGAGGTGTTGTAGCGCAGGGACTCTTCGATGGCGTCCGAGACGAGGCCGAGATCCGCCAAAATCCGCGTACGAGCATTCGGAAACGTCAACAAGTTCAACGCGAGGTTTCCGAAAAAGCTCACCGTGGACTCGACGCCGGCGGCAAGAAGCGTGCGCGCCGTCATCAGGATCTCCCGCGGGTCGAGACACTTGCCCTCGACCCGGGCTTCTATGAGCCCAGAGATGAGATCGTCGCGTGGCTCTTTACGCCTTTCATCGATGACGCCTTGCGTCAGCTCGGTCAGCTTCTCTCGGGCGGCATCGCCTTCCGGGGGGCTCTTGCGTGTGATCGGGTCCCGTCTCAGCGAATCGCTCACCCACATCTTGACTTGGACAAGGTTCTCCCGGGGAAGGCCCAAAAGCTCTGCGAGGATGCCCGTCGTCACCGGGGTCGCGAGCTCATTAATAAGGTCCAGCTCGCCTCGAGGAAGCGCTTCGTCCAGAATTCCCCGTGTCGTTCGGCGGGCGGGCTCCATCACCTTCTCGAGGTTCGAGTGCAGAAACGCGGCTTGAACGAGCTTTCGCAGCTGATCGTGGCGCGGCGGATCCGTCGTGCCGAGCGTTGCTCCCGCGCGCTGAGGAGAGTCGTCGATGATATTGCCTTTGGCTGACGAGAACGTTTCGGTGTCGAGCACGGCGGCGGTGATGTCCGCGTAGCGTGACAGCACCCAACAGTTTCCGGGCTCGCTGAAATAAGCGGGATGATCGTCACGAAGGATTTTATACAGCGGGAAGGGGTCGCTGTTGACTTCGGGAGCGTAAGGGTCGAAAACGAAGGTCATGACAATCCATAGATGTCGAGGGTTGTCTCTCCCTTGCGCAAGCGCTCCATGATCGCGGCTTCTTTGTCTTCGCGCTCCTGGGACTTGGCGAGCACATCGTCGACGCTGTCTTTCGGGATGACAACGACACCGTCCGCATCGCCAACGACGAGATCTCCCGGAGCGACGATCACGTCGCCGAAGGGGAGGGATTCATTCAAGGCACCTGGTCGATCGACGTCCTTCCCCGTGCCGCGAATAGAGAGGCCGCGGGCAAAAACCGGAAACCCGAGCGCCTCGATCTGATCGGCGTCCCGGACCGAACCATCGATGACGAGCCCCGCGATCCCGCGCGCCTGCGCAGCCACGGTCATGATCTCGCCCCAATAACCGGCCTCGTAATGACCGCCGACATCGACCACGAGCACGTCGCCCGGACTCGTCTTCGAGATCGCGCGATGCAGCCAGAGGTTGTTTTGAGGCGGCGACTTCACCGTAAACGCCGGCCCCGCGGCCGTCATGCCTTTCGCTATGGGCTTGATGGCCGCGCTCAGAGCTCCGATTTGGCCTGCCGCCTCGTGAAGGGTCGCGCTACCGAAATCCATCAGCTACTCGTCCTTCGATTGCAGCTTGAAGTACTTGTGCTGCCGGCGCGCTTCGTCGAGCCGCATCCCGCCCTCGACCGCTTCGCGAATCTTGACCTCGGCCTTGTCGATCGACCTCGCGAGATCGATGACCTCGACTTCTCGATCTTTGGGCACGATCACCACTCCATCGGCGTCCCCGAGAAAGAGATCTCCGGGATGTACCCGAGTGCCGCCGATCGAGATGGGGACGCTGAGCGCGTCGAGCTGCACGCGATCCTTGCCGGTGCGCATCGACCAGCCGCGGGTGAAGAGCGGATATTTCAGCTCGAGGCTCCGGCTCACGTCGCGGCACACGCCGTCGATGACCGTCCCTGCGATACCGCGCTTGTCGGCGACGAAAGTGAGAATGTCACCCCAGACCGTCATGTCTTGCCGGCCCGCATTGTCGATCGCGATGATGTGGCCGGGCGGAACGTCGTCGATGTAATCGCCCACCGTACCGGCTTCGACCGCGACCGGAATCGTGCGCATCGTGAACGCGCGCCCGCACAGCCGAAAGCTCAAGTCGAGCGGTTTGATGCCGAGACACTGTCCTGGGATCCCGAGCCGATCCAGAGCATCGCTAATGGTCGTCGTGGATTGCTCCTTGAGTTGTCGCAGCGCTTCATCCATTGTTGGCATCCTTACCGTTTCCTAACATCTTCTCGTAATCGCCTCCCATCACTTGGCTGACCGGTTTGCCGCCTTGGACCGCTTTCGCCATCGCCGCTTCACGCGCCGCAATGGCTTCCGCCGCTTCGAGCACGGCCTCTTCTTTCGACGCGCTTACGAACACCACACCGCTGGAATCGGCGAGCACGAGATCGCCGGGACGCACATCGACGCCGCCAATGGTGACCGGCACGTTCCAATCTTTCTCCACGATCCGCCCGCGAGCCGTAGACGGTGTCGCCGCGCGCGCAAAAACGGGATAGCCTAGCTCGCGGCTTTCGTCGATATCACGCGCGAGCCCATCGACGATGGTGCCGGAAATGCCTCTGGCCTTAGCGGCGGTCGACAAGATGCCGCCCCATCCGGCGCAGTCGTCCCGCGAATGATGCTCGACCACGATAACGTCCCCCGCCCGCGCCGCTTCGACGGCGGCGGTGCAAAGATGACGCTTCGCGGGCGTGGCATCGGCCGTGACGAGCTTGACAGTCACGACCCGGCCCGCGATTTTTGCCGGGCCGGTGAGTGGTGCGAGGCCGTTCACCGTGCCGGAGACGCCGAGCTTGTCGAGCGCGTCGGAGACCGCGCACGCGTCGAGCCGTCCCAACCGCTCGACCGCGCTCATTTCCACACCCCGAAACCACAACCGGTCCCGGTGCCGGCGAGCGTTCGATAGGCGGGCATATAGGCATACCAATCCGAGCTCAAATGTTCTGTCGCACCGTACATAGCGATCCAGTTACGAATCTCGGACGTCCCCGAGTTGAGTTTGACCGTTTCGAGCGACGTGAGCTTTTCGGTGTCACGGGATACGAGCGCCTCGAGCACGGATCGGTCCAAGTCCTGATTGATGACGAAGTGGCTGAGACCTCCCGACGCGACGAAGACGACGCGAGCGTCGCTCTCCCAGCTCTCGACGGCTTCTCGCATTTTCTGGCCAAGCCGAAAGCAGCGCCGCGGCGTCGGCTGATTGGGAGGATAGTAAGTGTTCAAGAACACGGGGACGACGGGCACAGGGCGCCGGCGCAGTAATCGCGAATGGACAAAGGCGAACGCGTGGCCTTCGCCCCTGCCTTCCGGGAGTGCGGTCGACTGGGCGATATCGAAGTCGTTCGCCACCAAGTGCTCGATGATATGCCGCGCCAGAGCGGCGTCGACGGGCGCCGTCTCGTCGCCACCCTGGCCGTAATATTTCGCGAGCGCCGTCGCCCACCATTCAGGCTCGCCCGGTTTGGGGTGGCGCTCCTTGTTGAGGATACTCTTTCCCCAGTAAATGAGGATCGCCGGAAGGTTCTCGATCTGGAAGAGCTCTTTTTGGTCGTCGCCAATGATGACCACGGCGTCGGGCTCGGCTTGGGTGATAGCGTCGGCGAGGCGGTCGAGATGCTCTTGACATGCGTCGTAGGTTTTCTCGATGGCGGCAGGCTCGAGAGCTGCGGCGACCTCGGGCCCAGCCGCCTTCACGAGATCGTCGAAGTCGGCGCGTTGGCCGTCGTGGTCGAGGAGCTCCATCTTGCGGTCCCGCGTCTCGTAACGCGGCCAGTCCTGCGGCTCTGTATAGAGCATCGGTGTGTGAGACGTGCCCACGGCGAGAACTATCTTCGCCATGAGACTAGATGCGCGTGTAGACCGCGCGCGCGTTCTTCTCGAAGATGCGTTCGCGGTCTTCCGCGCTCAGCCAGTCGATACTTTCGATGACCGGCTTCAAATCGTCGAGCTCGCGACCGGTGCGGGGGTCGGGCGCCGAGCCGCTCCCGGGCTTCTCTGTCCCGAAGAGCACGCGGTCCGACCCCACGAGCCGCACGAGCAGCTCGATCGAGTCCTTGTGATAGATGCAAGAATCGAAATAAAGCCGGCGCATGCTGTCGTGAAAGTGCTCCTGAAGCGGCCGGTTCTTGCTGAAAAGTGGATGGACGCTCTCCGCGACCCAGCGCCCGACCTGATAGGGAACCGAGCCCCCGCCGTGGCTAATGACGAGCTTCAGCTTCGGGAAATCGATAAAGACACTCGAGCGCAGTACGCCAAGAACAGCGATGCTCTCCTCGGTGATGAAGTGCGCGCTGTAATCCTCCCTCTCGTTGCGACAAGCCGTCGAGTGCACGAGTGCCGGAACGTCGTTTTTCTCGAGCCACTCGTAGAGCGGATACCACCATTCATCCCCGAGATGCGGCGTGCCATTCATGCCCTCGCTAGGGTCGGGGTTGAGCAACACCCCGACAAAGCCCCGATCGTTGATGGAGCGATCCGCCTCTTCGATCCAGTCTTTGGGCGTCGTCCCAGGCCCCTCGGGAAGCCCCGCCACGCCTCGGAACCGGTCCGGATGCATGTTGCAGATCTTCTCGATCGCACCGTTCACGAGCCCGATCCACTGAAAGACCATCGAAGCGGGCTCTTCACCGTGGAAGGATTGAAACGGGCGAGGGGAGATGAGCTGCATGTCGGTGCCCACGCGGTCCATGATGGCAAGAAGCCGCTTGTTCTGCTTCTCATAAGCTTCGTCGGGAATGTCAGGAACCGCCCAACCATGGGCCCCGCGGCTTGCCATCAAGCGATTCATGAAGGCGTAGAGCTCAGGCGGCGCAAGAAGGTGCGAGTGAGAATCGATGACCATAGCGCCCGGAGATTAACACACTCAAGAGCGCTAGATTTCGAGGCGCGCGTCACGCAAAACCATCGTCCGATCGACGCTACGCATCCATCACGTCCTTGCCAAAATCACTCTCAGCCATATCGTCAACGCGCGCGGTGCAGCGTCGTCCATCAGGGCTGACATAGTGCATTGCCCACCACTCAGACAGGTGGAGCACTTCGACGCAATAAGTGAACATCGATTTTGCCGCGTGGCGCGCATATAGCCGACGCTGGTCCACTTCGCCAATGTGTGCCACCAGCTCGACCTCGACGGAGCGCGAGCTGTTCAAGAGCTCCGACAGCCGTCGAATTAAATCGTCGTCTGAGATCGCATCGAACTTGAATTTGTTTGCCATGCTTCTTTATACACCCTGTTTTCTTGACGTCGTGTAGCGGTTCATAGTCGGCGACCGAGAGCCAGATGACGTCCGAAACTCTTTTTGCTATCGGGCGTGACTGTCCGCGACACAACATCCACGATCCCGGTCGCAAATTTGCGCAAGTGGCTCGAAAAAAGCTGTCAAGCGAAATTTGTTTTTGGGGGGGGCGCGTGCCTCCCACGTCCTTGGTCTGTCGTTTTGACCGGGGACGAGGGAGGACTACAATTCACTCGCCATCACCATGTCCTTAGATCCGAAGACGAAGCTCGCCGAATATGAAATCGTCGCCGCGATTGGAGCGGGCGGCATGGGGGAGGTCTACCGCGCACGCGACACGAAGCTCCAGCGCGACGTAGCCATCAAAGTTCTTCCCGACTTGTTTGCGCGCGACGCCGAGCGACTGGCTCGGTTCGAGCGCGAAGCCAAGCTCCTCGCTGCCTTGAACCATCCGGGCATCGCGACCATCCATGGTTTCGAAAAATTTGACGGCATACACTTTCTCGTCATGGAGCTCGTGGAAGGGGAGACGCTCGCCGAGCGTATCGCGCGCGGACCGATTCCTCTGGACGAGGCCGTCGAGCTCTTTACCCAGATCGCTGAGGCTCTCGACGCCGCGCACGAGAAAGGCATCGTGCACCGTGACTTGAAGCCAGCGAACATCAAGATCACGCCGGAGGGTAGAGTCAAGATCCTCGACTTTGGGCTGGCGAAGGTTTTTCAAGAAGACGCGCCGGCCGACGATGCCTCGACGCGCGTTCGCCCTTCGGGCTTCGGCGAGGCAGGGACAGAGCTCGGTGCGATCCTTGGGACGGCGTCCTATATGAGCCCCGAACAGGCGCGCGGAAAGACCGTCGACAAGAAGACCGACGTCTGGGCCTTCGGCTGCTGTCTCTATGAGGCACTCACTGGAAGAAAGGTCTTCCACGGCGAGACGGCCACCGACACGATGGCGAAGGTCGTTCAGAACGAGCCCGACTGGGAAAATGTTTCTCCCGTGGCCGTTCGCTTGCTGAAGCGGTGCCTGAGCAAACCAACTCGCGACCGACTCCACGACATCGCGGACGTTCGCATCGAGCTCGTCAGCATCGTGGCGCCACCTGCCGATGCCTTCGATGAAAAACCCGTTGCGCGTCATCGCTGGTCCGTCCTCGTGATGGTGGGCGCCATGGGCATCGCCGCCGGCGCGCTGCTCTCGCGGCACGAACCCTCGCCAGAAGTCGTCGAGCGACGCCTTCACATGACGCTCGGCGATGTCCGTATCGATGGCGCCCCAGTTCTGTCACCGGACGGATCGGTCATCGTGTTCCGAGCTGACGACCGCTACTTCATGCGCCGGCTCGACGAGGAACGAGCCGAGCCCCTGTCGACCAGGAGTTCCGTGAGTTGGACAGAGCCTTTCTTTTCGCCGGATGGGAAGTGGATTGGAATCAATGACGCCGCGCACCTCTTCAAAATCTCCATCGATGGCGGACCTCCCTCCCTGCTTGCACAAGTTGGAAACGGGATGGGGACCTGGGGAGATGACGGATACCTTTACTATTCGGTGCGCGGCGGCCAGGGGATTTATCGCGTGTCCGCTGAAGGCGGCGAGCCGGAAGAAGTGACGCGTCCCGATGTGGGCACGCACATCCAGCCCGAGGTGCTTCCTGGCAGCAAAGCGCTCCTATACGTTGTTTTCGGGGCCGAGAATCAGCCGACATATGTCGAAGTGCTCTCGATCGAGAGCGGAGAGCGGAAGACGGTGTTGTTCAACGCCACGACGCCTCGTTACGCGCCCACCGGACATCTCGTCTTCGAGCGGGACGGAGCTCTGATGGCGGCGCTCTTCGATCCGCGCTCGCTCGAGATCAAGGGTGATCCAATAACCGTCGAAGAAGGCATAGCGGGCGTGGACGCCTTCTACGGCCACGTAGGTGCTTTCTCGTTTTCTGGAAACGGCCTCCTCGCTTACCGTGAGGGCGGCTCGAGGGCGGCTCGTGAGCTCGTCTGGGTCGATCGGAACGGAGCTGTCGAGTCCGTGGGACTCCCGCCAGGAGAATACGGCAATCCCACCCTTTCACCGGACGCCCGCTCGGTCGCCGTGGAGCAATCGGGACAAATATGGATCTACGAGCTCGCTCGCAAAACGCGCACGCGGTTGACGAGCAGTTTCGCTTCTACGGGCGCGGTCTGGACGCCGGACAGTCGTCGCATCGTTTTTTCTGCCGACCAAGGCGGCACGCCGAACCTGTTCTGGCGACCCGTGGATGGGAGCGGTCCCCCGGAGTCTCTGACAGAAAGCAGCTTTGTTCAGTATCCGAACAATGTTTCTAACGATGGACGTCTCGTCTTCTTCCAAACCGATGAGCACGGCACCGGCAATATATGGACGCTGGATCTAAACAGCGATGTCGCGCCTGAGCCTTTTCTCACGTCACCCGACTACGGGGATTTCTGGGGACAACTCTCTCCGGATGGGCAGTGGATGGTTTATGTGTCGGAAGAGACGGGCCAGTCGGAAGTTTACATCCGTCCCTTTCCCGGACGCGGAACACGCTATCCTGTCTCGGTCGACGGTGGCTCGACACCGCGCTGGTCACGCGACGGCGCCGAAGTCTATTACTGGATCAGCGATCGCATGATGGTCGTCGAGGTACAGACCGGCGCCGAGCTCACCGCCTCCGCTCCCCGTGAGCTCTTCCGAGGCACCTATCCTCACTCGGGCAACTTCTACGACGTCGCTCCGGATGGCCGCTTTCTCATGATTCGCGACGTGGGACAAACAGAGTATCCCTCCGAGATCGTCCTCGTCGAAGGCTGGTTCGAAAAATTGAAGCGCCTCGTCCCCGCGAGCTGAACGACCTATCGACTCCGTCCGGACGGAGTCGCTATGCCGAGTCAGGAACCGAACGTAGCGAGACCGCGATCAGTCGAACGATTCGATTTCCTGAGAGGCTTCGAGCACGAATAGGCGCTGACGCAAAAAGGTGTGGCCGAAGTTTCGAGGGGCAAGTGCTGGCCTTGCTGAGGCGGCACTATGGGGAGGATGTTGACATATCTCCTACCCCATCAGAGGTTCTGAACCTCGCTGTGGCCAGCCTGGCAGGAATCCCGAAGACCGAAAGCCGAAGGCTCACGAGAAAACTCTCCGAGGAGGCGGGTGATTGACCGGCGGAAGAACCGAGCCGCTCGTTCTCGATACGGATATCCTGTCTGAGCTGTGCCGTGGGAACGCTGCTATCACGGCGAGAGCCGAGCACTACCTTAGAAGCCACGGCCGATTGACCATCACCGCGGTAACCGTATTCGAGCGCTTACGGGGCTACCGACTGGCCATCCGCCAAGGTAAGCCCTACGAGCGACAACTGCGTGCCTTCGATGCTCTAGTATCAACCTGTCTGGTTCTCTCCTTCGATTCGGATGCGGCGGACCGGGCTGCGATCATCTGGGGGCACTTGAGCAGGTCACAAAGATCTAAGATTGGAGACGTCTTGATTGCGGGGATTGCCTTTTCCCGACAGATCCCGCTCGTGACTCGAAACCGAAAAGTTTATGAGCCGATGACCAAGATCGCGGGCGTCAACCTTCAGATTCGGAGCTGGACTCGGCCTGGGACAAGAAAGTAGCCGTTTCAAGAGGGTTGACTTGCCAACGAGCTATAGGCTCGACCGGTTTACCTGACCCGTTCAACGGTTGGCCTGGTTGCCTTATGACGGTAATATGAGAAGTGAAGGATTGAGTTTCATGGCAGTCGACACGCTCATCGAGAAAATCCGCAGCCTCCCTCCAGAAAAAGCCGCTGAAGTCGAAGACTTCGTAGATTTCCTGCGTCAACGCTCAGAGAAGAACCGTCTGAGTCAAGCCGCCGCCAAGCTTTCGGAGGAGGCCTTCGCGGAAGTCTGGGACAACCCCGAAGACGCCGTCTACGATGAGCTTTGAGTTTGGCGACATCGTCCTCGTACCCTTTCCCTTCACCGACCAGACGACAACGAAGAAGCGTCCCGCTGTCGTCGTAAGCTCGAGCGAGTATCAACACCAACGTCCCGACGTCGTCGTGATGGCCGTGACCTCTCAGATGCAGCCGTCGCCGTCTTATGGCGAGCTCGTTATCACCGAGTGGGAGAAGGCCGTCTGGTGAAGCCTTCCGTCATCAAGCCGGTGCTCGCGACGATTCACAAAAAGCTCATTCTGCGCAAGCGAGGAAAACTCGAGCATCCCGACCGCGAGACCCTCAAGGTCATGCTAAACCAGATCCTGGGTTAGCCCTGCGGCCCTGCCGCATTCGGTCGCTTCCTATGAGGAGCCAGGACCCAAGGCCGCGAAGCTTGTACCAGGCTTCGCGGCTCCTAAGGCTCATCACGTGCTCGTCGAAGGCTGACTCGAAAAGCTAGTTCTCTGAGACTGTTTAACGAACAATCCGCTCGAGCTCGTCGAACCAGTTGAGGACGACATAGAGCTCTTTGACCGGAGGTGGTACTTCGCGCGTGTCGACGGCCATCACAAACGTTGACCTTCCGGGGTCACATCGTACTCCGTAGTGGTTGCCACGAAGCCGCCTTGCCAGCGAAACAGCTCTCGGGGCGGGCTCATGGGTGAACTCGGGAGGCGTGGTGACGTCGACGGCCAACCTGGCCCTCGACCCGTCCGGCAGTTCCGGGCCTCGGTAGAAGAGCTCACGACCATCCAGTGACCAGGCCGGGCTGCGCCCACCTTCAGTCGATCCTGAATTCTCGGTCCCGGTTCTGGAAAAAGAACGACGTAACCCGCGAGATATCACCCGTGCCTTCGGCGCTCGGCAGTTGCTCGGAACGGTCTGTTGATGCTAGTGAACCGTGCAAACTAGGGCCTTGCAAACCAGGTTGGGCTTGGACATTGTGAGATAATGACCTCATGAGCTCGCCAGCGATCAAGAACGAGGCGGACATACTTTCTCGCGTGATCGCTGCCAAGAAGCAAGACTTCCCGCCAGCGATGGCCGATTTGATTTTGGGTTTCAACTTTCCCCAGGAAGACTGGGACCGCATGGACGAATTGGCGCAAAAGGCGCGTGACGGCACGCTTACAGGCGAAGAGGAGGCGGAGTTCAACGCCTACGAACGCGTCGGTCATTTTCTGTCGTTGCTACAGTCAAAGGCCCGGACTTCGTTGAATCGAGAACAGTCAACGTCCGAGTGATGAGTGGACCGGTCACTCATCGATCGCGTATGGGCGCGTGCCAACAACATCTGCGAGTATTGTCGCGTAGGTCAGCCATTCGACCTGCTCAGATTTCAGGTCGACCACATCATCGCACGTAAGCACCACGGCACCGACGCCCCCGACAACCTTGCGCTTGCCTGCTTTGCCTGCAACAACCATAAGGGCCCGAACATCGCGAGCATAGACAGAGATAGCGGAAAACTCGTTCGATTGTTCGACCCTCGGCGAGACAAGTGGGCAGAGCATTTCCGCTGGGAGGGTGCTGTTCTCGTTGGCATGACGCCAACTGGTCGGGTTAACGGTCGATGTGGTTACAATCAACCTGCATCATCGAATCCACTTAAGTCTTTTCGCCTCGCGACGACGAGGGTTAGCGGACCAACCCTCTGCTCCTCCGGTCCTGATGCAGAGCTGTCGGACAGGCCTCGTGGCCTTGAAGAGCCCGTGCTGGCGCACGACTCCTGTCACTGAATTGGCTACCTAGCCACTCCCGAAGCTACCGTGACAGCGACGCTGTTAACGCACGAGCCGCCCGCGCAGACCTTAGCCCAGCAGTTGCTCGGAATGGTCTGTTGATAGAATGGAGATGGGTGTCGAACTGGGGGGCGCTGCCCTCCCGGGGAAGGAGTTACTGTATGAGCTCAAACATCGAGCATAGGGTCGGGATTCTCGAAGAAGAGGTAACGGAGCTGAAGAAAAAGCTCCAGCGCACCCAAATCGAAAAGGACTGGCGTAAGACTTTCGGGATGTCCGCCGACGATCCGGGGTTTGACGAAATGATCCAACTAGGGCAGGAAATTCGGAACGAAGGTCGACAAGACGATCGCTGAGATGCTGGTTTTGGACACGGATCACCTCGTCGAGCTCGATCGCGGTTCTGCCAAAGGAACTGCTCTGCGGGAGAAACTCGAGAAGGCTAGCGAAGAGGTCGCGACGACCATCATTTCCGCTGAAGAGCAGTTTCGGGGGTGGCTTGCACAGATTCATCGGCAACGTGACCCTCATCAACAAATTCACGCCTATCGACGCCTCCAGCAACGTATCGAGTTTTTCGCTGCGTGGAACGTCTTACCGTGGAACGAGGACGCTGTGGATGTGCTTCAGACTCTCCGGAAACAACGTATTCGGATCGGCACGATGGATTTGAAAATCGCGAGTATTGTCTCAGCTCATGACGCCTCGCTTCTGTCTCGAAACCTCGTCGATTTCCGGCTCGTTCCCGGCTTGCGAGTGGAAGACTGGCTCTAGTCGTCCACGCTGCCACAATGGCGCTGTCAGAAGGGTGAGGCCGCAAAGTCCAGGAGGTGATCTCGTAGCGGTCCGGATCACCGAGCTCGAGCGTGAGGTGCAGCACTTCCCCGTGAGCTCTTCCGCGGCGTCCATCTCAACTCCGGCATCCTCTATGACGTGGCTCCCGATGGCCGCTTTCTTATGATCCTCGAAGTTCGAGATCGTCCTCGTCGAAGGCTGGCTCGGAAAGTTCAAGCGCCTTGTCCCTGCGAGCTGACGACCTATCGACTCCGCCCGGACGGAGTAGTTGTGCGAGGCCGTTAACGAACGACCCGCTCGAGCTCGTCGAACCAGTTGAGGACGACATGGAGCTCTGTGACCGGAGGTGGCTCTTCGCGCGTGTCGACGGTCATCACGAACCGTTGACCGTCCGGCGTCACATCGTACCCCGTGCTGGTTGCCACGTTGCTGCCTTGCCAGCGAAACAGCTCTCGGGGTGGGCTCTTGGTGAATTCGGGACGCGTGGTGACGTCGACGACCAACATGGCGCGCGACCCGTCCAGAAGCTCCGGGCCTCGGTAGAAGAGCTCACGACCATCCCGTGACCAGGCCGGGCTGCGCCCACCTTCAGTCGAGACCTGAATTCTCGGTCCCGGTCCTGGAAAAGGAACGACGTAGATCTCGTCGCGGCCGGTCTCGTCCGAGCCGTAGGCTAGCCAAGTGCCGTCCGGCGAGAACGACAGCCAACGCTCCGATCCGGGGGACTCGATGAAGGAACGAGGCTCGCCGTCGAGAGGAACGAGCCAGACATCGAAAGTGCCGTCTAACGTTCCGCGCGATACGGCCAAGGTTTGGCCATCAGGGGTCCATACCCCGGGTGAGGGGAACCCCCCCCTTGGTTGTGAGAGGCTCAGAGGGTCCGCTGCCGTCCGACAGCGTCCAGTGGAGGTTATCGTCCAACGCGGAATACGAAAGCCGTCCGCCATCGGGCGTCCAGATGGGCAAGCCATGCACCGTTTCGGTCGAGCCGAGTCGGCTCCACGTCGTAGCGGAGATGTTGTAGATCCAAATGCTGGAGACGTCCTTCCAGACAGCCACACGATCGCCATCGGGCGAAACGCGCGGCCCCAGATAATTTCCGGTAGGCACGGCGAGCAGAGGTTCAACGTCGCCGCTCCGGTCGACCCAAACGAGGCGGCTGCTCTCGGGTGGGAAGATGCCGCCAGGCACATAGGCGAGCGAGCCGGAAGCCGAAAAGCTGAACTGACCCGCCGCGTTGCTCCTCTGGATGCCTCCGGCATTGATGGCTTGGCGCAGGCTCTCCACGACGGGCACCGCGACTCCCGTGATCTCACCACGGTTCGGATCGAATGACGCGGCCATGAGAGTTCCCACACGAACGAACACCACGTGTCCCGTGGGCGCGAAACGTCCGTCGGCGGCGTCTTCCATCAATAGCTTTCGCTCTCCGTTTTCGAGCGACTGGAGCACGAGGTTTGTGCCCTCCCACGAGCCGATGCGCGCGAGACGGTTCGACCGCGACGTGAAAAGAATGCGCTTACCGTCGGGAAGAAAACGTGGCAGAAGGTGATTGTACTCGTCTTGCAGCGTAGTGACCGGCTCCGGCAAGCCCCCCTCCGCAGAGATTCGAAGAATGGGTCCCACCCTTTGCCCGAAGACGATCGTGGCGTCCCGCCCCCAACTCACGCCCTGAGGCGGATAGGGAAGATCGCAAAGCGCTCGCGCCGCGCCGCCCTCGATAGGCACTTTCTTCAACTTGCCGTCCGCCCAAAACCCAACCCAGCTTCCATCGGGGGACAAGAACGGGCCGATCGCGCCGTCCGTGCCGGCGATGGGCATCGCGTCGCGCTCGTCGAGTCGCCGCAAGTAAAGCTGCCCCTGCTCTCCGTTCTCCGCGCTAAAGATCAAACCCCGTCCGTCTGGTAGAAAGACCATGGCCGTTCGACTCAATGGCGAGATCGACGACGCGGGACCTTGATAAAAGACTCCGAGCGTCTTGCCAGGCTGTAGCCCGACACGGACCTTGGTGACGGGTTGCGGGTCGCGGGCTTTACTCGTCGCCATCCATGTAACGAGGCTTGCGGCCATCGCCGCGGCCACGATCACGGACCACGCGGAGGCAGATTTAGGCGCCGTTTCGTGAACGGCGTGGCGGGTTGGCTCGTCAAGAGCCGCTTCGAGATAGACGCCAGCGACGCTTATCTCCCGCAAACGGCGTGGCTGCTCTTTTCTGAAACACCATGACAGCAGTTCCCGCAATCTCCAAGTCGTCTCGGGTGGGAGCGCGTCCCACGAGGGCTCAGACTTGACGACGGCCAGCATCTGGTCGTTTAGACGTTTCCGCGGAAACGTCTGCTGTGGAAAACTTTGCCAAGGTGTGTGGAAAGCCTGTGGAAAGTATGCCTCACGTGAGTCACGGAAGAATGTTCGCCCGCGGCCGGTCGTTGTCGTGAGCTCTACTTTAGTCCGGACCGTCCAGACCCAGTTGAGGCCCCAACTTCGCCCGCGCCCACGTCGCGTGCCGACTCCGGGTGAAGCCCGCGGTCGTGGAACAGCTAGCACCGTCTCGGTATGGAGCCCAGTTTCAGCCAGTGCCGAGCTCCACGCTCCACGATAGAATCCTCGGTCATGAGCACGCCGATAAAGCCCCTGACATTTTTGGTCGTCGCCCTCGCTGGTTGGATCCAGCGCGAGCCCTTCCGAGCTTTAAGCGACGATGGTTTAGCTCGGATTCTTGCGACAGGCGAACGGCTCGTTTACGGAAAGGCGGCCCACCCGGTGACGGCGCTGCGATTCGGATGGTTGGCTCGTCGGCGAGTCGTTCACGTCAGCAAATCGCCGAAATAGAATTGATTTTTGCTGCGCCAGCCAGGCCACACGCAGAGTCAACGAGTGAACGATGCTTGCGCAAAACGAGTTTTGCTATCGGCGTTACTCGTCGAAGACACCCTGATAAAGCTCGTCGGTGACGAGCTCGCAATCGATCGATTCGATTTCGAGTCGCTCCCCGGCCTTTGCTTCCTGTTGGGTCCAGGCGTCACCTTTGCGCCGCCAGACCTCCACAAGAGTTTCTTTTTGAGACAAGAGCACGTACTCCTGCAGAGTAGGGATCTGCTTGTAATGCCGGAATTTCTCGCCGCGATCGTAACGCTCCGTCCCGCCACTCAGTACTTCGACGACGACGGTCGGGTTCAATATGGTTTCTCGGCTTTCTTCGTCTCGCTCGAGCGGCCCGCAGACGACGGTGACATCGGGATAGGTTGCAAGCCCAGTCGCGGCGACGCGAACTCTGAGATCCGAACTGAACACGCGACGGCGTTTCCCCTCGAGCTGAGCCCGAAGCGTCGAGGCGACAGCGACCGACAGCTCGGCATGCGTCGGAGTCCCGCCAGCCATCGCGTAGATCTCGCCATCCAAGTACTCGTGCTTCACGTTACTCGCCTCTTCGTGGGCCAAGTACTCGAAATACGTGTGCTCGTGTAGACGCTCGGTCCCCATGATGCTCTTTCGATGATAGCTGATGGCATCCTTGGGTGCCAAATTCCATCGCCGCGGAGTTCTCATCGTCATCGTGTCACTCGGCGCCCGCACGATTCGAGCGATGTGTCGGCCGCGAGCCGACCTCATGATTGAAACCTCGCGACCGATCACGCCGCGGCCGTCACCGACCGCAAAAGTCGTTGCGCTTTCGAGAGTGGGCGGGCTGCACCATCGGAATGGCGCGAGGCAGCTTAGAGCAGTTTTTGGCGGCCCAAAGGGCGCGTGACCGGCTCGCGGTTTACGTTGACCCATTATGCGATCCCTGAAGCGTCTCGGCTGCGTTGACCACGCTTTCGTCGTCCCTCGTCGAGCCGGGCGGCCTCCCGTTCCGGCGGTTTAATAATGATGAAGCATCCGCTCACTTTGATGTGAAGATCCTTCACGGCGCTATCGAAGGCGAGGTTCTGCTCCAGGAGCCGGGCTTCTGAGCTCGGAGGCGAGCGGGAAAGCGCTGCGATCGTGCCGGTCCACGCGGCCGCGTCGGCGAACGAGGCGTTGCAGGTGATAGCCGCCGGAGTCGCTTGGCTCCAGCCGCGCTCGATCAAGCACTTGGCGAGCGGTCGCCCGGGTGGCCAAGCCCATGAGCACGACGAGCGTCGCCGCGTGAGCTGTTACCGAGTCGAGTATTTCGACGAGAGCTTCCGAGCTGTGGCCCGACAGCACGCCGAAGAACAGCGCCGCCATAGGCGCTGCAAGATGCCTTGTCGTCCACGGCGATCACGAACTGATGTCGTTTCTCGGCGGCCGTCGCGACGAGGCGATTGGTCTCCCGCGTCGCGGCGGCAATCACGAACCAGGCGTTGTCGAGATCGTTCGGGTGGGTCCACGCGAAGCCAATCGATGGAGCGACGACGGTGACCCGGGCTCCCGTGTCCAGAAGGCTTTTCGTTTTGGACTCCGCCACGGCGCCGCCGCCGCCGACGAGGACGTCGCGTCCGTCGAGCTCGAGAAAAATCAGAAACATTGCCGGCATGTTCTTGCTCCTTAAATGAAAAAGGCCCAGCTCCCTTCACAGGGGACCGCCGCCGTGCAATGTCGTGGCAGCTTCGAAGTGTCGCGGCGACGGGCGAGGCGAGCGCACCATTTCCCGTATCTGCGCGGCTCCGATACACGGCACGCGTCTTGCTACGCACGCGGGTATTGGTATGGGCTCAAGCGAGAAGTGTCTTTAGGTTCCGTGATATCGTGCACCGCCTACGACGTTACGTAGCTGACCCGATGAAGCGGCTCCCGAATAGTTGGCTCGTTGCGATTGCGGCGATTTGCGCTCTGCCGACGCTTTTGAACCTCGCGGGGGTGTCTTTTGCGTCTCCCGCGCCGACTCTCGACCTTGCCGAGGCGGCTTCGTTCGGGAGCGACGAGCTCACCGACGCGCTCCACCGCACGCTCGCGGGAAGCTTTACCCACACGATCCTGGAATGGGCTGCCTTTTTCGCCGCGCTCTTCATCTTCATTCTTTCCGTCGCGCATTTCCGTTTGGCCCGCGAAGTGACGACGCCCATCATCGGCATCGCTCTTTTGTGCGCCGGTGTCGTGGACGCCTTTCACGTGCTCGCCGCGGACCGGCTCATCTACGCGGTTGCGGACAACCAGGAGTTCATCCCCTTCACGTGGGCGATCTCGCGCGTGTTCAACGCGGTCATCTTGCTGGCCGGCACAATCCTCGTCATGGCTCGAGGACTGGCGAAGAACGGCAAGCAGGGAAGCGCTGCGGCTAGCCAACGTTTCGTTCTCGGCGCCGGCTTCTTCTTTGTGCTCGTGGCCTATGGCGTCATTCAGATCTGTGCTCGAAGCCCGCGTCTTCCGACGACGATCTTCCCCGGCTCGATGGTCAGCCGGCCCTACGATGTGGCGCCTCTCGTGCTTTTCATCATCGCGGGAATTTTCGTCTTCCCGCGCTTTTACCGCCAGCACCCCAATCTCTTCTCGCACGCGCTTCTCGTCAGCGTCGTTCCCCAAATCGTCACGCAACTGCACATGGCCTTCGGCTCGACCGCGCTTTATGACAACCATTTCAACATCGCGCATGGGCTCAAAGTCGTCGCTTACGGGATCCCTCTCGCGGGTCTCGTCTCGGACTACGTTCGCACCTATCGCGAGGTGGAAAAGGCGCATGACGAGCTCGAAAGCCGCGTCGTCGCGCGCACCGAGGAGCTCTCCCGTGTCAACGAAGCGCTTGCCCATCGCGTCGCTCTCGAGGATTTGCTTGCTTCTATCTCGGCGCACTTCATCAATCTGCCCGCATCGGACGTCGAGGACGAGGTCGTCAAGGCTGTCGAGCGCATTGGTCAATTTTCCGGAGCGACGCGATCCTATGCATGCCTCGTGGACGGACCCATTGGCGACTGCAAGGCGTCGGGGTCCCTCAGTGACGAGCCCGATCTACTCGAAGGCAAGATCGTTCGCCGCGGCGCATCGATCAAAGTTCCCATGATCTTCGAGAATCAAGTCATCGGCTATTTTGGAATCGAAGCCGAGGATCAGGCGACGTGGCAAGAGGAAGACGTTCGTCTGCTCAGTATCGTCGCTCAAGCCTTCGCTGGTGCGATTGAGCGCAAACGCGCGGAGACTGTTTTACAGGAAGCCAAGAGCGCTGCGGAGAGTGCGAGCCGTGCGAAAAGCGAGTTTCTCGCCAACATGAGTCACGAGCTTCGGACACCGCTCAACAGCATCCTCGGCTATGCCCAGCTTCTCGAGAACGAGACGGCGCTTGGCGAGAAACAAAAAGCGCAGGTCCAGGTCATCCACTCGAGTGGTGAGCACCTCTTGTCATTGATCAACGAGATTCTGGACCTGGCCAAGATCGAAGCCGGTCGCCTCGAGCTCGAGCCGACTGATTTCGATTTGCCGGATTTGCTCGCGCAAGTCGCGGGGATCATGAGCGTGCGCGCGGAAGAGAAGGGCCTTCGTTTCTCTCACGAAGTGCTCTCCCCGCTGCCGGTCGGGGTGCGGGGGGACCCGCGCAAGCTCCGGCAAGTCCTGCTCAATCTACTGGGAAACGCGGTGAAGTTCACGGATGGGGGCCACGTCGTGCTCAAGGTAGGCTGGCACGGCGAAGCTGCGCGCCGCCTTCGTTTTCACATCGAGGATACAGGCGTCGGCATCGCGCCCGAGGCGCTGAGCGAGATCTTTCAACCCTTCCAGCAGCTTCGAGAAGGCGGCGATCGGCCCGAGGGCACCGGGCTCGGGCTCTCGATTAGCCGCGTTCTCGTCGAGCTCATGGGCGGGACTCTCGAGGTGCAAAGTGAGCCTGGCCGCGGGAGTACCTTCTGGTTCGACCTGGAGCTCGAACCGGTCGACGGGTTCCAGATCGAAGAGAGCCGCGAGCGCCGCCGCATCGTGGGCATTGAGGGGAATGACGGGCGCGGGCCGAAGATACTCGTCGTCGACGACAAGCCCACCAACCGGTCGTTTCTGCGCGATCTGATGGAGTCGATAGGCTTCGTGCTCGCCGAAGCGGCGGACGGCCGCGAAGCCGTCGAGACGGCGCGCCGTTTCAAGCCCGATCTCATCTTCATGGATCTGGTCATGCCGGTGATGGACGGCTTCGAAGCCGTCCGCCGCATCCGGCGCGTTGAGGAGCTCTCGGGAGTCGTGATCATCGCGCTTTCGGCCAGTGTTTTCGAGCATAGCCGTGAGAGGAGCCGCGACGCCGGCTGCAACGATTTTCTTCCCAAACCCGTGCGCGCGGCGGCGCTTTTCGACAAGGTCTCGGAATATCTGGACGTCACATGGCTCTACGATGGGGAAGATGAAAGCCGCAGCGCCGTCGCCGAGCCCGCGGGAGCCGAGTCGAAAGCGATGCCACGCGAGCACGCCGAAGAGCTCTACGAGCTCGCGCGGGTCGGCGACATCGAAGCGATAGGGCGCCGCCTCGAGGCGATCGTCGAGCTCGATTCAGAGCTCGCTCCCGCGATAGAGGATCTTCGCAAACTTGCTAGGAAGTTCGACATGAAAGAGATCCGCTCCTACCTGGAGCCTTTCGTATGAAGCGCGCAGCGATGAGCACGATACTCGTCGTCGACGACACGCCCGCCAACCTCAGCTTGCTCGTCGACTATCTCGGCACACAGAACTTCAAAGTGCTCGTCTCGCGTGATGGCGAAGAAGCGATCGAGCAAGCGCGTCTCGCGAAACCCGACTTGATTCTGCTCGACGTGATGATGCCGCGGATGGACGGTTACGAGTGTTGCCGGCGGCTGAAAGCCGACGGTGCATTGCGCGAGATTCCTGTCATCTTCATGACCGCCCTCGGCGACACGAAAGATAAAGTACGCGCTTTCGAGGCGGGCGCGGTCGACTTCGTGACCAAGCCCATCCACAACGAAGAAGTGCTGGCGCGGGTGGAAGCGCATTTGACGATCCGCAAGCTGCAGCGGGATTTGCAAACAGCGAATGCCGGGCTCGAAGAACGCGTGGCCGAGCGCACCGCAGAGCTCACGGATGCTCTTGCGGAAGTAGAGCGTCTCAAGAGCCGGCTCGAAGCGGACAACGTTTACTTACGGGAGGAGATTGCGCGCGAGCAGGATTTCAAAGGCATCCTGCATTCCAGCGAGTCCATGCAGCAAGTCTTACAGAAAGTCACGCAAGTCGCGGCGACCGACGCGACGGTCTTGGTGCTCGGAGAGACCGGCACGGGCAAGGAGCTCATCGCGCGCGCTCTCCACGAAGCGAGCCCACGCAAAGCCCGGCCGCTCGTCAAGGTCAACTGTGCGGCGCTTCCCGCAAACCTCATCGAAAGCGAGCTTTTTGGCCACGAGCGCGGCGCTTTCACGGGAGCGTTGTCGCGGAGGATCGGACGGTTCGAGCTCGCTGACGGAGGGACGATCTTACTCGACGAGATCGGCGATCTACCCTTGGAGCTCCAGGCGAAGCTCCTGCGGGTGTTGCAAGAAGGGGAAATCGAGCGGCTCGGGAGCTCGCGGTCCATCAAGGTAGACGTGCGGGTGATCGCAGCAACGAACCGCGATTTGCCGGCCGCGATGCAAGACGGGACGTTTCGCGAGGATCTTTTTTACCGATTGAACGTTTTCCCCGTCGTGCTGCCGCCGCTCCGGGAGAGGCCGGAGGACATCCCGCTTCTCGCGAACCATTTCGTGAAGACACGAGGCAGGAAGCTTGGCAAGAAGCTCGAGATTCCTCCTGGCGTCATGGCGAAGCTCAAAGCTTATGGTTGGCCTGGGAACATCCGCGAGCTTCACAACGTCCTGGAGCGCGCCCTCATTCTGTCACCTGGCCCCGAGCTGAGGCTCGAAGATGTTCTCGAAGCGTCCGTCGTGCCGGCAAGCGCCGCGGTCGCGACTACGCTCGAAGACGTCGAGCGCCAACACATACTCCAAACGCTCGAATCTGTGGGCTGGGTTATCGAAGGCGATAAGGCGGCCGCGGAGCGCTTGGGCCTGAACCCAAGCACGTTGCGCTCGCGCATGGACAAGCTCGGCATCAAGAAACCGGCTCGCTGACCCGCTGGCCTTGGCCGCGATATTTCACGGCGCCTGCGAATTCTCGTAGTGGCTCTTCCCCCTAACCCTCTAATTATCAAGGTTTCCGCGGTTTTGCTATGGCACCGCTCTTGCTCTAGTGAAGGGCGATGACCAAACACAAACTCGAACGGAGGAAACCCATGAAGATTCGAAAAACGCTTACCGCCACCGCGACAGCCGCTATCGTGGCACTCAGCCTCGTTGCCGCTGCGCAGCTTCCTGACCCCGGCATGACGATCGATAAGGAGAGAACCGCCATCGTCATCACGGATCCCCAGAACGATTTTCTTAGCCCGGACGGCGTCGCCTGGGGCGTCGTGGGGAAGAGTGTCGTAGCCAACCGTACCGTCGAGAACATCGAGACGCTTTTCAAGCTCGGCAAAGAAAACGGGATCCCTGTTTTCGTGTCGCCGCACTACTACTTTCCGACGGACCACGTTTGGAAGTTCGAAGGCGCGCTCGAAGCCTTGATGCACAAGATCGGCATGTTCGATCGCAAAGGAGCCCTCGTGGTCGAAGGCTTTGAGGGCTCGGGCGCCGACTGGCTCGAGCGCTACAAGCCCTACATCGAGGACGGGAAGACTGTCGTCACGAGCCCTCACAAAGTCTACGGGCCGGAGACCAACGACCTCGTACTGCAGCTACGTAAGCGCGGCATCGACAAGATCATCCTGGGCGGCATGTCCGCGAATCTTTGTACCGAGAGCCACATGAGAGAGCTTCTCGAGCAGGGATTCGAAGTGGCCGTGATCAAGGACGCGACCGCCGCGGCTCAAGTGGCCGAAGGTGACGGCTACGAAGCCGCTGTCGTGAACTTCCGCTTCATCGCGAACACGGTATGGACCACCGAAGAGCTCGTCGAGCGGCTCGCCACGACAGACGCGACTCAATGAGTTCTGAAATAGGAGACAACCATGTCGACTTACGTCAGTGACATCGCTTTTACCCCGGCGGTCAAAGCCGAGCAGGAGAGACTCGGCTCACGAAAAGCCTACGCGAACGTGGAAAAGCGTGGCAGCTGGACGTCCGTCGTCACGCCGGAGCTCGAGGCATTCATTGCGGAGCGCGATTCGCTCTACTTGGGCACCTCGAGTGCTTCCGGCCAGCCTTACATCCAGCACCGGGGAGGCCCCCAGGGCTTCGTCAAAGTGCTCGACGAGAAGACGCTCGCTTTTGCTGAGTTCTCCGGAAACGCGCAATACATCTCGCTCGGCAACCTAGGTGAGAACCCGAAAGCCTTTATCTTCTTGATGGATTACCCGAACCGAACGCGCATCAAGATCTGGGGTACGGCGCACTTCTCTGACGAGCCAGAGCTCATCGCGCGTCTCACGGACGAAAGCTACGGCGCTCGCGTCGAGCGTGCGCTCGTGTTCCACGTCGAGGCCTGGGATCGCAACTGTGAGCAGCATATCCAGAGACGTTTCACACGAGAAGAAGCTCGAGCCGGTCGCGAACGAAGTGAAAGGGAGGGAGGATTGAAATGTACGCTAAAGGGTTGACCGTTTTGTTGTTGCTCACCGCGGCAGTGCCCTTGTCGGGACAGTCGGGAGAGTCGCGCCAAGATTTGCTACTGGCGCAGAAGCGAGACAAAGCCGAGCGTCTCGTGGAGGAGAGCGTCTCGCGAAGCGAGAAGCGCGTACGGGCTCTCGAAAAGTCACGTTTCCCGCAGAACATCTTCGTGAAGGGCTTTCACGGCGTGCGGCCTCTCATCGGCGGCATGCCGTCGGGGTCGGGCGCCGTCGCCGGGATTGGCTACGTGCGCGGCCTCGATTACGAGCTCGTGAACATCGAGGCCAACGCGCGCTACTCGACGCGCGACTTTACACAATTCGATGCGGCGGTAGAGATACCGACGGCGCGCTACGGCGGCCCCGTCCGGGCGCGATTCGAGACCGAGTACCACGACTACACGTCCCTGCGATTTTTCGGGCTCGGAAACGACTCGAGCGCCGACAACACGAGCTTCTACCGCGAGATCGCTAGCTCTTTCAGCGGCGGCCTCGTGGCGGATCTCGGGCGTCGTTTTCGGATCGGAGCCGACGGAGGATGGCTTCGACTGGACGCGGGCGAGTCGGACCGCTCCCCCACGCTGAGCGACCGGCTCGACCCGAGCCGTATCCCCGGGCTCGTCGGGGAGCGAACGGAGTTCGCCGTTTATGGCGGCAACGTGACGATCGACCTGCTCGACGACGAGATCCCGGCGGCGGGGCTCAGTGTCCGATTCGACGCGAAGCGCTATGACGATCGAGCCGATAACCTTTATGGATTTACCCGCTACGTTGCCGACTTCAAAGGCTACATCCCTCTCGGCTATCGAAACCGCTACGTGGCTCTTCGGTTCCGGACGTCGCAAGCGGTGACCGATAGCGGCCAGCGGGTACCTCTTTATTTGATGGAGACGGTGGGTGGAGCCGGGACCATCCGCGGCTTTAGCGAGGAGCGGTTTCGCGACACGCGCAATCTGCTCATGTCTGCCGAATATCGCTGGGAGGCATGGACCCATCTCGATTTAGCCATCTTCTTCGACGCGGGGAAGGTCTTCTCCCGCGCCGACGATTTCAATTTTTCGGGCCTGCATACGGGCTACGGCTTCGGGGCGCGGTTCCACACGCCCGGTGGATTCGTCTTGCGTTTCGATGTGGCCAGAAGCGTCGAAGGCACGAAGCTGCACATCGGTGCTGGGCCGAGTTTCTGAGAGAGGAGAGGACAATGAACAGGATGAGCTATGGATGTGTAGCCTTTTTAGCGATGTCGATGATTCGTGCGGTGAGCGCGAATGACCAGAAATTCTACAACGACGATCCCATGCAAGTGGAGATCCAGCTCGATACGTCGCAAGAGCCCTCCAAGATCGAGCTCAGTGACCTCTACGACCGGCTCGGCAATACGTTTCACGACTACGGAAACGAGGATCGCGGCGAAGCGTTGAACGTCAATACGGTGGACGAGGTTCCAGATAGCTCTTGGTTCTCGAACCGGCACGGCGTGCGACGCATGAGTCTCGACGAGCTCGTTCGCGGGCCGAACCGTGGCGAAGCGCCGAGCATCGACGAGACGTGGACCGTTTCGAGAGGCAAGAGCCAGGGGATTACTCCGGGATTCGAGATCACGGACGCGCGAGGCACGCGCTACGTCATCAAGCTCGACCCCGTAGACGTTCCTGAGCTGAATTCCGCAGCCGAGGTCATCGCGACGAAGATTTTTTATGCGATGGGGTACAACGTTCCCGAGAACAGAATCGTTCGCTTCGATCCCGACAAGCTCGTGGTGGCAGAGGGCGCGCAGGCGGAAGACCGATTCGGCGACGCGGTGTCTCTCACCAAGCAGCGGCTCTCTCGTATGCTCCGGCACGTCCCGCGGCTTCCCGATGGGCGGATCCGGGCGATGGCGAGCAAATATGTCGACGGCCAACCTCTCGGCCCGTTTCGCTACCATGGCACGCGCACGGACGACCCGAACGATATCGTGGCTCACGAGGACCGGAGGGAGCTTCGGGGATTACGGCTGTTCTCGGCGTGGCTGAATCATGACGATACCCGTGCCCACAACACACAGGACAGCTGGGTGACGGAGAATGGAACCCGCTATGTGAAACACCACTTGATGGACTTCGGCTCCGCCTTTGGCAGCGGTACGGTCGACTTGCAGCTGCCGAACCTGAGCTTTCACTACTGGTTTGATGCGGGCCTCATCAAAAAGAACGCGCTCGGCTTCGGCTTTCACGTGCCGAAATACAGGAAGGTTGAGTGGCCTCACTTCGGCGACTATCCTTCCGTTGGCCGGTGGGAGTCGACCTATTTCGACCCCGAGGAGTGGAAGAGCGACTATCCAAACCCGGCCTTCGTTCGCATGACGGCGCGCGACGCTTTTTGGGCCGCGAAAATTCTCATGCGGTTTACGGCCGAGGAGCTTCGAGCCATCGTCGAGACCGGCGAGTATTCGAGCTTGGAAGCAGCGGCGTATTTCTACGAGACGCTCGTCGCCCGTCAGAGAAAATCGGGTGCCTTAGGGATGAGCGGGACCAACCCGATCGACGGGTTTCGCGTGTCGGGGGACAAGCTCGAGTTCGAGAACCTTGCGGAGCTCTACGACTTCGCGGAACCTCGAACCACGTACACCGTCTCCTGGTTCGTGTATGACAACGCTGATGGGTCCGTCGAGGGTATCGAGAGCCCACTTTCTTCGACCGCGATGAGTGTCGCGCTGCCGAGACGAGCACGACCTGTCCGGCTCGCTTCAGCGGCGTTCCCGCCGCGTGGGCTCCCGGGTCCGACAGGTCTTTCAGAGACAGAGCTTCTTCTTGCCGAGATCCGCTCCGAGCACCCGAGCTTTCCCGCGTGGAATCATCCAGTCGGGGTTTATCTTCGTTTTAACGGTGAGGGCTACGACGTGGTCGGTGTGGAGCGGGGACGCGCAGCGAGCGTGACGGAACGTTAAGGGCGTGTTTTGACGAACCACAGGATAAGCAAAGTACTATCCAGTTCCGAATTTGACCGTGTTCTGTTTGCCACCTAACGTGGAATTGAGCGGCGGCACTGCGAAAGAGATGCACGAAGCCGCTCGGGTCCGGAGTATCTCATTCCTCCACGAAGGCGAGGTGCCGTCCGTTCGAATTCAGGGTTAGAGGGCTTCTTCCGAAAGCTAGTCCACTCGGGACGTCCAATAGCCAGGCTTGCGCTTGAAGTGCGCAACAGCAACGATTTCGATCTCGTTCTCGGCAATCCGGTACAC
>Ga0114950_10000173_pt1 | contig 39690 bp, 49 predicted proteins | sample N075metaG_FD_83503 | JGI IMG/M metagenome (GOLD analysis project Ga0114950, IMG submission 83503) | Deep subsurface microbial communities from Kermadec Trench to uncover new lineages of life (NeLLi) - N075 metaG | ecosystem: Environmental > Aquatic > Marine > Ocean trench > Sediment | place...
GGCGGATTTTTGTCTTCATCCGTGGGTTCCGGACTATATCCGCCACCGGCCTCAAGCCTCTCCTTATCCTCAGCCTGCGCCTTCCTCTTGGCTAAGACTTTCTTCTTCAACTTGTTCGCCACTTTGTTCATTAGTTATCTCCACTGAGTGTCCGTCAATAGTTATACCCATGGCCTCATGATTTATATTGATCGTGAGACCGCCTTTAACAGTTTCTGGAACCGTGAACCCACTATGTTTTGCCATTAGATCAATGGCTTTCGCATGTGCGGCCATATTAGTGACCTTCCCGGACCATGCAACACCATCCCGGTCGACACCAACAACATCCATTTCACCCTTAGCCCGGGGTAGAAACTCATGGAGAAGTTCATACTGGACCATATCCCTGGATATAAGGGATTCATGAGCCAACTCGTCAGTGAGAAGCTTAATGAATTTGGATATGTCTGGGTTCCGAAGAAGTCGGATACCGGAATCTGCGGAAAGTTTGGCAACAGTGGCCGCTCGACGATGATCAAAGTCGACTAGGTATTCAAAACAGAACAACCTACGCTGCGGATCGAGCGTTTTCTCTAATTGTTCGAACTCGCTTAATTGCGACGATTCTGTTGTCTGAACTAACCCTTGCTCGGCCAATTTCAATCATCCTTTGATTGAGTATAAAGGTGCGCTCCTCCAGATTCAGAGGCTCGATAACTTCTGTCACCGTTAAAGGCGGCAGGTCTCGAAAGAATGAGTCGCGCATCCCGAGAGTATACCACACCCCCAGGGGGGTCTGTCAACCCCCCGTTCCCTACACGCGCATGCGCGGAAAAAAAGAAGAATCGGCAATGGCGCGCAGCGAGTTGAGGTCGAGGGCGCGTGGAACCCCCATAAACGTGGAACGCGCCGCTGGGTTGGGGGTGTACCCCCCTGCTGTTGGAACCGGGCGCGTACACACGCGGTTAATACCGAGCGCGTCGCGCATGGTGTATACCGGGCGCGCAAGGCGACCCGGCTCGGCGCTGCGTCGCAGGCGCGGCGAGCGCGACGCGCTCGCGTTGCGGGCGCGCATCTTGCGCGATGCATCGCCGACGCCGGACTTGCGTCGGCGGCTCGGCTGTGCTACCCTGGGGGTGCTGGCGGCGCAGCACGACGCGTCGCTGGTCGCCGGACCGGGGCGCAATCCCGCGTCCCGGCAGGTGCAACGCAGGGGACACGCAAGTGGCCAAAGCGAAGCAACCCGAGCCGCAGGGGAAAGCGGAAGAGCAACCCAAGACGGAAGTCGACGGGACGCCCAAACGGAGCAAGTCAGAACAGCTCCGGTTGTACAAGGCCCGGTACACGACGTACCAGACCGCCAACGGGAACCTGAGTATGGACAACAACGACGAAGTCGCTCTTGCCCTACGAGGGGCCAGTCCGGAAGCCGTGATGACGGCAGCTGAGAAGCTCAAGGGACTGGAGCCGGGAACGCTGACCGCAAGGTACGCCAACCGGAACCAAGGCGCGAAACGGATGAACGCAGGGAACATCATCCGGGGCTGCGTACGGCGCAACACGACGCTACAACAGGTCAAGGATGCGCTGTTGGACGTTAGCAAGGCACTGAACACGCCGAGCTAACGGGGAACGGCCCCGGGGCAACCCGGGGCCAATCTCGAACAGTTGGGAACCACGCTACCTGAGATGCGGTCACAGGAGGAGGGAGAGCGGGCAACTTTCGGAGACACGTTTCGCCCGCGCCCGGGCGGGGGAACGAGTTTTGAAGTGGACTTCCCACGGAACCTGAATGGCTTGCAAAGTGGACTTGGGAACACATTCAGCACGACGACGACTTAGGAAGTGGACTTGCGAACAAGTTCCCCCGGCCCCGGGAATCAGAAGCGGACCAATGGAACTAGGGAAGCAGAGCGACAACCGCAGACGGAGGCACCGGTGTTCGCCAACCCATTAGCGGGGAGCGACTCCTTATATGGTCCTTCTCGGGCGACGTATCCGTAACCCAGCGGCGAGGGGGGATCCCTTCCTGCGCGAATACACCCCCCTCTCTTCTCTCTTCTCTCTAGTTCTTAAAAAGAAGGACCAGGAAGACCACGGAGACCCGCCCCGAACGACGGGGCCTGAAACACAGAACATCATCAAGACCGGTCTCGCTGGTCCTTCTCCTCAGTTGCCCTCAGCGGCAAGAGACACGTTGAGGGGATTATTCCCAAGTTCGAGAATCAATCACACGCCTTCTGAGCGGGACCGGTCTCGCTCGTAATTTATTTATCACGCGGCTCTTCTGGGCAGAGGCAACTAGGGCTTGACAGCGCAGCCCGCCTGTGTTATAATGGGGGTGCGCCCCGGCCCCCCGGTCGGGTTTCGCAACACAGGAGACAGGAAATGTCGAAATGGCATACAATCTTGAAATGTGAGAACTGCGGCGCGAGCGGCGTTCTTGAACACGACGAGGAAACATACCCCGAATACTGCCCGCATTGCGGGTTGGACGGGAATGGGGCCGCAGGTTCGCAAACAGAAGCGAGTAACACAGGAGCACAACAATGAACCACCTGAACATCACGCACAACACGACCGAGGGCGAGATTCAGCAATTCTGCAACTCGAACCCCGGATTCTGTCGGAAGACGATAACAGCGCAGGCGCGGCACGAACGCCACGTGAAGCGCATCAAACACAAATACGCTAAACAGGGGCAGGAACGTGACGCAACGGCAAATTAAGTTCCTTCGGGCGTTGCTAAACATGGCAATAGAAATGGACCGAATACTCGGAATGGACGAGTGGACAGGTTGCGAGGAGTTTGAAACCTGGACCCGGGACGAAACAATTGAACTAGAGAAACTACTAGAAGAGGTAGGAAGATGACAACAATGGAAGAAATGCACGTAGTTCTGAGCGTGTTGGACGGGCCAGTTCCGGACGGACGTGTTTATACAGAACTCGAAAGCCACGAGTTGGCAATCATAGTGGAAGCACTAGATAACCAGCTAGACAGCTTGATAGACACGAAACGAGACCTCATTCCAGACGAGGTGAAATTCCACGAGGAATACATAGAGGAAGTAGCAGCAACCCTGGAGAAGATCAGGGAATTTAACAAATAGGAGATAACATGAAACTCACGGTAATCGTGGGGTTAGCAAACGACGCGGAAGGGGAGCAGGAAACAGTACAAATTGATTCCTTTGTTCTTCTCTCCGTGTTACATGCAACCCTGAAAACAAACGGGTACGTGTTCGAAGTTCTAACAGGCACGAACCCATCTGAAGTAAGCCCACAGGAATACGAGGAAGCTTGTAGAGAACTCGGCCTACTGTTTGGGTTCATTGATAACGCACTGAGGTCAGAACTCTCAGAGGAAGAAATGCAGAAGCTACACTAACAGGAGCTAGAAATGAGTGAGAAACCCCAAACGGGGCCGAACATCACCAAATTGGCCGAACATATAAAGGAATCCCTCACGGGAATCGACTTTATTGGCCGGGATGGGAAGCCTTATGAACGCGATTATGAAGCGGACGCACGTTGGTACACCGCTTACCAAATGGCAGAAGACATGGTAATGACCTACACGGTAAAGGATTGGGCGTATTACACGCTCGATGGAATGCAACCACTAACCGATGAAGACGTCAAAGAGTGGTTTCAAGCGGAAGATGAAGAAACTGGGGACCCACTGGGTTACATGGAATGGCCCGCCCCGGAGTTATTGATTAAATTCTTCCACGGCTAACAGGAGGCAACATGTATAGAATAAAATGCCGCGTAAGCGGCGGGGTAACAGGAACCCGAGAATCCTATATGAAGGAAAGAGGAGTTGTGCAGTATTATGCAACTAAAGCGGGCGCACAGGAAATAGCGGACCACAACAACAGAGTGAGAAACGGACCGTTTAGAACGGCAGACTTTAAATACACGGTCGAACCGGGCTAACATGCAATATCATCCAACCACAACACGAACCATTTGGATTATTCTTGCCGTTTTAGTTCTAATTAACATGATTCCGTGGTTTTGGTCGTAAACTAGGGCTTGACAGGGGGCCGCGCCTGTGCTACAATGGGCATACCCCCGGGGGGTCCGGGGAAGGAGACTGTAATGCCAGAGAACTGCGAAATGAAGGTAAGAGAGGGAATCCTCACAATTGTGGTGAACCTTAACGAGAATCTGGGGCTTAGCAAATCCCAGAAATCACAGGTAATCGCAACGACCCGGGGTAACGCCCGAGTCCCAGGCGCGGAAGACATAATGATCGGCCTGAATGTCTACAAGAAGGTGTGATCGCTGGTTGTCCCTTCAACGAGGGGGCAACCTGGGAATCATCCCACAGGAGCTTAAAATGTTCACACAGCAGTTGAAGGAGAAAATGGTACGCGAATCGGAAACGCTGACCAAACAAGCCAGTTGGTATCACGCCAACAAGGTTGAAATAGGCCGGATTGCCACAGGGTTGAGCAAGATAGACATCAACGGAGCGGAACTCTGCGGGGAGTGTGTTGATCTTTTCATTTCGGGAGATAAACACGTACTGAATGCAATCTTCTCGGTCTTTCGTAAGTTGGGCTACGAACCCACTAGCCGCCCGGGTAATGAGCCTGAATCGTCGTTTACTTGCCATTGGGAGCACCCGACAGAAAATGCCAGATTCTGGCTCAGTTTCTCGTCGACCAAATGCACCCGAATCAAAATTGGCACGGAGACCCGGGAAATTGACATTTACGAAACGGTGTGCGAATAACAAACAGGAGTCAAGCATGAACCGAATAGAGAACTTGGCAGTTGCAAAACTCTCGGAGTCCCTTGTGGATGCCGAGGTAATTGCAAAGTCAATGGTAGGGAATGCGATCGCAAGATCGCAGGACCTGAACATAAATCCAGTCATAACTCTTCTTGTTATGAAGTCTATTTGCCAATTGGCAATCGATGATTACGCTATTCAATTCAACCATAGACACAGTCCGGGACCCGACTTCCTGGATAAGATGGAAGAGATGATTGTGGACGTAATCAAATCAACCTACAAGATCCACAAGGAAAAACGTGCGAATGAGCGATAATAAGCTGGGGCCAATTGAGGGTTACGAGATAATCGTAGCCCTCCGGGATGTTGAAACTTTCAAACAGGTGAAGATAATCCGTCTTTCCCTGACCAAAGTGGGCGGTGCCCACGTAACGAGACCCGACGACTTGATCAAGCAAATCGAGGACGCCGTGTTTCTCAATCTAGAAGGAGCTAAATGAAAACATGACAACCACACCAGCGGGTTCATTAGAACCCATAGCTGGTCACGGCAAATGGCACGAGGGAATCGATGCCGCAGGACTGAAACAACTCGTAGGGATTGCGAAAGATATCGATAAGACAATCGATTCCACAGTAAAGAGTGTCGCCAGAGGTAAGATAAGGGTAGGCAAGCTTCTATTAGAAGCGCGTCAATTCTTTCATGTTGATAAAGAGTTTGGAACGTGGCGTAAAGAAAACACCATGATCCAATCGAAGCAACATGCCCATTACCTCATGCAAGTGGCTAAGCGATTTGGAGACGCCTCCAAACTCATCGACGGGATAAATTTTTCCGTTATTCAAGAACTTGTGCTCGCAGAACCCGAGGACATACAATGGGTCGAAGAGCGCATCGATAAAGGGGACCCACCAACGGTGGAAGAAACCCGGGCCAGGGTAAAAGGAACCAGCAAGAAAGGACTGGTATTGAGTGGCAAGTCCAAGCATGAACCACCCAACGTTCCCATAAACTCGCTGGTACAATTAAACTTGGCACATCGAGTTGATCATGTACTGGAACAGGGGATTAAGGGAATAGAGGGGCACTACGTAATCCTGGGAATGGACCCAGACCCACAATGCCCTAGTCACCCAGACACGCTCATGGCAATAAGAACGCAATGGTTGGAGGAAGCTGGCGATGATGATAACCTAGCACACGTGGTTGATACATCGTACAGTGCCGTTTATAAGGAGTTTAGTAACTGGAAAGGATAGTAAATCGCCAGAAGGAGGAAGTGATGTATGACGTAGAAAAGAAAGTACCAATACCGTCCGGTGACAAATATCCATGGAAGGATATGAAAGTCGGTGATTCATTTGCCACAACCGGTGGAAGAGAAGGTTTCGATAAAGCCGGTTTTGCCTCAAGAAGGTACGGCAGAAGAAACGGTACGCGATATTGCCAAAGATGGGAAAAAGGAAAAGGGCGCATTTGGCGCGTCGAGTAAACCAGGGCTTGACAGACCCCATGGGTAGCATGATATACTAGGGGTACGGTGGGGGCTAGAGATTTATAATCTACTGCTTGCGTTTCTTAGTTGTCGCAGCTGGAGCCTCCATTTTTTTAACCACAACGCCAGAAGGAGAAACTAATGGCAAACGCGAAAGAAGGAACGGACGCACCGAAAGAAGTGCGGGTAAAACCGGACCTGTCCAAATACGTGAAAGGCGTATCTGGTTCAGGCAAGAAAACCATGCGGACCAACGATGTTACCGCTATTGCACTTGACGGGTTCACGCTCGACGAAGTGTACGCGGTGGCACAGGTAATGACTGATACTCCGGCCAAGGAGTTTCATGCCAAGTACGATCACCTGAACGTCGGCATGCAGCGGATGAATCTGGGTAACCGGATTCGTGGTGCAATCGCCAAAGCTGACAAAGCCCGGGAAAAGGACAAAAGTCGGGCAAGCGGTGCCAAGCTGCTTGAGGTAGCTTGCGAGAAACCCCGTGTGGCAACAATTGCCCGGGCCAAAACCAAAGCTAACAAGGCTGCAGAAGCAGCCAAGAAAGCAGAGGCCAAGGCCAAGGAAGAAAAAGGCAAAGCGAAAGCCGCGTAAGTGGCCTTCGAGTTCAAGCACCCTCCAATGGGCCACCAAACGGTGGCCCTGCGGAAGGCTTGGAAACTCAAAGAATTTGCTCTGTTCCATGAAATGGGAACAGGAAAAAGTTATACTGCAATCAATTTAGCCGCAGCACGTTATAAAGCGGACTTAATAAACGCTCTTATAATAATCTGCCCCACTCCCATCAAAAATGTTTGGTATACCGGGGAAGGTACCTGGCTCAATGAGGCTGGTGAATTACAGGGTTCTGAAATCGAGAAGTGGTGCCCTGTCGATTATTCATGCTGGGTTTATGCTTCGGGCGACCAGCCTTCAATATGGAGTAGGGAAAAACGCGATGAACTTAAAATCTTCATCTTCGGTGTCGAGTCATTATCCATCGAGAATGGACGCTCTATGCAAGCACTGGAATATTTCCAGCGATTTCACCGATTCATGTGCGTTGTCGACGAATCATCAAGAATTAAAAATTACAAAGCCATCCGGACCAAAAACGTTATCAAAGTCGGGGGATGGGCAAAATACCGAATGATCCTGACCGGGACCCCGGTTACTCAAGGTTTGGAAGACCTCTTCGGGCAATTCAGATTCCTGAACGAGAACATCGTCGGATGCAGAAATTTCACCGTCTTTAAAAACAAATACTGCGTGATGGGTGGATTCCGGGCTAAACAAATCATGGGATATCAATTTCAGGAACACCTGTTCGATAAAATCCGCCCCTATGTAGATTATGTCACCAAAGAGGAATGCCTGGACCTACCAGACAAACTTTACCCTGCTACAGTTATTGTGCAACCCACAGATAATCAGAAACGAGTGATGACGCAACTTAAGCAGGAATACGCCATGCAGGACGGTGATGATGAAATCACCGTGAGCACAGTGCTCGAAAGAATGATGAGGTATCAACAGGTCATAGGGGGATCGTTCCCATTTGAAATTGAAGGGGAATACGATACTAAACCTATCCCCGGTGGGAACCCAAAAATCGATGAAATGAAGGAGTTGATAAGTGGACTGGCGGAAAGTACCAAAGTTATCATATGGGCTAGGTTTACACCAGAAATTGGATATATTAGAGAGGCCCTTGACGCCGAGTACGGAAGAGATGCAAGTGTGGAATTTTATGGCGCAACCGATAATGAGGCACGTATCGAAAATGTGCGCCGTTTCCAAGGAGACCCCACGTGCCGTTTTATCGTCTCTAATCAAACGGTCGGCGGGTATGGACAGACTTGGACAGCTGCAACTTACGTTATCTACTATTCCAACTCATTTTCATACGAGGATAGGTACCAATCGGAAGATCGCGCTCATAGAAAAGGGCAACATAATCACGTTACGTACCAAGACATTGAAATGGCTGTACCAGAAGATAAGATGATCTTGCGGGCAATCCGTAAGAAACGAAATTTAGCAGAAGAAGTAGAGGAAGCTTTATCATGAAAGATATGACCGCAACTGAAGTTCGAGCACGTGTTGCTAAGTGGAATCATAAGTACGCATTAAAGTTACAAAAGCGAGCGGAGGAATTTTATAAGAAAATGATAGAAGCTTTGTCATAAACCAGGACTTGACAGACCCCCCGGGGTCCGTGGTATACTAGTCGTACGTGGCACCGCTGGTCCACGTTAACACAGGAGCAAATCATGAGTCAAGAAGAATTGGACGCTATGCGTTCACACACAGCCAACTTTAGTTACAATCAGCTTGTAGCTATGATGTTGGAGTTGCAAGATCAACACTCCCAGGCGAAAGTACAAGCTTCCAGGGCGTGGGATGCGGTTTGCATATTAACTCGATCCATAATACCGGAGCGATTTGATAAGGACCAAATCCAAAACATCACGGTAATCCTACCGGATGGCAGCAAGAAACAGATGTTGGTACTTTCCCAAGTCAGTGTTAAAACTCCACCGGAGAATAAACTGGCGCTCTGGGAATGGTTGCGTGAACACGACGCAGCCGAATTGATAACTGAGACAGTCAATTCTAGTACTTTAGCGGCTTATATACGTGAGCAAATGAAAGAAGGGGAGGAGTACCCAAGCGACTTACTGGAAATCAGCACGTATGACACCGCTTCGCTTCGCAAGGCCTAAATGGCTCCTGTGTCCCGGTTTTGGTCCTCCCGGTTTGCGGAAATTGGACCACTTATTTACATGGCGATGGTTCCTTGCCAAAACTAGGGCTAGAACGTTAATCAGAGAAAGGAGAAAGGAGAATGGCAAAAAGTAAAGAAGTAACAGTGGCGCAAGAAACGGCGTTGGCAGAGAGACCTTCGTGGATGGGTGAAGGTACCCGAGGATCAGAAGAAGTCGGTATAAACGACGTAACGATCCCCCGGCTGTCAATCGTTCAGGACCTGAGTCCTCAGCACAAGAAAAACAAGGCTGAGTACATTGAAGGTGCTGAAGTGGGTATGCTATTTGATACAGTGACCAACCGGCTCTATGAGTCCTCGGTACTGTTCATTCCGGTGTACTACCGTCTTGAGTGGGTAATATGGAAGAACAGGGATGCTGGTGGTGGCTTTGTCGGGGCATACTCGACACAAGAACGTGCCGTGGAAGCGGTAGGCGACCATCCTAATGCCGGTCAGTTGACCGAAAAACAGGAACCAGTGCTCGAAATCCAGGATACAGCCCAACAGTTCGGGCTGCTATTGGACCCCGACTCACTCGCTGAAGACCCACGAACCACTGAGATTGTTATCTCAATGTCCCGATCTCAGTTGAAACCGTCCCGTCAACTCAACAGCATGATTAGAATAGCGACCGGCGATCGGTGGGAGCGTTATTACAAGCTCTCCGCGATTGAGGCGCAAAATCAGGCTGGACAGGATTACTTCAACTGGAAAGTCGAGCAACTCGGCTTTGTCTCGGAGGCAATCTATGCACAAGCAGAGAGCCTGTACGAGGCGGTTAAGGCTGGAATACGCGGCGTAGATCGCGGTGCCACCACAACCGAAGAAGAGAAGGAAGAGGCTGACGATAACATGTAGGTAACTTGGGGTCCCGGCGACGGGACCCCTCTTTCACGCCAGAGGAAAGGTTATGAGTACACCGAAAGACGCAACACCCACAGAAAAAACAGTAAAGGAACTTTTAGTCCGCTCTGTGGAAATTTTATTCACAGGAAAGGGCAATGGCGGTCGATCATTAATCAGAGATTTAACTAAAGACCAATACGTAAGGTTGCAGAAATGTACCAGTGTTGACTATAGTGCCCTGATAGCGATAAGGGAGAAACAGTAATGGCATTTGAACACAGGGACAACAGCGGATCAATCTTCAAAAATCAATACAAGACAGAAGATAAACATCCAGACCATCAAGGGGCATGTAAAATCATCTGTGAAAAGTGTGGTCATTCAAATGAACTACGTATTTCTGCGTGGATCAATGACCTAAAAGATAATACGGGCAAATACTTCGGATTGATGTTCAGTAAGCATCAACCTAAGGAGCAATCCACCCCGGTTGGACGAACTGAGGAAGATTTCGACGACGACATACCCTTCTAATGTACCCTGACCTCCGTCAATACTCGTACTTTGCGTACGATACGGAGACAACCGGGTTACGATATCCGATTGATAAGGCCTTTGCCTGTTCAATAGCCGTACCCGGGGATGCGTGGTACTTCGATTTCCGGCGGCAGCCAAAAGCCATCGAGTGGCTAAATGATTCGTTCCAAGCCTTAGACAAGCTTGGTGGAAGTGATGCTCCGCGAGTCATTTGCCATAACGCGCCATTTGACGCGTGTATGTCGGCTGTCGCCGGGATTTCTATTCCCCTACACTTATTAGACGACACGGTGGTTCGTGCTTGTCTTATCAACGAGCATGAGGCCACTAGATTCCCTTGGAATAAACACGGAAAACCAGGAGGTTATAGTCTTGATTATCTATGTCGAAAGTATATAGATAAGGGTAAACTAGAAATTGATATAGGTAATATAGCCGACCTCCCCTACGAGGAAGCTGCAGAGTACGCAATCCAGGATGCGGTGCTTACTCTAGAGCTTTGGGAATGGCAAAGACGCCAGATCGAAATTCAAAAGCTAGAGAAGATCGAGCGACTTGAACGTCGCTGCATGCCCGTAATTATAGAGTCCCAAATGAAGGGAATACGGGTCGACCTCGATGAAGCAGAGAGCGCAATGGTGCGAATGACACCCCACATCAAAAAGCTTCAGAACGAAATGGATAAAATGGCGGGGTGGGAATTTAATGTGAACTCCGGTCCCCAGATGGTTAAGCTATTTAACCCAACTAGGACTAAATCAGGCTGGTGGGTTGAACAAAATAGAATTGGTGAAACGGATAAGGGAGCACCAAGCTTCCGAAAGGAGTATCTTGAAGAACTCGCAAAATTCGACCCACGTGCCCGACTGGTTACCGATATACGGTCCGCTCTCAAGACCAGGGACACATTCCTGGCTAAACACATACTTGAACACGCTATCGGGGACCGAGTGTACCCAACTATCAACCAGACAGTTCGCGAAACAGGTGGTACTAAATGGGGTCGCTTATCGTATGTTGACCCAGCCATGCAGCAAATTCCTAGCCGTGACAAAGTCACAGCAAGTATTGTTAAACCGTGCTTTCTCCCGGATGAAGGTCAAGTCTGGGTAGACTATGATTTAGCTTCTTTCGAAGTTAGGATATTTGCCGCCTTAGTAGGGATGTATAATAAGTATCTCGTTAGACTTTATCAAAAAGACCCACACCTGGACTTCCATGCCCTTGTAGCTGAACTTACGGGACTAAAACGTAATGCGGAGTATGGTGGGGAACCCAACGCTAAACAATTAAATCTCAGCATGATCTTTTCTCAGGGTGCTGGGGCAACTGCTCAGAAGATGGGCCTTAAAACTACAGCTGCGGAGTTTATAGATGAATGGGGAGACACAATTAAATACCAACGTGCAGGTGACGATGCGTATCGAATTATCGACCAGTATCATGCGAAGGTCCGGGGGGTACGCAAGTTGGCTGAAACGGCTCGCGAAGTCAGTGAGCGAAGAGGGTATCTGCGAACTAAGTATGGACGCCACATTCGATTCCCCAAGAAGTACAAAACCTACAAAGCTTCGGGCATCCTTATCCAAGCAACATCCGCAGATATTAATAAAGAGAATTGGTGCTTAATAGACGAGGCACTTGATGGCAGAGGGAGGATTATACTTAATACACACGATAGTTATGGTACGTCAGTTAATATTGACACAGTTGATAAGATTAAGATAGACGTCACAGGGGCAGTTGAACGGGAATTTTTAGGAGTGCCGTTAATACTGGATTGTAATGGAGTAGGGCCGAACTGGTGGGCGGCTTTGGGAAATTAGGGGATAGACGTGTTATTACCAATGAACGATATCCGGGAAATCGACCGGATTAAAGACTTTGAGACAAAGATTCATCAAGCCGCGCTAATGTACGTGCAGCAAGGTATAGCTATAGTTCCATTGCGCCCCGGCAGTAAGATTTTACCGGAGCGCAAAACCGGCATTAATTACTTTTCAAGGACGATCAAACCCAAAACCATGGATAAGTGGTTCGGGGAAAGAGGGAGATACCGGGGATGGAACATCGGGATACCTTGTGGAGAGGACTTGTTCGCCATCGATTTAGACCTACATGGTCGGGAAAATGGGATCGAACACTGGACGGAGCTTGCTGGTGGCAGAGAGCTAAACTGCCCTATCCAGAAAACCCCCACGGGCGGTCGCCATATGTTGCTCCAATGGCGGGAGAACCTCACGAGTAGCTCCGGGAAACTCGCCCGTGGTGTCGATACCCGTGGCGGTGACGGACAGCCCCGGTCCCATATCGTAGCTTGGCCCTCCCAGACCGAGGATGGAACCTACCAATGGATAGAAGGGGGTGACATACCCGAAACACCTGAGTGGGTTAGTGACATTATGGGGGTACCTTGGGCCTCTAAACCAGGGCGTGGTAACGAGGAGGTTGGGCAAGATGACGAGGAATTCAAGTATAGCACCAGCCAAATTGCTGCTATGCTGGACCACATTGACGCCAACGTTCTATCGTACGAAGAATGGCTATATGCTGGACAGGCAATTAACTCACAGCACCCTGGTAATGATGGTCTCCAGTTATGGGATACATGGTCTGCTACCGGGGATCGTTATATAGCTGGCGAATGCGAGAAGCGTTGGCCTGGTTTCAACCCAGCGGGCAGTATAAGAATTGGAAGTCTTATCTATTTCGCTAAAGAAGGCGGGTATGACCCATCAAGTGATCCAGCAAGGGCCGGGGATTATATCGACTTGGTAACGGCTATGAATGAGGACAATGCCGTACTCCTGACCGGAGGTAAGATACGAATCGTACATCGGGACAAGGTGGGCGGAATCCACATAATGGGCACCCAAGATTTCAATACTCTGATGTATAATCGCAAGGTATCAGTTCCTCTAAAGAAAGGCAAGACGCCAACTGAGGCTGACATTTGGATGGCCCACCCAGACCGGCGTGAATGTATAAGGGGTATGGGCTTCTTTCCAGATGAAGGGTTATGGCACGATAGCTATGTTAATCTGTGGCAAGGTTGGGGGGTCAAACCAGAGGAGGGGGACTGGAGCCTATTTAACAACCACATCAAGGAGGTACTGTGCGAGGACAATGAGGAACTACATGATTTCGTCCTCGATTGGGTAGCTGACATAATCCAGGACCCAATGACACCAAAGGGCACCGCGATTGTAATGCACGGGGAGGAGGGTATTGGAAAGGGGACTTTCTGTGAAATGGTGGGCGGGATCGTAGGTAAGGCACACTATAAACATGTAACCAACCCACGGCACCTTACTGGAAATTTCAATAAACTCTTAATGGATGCCCTATTGGTGTTCGCGGACGAGGTAATCTACGGTGGGGATAGACAAACAAGAGGCATAATCAAGTCTATGGTCACTGAGAAGGAAATGGTGTGTGAGCCAAAGGGTATTGATCCCTTCATGTGCGATAGTCGGATTCGGCTTGCCGTAGCCTCTAACGAGGAGTGGTTCATACCTGCTGGGCCGGAATCCAGGCGCTGGCTCGTTTTGGAGGTCAGCAACAAGTACGCAAATGACAGGCGCTATTTCACTAAACTCTATGACCAAATGCTCGATAATGGGGGGCTAGCTGCAATGATGTTTGACCTCCAGACACGGAAGATTAAGAGTAATCTAACCAAGGCTATCGTGACAAGAGGGCTGATAACACAAAGACAAATATACAAATCCACTGGAGATTCGGTGGACATTTGGATGGACAGGTGCATAGCCAAAGCAGAATTAGGCTGCATCGATGAAGAAGGTATGGGAGGTTGGCCATCGAACGTTGACAGGATGGCATTATTTGAGGCTTATGACACGTGGCTCAGTAATCAGAAAGGGCTACGATCTAAGGGGGTTGCACACTTTTACAGAAAGGTAGAGAGTTATGGGTTTGATAAGCATAGACCGAGACCGGAAGGGGGAGGGGCAAGAAGATGGATGTACAAAGTCCCGAAGCATGAGTTGTTTACAACCGAAAGTGGACCTGATAGTTGATCTACAATTCGGTAGCACTGGAAAGGGCCTTATTGCCGGGTATCTGGGAGAAACTGGAGACTACGATACCTGCATCACGGCTAATATGCCAAACGCAGGTCATACTTATATCGACAAGAAGGGCAAAAAGTACATCTTTAAAGTGCTACCAAGCTCTGCGGTGGGTCGTAGTATTAAGCAAATCTTAATCGGTCCCGGGGCTGTGTTTAGTCTTGATCGACTCCAAAAGGAAATGGTACATCTTAGATCGGATCAAACTCTACGTATTCATCCGAATGCAATGGTGCTAACCGCAAACCATATAAAGAAAGAAGAAAATCTGACCCATATCGGTAGCACTAAACAAGGGTCGGCAGCAGCGGTGATTGAGAAGATGATGCGATCCGGTAAAGTGTCAATTGCTAAGGATTTTTTAAGAGGTACTGCCTACCAGCAGTACGTTGCCACCCACCCTGAGTGGAAGATTAGACTTGAATCATCAAGTGGCATACTTGCAGAGGGGTCGCAGGGCTTCAGTCTTGGGATTAACACCCAGTTCTATCCCTACACCACCAGTCGGGATTGTGGTCCTGCGGCTTTTCTCTCTAACATGGGATTACCGATACCAATGCTTAGCATGGTGATCGGGACCTGCAGAACTCTGCCCATTAGAGTCGGCGGAACTAGCGGTGACTGCTACCCGGATCAGGAGGAACTTTCGTGGGACGACTTAGACTTGACGCCTGAGAAAACCACAGTGACCAACCGGGTGCGGCGCATCTTCACGTACTCTAAAATGCAGATAGAGGAGGCTTGTTGGCATTGCGCTCCTGATCTAGTCTTCTTGAACTTCGCCAACTACGTAGAGAAACACTACGTGGAAAACATAGTGGCCCACATCGACGATATGAGCACCGTCAAGTGGGTCGGATTTGGACCAGCATATAAGGATATAGGGTTAATATGATGGATAAGAAATATATAAGTGCCAGTGAGTCGGACCTGTGCGTAATTTCCAGGGCCATTTTTAAATGGGCTAATACCATTATGCCAAAACGAACTGCAGCAGACGCGATCAAGAAACTTTCCATGGAGGAGGTTCCAGAACTTTGGCGCGCATTGAAGGAGAACGGAGAAATAGACGAGGGTGAAATAGCCGACGTCCTAATCCTTGCACTCGACATTTGTGAACTATCGGGCATCAATCCAATGATTGCGATCCACCAAAAAATGATAGTAAACTGCTCTCGCAAGTGGAAATTTGAATATGGGGTACTACAACACAAGGATTAAACATGCAGTCCCGAATAATGAGTATGGTCGAAATGACCACCGGCAAGGTATTAGGGTTCATAGTTGCTGTGTCATCCCAAATGATAGTTTATCCGTTGTACTTTGATCAACATATACCCATAACCCAAAACATGCAACTAGGGCTGATATTTATGTCGATTGCGGCGATTAAAAGTTATGGAGTGCGGCGATTCTTTAATTGGTTACAATGGGGAAGAAACAATGAGCAAGGGCGAAACAAAGATGTGGGACTACCTAGGGCCAAAACTTAGACCCTATGGCCATTTTGAAAGGATCGAATCCCATGAAACGGCAATTGGAACTCCCGATGTTAGCTATTGTATCGAGGGATACTGCAATCATCTTGAACTTAAATATACCGAAACTGAAAAGAAATGTATCTTACGACCTAGCCAATCGGCGTGGTTCCGTAAGCGTTGCAGAGCTAAGGGGCAGCCATGGCTCCTCCTTTGTGCGTATATACGACAAACGCGAGGGTGGTGCCTCATACCCGGTACAAATGTGCCTGGACTTGTTCACACCAAAGACGTAAAAGATTGGTTACATATGGGGATAATAGTATGGGAAGACAAGATAATAATAGAACAACTCATGGAGTATCTAAGCATTTACTTGATAGCTCAAAACGAAGGGTCCAATGGTCACCCCAAGGAAGAATCCTCTGGCTTGATATTGCCGTCACACATAAAGAAGAAATAATATGGGTCCATGACCAAATGCGTGAACATGAACCGTGTGTCGCAATGGTGCGAATACACCAAGTTATATGGACTTATTATACTGGTGCAGCGGTACGCGATAAAGACCATCTCACAACTATCGGTGAGTTTTGTTACGACCTTATGAGCGACGCTTTTTCTTTTTCGACTTCTTAGAATGGGCTATAAATTTTTTTGCCCCTTTCTTGGATATACCAATCTTGGATTTCCCAGCCGCTGCTGCAAACATTGCTCGTTTCTGTTTTGCTGATTTGAATGGCATTACTTAGTCTTCCCCTTTACCTTCTCAAAGGTACGAAGCGCACCCAACCCTAAGAGAGCCAGTACAAGTTCCATTATAATGTCCTCTGGTAAGTTAGGTCCTGCCTTGCCTGTGATCCACTGAATCCACGGGTTGATCAAAAACATGTTAGCCAGCCCCATACCTCCAACCCAACCCATCCAGGGTCGCCAACCGGCAACAAATATTGATCGATGGCTGGCCCCAACCTTGTTAAGCTCTATTTGGGCCAAGTTTGGTTGTTGAGCGAGCCGTATTCGTACCTCTTCATGGGTCAGTTTCTCATCTTTCGATGTAAATAACCCGTCGAGTACGTTCCCGATGGCGGTAATAGGGGCAATTACATCCCCTACCCCGAATACTTTACTTAGAAGTCCCAAGAACGTTCTCCTTCTTCCAGTAGCCAAATGCCGCCGCAACAAATGCGGTGGAACCGCTAATGACTCCTGCCGACACGGAAATGGTAGAAAAATTGTCAATCAGCATCCATATCAACGTAACCGCTGATCCGGCTAATGCTGCTGCTGTAATCGTACTTGATGGTCTATTCATATTGAACACCCCGGTCTACTTGGTTTTGGTGGTCGGCCCGGTGGTCGATCCGGTGGGCCTACGGCAGGGACACAGAAAAATTTGTCGGTGCCCCCGGTACTGATGGATCGACAATAAAATTTACACTATTACTATTAGGGGACTCCTCCCCATTAATTGCAATGGTGGTCGCCCAACAGTCGTAAGTTCCCTCAGGCAACGGTGGTGAAGTCCACGTGTCAGTGCCGCCAGTGTTAGGAACATTGCCAAGTACGACTTGATTGCAATAAATATTGTACGACGCAATCTCTGCGTCAGACAACGGAGAACCATCCGTGTTCTGTGTTGGCGGTATCCAGTCAAACGTCTTTGGTTCAACTGCAAACACCAGTGGCGAACAGATTAACAAACAATAAAATAACTTCCTCATGCTAATACCTCTCTTAACCCGGTTACGTATTTAGTCCGTCCTTCTTCCTTAAAGGCTGTTAATTCTTCCATACGGACGTTAATATCTTCTTCCGATATCCCTACATGGACCCAATGCCCAAACTCCTGAATCACTTGATCGTAGGGAAGCTCCATATCACGAATCGTTTCAGCTAGTTTAAGTGGACTTATCGGACGGTGAGGTATTATATCCGCTGCCCTGCCATAAGGATGCGCGGAAGTGGCGGACCCACCTATGAGTTCATTGAGTTCCAATGGCCTATACCCGGAACTAACTGAAAAAGGCACACCGAGTATGTCCCTTGCAGGTTGAAGAATATCAACGCAGAGACGCCGTAAGTTATCAATTACCTCGATAGGTGGGTCCATGTTGATTCCATGACGTATCGCGGTTTGCGACACCAAGAACTCTTCAAGTGAGAAATTTTCGGTTAGTTTCATGTTGTGTCTTGTAGGGCCGCTTTCGCTTCTTCAAGGGCGTCAAGCTGAATTTCCAGGTCCACTAAATATTCTTCATCGTCTTGAGTCCATTCATCATTATCATCATCACTTCTTTGGAGGAATCTTAATGCCGCCATTTCTTTTCTTGTGGCGTTGATATCTCGTTGAAGAAGAGCGACAAAAGCATTATTGATCGGGGCAGTTTGCTGTGTTACTATCTCCTTGATATCTTCAGCCATCGCATTGATAAGAAGTGGTTGTATAATAAACCAAAAGACAGGGATAAGAATGGCATAGGTGACAAGTTGATTCATCCCTATACGAATACCTCGTTCTTTGACTGTTTGGGTATTAGTCATGTTATTTTACTCCTGATCGCTGTCCGGAGTTGTGCGAATGTACGAGCCGGGAGGCCGTGTAATTGGCGTAAAACATTAAGTTCATCGACCAAAAGCTCAGCAAAAGCTTTTAAGATACGTTGATCATCGAAATCATCCCGTACTTTGTCAGTTTCCGTATCAATTTCTGATTGTAAAAATGCTGTATCCCTTGCTACCTGATTCGCTGTATAATCCGCAAATGCTGCATCGAGAGCCGGTTGTGTAACATCCGGAACTTCTAATTCATCATTATTTGGATCATGAGATAATTGCTCACGATTACTACCCGCAAGTGCAGCAATTGCATGCCAATTATGGTTTATTGTAACTACTATCTTAGCCATTATTCAAAAATCTCCATTTCGATCCACGACTTATTGGCAGTTAAATTTAGAGCAGCGCCAGAGGTCTGTAATACCCATATCTCAAAATAATCTCCGGCTACCGCGTTAATTGAACCTGATTGAACTTGCTGTCCAAAATCTCCCCCAACTCCAGCATTTCCTCCATTAGTAACTGGTCTTAATAGACCACTCGGATCAATAGACCCTGCTACTTGACCGTTTCTCCGGACTTGTATCTGTCTAGCACCAGAGACACTTGATGCCCATACGGCCCCCCCACTAATCCTGGCCTTAGTAACACCAACCGGCACAGTCATCCTAGAGGCATTGATAACGTTGTCATGAACACTGTCCGTATCAAAAACTTCAGTATTCATTACCACGGCTGTATCAACATTATTGGAGATTAATTGAATAGAATTTCTAAATGCTAAAGCTCCTCGTCTAACCGCCGCACTTGGAGGACTTAACGCATTTAATTCAATGTCAACGCCAGCCTCAGTTGTGAACATTGGGGTATTATCATCACGTGCCCAATACTGGCCATGACCAGAGATATCTGGCAATGCTGCCGCTCTTTCCGCCATGAAAGCTGAGAATTCGAAGATAAATTCATTATCCTCGGTTATACGGAAGTGTGTTATACCAGTTTGGTTTCCAGGATTCCAGTATCCCCAATCGTGAATATCAATAGCGCCATTAAAAGCTGATCTACTAAAGAAGCCTGAGGGAGTACCCCCATTTCTATCGGTAGACCAAACTGCGCTGACAGACGCACCAATATTGATATGGATAAAAGCTTTACGAACATCGGTCGTAGAAGAACCACCACCGGAAATCCTACCTAGCGGATTTGTGGGTGGACCTTGAGGATTGATCCTAATGAACGCGTCATTAACAGGTATCCATTGATCAAGACCCACGTCCCAAATGTTTATTTGACCATCAACGGTACCATCGTTTACGGCACCTGAAACACTGGAAAAGGATAAATTACCCGCCCCATCGGTTATTATAGCTTGACCCGCTGCACCATCCGCAGCCGGGAGGAAATAAGTAATAAACTCATCCCAATTCTGACCGGCAAGATTCCAGCGCAAAATGCTCCCGTCAACCGTGCCAATTTGAAAGATCGGCACACTGGTAAATAGACCAATTAACTGCTGCAAATCCTGGACTTCCATAGTGAGCTTGTCTAGCGCATCTTCATGCGACTCAGAATCGAAGGCATCAAACCTAGTATAGTCCAATTCTTGGTCTTGTGGTACAATTCGGGTGACCCGAATAAGTTGATTCAATGGTGGAGCAACAGTAAATACAACCGAACCACCGGGGGTTGTATCTTGATCCGCATTCAAAAGAATTTGATCTAGATCAGTTGAGAAACTGAGACTAATCCATGAAACGTCGTCGGCTCTGAATGTAAAGGCAAACGATGTTTGTGCGCCGTTACCTAAAAAATCGATAGTGTTAGGGTTATTTTGAACTGTCATTCTGGTGTCCTCGGTTTAAAGAACTCCGGTCCTACTCGGCGTTCTTGAATTTGATACTGCCTTAATTCCTCCGGTACTGGAACATCCTCTCCTCGCACCATTCGGCGGAGTCTTATGTACTCTTGTACACTTACTGGGTGGTGGATCAAAATTAAATCACCATTGGCTCTACGGAAGGAATTATTATCTCCACTATGTTTGATCAAAAAATCGAGCATTTGTAATCGCCCGGTCTTACTGCCTAACGCAACAGCCCTGCGTAGTGCATTATCACCATCAGAGCCGGGGCCGATATTACCCTCTTTCACCATTTGACGCCAAATCGGCTTTCTCATTAGTTCTTTTACTACTCTTACACGGGCTAAGCCTACGGTTTCTATATACTTATCATATACAAACCCATCGCCTTCGTCCATGGCGAATAAATCAATACCATCGCCTTGTCCTTTGGGCCATTCTATGGTTCTATTAGGCGTTGATATTGGGATACGGGCATAGGCAAGTGCCATACTTGCTGGGTCAGAAGCCTCAGGATCACGAACATCGAAAGGTATGAACCCACGTGCATAAGCGTTACTGTAATAGTTAACCGGGTCACCTTTCCAATCTCGCTGGGGCGGTAAATCTTCGGAATGCCATGGTGAAGCATTCTTCATTTGTTTGACCACTTGGTCCATCAAGTTTTCGCTGGCACCGGTCCTTCTTGTCTCGTCAGTCGCCCTTCGGATATCACGCAATAGATTAGGTACTACAACTGAGTTAACAAGGCTGGCCACAACTGATCTGGCACGAGCCTCCTCTTTAGATTGTATAGCTGTAATTACATCGGAAACCGTGGACAAATAAGATTCGTCCACTATCATATCTGCTGTATACAATAACCCAGCACCGATCCACTCCAAAGCGGGCTTTCTCTGTTCCTTAGTCATGGCATAATAATCAAAAACCGAAGCAATGGATACTAGGGATTGACCTGCTGGATCGGCCCTAGAAATATCATACCATTTGCCATATACCTTGATCGAATTCGATTGCCAACCAGCAGCTTCCCATACTTTTCGTTCTTCCCAATTAGAAGGACCAGTACCGGTGATATTTCCATTCTGGTACATTTCACCGACCATTATCCACAATCCAGCGGCTATGGTCAATTTTGCCAAAGCCTCTTGACTTTCCGCCGCTGTACCCTTCATAATGGCATTATAAGTGGTACTAGGCGATAGGATCACATTAGCCCCAATCATTTCCATTGAATAGCTAAGCAAATTGGCCGGAGTACGAACAAAAGGTAATATCATATTAACTGCGATATTTCGCTGTTGCGCCGCTGCTGCACCCCTAGCTAGTGCTGCCAATATCCCGCCATACACGTTCGGGTCATTGGTATAGGTTTGTTTGGCAGCGTATTCTTTAGCCATTCGCTGCATTGGAGCATCCGGGCTATCAACATGAGTACGATACTGTGTTTCGAAGTTCAAACCTTTGTGTATGTTATCAGCCCGGGCTTTCATACTAGCTAATTCATGAATCTTAGCCATGTAATACTGATTCTTGAAGAAAGCATCACCAGCCTCAAGTAACCGAACCGGGGTAGTGCCTAATTTGGCAAATGCAGAATCTGGCACATTTATAACGTTGTACCGTAAACCAAGCTCGTTCCAAACTTTACCCTCACCAATATCCCGACCCATGGCTATTTCTTTGGCCAACATGAAACTATCTCGGGCCGAAGAGAAATGACTACGTATCCCTGCATACCATGAATGTGCTGTCATTCGGTCTGCCGGATCGGGTTTAAAGTTTGGATTAATAACCGATAATGCAAGGTCCCGGGCATGGGCCATATTGCTAATGGTCATCCGTAATGGGATAACTCCCAAATGTTGATAGACACCAGAAGCGGAATTACCAAGGAAATTGAAGAAGTGAGTCCTCCAACTCGATAACATCATATTATATCTGACAATCAAAAAGCCCGCTGATACCTTATTACCCCAGATACCATCAGACATTTTTGTTATTGCGCCCACTTTAGTCTGCCCAGGCTTAAGTTGACCCGTTTCAGCAAATTCGGCCATCATGGTAATGGCACGTTCTGTGTTAGCTCTGCCACCACTAATGGAGAGTGAGTCCATTATAGCCTGCGAGAACTCATAAATTTCGTCCGTGGGACGAGTTTTAAGAATTTGGAGTTGTCTGGCAGCGTTACCGGATACCCCATAAAAAAGGTCCCGGGTCGCGACAAATTGGGTATGTGCTTCATTGAACATGGCCATTTGTTGATCTGTCAATCTACCATTATTCTTTAACTCTTGACCCAATACACGGGCAAGATCATGCATACCTTTAGCCTGAGCGTTGTACGTGTCCCGTAAAAACAAAAGTTCAGCTGGGGTCCAATGCGCAGAGAGGGTCTTATTAGTAATATTAATCCCCATTTTACGCAAATCTTCCACCATCGCTTTTTGCTCTGCATCGGTAATTTTAACCTTCTTAAGTTTACCGGATAAAATATCCTCGTTCATGGCCATAATTCGGGCCGCAGATGTAGTGAAAGGCGTCAATTCCATGGGTCCGGCCATCGTCGGTTTAGGACGAGACTCAAGGACCTCAAACTGGTTACGACGTCTATTGACCTCTTCACCAGTGAGTATATTCCGTAAATGATACCAACCATTCTTGGTACGACCCATTACCTCGAATTCCGTGCCTTTTTCTATGCCACGTACAAGACTTCCAGGTAATGAGGCAGTTTTAGCTACAACCTCATCTTGTAAAGTTTGCTCCATTTCCAGAATACGTCTGGCAAATGCCCTTGATTCAGCTATGGGCAACTTAGTCGGAGTAACTTGATCGGCCATTGCAGCACCGAATCTGGCAACATCTACAGGGTCACCACTAATGTTAATAGTGCCTGTGGCCTCTGGTGCGAATGCTTCAGCTGGGTCAAAATCCCCACGTTCTGTGGTATGGCTAGTACGTGGAGATTTACCTTCTCTGTCTGCTACACGCCATGCCTTATCCGCTGCCTGTAAATCATGGCCACGATATAATTCCCCACCGTTTCCTTCAACCTCAACGACAAGTTCCCCGCCACTACGTTCATGCTCCATATTAAGCCACTTTTGCATGGCTTTATCGAAATCAGCATCTGTGCCCCCTCTTTCCAAAGTGCGATAAGCATCATATAATGCTTTTTCCACCGGATCAGTTGGAGCAGGCGCTTCTACTGCAATAAGTCGATCTGCTGAAATTGGTCTAGTAGGTTCTAATCCACCTGTAATTTCTGCTTTAACACCGGTTTGTGCAGCAACCTTCTCAATTCTTTCAGTGGTTGCTGGGGACATTCCAGTGGCGTCAAATACTACCTCACCTTCTGCACTAAGTGTAACTTTGAACCCGGCACGTTCCAACTTATCCACAACATTGATAGGATTCATTTCCAGCTTAGCAATTGCTTCATCATCCAAACCACGCGCCAAGCCTTCTTCTACTGTAAGCGGTTTCCCACCCAATCGGCCTGGAAGTATTTTCTCCCGTTGACTGATTAAATTGTAAATAAATTTTTTCATTTCGGTGGGTTCGCCATCGATTTCGATATGACCTTCTGGTGATCCTCCAAATTTGTCAGAGGGACCAAATTCTTTAAACTTTACACCGGCCCTAGTGGCAGCTTGCTTGATTTTATCAATATTAGCTTGCGTCATGGGCGGATATTCACCCTTAATACCTACCATGTGCTTATCGAAGGCTAAACCACCAGTATCCACATTGACGATTACATTATAGCCTGACTTTTCAAATGCGCTTGCGAGTCTCGCCTCCGGTCCCGCTAATTGTACCATTAATTCCCAATCCGCGTCCGGCATATCTTTTGGTTTGCCTTTAGCCACAAACTCCTCTGGTGTTTGACCTCCCCTCATTTCAGTGAACAATTCAGTCGGAGTTATGGGTTTTAAAGATATTCCTTCTGCAGAGGCCATATTCTTGGCAAATGCTAATTTTTGTTCTGGGGTACCATCAATAATGACACCCTCATGGTGATCTATTACTTTTACACCCGTTCCTTTAGCTGCCTTATCGATTGCAGGACGCATGGCAGGATTGTCTTTAGTGTCGTATCCTAAATTACCATTCTGCCATTCATATATCCAATCGTTATCTAACTCATACAATTGCTCCATTGCCCGGGCCAATTCTTCTTGCGCTGTAAGTTCGGCTCCTACTCGAAGATCATGAAACTCTTTTATCGCTTCCGAAAGGGCAATTTCATCGACAGTACCATCTGGGTTACGGGGTAATTCACCGCCCTCCTCAAAAAACCTATTAAGAATCGCAGCTGATTCATCCTGTTTACCAGCCCTTGCTGCTGCTCTTGCAGATGCTTTAAGGGATGATGTTATTTGATCGACGGACAAACCTGCTGCTACCCGTTCTGTCTCAAGTATTCTAGTACCCTCTACAAGTCTTTGTATTTCATCATGCATGGCGGCAATTTTATCCATGCGACGACCCATCAAACCACCGACACTACCGCCCAATGCTGTACCTGCACCAACACCAATAGTAGTGGCTAATGCAGTTCGACCATAGTCAATGTCCTGTCGAGCACCCGCTTCTTGCTCAATATTCTGAACCACTAAATCAAATCCACCTGCAAGTGTGCCGCCTTCAAAAGAACCGGCTGACGCACCAATAATGCCCACTTGGATCGCTTTTTTGAGTTCAGATTTTACTAAAGCTTTAGCTGCTCCTCTGGCCGCAATACTACCAACACCTAGACCGACATAAGTAGTAGGATCAGTGGCGATACCAAGAAGCGCTCGGGTAAACTCCACAGAACCACCGTCTGAATGCTCATACATTCTGATTAAATTCAGAAAAGCGAGCGCCATCTTGGGGTCTTCGGACGTCATAATTTTATGAGCATAGCTCATAGTCGAAGCCACGTTCCAGGTGAACAGGGATAGTTCTCTTCTGGCCCATTCACCGATTTGGTGATCGGTCATATCGGGAATTTTAGGAATTTCGTCACGAGGCGTGAGCCAAGGAGTGGTTCTTACTTCCATCCTTTCCCTTTCTGGATTAGGGGACCCCATAGCTTTCCACACTACCTTGGCATTATCGATCCAATCAGGTGAACCGGCCATCTGTTCTGTTGTAGGTTCTATGTAATTTAAAGCCTCAGATTCCTCAGGTGGGAGCCACATGCCCTCCACCGCTTTTAATTCGGTATCCCGCCCGGTGTCGTCCCCGGCACCCTCGGGAGCGCCTTTCGAGGTATCTCCGGGCGCATCGGTACCGGTCTCCTGGCCATCGGGACCCGGGGCCGGTATGTCGGTGGTGGGTACCACGTCCGCGCCCCCCGTGGACACGGAGACACGCCCATCAAGAGCCGCCTGCTCAATGGCCTGGGCTTCCATGAAGGCATTATGGGCCTCCTGTTCGGACATATCCCTTCCATTAGGCAAAGATTCACGCCACAAGTCATACTGATCCCCAAGACCCAACGCATCGAGTCTCCTGCGCCGAATCTCTTGCGCTTCTTGCATTACATCATATTCGGTGGCGCTCATTCAACTAGTGCCTCAAATTGCGTGTACATTGGGTTATCTGGCTCAAGATCTAATCTTCCACCTAGTGGAGCTAGACCCTGACCTCTGTAATATTGTTTAAATAGAACATCAATTTTATTCCATTCTTGTTGATCCATGGTTGTTCTCTGATCAGCAAACCACACCACAAATTCTTCCTGAGCCGCTATATCAAAACTATAGGTTTGTTGTGCTGTGTTAATAACTATCCACTGGCCTGATTGCGGAACCGCCACAAGAAATCTAGCATTGATGCCATCTGAAAAATTGTTCGGATTAAAAGCGTCCTTATTGGCGGTAAAATAATCAACGGGTTTGGCATCCGCACCATAGGCGTCCATATAATTATCCAGACCCCTCTTAAACTCAAGAGCCGCATCAACTTGATGTTGATTACCGCCAAGAGCTATGGTGATTTGACCCTCAAGATCGACCGCAACGTGGGTCCATGTGTAAACTTGCTTAAGGGCACGATCATATTCATCGCTCTCAAGCGTTGCTAACTCTATCGCATCAATTTCTTTTCGAAGTTTAGCGGCATCTGTTCCAGTTAACCTAGCTGGTAATCCAGAAGGGGTACCATTAGGGTTTAATCCTGCCGCTGCCATTGAAACTGTCAATCTTAACAGATCAGCCCGTTCTTTTACCCTAGCACGATTGCCAGTATATGGTAAAGCAGTCATTGCACTCCGATACAGGCTTAACGCGACTGGATCAGAGGCTCTAGTTGTACTACCATCTTGCAAAGCATTATACAAAGTCCAACCAGCTGAATTTGTAATGTCCCCAACTAGGACTAAATCGGCCACAGTCATTTCATTAAACGGGATATCTGGACTAACGAGTTCGAAAAATGCCTTTGCCGCATTTTCCCCTTGCCGCTCCAATTCCTCAGCGTCAAATTCATTACGCCGCGTATCCATTTGAGCGCTCATGGTACGTATTTGCGCTGGGGTCATACGAGTTTCGTCAGAGTACATTGCCTCTTCGATTAAATCAATTTGATCCTTAGTAGTGGCTGCGAAAATTTGATTTTGTACCTCAAGCTGATCGATTAGTGGTCCAATCTCGGCAAGCCGATCCTCGACCCACTTGGGGTCAGCCCCGAGCATTTGCTGCCGACGGATTATTTCTCTTGCCTGTTGCTCCTTTATTGCTTTATCTGCATCAGATGCAATAGTATCTCTGACCGCTTTCTCAGCCATGGCTTGATTATATGCACGACGTCTAGCGATCGATGCTGCATTAATAGCGAAAGTTCCAGGAGCAACGTACCGAGTTCCTACATCCTCAAGGAACTTAGCCCGGGCTTCCCTGTTCGAAATTCGATTAGCCCAATATTGTGTGATTTCCTCGCTTTTAATCTTCCACCATTCATCCGCAATCTCATGGGTGAATACCCTAGGAGTGCCGATTTCTACCCTATCACCTTTAATATCGGTTATAGTAGTACCATATTCATGTACAATTTCATCCGGTATTTCTTCTGAGGGTATTGTATTTGTCTTTTCTAACTTGGCTCTAAGTTCAGCGAAATCGTTAGCTGCCCCGGCTGTGGCCTCGTTTAATTCGGTATCGGCATCTTGTAATGCTACCTCCGCTATAACTTTACCAGTAGCACCAATAAGTTCCTGCGCAGCCTTACCCCGGGCCTCATAATTAGGCTGAGGAATATTGCCAAAAGCAAATTCACCAACGGGCTGTTGAGCTATATCAGGTATTTTTAAAGCCACAACTATACAGTCCCGTAAATCGAAGTACCAGTTTGAATACCACCAGTAATGGACCTCATCACATTGGTCTGGTGAGCAACACTAGCTCTCCTATGACCAAGCTTTCTTGCCGTAGCAGCAAATTTTGTCATCCAATCAAGTTCAGTCTTAAATTCCCGGGCCATTGTATTTATAACACCTTGAGCAGTAGACCCACCTGTGTGCAAAACACCAGCCGCTTGGCTTATGGCCTTAGCAGCACCAAGAGTCTGTCTCTGTTCAAATTCGCGTCGACGAATTTTCTCAAGATTGTCACTATAGGCAAGTTCAGTCTGCTGCTTGTCAACATCCTTTTGACTTTTAGCACCAAATATGCCTGCGCCAGCTGACAATAAGCCAATCGCAGCGGCAAACCACCCCATTATCGTGTCCTCGATCCTGTAAGTATATTACTGACCATTTTCTCGGTCCTGCCCTGTCTTCCATCCGAGAATCTGGCATCAGCCAGCTTGGTATCATACATTTCCTCCATATCCTCTTTTAATTTCCTATTCTCGGTGAAAACCAAGCATGTATCCGCTGCAAGTCTAGCAGCCAACGCATGGATAAAGGATGGAGAGTATAAATCCGCATTCGTTATCCGAACAATGAAGATACAATGTACTACCTCTTCTCTTGCAAGGATAAATTGACCTTCTTTGACCCAATCGGCCTGTACAGCACCCCTTGTCGCCTCAGCCACCTGACTGAATAGGGTGGCACCAATATTCTGTGGCCTTTGAACCCTATGAACGAGCAAAACATCACTCGGGATCAAAAATTTCTGAGCGAACCCAAACGCGGGTACCGGTAATACGGGAGACAATATCTCTCGTCTGATCGCAAAAGACCAAGTATAATCGCCCAATACCTTATCCCGGGATAGGGCATAATTAGCATTCATGATCTTCGCTTCGTTCTGTTCATCAGTCAGAGCGTTGATCAAATTCTGACCCATCCACGACAGGGCAAGATTTACAATTTCTACTGGACCAGCCATTATACTTCCTCAGAAATAATCTTACCAAATATGGCAGATACTTCCGTAATCAGGGGTTTATCCTGTGTTATTTTCAAATCTCCCTCACCTGAACCCAAATCAATCATATCAGTATCGCCCGTGATGAAAGGTTCACCAGTACCCATCGGGGTACTTGGAGTCCTATCTCTTGCTGCAATACCTTCAATAATGGGTACCGGGGAATCATTAAGTCTAGCAAAGACCTTATTCCACCTACGTTTAGATACTTGAGACGTACCTCTTTGAGAAACACCCTCTCTCGATAACAATTGCCAATCGTTATCGTAGAAAAGCCCAAGAAATACAGTTTGACCAGCCGCCCATGGCTCAAATACACTGGATTCATCGAGAACAGCTGTAACATTTGGGTGCACTACATAAGATATATCACCAGTAACTGGATCTACCACTTCAACAATAGCGTTAATGCTATAAGAATCCATGAATAAAGTACCAGAAGCGGTTAAAGTAACAGGATCAACCACACTAACAATAAATTGATCTAATGCCGGACGAAGGCCAGTTTCAAAACCCAACAATTCATGGAATGGCCGACCTACATTAGGCATACCTACCCGATTAATAATCATCCAAAGTTTAGCGCCTTTAGACGTATTAATCTTGGTAATATCCATGATCCGGTTTGTCTGTTGCGCAACATTATTAGTCTGATTTGCACCCCCGGGTTTTGTGGTATTGCCCGATATTCGATCCCCATTAAATGAAGTAGTATAGCGCCACCACCCAATAACATCCTCCGGATAAAAGAATGTGGCCATGCCCATAGTACCATCAGTTAACAGGAAACATGCCTGATACGCTGGTTCATCAAGATAAACCATACGGCGAATCGGCTGTTTAAAGATACTCTGTGCCAACAGACTTAGTTCATTGCCATCCCACCCGAAATTTGTCCCTCCTTCATCAGAAAATGTGCGTAGCCGTGTCCTACTATTTGAAGTGAACACCATATCGCGTCCTACCACCATGGGTTGGATACAATTTGATCCCCAATCCGTCTGTTTTGGAAACGAAAAATCATCAAATGCAATGATGCCCTGCAATGACGTCCCTATTATTTCCGATATATCGGTAAGTATTACCAGTTCCTTTCTACTGGTAAGGGTTTGTACTCTACCAGAATTTGATAGAGGAAACAGTAATGGGTCATCTTTCTCATTTGGCGCTGCATTATTAAAATCAACATAATCCCCGGACCTTGATGCCCAAAGAGTAGCCGGATTATTAGGGGACCCACCAAGCCATAACCTACCCTCATGAAAAGCACACGCCGCAGGAAAATTACCCGGTGCCCAAGTATCCGGTGAAGGAGCCGCATATGGTGTAGGTAACAAAATATTTGTTATACCCTCAAGAGTCCATTCACCGATCGCGAATTTAAGTCTTTGAGTTTCAACTTCTGGATGGGTAAAGAATCCCTCCTGTTCACCCGGGTCCATACAAAATTGTAGACAATCAAATTGATCGACAGTCCATGGCGTCGTGAACTAAACATCAGAACCTGACCCACCTGCTAATGGTGCCTTCCAAGTCCAGTCATTAAGAACATCTAATGCCATTATCTGATTGTCTGTGGGTTCAAACGTTAAATCCGGCACAGGATCAATAGCACCTGTCCAAAAAAGACCAATAGACAAAAATAAGGTATTATTACCGGCACCCGGAACAAATGTCTGAATATTGTTAAAGTACACATTTCTATCTGTGATGAGAATATTAACATCTAATATGTCCGCAGCACCAGAAATTGTGCCAACACGAATCTTAACAACCGGGTCCGGAAGTGGGAATGCACCACCTAATGCAGCGAATTGATTATCCGTCACAAAAACACGGATATTCATTTCTAGCTCATTAATCAGAAGTTCCGATCCAGCAGGTATAAGAATAGGCGTAAATGGTGAAAGTGATAGACCAGTTGACCTCCAGCCATTGGCCTCAGTCGCCGGATTATGCCCATTTGCTTGGACTTGAACCCGAACACCCGGGCCATCACCCGGTGGAAGAGTACTATGCCCTGAACCCTGCAAAGCAGGGAGAGTATTAAATGAGCTAAAACTGAAATCCGCAAGCCATGTGCCAGTCGGAAATCCGAGATTAAAAGTGGGGTCTGGGAGTAAGTTACCCGTAACACCCCCAACGAGTTGCTCACCCGTGACCGAATCACGGATTATGATTTGATTTTCACCGACCTCGATAATGGCATCTTCATCCAACCCACGCTGGAATGTAAATGATCGCAGACCATCATTACTAACACTCTGGGTCACCCAATTACCGACGTCTACCTCAGCCTTGAATTGAGACCCTTCGCGCATACGCATGGGTCCTTGAACTAGTGGGTACCAGTTCCTTGCTCGCTTTAATCCCTTAGCGTAGGCGTCTAACGATACATGGCCGCGTAGCCGTTCATCGATTTCACCTGCAGCAAAGGATTCTTGAATTGGTGATACACGGGCCATTATTGGGCGTCTATGTTAGCCTTTAAAGCCGCATTCACTTGCGCGGCGGTACGGTTAGGTAATGAGTGCAAATCACGAAGGATATTGAATTCGCTGGGAAGCAAATCTACCAAAGCTCTCACGACACGCTCAACATCGACCGCAGTTTTAGCGCTGTCTTTCGAGGCAAGGTCTGTCGCCGCCGCAAGATCAGAATCGATTGTGGTTTGTTCACCAGCACTTGCCAATGAAACAACATCACCGGCAATCAACCAATACTTACTTGGTTGACCAGCAACCGCCGTTAAATCTGGATTAATAATCCAATCAGCAACGTCAAAATCCGGCGTATGAACCGATTTTAGAAATTGACCCGTAGTTCTGTTAAGTACATCCGACATTATTAAATCCTCAAAATTCCTTCCGCGTAAACCGGCGAGTTCAGTGGGTCCCCGGGAAACTGCCCCGGTCCGAGGTCGATGATCGAATCGGCTATGGTAGCCGCCGTACCGATCCCGAGTTCATTCATGGGCCACCGATGTTCCAGGCCATGAACAATACCATCTACACCACGTGCCTCAAACATGGTCTCAATTTCTGCTTGACTTAACGCACGACTATAAAGACGGATATCATCAAGCAACCCATCAAGCAGACGTTTTATGTTATCATTAAGGGCAGCAATCATTGTCGGCCTTGACCCGGCAAAGACATTACCAGACTCTGCATTGGTCGCATCCACAACTGCATTTATCCAAACTGTCTTATCCGACCCATCATACACCAGACAGATAAAGTACCACGTAAGAGCCGATAGTGCTTGTCCGCCATCAACCGTGGCCTCATTTATTGTCCCCCGAATATCTTCCGGGGATTCCTCAAATTGTATCGCCCAATCCTTTCCACTTGCACCAGTAGCATCACCCTTGGCAATTATCGTTTGCTCGTCGGCAGTTCCCACCGCATCAACATTACCCCATGCAGTTATGGATATTGCTGGGATCGAACCCAAGTCCAATGTGCCCAAATCAACGACAACATCCTCGCTAAAACCTGGATTTGAGAAGTTCATTGTCATTACGTGAAACTCACCCTGAATTGCACCAGTTCCCAATCGCCAAATTGATTATCGCCGCCTGTTGGGGCGATACGCGTCAATTCAAATTGGGTAAGTTCTCCTGCTGTGATACCAAGACTCGCCAATGTGACCGACTCCGAATCCTCTACGAAATTGGTATTGTTCGGCAATGCGATATCCGTTAATTGATCCCCAGCAGACCATGCTTGAACCAGTACATTGTCCGGGATACCACGATTGTAAATATTTACCCCTACATTATTGGGGGTGGGTTGCGGGGATATAGCTCGTGATGTGAAACCAAAGACAATATTTGTCGCGGTGCCTGGAATCTTCAAGAGGAAACCAAACCCCTCTTCAACAGTATCATCAAACCGTCGAACCGATAATCCGGGATTAAGCTGACCTGCTGATGCTGGAGCGAGGGCATTTACAGCCCAATCCGAGTTATTTGGATTCAGGAAATCTGATCCACCGAACTGAAATTCTGGGAAACCTGCACCGCCACCACCAGCAGCAGTTTGAACCACAATAATTACATCCGTGTTGTTGCTAGGTTCTGTGCCAACTTCAGTAACAGATACAATGATGATCTTACGATACGTGCCTTCATCCGTAACAGCGCCACACTCGACGAAAACTCTGTTATCGGCATTTATTCTGTCTTGTATAAACAGGACAGAGCCGGGTATCAACAAAATGTCCATGAACGCCGAAACATCCGTTGGACCGCCACTGTTCGTTTCACTGATATACAGTTCAGTGGCCGATGAAATATCGGCATTGTTAAACCTGACTTGTCCAAGAGCCGGTGGCTCAGTTGTCTCGGTACGAAACTTCCATACACCCAATCCTTGAGGTGATGGGGGCACCAGATCAATGATCTGTTGTAGGGTTTCTTTCTTGTCGCGATCATCACCAGATTGCCGGACTGCAGTTATGTCAGTCAGGGCAGGTGTGACTACCGCTACTAATTCTGTTACTCGTTGGTCAGCCATTTCATTCTCTCTAGTTTAACGGAACCATGCCACTTTTCGTTGGTTTTGATCCCCAGCTACAAATATGTCCCCATTATCTTCCCGATAAGTAAGTCCTCTAGGAACTACCACATCGCCTGCCGGTACATTTGGACCCGCAACTAAGTTACCCAACGTGTCAATGTCGAATGGAATTGTCATGTCGTATGAATTAAGAACCTGACCAAGCATCATATAGAGCTTAGTACCATCACCTGAGAAGGTTAAAGTATTTGTGCCCACTGGAGTAAAAGTTTTAACCTGCGCACTAACAATAGTTGATGCATCATAGGATACCGCTACTGTAAATTCATGAATTGGCGCGGTAGCCCCAATTGGTCCTTGAATCCAAAGTCTCAAACCATCGGCACTCCAAATATGATCCTGTGGTGTTATGTTTCCAGTTGGCGTCCACGATTTAGTTGTTGAGGGACCAAGAACTGTAATATCAAACGGAGTTGCCGATTGATCAAAAGTAGTAATCCTAACAGAGAAAGAAGGAACTCTTATACATTCAGAAAACACATTTCCATCTGGCGACCACCAAATACTACGAAGATTAGAGATAGATCCAGTAGTGAAATCAAATACCCAATCACCGGGAACGATCCCCCAAGCAGGGGATACATCATACTGTCTTATAGTGTCCGCTTGCCTAGCAGTCCAAACTTTTAATCCATCCTGCTTCCAAAATACATCAAGTCTGGTACCCCCTGATAATCCAGGATTACTTTGAACTTCACTTAAGACATAACCATTTGAAGGCTTAGCAGTTATGAAGGGCGCACCATCAAGCAGATAAACATCATTCGGATTGGTGTCGTCGAGCAGGTACTCGTCAAGATTCGCGGCATCCAGAAGAAGATTATCGTCAACGGAACCACTGAACGAGCCGCCAGCTTCCCAGAATTGTTTCATCTGGTCATTTAAAGAGCCGGTATGTCCTTGAAGAACCAACACCTGTGCCCACATATCATTAACATGGCCCGGGGTAGCACCCTGAGAAATGAGCATGCTATAAATACGATCATTTAGGGTATCACCGCTACCACCCTGCGTCAATGTCCATGCAAATAGCAGGTCATTGGTGGTGGGAGGCTCTAAGGGCAATTGTGCCCGTAGCGCCTCGAAGCGCACATCAGTAATGTGCGGCACGGGTTACTTGTACCTGGACGTTTTCTTAACGTTCCCGGCTCTTTTACGCTTTGCGGTCAAAGCCTTGACGCGCTTTTTCCTTGTGACTCCAGGATTCATACCCCCACCACGCAGGGTCTTGCCCCTCATACCATAGTGTCGCGGCACTACCTTCTCCTCAGTAATAGGCTTTAGGTGCTTTCTTAAGCCGAGAGTTCTTCACTATCTTCGACTTTTTCACCACCTTCGACCGTTTCTTCAACTTTGACCGTTTCGGTCTCGCTTTGTGCGCCATCAGTCGGCTCTCCAAACTTGGCCAGTTTTTGGGCCTGTTCAGCAACCTTTAGTCGCAGTTCCTGAACTTCGGCATTTTCCTCAACTGCCAAAATTTTCTCTTTTCTGCCATCGAGTCCCGCTAAAATTTTCTCAAGACTCTGTGGCGTTAACGGAATGGACATAGCAATTATATCTGCCGGTACATTTTCCGCATGCATTTTCTTGATCCGATGATACTGGCGAACGTTTGCTCCTACTCTCATGGAGATTTACTCCTTATTATATTAATTGAACGGTAACAAATCCTCCTGGAATCGCTCGATCAAACGATCGATCTTGTTGGAATAGTTACCAGAATTACCCGCAGGATAAAAAGTGTTACCATATGCGATAACAGCATCATCCTCGGTAAGTGCGGGAATAGCAGCCCCTTCGCCTACTACATAACCTTCAGCGCTGGGCGGTGCCCCGGTGACGAATGTAACGGCACCCGGACCCACAGGATATTCAGCTTCTCTTAGGCGGTCTCGAAGGTCCTTGAACGCCGATACAACACGCTGGTTGTTGATATCTTTGACATTCGTACCCATGAAAATTCCGAGTTCACCTGCACCAATCGTCAAAGTAGCCGCTGCTTCAACGGATACCGTGAAACTAGGCTTTGAATCAGCAATGTTACTGGCTACAATCTTGTCCACCTTTCTCTCCTGTAAAAAAGGGGTCCCGGTGACGGGACCCCAACTCACACTTCGCCAGAAGTACGGGTTAAATCGTATCCGCTAGCTGCAGATTGACGATATGCTCGTCCTCAACCCGAACAGCGCCAATTGTCATGAAGGAGTAAATCCTCCACGCGAAGCTGATAGATGGGTCTTCTGCGATTCGCGAAGTGATATCGCGGTCAACCATCATGCCGATAGCTTTCTTGGTCAAAGCAAAGCAATCGATATCCGTTCCAGGCGCAGTCGGATGGTTCAACCGTGTGGATACAATCCACTGGTATCCCATCCAGTTGTCAATGTAGCCCATTTCTGCGAGGGCTTTCACATAGACATAATCGCCGCTAGTCGCTTCCGTCAGCTGCAAGAGCTTCCGGGCCTGAACAGGGCCGATTACCAAGCATTTCGGCTCGTCTGGATCGATATCGTTGTCCAGGAACTTTTCAGTTACCTGCGTCACGAGGTCGAAATTGAGGCTGGTGTCATAAACATCAACCGTGACCCCGAAAACTTTCTGTACATCGGGGAATGGATTAGCAACGCCTAGACCATCAAGCGCGGTGCCGGTTGCTGCCGCAATGATTTCATCGTCGAACGCCCGACGCATCGCATAGCCTTGCGACTGTGCGAGGTTGGAGTTCGGGTCGATGATCATTTGCACGATATCTTCTTGCTCGGTGGAATCACCGGTATCGTACGTTGTTGGCACTGACACACGTCTTGACCACGGCCAGTCTTGCACTGGCGTGGGTTGGAGTCTAGTGGTTTTCACCAATGCTTCACGAGTGCCCAACCGTTCCCAGTTGTGCTCTTCAGAGTTCACACCACGTTCAGTGATCTTAGCTCGAAGTCGTGAGGGCATCTGTTGCGCAAGGTGGCGCAAAATGCTTTCGAATGTCGCTACGAAAACATTGTCAACAGTGTTGACCATGACTGGCTCCTAACAAATTAAAAGAATTCGCTTGGAGCAACCCGGCTAGCCGGACCCTCAGCTTCCAGCGTTCGTGCTGGCAACCGGAGGTGTCAAGGGACCTAGAATTAGGCAACCCCTCGACCGATCTCTACGAGAGAGGATACCACGTGACCCGGGGGGTCTGTCAATCCCTGGCAAGTTTCTTTAATTGTTCGACGTATTGCGGCCACTTTGCTTCTTGGAGCTTGCACCACTTAGTTTGCTCTTGCGGATCGCGGCTCGGATTGAGGCGACAGAAATCTGGCCTGTCCGCATAAATTTCGCAGAGGTTATCCTCCGTAAGGTGGATACACGCTTTGTCACCACGATCTAACTCCGGAGCCTTGAAACCCACCAACCGGCAACAAGCCCCACACTTCCAACACTCAAAGCTTGCCACCAGCCGCTGCCGCCCTATTTAAGTCAACAACACGCTGTACATACTCCTTATGCTGTGGATGTGCGCCATCCCAATACGGCCCTTTCCTATCATTCATAATCTCGTCCGACCTGGATTTAGCTTCCGACGGAGAAAGACGGGTTGTTGATTCATCTTTCTGGAAATTAATGCCTTCGCTGCCCAATTGCTTTCCTATGTTATAGAGCCACTTGAGAGAATCAGCTGGGAGTTTATTATCCGCAGCTAACTCCATGAGTTCCTTTGGTGCATCCGTACCTTTCATCACGGATTGTACCAATTGGAGATTATCTTCGTAAACGATCCCCCACTCCTGTTTAAGGGCACGGGAAGCTGCCTGGAATTGCTCGTCGACTTCCTCCGTTGTCTTTGTGGTTTTCTCCACAAGCGAGGTAAGCATTCCTTTATACTGAGCTTTGGTCAGGCCCAAAGAGTGAGCAAGCTTGGCGAAATCCACCATCTGCGTCGGGTCCACGCCCTCGGGGTGTTCATACCCGACAGCCTCCGCTGGTCGCCCCATACGGGTATATAGGGCACTCATTTGATCCGCATTATCTGGATCGGGTGTGGGTATAAGACCAGGCACCTTTTCAGCGAGCTTTGCGTGAAAAGCTGTTAACGCTTCATTCCCGGCATCTGGCCCGGGAATACGGATTGACGTGCCCGCTGCTGCTTGAGCATCAATGAATTGTTTTGCCAGCGACCCTACATCTGCAACATCTACTAGGGTCTTATGGCTTCTTATTTCTTCTGGAAGGCTATCCCTCCAACTCGGCTCTGGTGGCATTTTCTTTCAACCTTATCATCTGACGAATATATACAATAACATCCCGTTTACCAAGATTATAACTCGTGGTATCGGGTTCCCCGGCCTTGAAGATTTCGTCCGAATCGAACTCCTCCTCAAGCCACTCCAGGACTTTCTTACCGTCTGGCGAAGTGAATATACGGTAAAAATACCCTGATTTTCTTACAACATGGTCAACCGCTAGCTGTTTCTTACTAGGCGGCTTCTTGTCCTGCTGCTGATCCTCCAATTGGTGTTACCTCCGCTAGTGCTTTCTGGCCTTCTCCCATAGCCTTCATGCCTTCACCTTCTTCTTGTGCTTGCAATGCTTGTTGTTCTGCAGCTATGGCCTCTTGTCGCTGTCTACGCAGCTTCTTGATCACAACATCTGAGTTCATGAGCTTAGCTGGCACTCCTTCCAGGCTCGCGATTTCTTTAGCAATCGCATCCCAATTCGGGACGTCCAAAACATCAGGCGTAACTTCACCAAGCTCGGCAAGTGTGGCAATCCACCGGGTAACACCCTGAGCAATATCTGCCCTTTGTGCACGTACAAGTGGTCCGGTGTAGATAATGTCAAGCTCGCCGGAACTATCGAATACAATGGCAGGAGGCTCCCCAAATTGTCCGGCCCGGTACAAGATATTGAAAGTCCGTTGTACGAGAGGGTCCAGATAATCTGATTGTAATCGCCCGAGCGTCGGACCCAAGAGCCGTTGCATGAGTTCATAGCGTGTTTGAACCTCCGTCGCTGTCATTGCAGGGGACTCTTTGAGTTCCAACTGGTCCACAAAGAAAATGCTCCGGATCGATTGCTTAAGTTGCTCCCTCTGCAACTGGCTTACATCGAACCGGGCCTTTGACTCGTATGGTTCCATTGAATCCATCGTGCGTACGACGGTTAAACCGGCAGGTTCCAAGTCGAGGTCGGACAAGAGACCCCGCTCTGTTACTTTCGTCGGAGGGTCGACAACCTTCTCAGTAGCTTTAAGAATAAGCTCCACGAGACTGTTGATTGTCAGTATATCCGGCAGCGCTATCATTGCTGGGCCATGGCCCCACATCGACTTGGAAGTCTTACGCCATCGAGGTATGAAAGCGGGATTTTCGTAATATCCGCCCTCTTCCCCGAGTTCATAGGCATCCTTATGGAGTATATATTTCATACCCCATGGGCGTTCTCTGGGTGCCAATATCCTCGAGACATTGGCATCCTTCTTATCCTCGCGTGGATAAATGACCATCACTACTTTTTCTTTGACGTCCATACCCTGCGAAGTTTTCGCTTTGGTGATTATATCTTCTGGACAACCCTCCGGACCAAATTTCGTTACTATCTGAACCGGGGTCCACATATAACGACGATATGACCGGTGCGCTTGACCGGACCAATCCTGCTCAAACCACATTTCCTCGACTGGCACGGATTGGAAAATAAGTTTCTGGAATACCCCATTCTTTTCTTGAACCTCCTCGATAATCATCGAGGTACCATATGTAACTAGGTCCAGGTATGTTTCGTTGGCTTCCAGATTGAAATTAGAATCCTGCAAGGCCATGAAGCACTTTTCAGAGGACCTTTCAAGCCACTCACGTGATTCTTGAATTTCATTGAGGGTATGATCACGATACCCTAGCTCAAACCAGCGTATAGCGGGGCTAGTAAGAGCGCCGTGAATACTAGCAGCAAGAGTATTAGCAGCGTCAATAGCTGTCGAGTCGAAAATCTCACGATTATCGCGCCATGTAACAGCATGCTCGGAGGTAATATCCCGGAAGAAGTCGCCACGGAATGGGACCACTAACTGGTTAATTACCTCCCAAACATCCTCAACGGTTTTTCGTTGTGATACTAGGGCGTCGTATCTGCGTCTGATTTCTAGTGGGTCCATGCCTTATACTTCCATCATCGTTAAACATCCAAGGGTACATATCCTGGTAATCCGTCTTCTGGCGTTTACGGTGACTACCTACTGCTGGTTTAACGTTGTGCTTGATTGAGGAATATTTAAGTCCCCCAACGTAATCTCTCCATCCCACACTGAGATAGCGCATAGCATCAGCGGGGTGACTCGCCCAATCATGGTAGGGCTTATCTCTAAACATCTGGAGCCTATCATCATACTCACGTCGATA
>Ga0114950_10000174_pt1 | contig 39509 bp, 37 predicted proteins | sample N075metaG_FD_83503 | JGI IMG/M metagenome (GOLD analysis project Ga0114950, IMG submission 83503) | Deep subsurface microbial communities from Kermadec Trench to uncover new lineages of life (NeLLi) - N075 metaG | ecosystem: Environmental > Aquatic > Marine > Ocean trench > Sediment | place...
CAACAGTGCCTGGACAGGCTGCGAGAAAATGAACGCTATACAGTGGTTTGCCACCCTCTGGTCGGCGGATTGCCGATAGAAAAAGGCTGGCACTATCTGTCGAATTTTGTCGATAAGGTGTGGCTGCCACACACAGAAAGTAACCGGCCTTAGCGCTGTGGGCGTTTAATGTGTGAAGCTTATAACGCTTTTTCCGCCGCTATCCACGCGCCGATAGTGGTGGCCATATTGGCCGGGTTGTAGGCGTCTTCCTCATAGCTGAACAAACCCTCGCCCGCGTAATGTAAAATCGTGATATTGGGTTCCTGGTAGACAATGCCATCGCCCAGGTCGCGCATTTTGTTCATGACTTCACAGATGATCCAGCCCTTCTCCTCATCGATGCTATACCAGGTGATGGGGAATTCATCCATTTGTGAGGCGGGCCACTGGGCCATGGTGTCGCTTATCCAGGAGTGAATGGTTTCTCGGCCCGCGAAGCGACCGTAGTGATGTTCAAAGTAGCTGGCATCAACGGTGAAGCAATTGCTCCAATCGCGCCAGTCTTTAGTTTGAGCACCTTTTAACGCGGCTTTCCGGTACTTATCGAATGCCTGTTCCAGCTCCTCTTTTGTCCAACGCGCCATCGTTTAGCTCCCACTTTATGCAAATGTTGGTTATGGATTCTACATGGCACAGTCTGGCATCTAATTGGATTGTTTTATAGTCGTGCATAAAAAAGCCCGGGACAAGCCCGGGCAAAAGTGTAGACCTAAATGGAACGCTTAGAAGTGGTAGCTGGCGGTGAAACCCACCGTGCGAGGTGGCGTAACAGTCAGCTCGTTGTAGACGTTTTCAATCGGCCGTCTGCTCAGTACACCATCTTCATCCAGCGCGTTCTTCACAAACAGTTGAGCAGTCCATGATTCGCTGCGCAGGCCGGTAAACAGATCCAGGGTCGAGAAGGCATCGCTGTCAAGGCGACCTGTTGTGTCTCCCGGTACCTCTACGTCACCGCGGTAGGCCCACAGTGCGCCAATGTAGGCATCGCTGTTTGCGAACACTTGCGGGAAAGTGTACTCCGTCTGAATTAGGGCGGTCCATTGCGGTTGGGCACTGGCCACCTCGCCATCCGCATCACAGATGTTGAAGCGATTGTCCGGCCCGACCGGCGCCTGGGTTGGATCGCTGCAGGGAAGCTCACCGTCGGTAAACTCTACATTGGAATAGGTGAAGCCCGTGTAAATCATCCAGTCCTCGGTGATCAGCATGCGAAAATCGGCTTCGATACCCTTCTGTACCGCCTCGTCCACATTGACCCAAGGTGCATTGGTGATGACTTCCACTTCCTCGGCTATGAGGTTGTAAGCCTCAAAGTTTACCGGCGTCTGGTAGTCTTCATAGACGCTGTAGAAGATGGCCGCAGTGTAGCGGGCGCGGCCATCAAACAGGTCGCCCTTGGCGCCGATTTCGACGCTGTTTACCGTTTCTCCGCCATAGGCATTGAAGTCCGGGGTGAACACGCCCGTGGTGTCGAAGTTGGCCGCCCCAGGGCGATAGCCGTGGTCCAGCGTGCCGTACAGGTTCAGTTCTTCGCTGACGTAGTGCGATAACTTAATGGTGCCTGTCCACTCTTCGTCTTTGTATGCGCTACCCAGGTGACACGGTGGTGTTTCGCCCGTGTAACAGGGGAAGGCGTTCTCCAGGATGAACGCTGGCTCGGTGATTTCGCCGCCCGGCAACATTTCTGAGCCAAACAGGAAATCGCCACTTTGGATATTACCCGCGTCCTGCTCAAATTCGTTGTAGCGCACACCGATGGTCAGATCGGTGTCTTCGCTCAAGGCTATGGTGTTGTGGGTAAAGATGGCCTTGACCTCGGAGGGAATGTCGATTTGCAGGGTGAACGGAAATACCCCTGTGCCCACAATGTGTTGATTCACAATCACGCCGGTATGTGACATAGCCTCACTGTAATAGGCGCCTACGGTCCAGTCCCAGCTGTCGAACGCGGTGCCGGAAACGCGCAGTTCGTGCTGGATGGAGTCGCGATTATCGCCGTACTCGGTGTCCAGAAAAATAGTGGCGAGGGGCAGGTCAGTGTTGTCCTGGTCACCCACGCTGTCCTGAGACGATTCGAGGAAGCCGGTAAACCACTTCACTTCCACATCGCCGATCAGCCAGTTCAAATTGAGCGTTGCGAAGGTATCTTCCTTGCTGAGCATTTCATCGCGAGCGTCCGCGATGGCGATACGGTCGTCGGCTTCGAGGTTGAAGTTGGCCTCGTTGGCATCCACAGTTTCCAATACCCGGTAAGTGTCGGAATCTTTGGTCTCCATGTAGCTGTAACCCAACTTGGCGGAGAAGGTGTCACTGGGCTCCCACAGCAGCTTGACCCGAATGCCGTCGCGGTTGCGCTCCTCGTCCAGCTTGCGCACCACGTTTTTGACACCGGTTTCCCGGTTGTCACTCAATACGGCAATACGCATAGCCAACTGGTCGTCGATAAGCGGGATATTGATCGCACCTTGCGCGTTATAGCCCTTGGGGTCGACCACACTGGCCTGAACATAACCATTGACACCGTCGAAATTGGGATCCTGGGAGGTCAGGATCAGAGCCCCGGTCGGAGAGGGCTGGCCATACAGTGTACCCTGGGGGCCTTTCAGTACCTGGACACTGGACAGGTCAAACATGCTTGACAGTGCAAAGGCTGCCTGGGAAGCCATATAGTAATCGTCCATGTAAGTGCCGACGCGAGCCGGGGCCGATTGCTGCTGAAAACTGCCCACGCCACGTAGGCCCACGCCGGTATTGCTGTCACCCTCGTACCGCACTTCCATGCCGGTCACGAGTTTGTTCAGTTCATCTGCCTGGAATATGGATAAGTCACTGATATCCTGACTGCTTACAACTGAGACCGCTACGGGCGCCTCGGTCAAGGTTTCCGCTTTCTTTTGGGCGGTAACAATTACCTCTTCCAGCACTTGCGCGGCCGACAGGCTTGGCAGTGATGCGAGAGCGATAGCGAGGGCTATTGGCGTTGGCTTCATCTTATTCTCCAGTTTGTAGAAATTGTCTTTCGGTGTATTTCGACCAGTTTGGAGATAGTGAATGATATAGCGGGTATTCCGTAGAGCGAGAACCTTCAGATTGATTAGCAGTAGAGTTCGCCGGATATGCCTGTCGACCCGGCGCGGATCAGGATGGCTGTCCCGGCCACGATAGCCGGGAACTCGCTAATGGGTTCAATTTCGCGGAGGCAGTCCGTGAACCATGGTGATAAACCGTAGATTGGTGCCGGCGCGGCGAAATTCTGACAGGGTTTGGTAGTCGCTGTCGTTATACCAGGCCTGGGCTTTCTCCGCGCTGGGAAACTGGAAAATTACCACTCGCCCGGGAGGCGCACTGGGGCCTTCCAAGGTGATTGTATCGTCATCGTAGGTAATAAATTTACCCTCGTGAGAATGCAATATGGCAAAGAAACCTTTTTCGTATTTACGGTAGGTTTCGGCATCTTCTATTTCAAAATTGGCGATTACATATACGGGCACATCTGACATCTTTTGCTTCCTCTTCCAGTATTTTTGCTAGTATTGGTGCATTGGCCACGGCCACTACCTCAATCAAACCGGGAGTATAGTAATGTCCCAACCCACGACTATCAATGATTGCATGCGTCGCAATCCCCTGACCATCCACCGCGATGCCAATCTGGTGCAGGCCATTGAAACCATTGTCGAATATAAGCTCACGGGATTGACGGTTGTCGGTGATGACGGTCGCGCGGTAGGAACGCTGACGGAGTTGGATTGCCTGAAGGGGATTCTCACCGCAATCTACAACGATGGCGACCCTGAGCACTCGCTGGTATGCGATGTTATGACCACTGATCTTACCGTCTGCCAGCCCACCGACAGCATAGTGGAGGTCGCCCAAATGATGCTGGATAAACGCCAGCGCCGCAGCGCGGTGATAGACGATGGCAAGCTGGTGGGCCAGGTCAGCTCCAGTAACATCCTCTGGGCGCTGATGGAACACTCGCGCCGCAAGCTATTTGACGCCGGAAAATAGCCTGGTCGATACTGATCGTTTGCGCCAATAATGGCAAAACAATGTAATACTGGATGCTTCGTGGAAGGAAGCGAGAAGAGGTTTTTTAGGTGGAGAAATTAATCTATCCGGTGTGGAAGTCGGATGGGGAAAGCAATGAGCAGTTCCGGGACAAACTGCTGCAGGAGTTGGCCCCGAAACTGTTGCAGTGCGAGCTCCAGCGGCTGAAGATATGCGTGGTAGATGAACATGTTGCCCAGGCGGCGCCCTATCGTATGGAATGCACTCGGCCGGCGGTCTCGGCTGTCGTCATGATGTGGCTCAACTCTTCGGTGTATCGAGCGCCCCTGGAGGGCGCGATTGCCGCCTGTGTGACGCGCTATACGGGTTATCTGGTCACGGAATCTGAACCCCTGGTCAGCGATAGCTGCGGTGTGGCGCCGGGCGAGAAAACACCCGGTATGAACCAGGTGGTATTTCTGCAGCGCCCTCCACGCTTATCGGTAGAGGAATGGCTTGCTATTTGGCACGACAGCCATACCCAGGTGGCGATTGAAACCCAGTCCACTTTTGGCTACCGGCAGAACGTGATCGCCCGGGCGCTAACCTACGCCGCACCACACTACGATGCCATTATCGAGGAAAATTTCCCGGCGGAGGCGATCACAAATCGGGCCGCGTTTTACGATGCCGTGGGCAACGAGGAATTGCATCAGCAGCGGGAGAAGGCGATGATTGACAGCTGTGTGCGGTTTATCGATTTTGATAAAATTGATTGCATTCCCATGAGTGAATATATCTTGAAGTAAGTAGGGGCTTAACGGTGTTGGAGCGTCGAACCTTTCTGCAATTGAGTTTGGGCACCGCCGCGTTGTCTTTGCTGTCCTGTGGGCAAGGGCAGTCCCCCGGGGATTCCTGGTGGGCGGGGGAGCTGCGGCATATTTTGCCGTTGGTCTCGGACAACGCTTTTAATATCAAGTTGTCCTTTGCCACGGCGCAGACGAAAGCGCCCACGCTGCTACTGGATGGGCGCCCTCACACCGGGCAGCAGCAGGACAGTGAGGGTCGATTTTTTGCCTTTCGCATCGGTGGTTTAAGCGCCGACACTCGCTATCAATTACAGCTGGTCGACGAGCGGGGCAGGGCGCTGTGCGACGTATGGCCGCTGGCAACCTTTCCCGCGGCAAATGCCAGCCCCCAGCGTTTATCCATTGCTGCATATACCTGCGCCGGCGGCCCCGACTGGCCCACTTTTGGCATGACCCATGGCTTTAAGCCCGCGGCATACCGGCGGCGGTTGTACGATATCATCCTCGAGCAGCAGCCCGATCTGGTGGTGGCCAATGGCGACCACATTTACTGGGACTATCGATCCTGGTCGGACAATCCGAACGGCACCCTGGCGCGCTGGGCGATGGCCGCTGTGATTAACTCCTACGGTCAGTTCGATGAGCATCTGCCGGTGCTGGGTACCGATAACGAGCAAACCCTGATTACCATCGGTGATGATCAGATCGCGTCCAGCTATGGGGTGCGTTTTCGCTCCACGCCAGTATTGTTTGTCACCGATGATCACGACTATTTCGATAACGATGATGCTTCGCCCGAGCGTGTCACTTTTCCGCCCGACGCGTTTCACCAGGATTTGAGGAATACCCTGCAAAGGTTGTATTTTCCGGAATTTATTGCCGATGGATCGCTGCCCGCAGCCGTGCCCGGCCAAATGCAGGTCGATGGTGTCCAGTTGAGTACTCATTATGGCGCTGTGCGCTACGGTGATTTATTCGCCGGCCTGCTTTATGACTGTGGCGGCATGATGGATTTACACGGTGCCAGTGCCGGGTTGATCCCCCCTGCAGTCGAGCACTGGTTACTCACGCAGACCGCTGTGGAGGATAGCCGGCATCTTATTCATATGCCCTCTCATCCCATGGGCTGGACTGCCGGCAAGTGGCGCGAGTGGTATCCGGATCTGTTGGAGTCCACTGGTTCGCTGGTCGCCGGTATAGAGACGGACGCCAGCGGCGAAAAGTATCTATGGCAGAAGGGGTGGTGGCATCAGCACCAGCGGCTGTTACAGGGCATCTCGGCGCAGAAGCTGAGACGGCCGTTGATGGTCTCTGGTGATCTCCACCTGCTGGGTGCGGGCAGCATTACGCGCAGTGGCGATCTGGATCTAAGCGCCAATCCGGTATACACGGTTCTCAGCGGCCCTGGTGGCGTAGGGGATTTGGGGTGGTTGTCCAGTGCCCGGGGCTTGTCCGCCCGGGTGCCGGCGGAAATGACAGTAGAGCAATTGCTAACGCCGGTGGAACGCAACGGCTACACTCGCATTACATTGACTCAAGATAGTTGCAACATCGCGCTATACGCGGCCCAGAGCCCATCTCCGCAGGCGAGCTTATTAGAACTGGAAGTGGTGAAACAGTTTTCTATCTAACCGTGTCGCACAGTGGGGCAGTGACTAAATACCTGTGCGGCCTATTTATCCTATTGACGCTGTTTGGCTGCAGCAAGGTGGATGACCCCAGTTTGTATCCGCGCTATGACCCGGCCAAGGCTGCCGACCAGCCCCCGGTGCCGAAAATGTTGGCGACCTACAGCGCGACTCGCAATGTATTTTGGGGCGACTTGCATATCCACACGGGGCTTTCCTACGACGCCTATACCGCCGGGGTGCGGACCTTGCCCGATGACGCCTACCGATTTATGAAAGGCGGCACCATTGAACACGGTATGGGTTATCCGATTTGCATCTTGCGGCCACTGGATTTTGGCGCCGTGACCGATCACGCTGAATACCTGGGAGTGCCGCGCTATCTGGATCGGGACAGTGGCGCCGAAAACAAACTCCGCCGCATAATGGAAGGCGGCAGTCCTCTGCGCATTACCGCCAATTTTCTCTACACGATACTGACCACTATCGGTACGCTTGAAACGCGTGAAAAGAATTTTGGCATCGCCGGTATGGAGGATGTTTCCCGTCAGTCCTGGCGGCAGATTATCGCCGCAGCCCAGCGCCACAATGATCCCGGTCGGTTTACTACGTTTATTGGCTACGAATGGACTTCGATGCCCGAGGGCGACAACCTCCATCGCAATGTGATCTACAAAAACGCCAGGGTACCCGAATACCCCTTCAGTTCCAGAGACTCCGATAACCCGGAAAAGCTTTGGGCAGCGCTGCAGGAGCAGCGTGATGACGGAATGGATATGTTTGCCATTCCACACAACGGAAATTTGAGTAATGGTAAAATGTATCAGCGCACGGCCTTCGAGGGCGAGCCACTGACGGCGGCCTATGCCGAAACGCGCATGTTCAATGAGCCCATTAGCGAAATATTGCAGGTGAAGGGCGCTTCCGAGACACATCCCATATTGTCCAGCAATGATGAGTTTGCCGGCTTTGAAATTTATGATCAACGCCTCGCCACCGATGGCGGCTTGAGCGAGCCCAAGGGGAGTTATGTGCGCGATGCCCTGCGCACCGGCCTGGAGTTGTCGCACAACGAAGGCTTCAATCCCTATCGCTTTGGGGTCATTGGCAGTTCGGACAGTCACAATTCCAGTTCATCGGCAGAAGAAAACAACTATCACGGCAAGCTGCCCCTGATCGACGGTACCGCCGGCCTGCGCCAGGGCATCACCATGCTGCTGCCAAAAGAGCAAAACCGGGGAGGGCGCTGGAGTGCCATGGGGCTGGCAGGGGTGTGGGCCGAGGAGAATACCCGGGCCTCTTTGTACGATGCCATGCGGCGTCGAGAGACCTACTCGACATCGGGTCCCAGGATAACTGTGCGGTTTTTTGCCGGCTGGAATTATGCCGCAGATTTGCTCACGCAGCCGGAGCCCTTGGCGGCAGCCTATGAGGGCGGGGTGCCGATGGGGGGTCGACTAATAGCCAACGCCAATGTCAGCGCACCGGTGTTTGTCCTGTGGGCGGCCAGGGATCCCGCTGGCGCCAACCTGGACCGGCTGCAAATAATCAAGGGCTGGGTGGACACCGATGGACGAAGCCACGAAAAAGTCTTTACCATTCTCGCCTCGGGTGGATGGGCGCCCGAGGCGACAACGGGCCGGTATCCAGCCGTGGGTAATACGGTAGATATTGCCCAGGCGAGCTACACTAACACCATCGGCGAAGCGCAACTGGCGACGCTGTGGCGGGATCCGCAGTTCGATGCCGCTCAGGAGGCGTTCTATTATGCCCGTGTGATAGAAATCCCCACGCCTCGTTACTCCACTTTTGACGCCCTTGCCCTGGGTATTACCCCCAGCGAGCCCAGTTCGATACAGGAGCGGGCGATCACCTCGGCAATCTGGTACCAGCCCTGATAGTTTGCCACATACTTCGTCAATTATATTTTCTGTCTTTTCCTAGTGGGTTTCTATTTCAGCCGATTGCTCTTGCTGCCATTGTGGAAGTTCGTAAATGGGAAGGGGTCGCCAGAAACGACCAGGGAATCTGTTGAAAGCAAAAGCTCATAACAAATGCAGGCAGGCGGAATGCCAAAAGCCTGCGGCTTTCGTCGTTCGTTGTTGCGGGCGTTATACGGCCCTACGGGCGTGGTGACATAGCGTACGGTATAGCGTACGCCCTTGTTTTGGAGAACAATTATGTCAGCTGTCAATGCAACAGACGCGAGATCGAAGCTTTACGCCCTAATTGATGAAACGGCTAAAACCCACCGGCCCATTACTATTACCGGTAAGAGGGGGAACGCAGTGCTGCTCGCCGAGGAAGACTGGAACGCCATAAACGAAACTCTATATCTTGTATCTATTCCGGCTATGCGAGAATCTATCCGGGAGGGACTGGAGGCTGACCTCGACGAGTGCAGTGAAGATCTTGACTGGAATTGTGGAAGATCTACTACACCAAGCAAGCGCAGAAAGATGCCAGGAAGTTGGCCTCGTCCGGCCTTAAGAGCAAGGCCGAGGAGCTACTGAGAATCATCTCGGAAAACCCGTACCAAAATCCACCTCAATACGAAAAATTAGTGGGGGATTTATCGGGGGCTCTATCACGCCGTATCAACATCCAGCACCGACTGGTACACCAAGTCTGCGAACAAGAGAAGAGCGTAAAAGTACTCAGGCTCTGGCCTCACTATGAGTGAGCCGCATAACAAGTTATCAACTTCGAGCGTTCCGGCGCAAACCGCTAGCATCGTGGATATTCACTTAACGTACGAGACACCCCCCCTACCGCCTAGACTGTAGCGTGCTACCCCATAGCCAGTTTAGTAGCTGCCTTTTAGTCGCTGGTTGGTCCTACTGCTTCCCACCAGCGGGTCGAAACTATGGGTTCTCCCACCGTAACAAGCTCTCCAATTCGAGGGGTTAGCAAATCCACCCCCTGAGCCTTGGCGGCGATAGCGGTTCGTCTGATGGGTTCGTCCCAAGCATGAATACCCATATTGAATGTCCCCCAGTGAACTGGCAGCATTTGTTTGCCTTTGATCTCCAGATGTACCCTGACAGCATCCTCGGGAGACATATGGACATCCACCCATGATGCCCCAGGGCCATAGGCTCCTACCTTGATGATACTCAGGTCAAAAGGCCCCATCCGGCGGCCAATCTCCTTGAAAAGCTTTGAGTAGCCCGTGTCACCGCTGTAGAAAACCCTGTGCTGCGTGCCGATCAGCGACCAGGAGGACCACAGGGTTGCCTTGTAGTCCGTTAGTCCTCGGCCGGAATAGTGTCGATTGGGGGTCGAATTAATGGTTACCGCGCCCAGGGTAATCGCTTCCCACCAGTCCATTTCATTGATCTGGGCATCGGGAACACCCCAGGCCTCGAGATGAGCACCAACCCCCAGGGGAACAAAAAATTGAGTACCTTTGGTCGCCAGATGGCGGGTGGTTGCCATATCCAGGTGATCATAGTGATCATGAGAGATAATAACCCCATCAATATGGTCCAGATCGTCGAGGGCGATAGGGGGAGGATGGAAGCGCTTGGGGCCGGCGAATTGAACAGGGGAGGCGTATTCGGAGAACACCGGGTCGAACAGTAGCCTTTGGCCGTCAATCTCGACCATGGCACCGGCATGGCCGATCCAGATCACCCGCAGGCCGGGCGTAGGCGGTCGCGACAGATCGTCCGGGTTGTTGATGGGGACGACTGGGATCTCGGAAGGTGGAACGCGGACCTGGTCGCCGAAAAATTGCTCATAAAGGTAGTCCCAGGTGAGCTTTGTTGAAGCTTGTGGTTCGATGTTTACGAAGGCGCCATCGCGGTATTGACTGGAAGCCTCGAGTCGCTCCAGGCGCTGCCCTGAGATGTTGCCACCCAGGGCCGGGGAGTTGAGTGCCAATGCAGTAATCGTGCCCACTGACAAAGTTAGCAAACCGAAAAACCAAAGCCATTTTCTTTTCATTATTTTAAACCAGCTTCAGAGTTAACAGGTGGTAGGATCATCCAGTTTGTCAGTTTCGACATTCTGACATGAAATAGATAATGAGGCAGATATTATTCTTTTAGGGATGCTGGGGAATGTTTGCACTCACTAACGCTTTAGTCCCTTTTCTGAGAGCCCCTATGTGATGGAATTTATCGAACGAGTTGATATGGCTCGACAAGAATGACTCAGTGTCCGGCGTCGGCACCGAGCTGTATCCTGGGAACTGTGATAAATTATGCGCTGCAAGCACTGAGAGTAATGGTGGCATATTAATAAGTATGAGTAATGAGCAACCGAAAAATCCATTACATGGTGTTACGCTTGAGAAGGTTGTAACGCGGTTAATGGAACACTACGGATGGGATGGATTGTCTCAGAGAATTGATATCAATTGCTTTAAAAGTGATCCATCTATCAAGTCATCACTCGCGTTTTTACGTAAGACCCAGTGGGCCAGAAATAAAGTTGAGAGTTTATATATATCAACATTTGAAAAACAATCCCCCTGGGCTAGGTCTAAATAAGCTGCTTTGAGTTACTAATATGAAAATTGTAGAAACTAATACGGATCTTGCGCATAACAAGCGAAGGCTGACGGATGCTACGCACTGCAGCTTTGGGCGTTAAATGCCAAGAGCGTATAATGAGATTTGAGTGTACAACTTTAGTTCTAGATCTTGATGGAACCATCAGCGACCCAAGTCTCGGGATCACAAGATGTTTTAATCACGCATTGGAGCGCCATGGTTTTCCCGCAGTTCCGGACAGTACGATTGCAAAGGAAATTGGTCCTCCTCTTGACGAAACATTCATGAAGCTGGCTCCCGGCATTCGCTCTTCAAGTGTCGGAGAGCTCATATCCACTTATAGGGAACGTTATTCTGATATTGGTTATTCAGAAAATACCCTGTATGTGGATATACCCGTCGTGCTCAATCAATTACAGAACTCCAATATTACGCTTGGAGTGTGTACTTCTAAACGGAGGGATTTTGCAGAAAGAATTTTGTCGCTGTTTGGCTTACTGGAGTATTTTAGCTTTGTTGACGGTGGGGACATCGGCATTACCAAGGAATCGCAATTGGAGGGGCTATTGAATTCCAAAGCCATTGATAGTCGAGCTATTATGGTCGGTGACCGATCTATAGATATAAAATCTGCTCAAGGAAATAGTTTACGTTCAATTGGTGTTCTGTGGGGGTTTGGCGATTATGCAGAGCTGTCACAGGCTTCGCCCTCATACATTCTTGAAAAAGTAGCGGAACTTCCCGGCATTGTCATTTAACAAGCCGATGAAAAAGGGCTCTAGTTCGTTGCACTGCCAGCACCCGCAGAACGTGCTGGCTAGGAATCAAATGAGCTTGTTCAAGGTGGGGAGGGGGGGAAATTGATTTCATGTTCACTGCCTGGAGTTACCTCAACCACTTCCGTCGCCGGTGGCTCCGGATTGAATACTATTACATCTACCTGGGCCGGATCATCCGCTAACCCCTGGCAGGTGAAGGCAACGGTGTAAGTGCCCTCGGGCAGGAATGCCGCTCGATAGCTGTAATCGCCCTCTGCGTCCAAAGTGACCATCGCCGTTGTATAAGGATCGGTGTCAGCGCCGCTTATATCCACCGGTATAACATCACCGGAAAAGATGTAGACGCTGTTGCCCATGTCGAAATTATCGCCATTGCCACAACTTTCGTCGAAAATCAGCTCCTGATTCACAGTGCCAAAAATCGCCCCGCTGCGGGAATTTTCTATCAGTTTGAGCGAGGGCTTCAGTCGATAGTCATCAAAGCCCTGGGGGTTGTTCACGGATTTGCGCAGGTCGAAATCGATCACAAAATCGCTTCTCACACTCGCTCCGATGGTGAAAGCGGAGTTTAGCTTCAGGCCGGATTGGCTACCACTGGGAATATACAGGGAATGGGCTCCTCCATCGCTGGCCACAAAAATAGAATCCATCACCCCCCGCTCGGCGTTGACTGACAACCTGATTGCATTGTAATCGCCCGCTGGTACTGTCACGCCGTCGAGTATAAGCTCGCTGGCACCACCATTTAGGACCAATAGGTCTATGCAGCGTATTGTGGCTTCTGCCTCGGAAGTAGCCGGCCAATCGACACACCGCTGACTTTCACCGCTGAGGTTGTAGTACTGCCAGGGGCCATCCACCGGTTTCAATTCAACCCCGGTAAACTCCACCAATACATTCAGGGCTCCATCAACTGGCGCGTCTGTAATAGCAAGGCTCAGGCTGCCATCGCCGCCGGTATCGCGAGAGCTACCGCCGCCACCGCCACCACTGCAGGCAGAGAGGATCAGAGGAAGAGCAATCAGGCCTGCCTGTATAAATTTCATAGATTTACCCCTACGTGATGTGGGCAATTCAACCGTACAGCCACGCCCCCCACGTCTCTTCTTAGTTACGATCACGCTAGGCGTTGACTGCTCAAAAAACAGGCATTTTCAGCAAAAATAGTGAGGTAGTTGGCAATATTGAATATTTCTAGGATCGAAAATAGCCCGGTCACCCGGGCTATATCAGCCAGTAGGACTTTGTAAGCGAGCAGTGTGCTTAGGCGGCCTTAAGCCTCTCTCGACCATGGGGGGCGGAAAAATTATGCGCTGGCCCCAAGGGGACGATTCCGGTTGGATTGATCATCAGGTGGCTGGCGTAATAGTGCGTCTTAATATGCTCAAAACTGACGGTTTGCGCCACGCCGGGCACCTGGTATAGCTCGCGTACATAACCACTAATGGCAGGGTAATCGGCCAGTAACTGACGATTGGTTTTAAAATGGCCAAAGTACACCGCATCAAAGCGGATCAAGGTGGTAAACAAACGCCAGTCCGCTTCGGTTAACTCATCGCCCGCCAGATAGCGCTGCTGGGTTAACAAGCCCTCGGCCCAATCCAGCGAATCGAACAAGCTCTGAAATGCTTCTTCATAAGCTTGCTGTGTGGTCGCAAAACCAGCTCGGTAGACACCGTTGTTGATGGTGTCGTAAATGCGATCGTTCAAAGCATCGATCTTCTCGTGTAACGCTTCTGGATAGTAATCCGTAGTATTCCCCGTTAAAGAATTAAACGCCGTATTGAACATGCGGATAATCTCCGACGATTCATTGCTGACAATGGTCTGTGTTTGCGTATCCCACAATACCGGTACCGTGACTCGGCCCTCATAGTTGGCATCGGCTTTTAAATACAGCTGATAAAGAAAGTCCAGGCCGTACAGCGGATCGTTCATTTCCCAGCCGTTTTCCAGCATAATCGGCTCGACTACGGTGACGTCAATATAGTCTTGCAGCTGCTTCAGTTGGCGAAAGATCAATGTGCGGTGTGCCCAGGGGCAAGCCAGTGACACGTACAAATGATAGCGCCCTTGTTCTGCCTTGAAACCGGGTTCGCCGTTAGGGCCGGCTTCGCCATTCGGTATCAGCCAATTTCTAAAGCGACTGTCCTGGCGGCGAAATTCCCCACCGCTGCCGTCGGTGTCGTACCACTGGTCAACCCATTCACCCTTCTGTAATAATCCCATTACGCTACTCCTGAAATATCATTGGCAGAAAATTCCGACATCAAAACGTCAACCTGTTGCTTGCCCCGGGCAATCACTTGCTCAGGTGTGCCCTTCGAACCACTGGCATCAATATGAAATACCTCGGAAATACCTAAAAAGCGGCAGATATGCTCCAGATAACCACTGGCAAAATCCATCTCGCTGCCGACAGGTGTGCCGCCGGTGGCGGTGATAATAAAAGCCCGCTTTATCCCCAGTAAACCTACAGGGCCCTGCTCGGTATATTTAAAACTAACACCCGCGCGACAGATGGCATCGATCCATTGCTTTAATGACGCCGGAATTCCAAAGTTGTACATCGGCGCAGCCAGTATCAACGTTTCAGCACTTTTCAACTCATCAATCAACTGCGCTGACAGTGAGAGCTGTTCCTGCAAACTCGCTCGCTGGCTGTCGGATGAGCCGTGAACAGCGACCAGGTCTTGCGCACTAATCGGCGGCAGGGGTTGTTGTGCCAGGTCTCGGCCGATAACGGGCTCACCTAAGGTGTCAACCAGATACTGCCCAATGATGCGAGTATTTGAATGGCTCAGCTGTGCGCTACTATTGATATGTAATACGGTCATGCTCTTACTCCAATTTGGCTAATTAATACGGCTGGCGTTTACTTCGCCAGTTGGGTTTGCAGCCAACGATCCGCACTCAGGCTGCCGGCGCCTCTGAACACTAGGCCAACACTGATCGCCAGTAAGGCCAGACCAAATTCGTAACCGTTATTCGCCATAAAAAGGCCGTTTTGCAAGTGAACTGCCATGATCGCAACGACCACTAAGACTGCTAACACCGCCGCAGCCGGGCGCACCAGTAAGCCAATAATCAGCAGCAAGCCGCCGAAGAATTCCGCGCTACCGGCCATGGCGGCCATCAGCAGCCCAGGCTCAAGCCCGATCGAAGTCATCCAGCCTGCCGTACCTTCAAGGCCATAGCCGCCAAACCAGCCGAATAATTTTTGGGCGCCGTGTGCTGCGAAGATCACACCTGCGCCTACGCGAAGAGGCAATGTATCCAGGGCCGTGGTTGTAGTGGTTATCTTGTTGAATAGTGATTTCATTTTGTTGCTCCAAATCTGTATTGGTGGGTTCGTGTAAGTAATGGAGCCATTGTAATGATTACGACATTCGTAATAAGACCTGTTTTTAGTTTAGAATGATCTAAATATTAGAACTACTATGAGATACCAAAATGGGAAAGATTCCAATAACTATCGAGTTTCTTGAGACGCTAGATGCTATCGATCGGCGTGGAAGCTTCGCAAAAGCTGCGGAGGAGCTGAACAAAGCCACCTCGGCTGTTTCCTACGCCGTGCAAAAGTTGGAGGAACAGTTAGACATCGCTCTTTTTCAGCGCCAGGGGCGCCGCTCGGTATTGACCCCGGCGGGGCGGTTAATACTGGCGGAAGGTAGAGAAATTCTGCAAACTACGGCGCGACTGGCGAACAAGGCGAAGGAAGTTGCCACAGGCTGGGAGCCCCGACTCAGCATCGCTGTGGAGTCACTTCAATCCTACTCGACCTTTTTTGCTGTGCTACGCGAATTTCTCAAGGAACATTCCACCATTGAAATCGATGTTTGTGAATCGGTGCTTAATGGCGGATGGGATGCGCTTGAGCAAGGTCGTGTCGATTTGATCGTTGGCTCGCCCGGGCCAGTGCCGCTGCAAAAGGGCTATCGCGCTCTACCCTTGGCTCGCGTTGATCTGGTGCCGGTGATTGCCTCTAGTCATGAACTGGCTGACACAGCGACTAAGCCTGAGGCCTTCGAGGCGCTCCTTCCCAAAGTCCGGCGGGTCATTACCCACGATACGTCGATGATTGACGTCACCCGCAGCGCAGGCTTAAGCAGCGACGGGCAAATGTTCTACGTGCAAAATATCGATCAAAAAGTCGAGGCGATACTGGCGGGAATTGGCATAGGCCATCTGCCACGACAGCGTATTCAAAAGCAACTTAACAATGGGGAGCTGATATCGCTGGTTTTGGCTGAGGATTCCGCTCATGATAATTATCTTGCATGGAAAATCAGCAACAAAGGCAAGGGGCTGCAGGCGCTGACTCAACGGCTGTCTGCCGCCTTTGGGTAAAGATAAAACCCCTGCACTGATTTTTTCTTCGCGCTGGACATTGAGTGGGTCAATACGAAGCGTTCGCTGCCCGCCAAGCTGCCTTTGTGCATGATTAAACTCATTGATTTGGTGGTCCACCAGTGGGGGGAGCCGTCCGCGCGCACCACCACGGTAAACTCGTCCCCGGGGCTAATGGTTGCTGCCAGTGGTGCCACACTGATGATTGGGTATTCGCGACCATCGGAATCCTCAACGGAAAAACTGGTTGTCTCCAGGGCTATAGCCACTGAGTTGGCGGCATCGGCTGCGACACTGAAGCTGACATGGAAAACCATCTGCGTTTGTTTGCGCGAAGCTTTGTGCGATTCCGATTTTTTGGAACGATAGGTTTCGATAACCAAATCGGTAAGCACTACGGCGAGCGATTGCGCCTCGACAAAAACCTGATCCTCCAGTGCCCGTTTAGGGGCTGTTATCTCGCCAGTATAGCTCCAGCTACCGTCGTCTTTCAGACGCACCCGTTTGCCCTCAGCGGTAGTGGCAAAACGGTCGGAGGTCTTATAGTGCCAACTGCCATCGTCTTCGAGCTGTACTTCACGGCCATCGTCGCTGACGACACTTTCGGCACCGTACAGGGCTGGGCCGATGAAGAGGGAAAACATCAGGGGAACCGCGAGCAGCGCTTTCATGGCAACCTTCACTATGGCTGCTCTTGTTCTGCCCGCTCTTTCGCCACTTCGGCAATAGCGGCCTCCAGTGGCGCCAACATGGCGGCGGCCCGGGGGTAGCCAGCGTATTGGGCGATGAACAGCAGTAACTCTCTGGCTTCGTCGTCGTTCATCTCGCCGCGTTTGAGAGAGGCCTTTACTTGAATTTTAAAAGTCGCCGCCTCTCCTTGTTCGGCGATAATACCCAGTAGCAGGATGCGTTTATCTCGCATCGATAACGTATCGCGCGTCCATAATTCCGCGAACAGCTGTTTTAGCATGATGTCGGTGAAAGCGTGCCCCTCCGGCGGTGCGGTCACATCGCCGGCGTATACATCCTCTAGGGTTTTGGCGCCCAGCTCTCTGCGTTCCTGATCATTCATCGCGGTTGCCTTGGTATCTGTGGTGAGTCGTGGCCGTTAATCCAATGTGCCGAACAGTTTATCAAATAACAGGGTAATGCTGGCGTAATTGCCTTTGTGCATATTCAGGTGATGTACGTGGTGCTTCGCAGTGATCCAACTCAGGGTTTTAAAGGGCGGGTAGGGCAGATCCACGAAGGTATGATTAATGGTGTTGATCTGCACGTAAATGACGAAGGCTATCGTGATAGTGGCCACATGGAACGGTCCCAGCAATGCCGCCAATACTGCAATCGTGGTAATAAACATGGCGAGGCCGATGAAGGTTTCCAGAGGATGGACATAAAATGCGTCAACGAACGTTGGTGACCTCGCCTGGTGATGTACCGCGTGAATTTTACGCATCGCGCCATTGCCGTGAAACCACCAGCGGTGAACGACATAGTAGAAGAAATCATAAAACATCAAAATAATGAATACGTTCAGCAGAATCTGCCAGACAGGCATCGTCTGCTGGGTGATGCAAAAAGGCAGAACAAGAACAAAGAAGCCTATATTGCAGACGAGGCCGACTTTTTTACTGGCATTGACCATGGGGCGGTACTTATCCATCGCCAGTTTTTTCTTATCCTCCTCCCGGTTGAGTTGCTTCATGCGCGCGAGCGCTGGCACTTTAAATGCCAGGTACTTGCCCGCTTTGCTGATGATGATAATTCCCAGTAGTGCCAGCAGGGAAGACTGCCAGTCATAGTGTTCAAGTAGTGCTGAAAGCCAGCCGCTATCCATTGCTAAATCCTCTATTGCGCCCGGGGGCAAGTAGTCGCGCGGCGAGCGCCTCCGCGCCCCGCTGGCCCAATTGCTTGATCAACTGCTGCGACAAGGCGCCTATATCGACAGAGCTGTTGTCGCTCTCTGCGTCATTCTCCAACTGGAGCGCTTTATAGAGGGACTCAAAAGTGCGGCGCAGATGACGCAAGCTGTTGTGGCCCACGATAGCTTCGAATTCGGCTTCGATTTCATCGGTGCAGGCGACGGAGTCGGCAATCAACTCGCGCCCCCGATCAGTGAACTTCAGTACCACACGCTGAGCATTCCACTGGTCGGGCCTTCTGCTCACATAGCCGAGTCGTTCCAGGTCGGTGGCGATGGCACTGATGGCTTGTTTGCTAACGCCCTGACTGGCTGCCATATGTTGAATTCGGTCGCCCGAAGGGCCAATTCGCCGTAGCACCGTTGCATAAGACATTTTCAATCCGGGATGGCCTTTGCTGATTGTCAGCGCCATCTGGCGATTGTCTATATAGCTACTCAAGCGGGGTAATAAGCCGCCCAACTCGGCCCGGTGATTGTCGACCCCGCGATTGCCCGGCATCAATATAGACAGCGCTGAACTGAGCTTTCCCAGAGCCGCGATGGCGGTGGCCATGGCCTGCGCGCCCGACATTTGGGTGAGCTGCGTCTGGATGGCAGCGACAACCTTTATTCCGTCACTGCGTAATGTCTCGCCTCGTGCGGTTAGAGTGAGAAGTTTGGCACGTCCGTCACTGGGATCCGATATTCGCTGGATATAGCCTGCGTTTTCAATGGCGTTTGCCGACTGGTTGCAGGCTTGTTTGGAGACAGCCATCGCATTGGCGATGTCTGTTAAGCGAGTGCCGTTGGGGCCAATCAGGGCGATAAAGGCTTCAAAACTCAGGCGTAAGTCACTGTGATTACAGTTTTCGGCGAGGTTTTTCATGGCCTCAGTCTGCAGGTGCCGAGCAACGGCCTGAAGATGGCGGGGGAAGTTGCTCTGGTAACGACGCCAGACGGCGCGCTCGTCGAGTTTGGTCGTAATGGCTCTGCTCATGGCCAATATAGTAAGTCTTAGTTGACGAGCAGTCAAACAAGATTGACATAAAAACTGGCAGCACCTAGACTGCTTCTTTGGTGTTATGTCGACGCTTATGAGGCGGTATATGGATAACAGGGTGAACGTGGGCTATATCGGGTTGGGCAACATAGGAAAGCCCTCTGCCAGACACTTGATTGGTGAGCGCTACCTGGCCCATGTATACGATATCCATGAGCCAGCGGTTGCTGAGTTGGTCGCACTGGGCGCGCTTGCCAGTTCGATTGAGCACATAGCAAAATCGTGTAGCCATATCGGTATTTGTGTACGTGACGAGGAGCAAGTTGAGCGTGTGCTGTACGGCGATGCTGGCCTGCTCCGCCATGCGCGGGCCGACTCGATTATTGCCGTTCACAGCACGGTAGGCCATACGGCCTTGTTGAAATGGTCGGCCGACGCCCGGGCGCAGGGCGTTCATTTAATTGATGCGCCTATTACAGGTGGTGCCCAGGGTGCCGAAGACGGCTGCCTGTGCTACATGGTGGGGGGGTCGCCCGAGGTGATTGCCAGAGCCGAACCCGTTTTCAAAACATCCGCCAGCAAAGTGGTTCACGCGGGCGAATTGGGCACCGGCATCATTTTGAAACTGTGCAATAATCTCATTACCTATGCCGAGTTCATGGCGATGTCAGAGGCGATGCGGCTGGCGGAGGCGGGGGGGCTTTCCGCGGATATCTTGCGCGAGGTCGGTGAGTCAAACGGCGTGATCAATGAATCGATGCATCGCTTTATCAGCAATCGCAATGCCCTGGCGAAGACTTGCTCCGAACAGCAAATGGATGAGTTTTTTGGGGTATTTGGCCGCCTTGGGGAAAAGGATCTCGATTGCGCTCTGGCCAGTGCGGCGGACTTTGGCGTGCAGTTGCCCTTCACCGCCAGGCTGCGTGAATCTGTGCTGGACCTGTTCTTGAACAAGGCATGATGACTACCTGGGGGAGGGGAGTATGAATCCCGAGTCAAAGCTATTCATAAACGGTGAGTTAGTGACGGCCTTGTCCGGGCGCACCTATGCCAATATCAATCCGGCTACCGAAGAAGTTATCGGCGAGGTGGCCGATGCAGGGACGAAGGATATGGAACTCGCGATTGCGGCTGCCCGCGATGCTTTCGATAACAGCGACTGGTCCACCAATCACAGCTTGCGGCTGCGCTGCATTGAGCAGTTGAAGGCGGGGCTGGAGAGGGCACAAGAGGATATTCGGGCACAGATATCGGCGGAGACAGGGGCGCCAATGGGGATTTGCGGCATGATGGGGCCGCAGTGTGACCACCCCATCGCATTCATCGATTACACCCTGCAATCACTGCCCAAATTTGAGTGGAGCCGGGACATTGGCATTGCCGAACCGATGGGCCAGGCTAGTCTGCGCCTGGTGGAAAAGGAAGCGATCGGGGTGGTCGCCTGTATCACTCCGTGGAATGTTCCCTTGCAGATTAACCTGGCCAAATGCATACCGGCCCTGGCGGCGGGTTGTACCATCATCTTGAAAGCCGCCCCGGATACGCCGTGGTCCGCCACACTGCTGGGTCGAATCGTCAAGCAGGAGACCGATATCCCCGCGGGGGTCTTTAATGTGATTACCGCCAGTGACCCAAGGACGGTAGGTGATCAGGTGGTGGCGGATCCGCGCGTTGACATGATTTCCTTCACCGGCTCAACCGCGGTTGGCAAACATATTCTGGCGCGCGCCGCAGGTACGGTAAAAAAAGTGTTTTTGGAACTCGGTGGCAAGTCCGCCAATATCATTCTCGATGACGCCAACCTGGAACAAAGCCTGCTCAGTTGCCTGGCCGTTTGTTTTCACGCGGGCCAGGGTTGCGCCATTAACACCCGCTTGCTGATACCCCGGGCAAAGCAAGCCGAAGTAGAGGCCCTGCTGAAAACCTATTTTGGGTTTATCGCTTACGGCGATCCCTCCTCGGATAGCCAGATTATGGGGCCGTTAATCAATCGGGGTCAGCGCGATCGTGTGTTGTCTTATATCGAATGCGGCAAGGAGGAGGGCGCCAGGCTGTTGCTGGGCGGGGGCATACCTGCGCACCTGCCGACAGGGTATTATGTAGAACCCACCGTATTTGTCGATGTGAGTAATGATATGACGATTGCCCAGGAGGAGATTTTTGGCCCCGTGCTCGCGGTGATCGCCTACGATAACGAGGAGGACGCGATTCGACTTGCCAATGACTCGGTGTTCGGTTTGTCGGGCGGGGTGTGGTCTGCTTCGCAACAACGAGCTCTCGCCGTTGCACGCAAAATTCGAACCGGCACTATCACCGTAAACGGCGGCAATTTTTACGGGGCGGATGCCCCCTTCGGCGGTTACAAGCAAAGTGGTCTGGGCCGGGAAATGGGCCCTGAAGGTTTTGAGGAATACCTGGAAACCAAAACAATAGCGATAGCCGTATGAGTGCTGCACTGACAGGGCGCGTGTATCTTGTCACCGGGGGGTCGAAAGGCTTTGGCCTGGCGATTGCCCGCTCGCTGGTTTCTCAGGGCGCACGCGTGGGGCTGCTGGGCCGCAACGAGGACTCCCTGGCACAGGCTGTAGCGGAACTGGGTGATGAAAACGCAATTTCCGTGGCGGCTGATGTGGCGAAAAAAAGTCAGGTAAGCGCGGCATTTTACCACATCAAAAACCACTTTGGGCGCCTGGATGGACTTATTAACAATGCCGGCATGGCGCGCCCTTCTCCTGTGGAAAAACTGCTGGAGGACGAAGTTCTCATGCAGGTAAACACCAATTTCCTGGGTACGGTGTTTTGTTGTCAGGCCGTTATTCCACTGCTGCGCGGTGGCGAGAATCCTCGTATCGTCAATATTTCATCGGCCAGCGCTTGGCACTACGATGAGATGCATCACCTTTCAATTTACGCGGCGACCAAAGCGGCGGTTGAGCGTTTCACCCGCGACTTGCGCATGGAGCTGCGCGAAGAGGGTATCGGCGTGACCTGTATTCGCCCCGGCGGCGCCTGGACAAATTTTTCTGATGGCTGGAATGAAGAGGCATTAAAAGCGGGCATTAACGCCTGGCATAACAGCGGGCCCTTGATGGATACCGGCATGGAAGCGAAGCATGTCGCCGACGCGGTGGTCCACTCCCTGAGCTATCCGCCGGGCGTCGCTATCGACTTACTGGAAGTGCGACCCAATCAGGCCGTGGCCAAATTGAAGTTGTGAAGCGCTATTCAGCCATCCGGTTCATCAGGGCATCCATATCCCAATAGGCATTGAGTGAAATCAACAGGCCTTCGTCATTGACCTCATACGTTACCACCATTTCAATATAGGTCTTCATACCGCCTATGTCGTTGGTGGCCGTCATGGCAACCGCGACGATATTATCGCCGCAGGGAAAGCGTTTGTGGGGCACGATAGTAAGGTTTCCCGGGCCGATCATCATATCCCAGAATTCAGAGATACGCTCCTTGCCGCGGAAGCCTTCTCCGCTGGGGTCGTGAGCAGAGATTCCCACCGGGTCATGCACCACCGCATCATCGGCGAACATCGCCAGCCACCCCTCTTTATTACCCGCCATGGCGTTGGCAATGGAATGTTTGTGTGCAGCGATGGCTTTGGTATTTTTATCCACGGTAATTCCCATTATTCATATGTGCCAATCTGGTGATCAAGTTAAACCATAAATCCTTTGCTGTAAAATGGAATTGCGGTGTGAGGTCTGTGGTTGCACTTGGGCTGGCTCTGGGTCATATTGACGTGCTGCAAATGTAGCCAAGAATAACGATAAGGTGAAGTGAATGACCGATACTCGCGCTACGGCGCAAGCTGCCGAAGCGGCAGGGGACGCCGTCGGCAATCCCTACGCCACCAGGAAGTCCAGTTATTATGCACTGGGACTACTGACTGTGGTGTACAGCTTCAATTTTATCGACCGCCAATTGTTGGCGATTTTGCAGGAGTCGATCAAAGCTGATTTGAGTCTGTCGGACGGCCAATTGGGCCTGCTGACCGGTTTTGCCTTCGCCCTGTTCTATGTTATCGCCGGTATTCCGATCGCGCGCTGGGCCGATAGATCCAATCGGCGCAACATTGTTGCAATATCGCTGGTGCTGTGGAGCGGAATGACGGCGATCAGTGGTTTTGCGCAAAATTTTGTTCACTTATTATTGGCGCGAATTGGCGTCGGCGTGGGCGAAGCCGGCGGCAGCCCGCCATCACACTCCATCATATCCGATATATTTCCGCCCGGTTCGCGCGCCAGCGCACTGGGATTCTATTCCACGGGTGTGAGTATTGGCATCTTGTTCGGCTTCCTGCTGGGCGGTTGGCTGAACGAATATTTTGGTTGGCGTGTGGCTTTTATGGTGGTGGGAGGCCCGGGTATTTTACTGGCCATTGTGGTGCGTACGACGTTACGTGAACCCATTCGAGGGCTGGTCGAGAATAGGAAAGTCAGCGATCAGGCGATTCCCTTTAATCAGGTATTGGGCCTACTGTGGAGCCGCATGTCTTTTCGTCACCTGGCGTTTGCGGCGGGGCTCAATGCGTTCGCCAGCTACGCGATGGCCAACTGGGTCGCGTCATTTTTTATCCGCAGCCACGGCATGTCCACCGGTGAATTGGGCACCTGGTTAGCGCTTATTATGGGGCTGGGTGGGGCCGTGGGGGTATTTGGCGGCGGGCTGCTCGCCGATCGACTGGCCGTGAATGACAAGCGCTGGTATGCATGGTTGCCCGCAGTGACTGGCATCATCGCCGTGCCGTTTATAGCGTCGGTTTATTGGGTGGAGCAGCCCTCCACGGCACTGCTGTGTTTGGTGATCCCGGGGCTTTTATCCAATGTGTACCTGGGCAATTCAATTGCCACCATCCACGGCCTGGTGGGCCTGCGGATGCGCGCCATGTCCTCTGCCGTGTTCTTCTTTATTCTGAATATCATCGGACTGGGGCTCGGCCCCTGGTCCGTGGGCATGTTGAGTGATTTCCTGCAGCCCGACCACGGTGTGGAGTCATTGCGCTACGCCATGCTGTATATTCTTCCCGCGGTGAGTGTCTGGTCTGTTTGCCATTTCTATCTGGCATCGAGAACATTGCGCGAGGATCTGGATAACGCCCCCGAGTAATAAGGGGGCTGTACGATGTTTACTTTGAAAAACCTGGCTTATTCTCCGGAAATAGTTTATATCACCGGGGTTTTTGAGATACTGGGCGCTATGGGAATTTTAGCTCCCTGATTGAAGCTAAACTACTACGCAAACTGACCATTAACAGAGATCTGACTTATGACCTTGAATCGACGTGAGTTCACCGCAGCTTCCATTGCCGCTTTAGGTGCAATGGCACTAACCCCCACACTGGCAGCAGGATCCGATGTCAATCGACGAATCGTGCTCGCCTCGCGGCCCCAGGGCAAGCCGACATTGGAAAATTTTCGTCTGGAGCAGGAGGCGGTGCCGATCGCGGGTGAAGGGCAGGTCTTGCTCAAGACCCTGTATCTGTCCCTGGACCCCTATATGCGCGGGCGAATGAATGCGGGAAAGAGTTATGCAGCGGGGTTTGAGCTAGATGACGTGATGGGCGGCGGTACGGTGTGCCGTGTTGTCAGTTCGCGCAACCCTGCCTTCACTGAGGGCGACCTAGTTACCGCCTACACGGGCTGGCAGGACTATGGCCTGTCTGATGGCCGCGATCTGACGAAGCTTGACTCCCGTATTCCCCAGCCTTCCTACGCGCTGGGTGTACTGGGCATGCCTGGGCTCACCGCCTATGTGGGCTTATTGGATATCGGCCAGCCCAAAGCGGGGGACACGGTGGTGCTGGCGGCGTCAACCGGGGCCGTGGGTTCGGTGGTCGGCCAGATTGCCAAGTTGAAAGGTTGCCGGGTGGTGGGCATCGCGGGCGCGGCAAAGAAATGTAAGTACGCCGTGGAGGTGTTGGGATACGATGCCTGTGTCAGCCACTACGACGCAGACATGGCTCAACAATTGGCGGCGGCTTGTCCCGATGGCATCGATGTGTATTTTGAAAATGTCGGCGGCAGTTCCTGGGAAGCCGTCATGCCCCTTTTAAACAACCACGCCCGGGTGCCGGTGTGCGGTCTGATTGCCCACTATAACCAGACTGAATTGCCTCCCGGGCCGGATCGAATGAGCCTGCTGCAGGGACTTATATTGTCCAAAAGTGTGAAGATGCAAGGCTTTATTGTCAGTGATTACCAGGATCGTATTCCCGCGTTCATAGGCGATATGACGCAGTGGATGGCCCAGGGCCGGATCAAGTACAAAGAGCATATGGTAGAGGGGCTGGAGAACGCGCCGGAGGCCTTCCTCGGGCTCTTCTCCGGTGCTAACTTTGGCAAATTGGTCGTACATATTAGTTGAGAGTCAATCATGAGTGCAAAAGACGTCGCCGCAACGCTGGCACAGTTGCCGGTGGTAGCCAAACTCACCAGAGCTATAAGGCCCCGCCCCAACCACACCACTGACTGTTTCGCGGCGCGGGTGGAAAATAACGCAGTCAAGTTCGCCGATAACACTGCGGTGGTGTTCGAAGGTGAGACCCGGACGTGGCGGGAGTTAAACGCACATGCCAATCGCTATGCCGCAGTTTTTAAGGCGAAGGGCTTGGTGCGCGGTGATGCCGTCAGCGTCATGATGGAGAATCGCATCGAATTTCTCGCCACGATCATTGCGCTCAATAAACTTGGGGTCACTGGCTCCCTGATCAATACCAACCTGACCGGCCAGCCGCTGACTCACTGCATCGGTATCACCGATTCCAGGATGTGTGTGTTCGGGGAAGAGCGCTTGGGTGCCATCGATGGCGTGCGTTCGGAATTGGCGCTTGCCCCGGGCAAAGATTACCTGTTCGTGCGCGACGCCGGCCAGCTCGAGTGCCCGGCCTGGGCCGTCGATCTGGGGCACGAGGCCGACGCGGCTAATAGTGACAATCCTCCGGAAACCGTTGAGACAACCCTGGGCGAAACGGCATTGTATGTGTTTACCTCGGGCACCACGGGCTTACCCAAAGCCGCGGTGCTTTCCAATAAGCGATTTTTGACCTCCGCCACTCTTGGCCACATGGGTGGTCTGTGCTGTGATGAAAACGACTGTATATACATATGTCTGCCGTTGTACCACGGCACAGGTGTATTCCTGGGCGCGGGGTCCGCTTTCTGCAGCGGCGCCAGTATCTACCTTCGCCGTAAATTTTCCGCCAGCAACTTTCTCAGTGAAATCCGCCAATCCGGCTCCACCTGTTTTATTTACATTGGAGAGCTTTGCCGGTACTTGCTTCACACGCCAGAGCAAGATGACGATTACAACAGCCCGCTAACTAACATAATGGGCAATGGTTTGCGCCCGGATGTCTGGCGTGAATTCAAACAGCGATTTGGCATTAGCCGCATTGCCGAATTCTACGGTTCCAGCGAGGGTAATGTGGCATTCGCCAATTTGTTGAATAAGGACTGCACCGTCGGTATGACAGCCATGCCGGTGGCATTGGTAAAATACGACGTGGATGCCGATGAAATAGTGCGCGACGCCAAGGGCTTTTGCATAAAAGTAGAGCGGGGCGAACCCGGTTTGTTGTTGGGAAAAATAACGGAAAAAACCGTATTTGAAGGCTACACCAACAAAGAGGCCACGGAGAGCAAAATCCTGCGCAATGGCTTGAAGCAGGGTGATGCCTGGTTCAATACCGGGGATCTGATGAAGACCGTCGACGTGGGTTTTACCATGGGTATTCCTCACTACCAATTTGTGGACAGAGTGGGTGACACCTTTCGTTGGAAGTCAGAAAACGTCTCTACTAATGAGGTGGGAGAGATAATCAACAGCCATCCCCAAATAGCTATCTGCAATGTCTACGGCGTCGAAGTGCCCAAGACCGACGGTCGCGCCGGTATGGCGGCGATAGTATTAAGTGAGGGCGTGAAAGAACTGGATCTGGAGGATTTTTCCGCCTATATCAGCCGCGAGTTGCCCAGTTACGCGCGCCCGGTTTTCTTGCGCATCCAACGGGATCTGGATACCACCGGCACCTTTAAAATGGTTAAAGGCGATCTGCGAAAGCAGGGCTACGACCTGGCCCAGGTGGACGATCCCCTGTGTGTGATGAAACCGGGCGATACCACCTATGTTTTGTTGGATACGGATTTCGCGGGTCAAATTTCGGTGGGAGAGGCCGGTTTTTAGGCCGGCCAATGGCTCAAATAACCAGGAGAAGCTTCAGCTGGCGTCAGCTATATCCAGCGCTGCCTGTACCTCGCGCTTAACAAATTTTCCGTTGGCATTGCGTGGCAGGGGCTGGGGCACAAACCAGATATAGCGCGGTACTTTATACACTGACAGTAGCTCCTTGCAGTGTTCCCTGAGCGCAGCCGCATCCACACTGGCGCCTTCCTTGAGATAAATGGCGGCGCCTACCTCTTCGCCCAAGCGCTCATCCGGTACGGCGATCACCACGCACTCGGCTACCGCGTCGTGCGAGAAAATTACGTTCTCCACCTCGGCGCAATACACATTCTCACCGCCGCGCAACACCATATCCTTGAGCCGGTCGACCAGAAAAATAAAGCCGTCCTCGTCGATGTAAGCGATGTCGCCGGTTTCCAGCCAGCCATCGACAATGGCATCGGGGCGATTCAAATAGCCTTTAATCACCGGTGCACCGCGTACCCACAGCTCGCCTCGCTCACCCATTGGCAGCGTATTGCCATCGCTGTCCACGCATTTTACTTCAAAGGTGGGCATGGCTCTGCCCACACTGGCGGGCCGATCGACAAAAAAGTCGGCGGAGACGGCGGCGATAATGCCGCAGGTTTCTGTCATGCCATAGCCGGTGCCCGCGCGCGCATTGGCCGTGCCTTCCTCCAGCTTTTTTACCAGATCGGGCTGCAATGCGGCGCCACCACCCCCAATACTTTGTAGGCTGGTGGTATCGCGGGTGGCAAAATCGGGATGCAGCAACATTTCCCGGGACATCATGGGTACGGCGCTAAAGATCGTTACCCGCTCCTGTTCGATAATGCGCAATGCATCGGCGGCATCCCACTTGTACATGTGCACTAACTTGCCACCGGCCATGGTGATGAGATGGGCGACACAATTATTCGCGGTCACGTGAAACAAGGGGGTGGCGACCAGTGCGCACAACTGCTTGTCCGGGTCGGGGGCCGGTGGTTCCGCGCCCTTGCTCCTAGCCACCGCGGCCGGTTGGACCGCGTTGATGAAGGCCAGATTCATGATGTTGGCAACGCAGCCGCGATGCGTGAGCTGAGCGCCTTTGGGTTTTCCGGTGGTGCCGGATGTGTAGAAAATGCAGGCGTCGCTGTCGGCATCTATTGCAACTTCCGGCAGAGTAGGCTCGGTATCGATTAACTCCTGCCAATCTGTGGCCGCGATGCTCGTGTCTTGATCCGGGCGTACGGCGACTACCTTCAACTCGGGAAAATCCGCGCGAATCTCCTCAAAGCGCTGCAGGCGCTCACGATCACCAATTAATATTTTTGGCTCGGAGTCGGTAAGGGCATAGTGCATTTCCTGCGGCACCCACCAGGCGTTCATGCCCACTACCACGGCGCCCATAGAGGTAATGGCCCAGTATGCCAACATCCACTCGGGATAGTTGCGCATCGCGATGGCCACCCGATCACCGGGCTCCACACCCTGTTGCTGTAACCAATTGGCGATCGCGGCGGTGTATTTATGGGCCTGGGCATAACTGATGCGATCGTCCTGGTAGATCAAATACTCTCGTTCGCCGAATTGCGCCGCTCCTAGCCAGACCTCACGCAGAGAAGGGGGAGCCAGAGCAAAGTTGAGCGTGGGGACACCCCTCACATCTACGGTATTGATCTCGAACATTTGTCCCGGCGCGGTATATTCGTTCCAGACAGCCTTGAGTGCCTCGTACACAGTTTCACCTCGAATTGATTATAAGCGCAAAGAATCCAGCTTAATCGCAGCTCGGCTCAATCTCAAACAATTGGCCGCGATAGAACCAAATAATTTCATGCAAACGGACTGGCCAGCCGTATTGCAGCACCGGCCCGTGAGCCCGATAGCAAACCGGAGCTGACCGCCAGGATTTCCGGTATACTGGCCCACCTGTATTAAATCATTGTCGAGTGCGTAGTACATGCCGGGTAACAAGCTCATTCCTACCGTGCAGATCCCAAGCGGAGAAAAATTCGTCACAGACCGGGGCATCCGGGCGATAAAAGACGGCATCAAGGCGAGCCCGTCGAACGCCGCACGGCTGCCAAAGCCGCCATGGCTGCGCGTAAAAATTCAGGGTGGCCCGGCCTACGAGAAAACCAAGTCCATCGTCAAGAAATACGGCCTCGCCACCGTCTGCGAGGAAGCGAAATGTCCCAATCTAAGTGAATGCTGGACCGCGGGTACCGCTACCATTATGTTAATGGGCGACGTCTGTACCCGAGCCTGCCGATTCTGCGCGGTTAACACCGGCAATCCCAGGGGCTGGCTCGATCCCGAAGAGCCGGATAACACCGCCAGATCGGTTCAGTTAATGGGCCTGAAATACCTGGTGCTGACGTCGGTCAATCGAGATGATCTCGACGATGGCGGCGCCGGCCACTATGCCGCGTGTGTCAAGCGGGTGAAGCAACTCAACCCAGATTGCGCCGTAGAGGCCTTAACCCCGGACTTCGAGGGGGTGTTAGCCGATGTGGAGGCGGTAGTAGATTCGGGCGTGGAAGTGTTCGCCCAGAATATTGAAACGGTGCGGCGCCTGACTCACCCGGTTAGAGACCCCCGGGCAAGTTATCAGCAAACCCTCGATGTATTGGCGCACGCGAAAGCCTACAAACCCGAAGTGTTGACCAAGACCAGTTTGATGCTGGGTTTGGGCGAGAGCGATGAGGAAATTCTGGCGTGCATGGATGACCTGCGCGCGGCCAATGTCGATATATTAACCTTGGGGCAATATCTCCAACCCACCCTCAACCACCTGCCCATCGAGCGCTATGTCAGCCCGCAGGAATTTGAGAACTTGCGTACTCTGGGATTGCAGAAGGGTTTTCTGGAAGTGGTTTCCGGCGTTCTGGTGCGCTCCAGTTACCGTGCCGAACAGGTCCTGGAAAAAAATAATGTGGGGCTATCCGGTATTTGACGCTCGGATTTGCCCCACGCAGTGTTGCGGCAGATCCTACTTTCCGTGAACCTCATCGAGGCGCTTGCGGATCTGGATCGCCCAACTGCTGAACATATTGCGCACATCAGACATATTGGTCACGCTGTTATTGGCGCCCCAGAAGGAGGTGCTGGAGCGGCTGTCTTTCATCAGGGCGAGCACATCGCCGGTTTCGGAATCGCCAAAGGCAACCATTACCGCCAGGCTCCCGGCTCCCTCTGTGTAGACTCTTGATCGACCGGCGCCACGGGACATACCATCATCCTTGGGCGCGCTGGGCGCAATGGCAATCAGGCTGGCCTGAATTTGCAACACATCGTCACCGGGTTCTGTGACAATCGAATAGCCGCCTTTAGTATCCAGCTGCTTGACCATCGCCTCGCGATAGACTTGCTGCAGCTTATCCTTGTCGCTATCTGTCAGCTCCCAGTTTTTGTTTCTATTGCGGTACATGGATCCGGAGGTGTCGGGTTGGATGATCTCGACATTATCCACCCCCAGCGGCATCAATAGGATTTTGTCATACTTGCTGAAGTCGGCGGAGGGGTCGACATAGGCCATATCGGTGCGCGCATTATCCACTTTGTGCAGACCGCCGAGAATGACTTCGGCATCATCGCCGGTTTGAATCTCCGGAGTGGCGGTGCAGGCGGCCAATAGGGTAACAGTGCCCACCGCGGTTAGAAAATGTTTAAACATGTCTATCTCCTTTTTTTTGGATTAGTCTTACTTAAAATGATGCCAAAATCCAGTTTATTGTACCCGCTTGGCGAGTCACCGGTGCTGGGCGTATCGTTCGCCAATGTCCGGGTGTTACGCCTCGACTTGCTCGGTGGCAATGCCCCCGGTAATAAATGGTTCAAGTTACAAGGGAGTATAGCTGAAGCGGGGAGACTGGGGTTGACCACACTGGTGTCCTTTGGTGGCGCCTGGTCCAATCATTTACACGCTCTGGCTGCAACCGGCCGGGAGCTCGGACTGCGAACCGTGGGAATAGTTCGGGGGGAAGAGCCGGCTAATCCCTCGGCCATGTTGCGCGATGCCAGACGCTGGGGCATGGAGCTGGTGTATGTTTCCAGGAGCGAGTACAGGCAGCGCGATCAGCCGGGATACATTGAGGAAGTTCTCACCCGTTTCGGACCCTGTCTGCTTATTCCGGAAGGCGGCGCCAACCGGGCCGGGGTAGAGGGCTGTGGTGGTATCGCCGATCTTCTGCGCAGGGCCGGTGTGTCAGAGGGTCGGGTAGTGCTGGCCGTCGGTACCGGTACAACATTGGCGGGTGTGGCCAATGGCCTGGGTCGTACCCCCGGGAAAAATCCGGGTCCAGCAGTAGTGGGAATCTCCGTGCTAAAAGGCGCGGCGGATATCGAGCCGCGCATCGCCACGTTCACCAATAATAATGCTGCCCCCTGGCAGGTGTTGCACGACCATCACTGCGGGGGTTATGCCCGGGTCAGTGCGGGCATGCGGGAGTTCATTGTAGCGTTTCAACAAATACACGGTATCCCGCTGGATCCGGTTTACACCGGCAAGGCACTGTATGGCGTGCATCAGTTGATAGCGTCCGGGGCGTGGGGGGAGGGTGAACCCGTTGTGGTGATTCACACCGGCGGATTGCAGGGTCGCCGTGGGTTTTCCTGGCTGCGCTAAAACTCGCGGCAGGTGTCAGGCGGAGGTGGTGGGCCAGGATTGGCCGGTGACGAAGAAGCGTTGTTCCTCGTCGCCCGCTGCATTGAAGGCCGCCACCAGCCGGGGTCTGCTGTCCCGATTGAAATGTTCTGCCAGGTGCTGGATCAGTGCCTCGCCTGGCAACAGCGGTTTCGCTTGAGCGCTCGCGCTGGCCAGTGACAGCCAGTGCGATTTGGCTAGTACACAATATTGGCTGTCTTGCTGTCGGTTGACAAAATCGCCAAGCGTGTTGATCGTCAGCCACAACGCCAGGCGGTGTTTGGGGTTGAATCCACGGGGCGCCGGCAGCGGGTCGGCCAGGGATTGAAACAAATAGCCCTTGATCTCAACCTCCTTGATCAGAGAATCAATGCCAAGTTCGTCAAGCTGCTGCCGGGCCGCGGGGTGGTCACCCAACAGAATTTGATGTTGGGTCAGGTGTTTGATCTTCCGATCGAGATGATCACGGTTGCCTGGTCCCAACCATTCGTGCCAATGGCTTCGGGGCTGGTTTGTGGTGCTTTGACGATGACTGAGAAAGTACTTCACGGCCAGTTCAAGATGAAAGTGGCGATTGCGTTCCCGGCAGAAATAGAGGCAGTCGAATTCGCCCACCGTGTGACCACGGGGCCGCCCCTGATCTTGGATCGGGAGATTGTGGGCGATCAGGTCGACCTGCCTATCCTGCCCGAGGAAAAAATGCCACAGGGTTTCAAAGTACAAACCCAAACGGCTGTTGTGCAGCTTGTTCAGGTGATCGTGTAGTGCACGGGGTTTGCTGTCGACCTGCCGTAGCCAGGCCTGGCGCTGGGGTGTGAACGACAGGCCGCAGTTAGCCAGCGCTTGCCCCGGCTCGGACAGTTCCTCACTCAGCAGTAGCGGGGGCGAGAAACAGGCCCAGGCGAGATCGCGTACTTCTCGGTTTTTGTAGGAATAATTAAAGATAAGTCCCCGTTGATTTATGCCTTTAACAGCGTTTTCGTGGTTATAATACCAGTCCTTTACCCTTGGGGCGCGAGCTACATGCATGCATCCTTCAGTACCATTGGCCTGGTGGGCCGCAGTCAACAGCCCGGATTGGGAGCGATATTACAGGAATTGGGCGATCTGCTGGTAGGTCGCGGCCTTAACGTGATGTTGGAGGACCGGCTGGAAGAGCTTTTACCGGGACACAACTATCGCGGCGCAAACCGCGACGAAATTGGCCAGGAGTCTGACCTGGTGATTGTCGTGGGTGGCGATGGCAGCCTGCTCAGCGCCGCCCGCACCCTGGCAAAATATGATACGCCGGTGGTGGGTGTTAACCGGGGGCGCCTGGGTTTTCTCGCCGATATCAATCCTGAAGATATATCAAAACATGTCAACGCTATACTCGATGGCGACTATGAGCGCGATAGCCGGTTTCTGCTCGATGTTCAGGTCTGTCGCGATGGCCATACGGTGGGACGGGCGGATGCTCTGAACGACGTGGTGGTCAACTCGGGCACCTCTGCCCAGATGATTGAATTTGAGCTGTATATCAACGAGGTATTTGTCTACCGGCAGCGCGCCGATGGCCTGATCGTGTCCACTCCCACCGGTTCAACGGCGTATTCTCTGTCCGGAGGCGGCCCGATTATGCATCCGACCCTGGACGCCGTGGTATTGGTGCCCATGTTTCCCCACGCCCTCAGCAGCAGGCCAATCGTGGTTGATGGCAGCAGCGAAATTCGTATCGATATCCTGGAACGCAATCGAATTCACCCGCCGGTGACCTGCGATGGCCAGGTGAATATGACCGCGCGCCCGGGCGATTCAGTCCGTGTATCCAAGAAGCCCCACCGACTGACCTTGTTGCACCCGGTGGGGCACAGTTTTTACGCCAGCTGCCGGGACAAGCTGAGATGGAGTCATGCCCTTGTGGGTTGAGGGCTGGAAAGCAAGCTAATGACCTTTAAAATTACTGCCCTCAGCGTTGACCTCGCCGAGGACATCCTCCCGCTCAGCGCCGTATTGCATCAGCGCGGCATTGCTCACCGCATATTTGAAGAGGGTGGTCGCCAGGTGCTCAAAGTGAATGATGAGGGTCTGGTTGCCGAGGTGTCCTCGCTCTACAATTCATGGCGATCCGGGCAAATCCAGATCGAACTGGCCGCGCGAAAAACACCACGCGCGGTAACCGGGGCAGCCCACTGGCGCGAAGCGCCGGTTACCCTGGGCCTCATTTTATTGAGCGTATGTGGCTTCGGCCTTATCTATCTGCACGCGCCCATGTCCTGGGTGGCGCAACTGACCTTTACCCCATTCTCGGTAACTGCGGGGCAGATTGAATTTCATGCTGAAACGGGTGAGTACTGGCGGTTGATTACACCCGTATTCCTACACTTTGGCTGGCTGCACATCGTGTTTAATAGCCTGTGGCTTTGGGACTTTGGTGCGCGGGTAGAGCGGGTGATGGGCGGCCTGAATATGTTGCTGCTGTTTCTGGTGATCGCCCTGGTGTCCAATGTGGCGCAATATGTATTTGGTGGCCCCGGGCTGTTTGGCGGGATGTCCGGGGTGGTCTACGGCCTGCTCGGCTTTAGTTGGGTAGGTTCGCTGTTGCAGCCCCGCTGGAATATTCAACCGGCCCGCTCAATCATGGTGTTTATGGTGGGGTGGCTGGTGGTTTGTATTTTTGGCGTGGTCGAGGTGCTGGGTTTTGGTGCGATAGCCAATGCCGCTCATGTGGCCGGTCTGGTTGGCGGTGCTGTACTGGGCGCGGCCTTCGGTGCGCTGTCACGGCTATCGGGCGATGGAGACTGAACGATGGCGTATCAACGGTTAATAGAAACCATGACGCTGGAAACCTATACCAGCCTCAAGCGATCGGTCGAGATGGGTAAATGGCCCGATGGTAAAATTCTGACGCGTGAACAACGCGAGAATGCCATGCAGGCCATCATTGCCTGGGGCCGGCTGCATTTACCGGAGAAAGATCGCGTGGGCTATATCGACCGGGGCCACAAGGCGGGCGAGGTTTGCGATGAACCCGAGCAAACCCCGCTAACGTGGAAAGAATGAACAGCAGGAGAGTCGCGTGAATGAGTTATTGGCATCGGGAGCGGTGCGCAAAATGAAAGCCAGCCTGGCCGACCCCGTGGAATACAAAATGATCCTCGGTGATAGTGAGGTGCCCATCAATAGCTATATTGGCAAGCACTTACAGCTGGATTACCTGGGCGCTATTCATTGTGTTCACTGCAATCGAAAAACGAGTAAGAGCTTTAACCAGGGTTATTGCTACCCCTGTTTTAAGCGCCTGGCACAGTGTGACCTGTGTATCGTCAATCCCGAGCGGTGTCATTACGATGCGGGCACCTGCCGCGAACCGGCATGGGGTGAACAGAATTGTATGATCGACCACATCGTTTACCTGGCCAATACATCCGGTCTGAAAGTGGGTATCACCCGGGATCTGCCGACGCGCTGGATGGATCAGGGCGCCAGCCAGGCGCAGCCCATTTTCAGGGTGAGCAGTCGGCTGCGCTCGGGGCTTGTGGAGGTTGTGTTCAAAAAGCATATTGCCGATAAAACGAATTGGCAGGCTATGTTGAAAGGCCCGGCCGAGCCGCGCGACCTGGAGGCCGCCAGGGCGCAATTGATGGCTCAGTGCGGCGCGGAGATTGAAACGCTTCAGCGCCAGCATGGTCTACAATCCATCGTAGTGCTGGAGGGCGAGAGTGTAATCGCCATCAATTACCCGGTGCTGGAGTACCCTGTGAAAGTGAAATCGATGAACCTGGATAAGACACCATCGGTCGGCGGAACCCTGATGGGAATAAAGGGCCAGTATCTTATCTTCGATACCGGTGTCATCAATATGCGTAAATACGGCGGTTATTCGCTGTCCCTGTCACTAATAAACTAAGCCGCGGAAGCCATTTAGAGAGAACAACAGATTATGCGCGACGCCAAACCCGGAACCATTTACCTCAAAGACTACCAGCCCCCGCTCTACTGGATTGATGAAACTGAACTCGATTTTGAGTTGTATGAAGATCACGCATTGGTTACTTCAAGGTTGCACCTGCATCGCAATGAGGAGCTCGACGCCCAGGAGGCGTTAACCCTTCACGGGCAGGGCTTGGAACTCGTTGAACTGGCAATCGATGGCCGCACCTTGGCTATGGAGGAATACAGTGTCTCGCCAGAATCCCTGACGATACATGAGCCGCCTGAAAAATTTATCCTGCAGTGCAAAACGAAAATTGAGCCCCAGGAAAATACGTCGCTGGAGGGCTTGTATAAATCTCGCACAATGTTTTGCACCCAGTGCGAGGCGGAGGGCTTTCGCAAGATTACCTACTATCTGGATAGACCGGATGTGATGTCGGTCTTTACCGTTCGCATCGAGGCCGATAGTGAGCGCTACCCCGTACTGTTGAGCAACGGCAATAATATCGATTCGACCATCAGTGGCGGAGGAAGGCACAGCGTCACCTGGCACGACCCGTATCCCAAACCCGCCTATTTGTTCGCTCTGGTGGCGGGCGATTTGGCCCATATTGAAGATCAATTCCACACCTGTGGCGGCCGCGATGTCAGTTTGCGTATCTATGTCGAACAAAAGGATATCGATAAATGCGACCACGCGATGGCGTCACTGAAACGATCCATGCGCTGGGACGAACAGGTGTTTGGTCGCGAGTACGACCTGGATATCTTCAACATCGTTGCGGTAGATGACTTCAATATGGGGGCAATGGAGAATAAAAGCCTCAATATATTTAATACCTCCTGCGTATTGGCAAGCCCGGAAACCACCACCGATGCAGGGTTTCAGCGCATAGAGGCGATTGTTGCCCACGAGTATTTTCACAACTGGTCTGGCAACAGGGTTACCTGCCGCGATTGGTTTCAATTGAGCCTGAAGGAGGGCTTTACCGTTTTTCGCGATGCCGAGTTTTCCTCGGACATGGGTTCGCGCACGGTCAAGCGGGTTGAAGATGTCAGCTTTCTGAGAACCGCCCAGTTTGCCGAGGACGGTGGTCCGATGGCGCATCCGATACGGCCGGACTCGTTTATTGAAATATCCAATTTTTATACGGTTACCGTGTACGAGAAAGGTGCGGAAGTAGTGCGCATGATTCATACCTTGTTGGGCGCGGAGAGTTTTCGGCGGGGTTCGGATCTGTACTTTGATCGACACGATGGCCAGGCGGTTACCTGCGAAGATTTTGTCAAAGCGATGGAGGATGCCAGTGGTGTGGATCTGGGCCAGTTTCGCCGCTGGTACTCTCAGGCGGGCACGCCCCTGCTGAGTGTGCGCGATGATTACGACGAGGCCAGCAAGACTTATACTTTAACGGTAGAGCAGACTTGCCCGGCCACGCCGGGTCAGGCCGAGAAAGATCCCTTTGTGATCCCGCTCGCCATGGGCTTGTTGGGCGATGCGGGAAATCTGCCGCTGAAGTTGCAAGACACGACGGCGGATTTCGAAACTGCGGACAATACGCACTGTGTCCTCATTGTTGATAAGCCCAGCCAAAGTTTTGTGTTTGAGGGGGTAGGGGAGCGTCCCGTGCCCTCTCTGCTCAGGGGTTTTTCTGCGCCGGTGCGGCTTGATTATAATTTTACCGCAGATGATTTGTACGCCCTGATCAGTCGCGACGGTGATGGTTTTGTGCGCTGGGACTCGATGCAGCAACTGGCTGTGCGCGCAATTCATCAAGTGGAGCGACAATTATGTGATGGCGGGAAGGTAGAGGTTGAAGCCCTGTTGCCCCAGGCCTGTGGCAATTTGCTGGGGGACGAATCCCTGGATGGGGCCATGGTGGCGGATATGTTGGCCATGCCCAGTGAGAATTATCTGGCGGAGCTGGCCAGTCAAGCCGGCGGGGCGGACGTGGCGCGCATCCACGGGGCTCGCAATGCCGTTCGCAGCGCTATCGCTACCGCCCAAAGTGCGCTGTTTGACGCCACCTATCGGCGGCTGGAGAGCACCGGCGAGTTTGGTGTAGACGCGGGGCAAATTGCCGCCCGCAGCCTGCGCAATACCTGCCTGGACTACCTGTGTTGTGCCGGTGCTGCACACTTGCAACTGGCGCAGAGTCAATTTGAGGCGGCCAGCAATATGACAGACCGCATGTCTGCCCTGCGTGCGCTTGCCTTTTATGGCAGTGAAGATGAGCGCACTGTGGCGCTGGCTGAGTTCTATGCCATGTTCCGCCACGAGTCACTGGTAGTGAATCAATGGTTTCAGTTACAGGCCAGCATTCCGAGCGGGGATGGCCTTGCGCGCGTGCAGGCACTGATGTCGCACCCGGATTTTGATATGCGCAACCCCAATAAGGTTCGCTCCGTGGTGGGTGTTTTCGCCAACAATAATCCGGTTAATTTTCACCGCGCGGACGGCGAGGGCTATCGTTTTCTCGCCGATGTAGTGGCGGAGCTGAATGCCACCAATCCGCAGATAGCAGCGCGACTGCTGGCACCGTTAACCAAGTGGCGTAACTATGTGGGTGGGTCCGAGCTAATGCGCGGGCAATTGGAGCGTCTGGCGGCCATGACTTTGTCCACCGATGTGTTTGAGGTGGTGTCAAAATCCCTCGAATAGAGGTCTGGGCAAAACCGGGCTAGAAAAGATTGGGATAATCCCGCCAATAATATTGCAGTGCGCTGTTCTGCCAGTTTTGGTAGATCCTATCCCAGTCCAGGCCGTCAATTCGCCAGCCGTGGTGGGGCTCCAAGTTCGTTGAAAATACCGGTGCTCCGTAATCACAGAAGCGGGTATCGACACTAATTCTTGCCAGCTTGTCACCGGTATTGGGCTCCGCTTTATGGATGGTGCCAGAGTGAAAAATTAGCACATCGCCGCGCTTAAAGTCAGACACATGCCAGGTGGTTTCATGGGGGAAAATTTCGCACTGTACGCCCCCCACACCCTCGGCTGAAAAAACCCGCCGGACACCCTGCTTGTGAGAGCGCGGTAGCACCTTGACCCGTCCCATGGGCTGCGAGATATCGTGTAGCGCCACCCAGATGCCCGCCATGGTGGGGCCGGCGTGGTGGGAGTGGGCATCCTGGTGAGGCGGCGTTTCAAAGCCCACTTTGCCCGGCGTTGATATACGCGCCATTTTCATCGGGTAGACGAATACATCGGTGCCGGTGACCGTACTCATCAGGTCGAGAATATGGGGTTGGTGGAAAAAGCTGTGAAACGCCTCCAGGGACTGTATTTTTGGATAGACCTCATCCCATACCGGATCGGTCTCGGAAAAGGGGGTGCCGTTGGACACCGGAGCGTCCGCAGTGCTATCTAGCGTTATGTAGGGGTCCAGTTCCTGCACCAGATGATTCAGCAGCGTCCGACACTCCTGTTCTCGCACATACTCTCTTATGAGCAGATAACCCAACTCCTGCAAGCGGGCGCGCAAAACAGCTGGCTCTTCCTCAATACTCGAAACCACAAACTCTTCAGTGTCGGACATGGAGACCTCAGTGCTGCCGCAGCTTTAATAAATCGCCAAGCGCGCTGAACAGACAGTGCGTCATGCGCTGACTGACGGCGGCCTCGGGAGCCAACATTTCCGCGCTATGGAAAACGCCCGGAAAAACCGCCAACTGGGTTGGGACACGGGAGGCCATAAGACGTTGCGCGTAATCAATACACTCATCGCGAAATAAATCCTCGGTGCCCACGGTGAGATAGGTCGGTGGCAG
>Ga0114950_10000177_pt1 | contig 39228 bp, 31 predicted proteins | sample N075metaG_FD_83503 | JGI IMG/M metagenome (GOLD analysis project Ga0114950, IMG submission 83503) | Deep subsurface microbial communities from Kermadec Trench to uncover new lineages of life (NeLLi) - N075 metaG | ecosystem: Environmental > Aquatic > Marine > Ocean trench > Sediment | place...
ACTGCGAGCCGACGTCGCTCGTCGTCGGTGAAGCGAAGTTTCCTCCCGCGAAGCCGAGCTTTGAGGACTCTGTTCTCCTCGAGCAAGTAGACGATGGCGGCCTGTTGGTCACGCTGGATCCAATACAGCCACGGCGACGACCAAGAACGTCCAGGGTTGGATCGGCGTGCTCATGACCGAGCATTCTAGCTTTTATTGGCAAACCAAGCGTTGACACGTCTATCCGAAATGCCCCGGCGCGCACGGGTCTTGCGTTCGTTTGTGTTTTTGGACACGACGAGGTCACCATGCATTGGGCTACTGCGTTTCCTTGTCGATTTGGAGATTCGGCGGACATTTCGTTTTCCTGGCAACATTTGGCGGCCTGGCATCGTCGAATAGGAGTGATGCCTAATCTACGTCTAGCTTTGAGAACGCTCTGGAAGACCCCTTTCGTGACCCTCGTGGCCGTCATCTCCTTAGCACTCGGGATTGGAGCGAACGCGGCCATTTTTTCGCTGTTTGACCAGATCCTCCTCCGCCCGCTGCCGGTTACGGCCCCCGAGGAGCTCGTGAATCTCGCGGCTCCCGGGCCGAAGCCGGGGAGCCAGTCGTGCAATGACGCTGGCGGTTGCGACGAGGTCTTCAGTTATCCCATGTTTCGTGACCTCGAGCGCGAGCAGCAGGCCTTCACCGGCATCGCGGCGCATTTTAACTTTGGCGCCAATCTCGCGTCCCAAGGCCAGACGATGAGCGGTACCGGAATGCTCGTCTCCGGCAGCTACTTTTCCGTGCTCGGCCTGAAACCCGCCCTCGGCCGCTTGATTGCACCCGACGACGATCGTGTCGCCCTCGGCCACTTTGTTGCGGTTTTGTCTCACGCCTATTGGCAGAACCGTTTCGGCGGAAGGCCCGACGTTGTCGGTGAGACACTCATCGTTAATGGGCAATCGATGACGATCCTCGGTGTTGCGCCGCGCGGTTTCAAGGGCACGACCCTCGGCTCCAACCCTCATGTGTTCGTGCCGATCACGATGCGCGACGTGATGATCCCGGGGTGGCAAGGTTTCGATACACGGCGAAGCTATTGGGCCTACCTGTTTGCGCGTCTCCGTCCAGGGATATCGATCGAGAAAGCCCGCCAAAGCGTGAACGTGCCCTATCGCGCCATCATCAACGACGTGGAGGCCCCGCTCCAAGAAGGAATGAGCGACCCGACGATGGAGCGCTTCCGGGCGAGACAAGTGATCCTCGAGCCGGGCGCTAGAGGACAAAGCTCGATGCATGGCGAAGCGCGCGCGCCGCTTTTGCTCCTTCTCGGAGTGACGGGTGTCGTGCTCCTCATCGCTTGCGCCAACATCGCGAACTTGCTTCTGATTCGCGCCGCGAGCCGCGGCACCGAATTGGCGGTGCGGTTGTCGATCGGCGCGAGCCGCCGTCACCTCGTGCTGCAGCTTCTGACGGAGTCGTGCTTGCTCGGTATTCTCGGCGGGCTCGGCGGTTTGCTCATGGCACGATGGACGCTCGGGCTCGTCGTCTCGCTTCTGCCCCAAGGTGCGCTCGACGTCGTACAGACGAGCCTCGATTGGCGCGCTCTCGCCTTCGCCGCGGCTTTGTCAATCGGGACCGGGCTTCTCTTCGGGCTTTTTCCCGCGATTTCCAGCACGCGCCTGGATCTGGTTTCGGCGCTTCGAGCTCAGTCTGGTCTCACGTCCGGGGCGAGGTCCGCGGGGCGTTTTCGCGCAACACTCGCGACGGCGCAAATGGCGCTCTCGATGTCGCTTCTCGTTGCGGCGGGCCTTTTCGTGAAGAGCTTGATGAACGTGACGCGGGTCGATCTCGGCTTGAGCATCGAGAGCTTGTCGACTTTTGGCGTGTCTCCGGAGCTCAACGGATATGAGCCCGAGCGCTCGCGGGACTTCTTCGAGCGCCTAGAAGCCGAGCTCGCCGCCGTCCCCGGCGTCACCGGTGTCACCGCCTCGAGGGTGCCCCTCATTGCGGGAAGCAGTTGGGGTAGCAGTGTATCGGTCGAAGGCTTCGAAGCGGGCCCCGACACCAATACCGGCTCGCGCTTCAACGAGATTGGAGCTGGGTTTTTCGGAGTCCTCGGTATCCCTATCATGTCGGGACGCGAGTTCGTCGAAAGCGATGTTATCGGGAGCGGTAAGGTGGCGGTCGTCAACGAGGCCTTCGCGCGCAAATTCAATCTTGGCCGCGACGCCGTCGGGAAATGGATGCATACGGGACGCGGCGACGAGCTGGACATGCGAATCGTCGGCCTCGTGCGGGACGCGAAATATAGCGACGTCAAGGACGAGATCCCGCCGCAATATTTCGTGCCTTATCGCCAGAATGATTCGATCGGCTCGATGAGCTTCTACGTCCGAGCGCAGGTGCCGCCGGAACAGACGCTCGCTTCGATCCGCGACGTCGTCGCCGGCTTGGACGCGAACCTTCCGGTGGAGGAGCTGAAGACGATGGAGCAGCAAGTCCGCGAGAACGTCGTTCTCGATCGCCTCATTGGAACGCTCTCAGCCGCCTTTGCCGTGTTGGCCACCGTGCTCGCTGCCGTGGGCTTGTATGGTGTTCTCGCCTACACCATCACGCAGCGGACGAGGGAGATTGGGCTCCGAATGGCGCTCGGCGCCGACGGGCGTCATGTGCGCGGCATGGTCGTGAAACAAGTCGCACGGATGGCCCTCGTCGGTGGGGCGATAGGTACGGTGGCGGCGCTCGGCCTCGGACGGCTCGCGAGCACGATGCTGTATGAGCTCGAGGGCCACGATCCGTCGGTGCTCGGGATCGCGGCCGTCCTTCTTCTCGTCGTAGCGGCGGGCGCGGCCTTCATCCCCGCGCGTCAAGCTTCTCGGATCGACCCGATATACGCCCTGCGCTACGAGTAGCGTGGTGCATGAATTAACTGGGGGCGCGACGGAGTTTCTGGCGGCCCCCAACTTACTTGCCCACGTTCGCTTGGGATTCTGGCTTCCCCAGCTCAGCATCAAATCGACCCCGATGGGCGTTTGCCGGCACAGGTAGGCCGGGAACTGACAGGAGCATCCGGATGCCTGTCGCGGCGTAGCCACACACTTGATGGCGGAAGCGCCGGTCTCATCGGCCGTCGCACTATCTGAACATTTGCTTGCGGTAAAGCCCCTGCTTTCTGAACGTCGATAGCATCCACATCCTCCAAACCGTGAATGGGGCGCCTGGGGTTTGCTTGAAGCTCCTTACGAGTGCCTGTATGGGTGCCCTGAGCCCAACCAGGCTTGTGATGGAGTTGGCGTTTTGCTTGTTGTCCTTCGTGTTCTGGTCGACGCGCGCGCGAAGTTTCGAAAGCTCGGCTCTCAGGTACGCATTCTGCTTTTCGAGCTGGACGATCTTCTGTTGGCCGAGTTTGGGGTCTCGTTTCGGGACTTCAGCTTTCAGAGCGGCGTTTTGCTTTTCGAGGCGATCGATCCGTTTTTCGAGCCTTTGGAGCAGCTGCTCCGTCCTGATGATTCTTCCTTGGTTCACCTTCAAGTTGCGCCGTACGCGCGTTTGTTGGGTTGTCATCTAGTGGCTCCAGCGTGACTAAGGATTGTCGGTCGGTAGCGTTTACGTGACGCGCTCGAGCTTTCAAGCTTGCTTCCTGCTCGCGAGCGCCATGACGGGAGTCTATCAGGGCTAGAATGGTTCGAGGAGGAACCGTACATGAAATCAGGTGGCAGGGTCAGCATCGATATCGCGGACGGATCGCAAAGCGTGACGAGGACGGTGAAACAGATGCTCGGAGACGATGCAAAGATTGCGCCGGAGGACGTGCAGCTGCTGCCGAACGGCTGGCTGCGCCTGACACGTGACGATAACAACCTCTATATGTCGCCCCACGCCGTCGAGTCGGTGTTCGTGGAGGGTGGTGAGCTACACGTGCGGAAATCCGATTCGAATTGAAGGTTGAACCTTCCTTCGAATCAAGCATGTTACATAGCGTTGGTGCATGAATCAGTTGGGGGCGCGCGCGGGACCGTTTGGCGGCCGAACTTACTCCCCCGACGATCGCTTGGGATTCAGGCTTGCCCAGCTCCGCCGTCCGGTTCAATACATTGCACGCGATCCTTGCCTCCCGCTTTTGCGATTCGTAGTCGCGCGTACGAAGGCTGTCTCCGAGCGTCCGCTTGTACCTGACAAAAATATTCTCGACGGCGCCCTGTGGTCGATAACATGACTCCCGCTGCCAGCCTTGGCGCCCGACTTTGCGAATCGTCTCAAGGGTCGCATTCCGCTGCGCCCACGTGCCCTCGGCGCCCTCCGAAGGCACCGCACCTCGTCGAGGTGGGATCATGATCTTGATGTCCGCGGCGCCGACCTCACCGAGCAGCTCGTACACCGACCGAGTATCGTAGGCCCCATCGGCCGTGAAGCGCTTGATCGGAGAGTCGACTTGTTCGAGAAGGTCCGGAACGGTGGACGGGTCGTCTTCGCTGCTCTTCGTGAGCTTCGCCGCCACAATGAATCCGTCGTCATCCACCCCGACATGCAGCTTCCGCCATTGTCCACGCGCCTTCGAGCTCTTGCGCCTGTGGGCGTGCCACTCACCGGCATCCGAGATTTTCAGCCCCGTGGAATCCACGATCAGATGAATCGGGCCATCATGCACCTTCGTGGGCGCTGGCACGTCGACCTCCTGGTTGCGCCGAGACAGCGTGGTGTGGTCCGGCGCTTTAAGGTCGAGCTCCATCAACCGCAACAACGAATCCAGGAAGCCCTCGGTCTGCCGCAGGGGCAGGCGGAAGACGATGCGCAACGTCAACGCCGTCACGATTGCCAGATTCGAGTAGCGGCGGCTGGCCACCGTGGCGGCGTCCAGGCTTCGCGCGCCTCTTGGCTGAACCAGACCGTAATGTCGCCACGGCTCTTGAGTCCACGCTCATACTCCGGCCAGTTGGTAACACCATACTTCGTCTTGTATTTGCGGTTCACTCTGGTGGGCTTGCGCGCAGCCATGGCTTCATCTCCTCGATCTTCAATGTATCGAGAAGCTGAGTCGAAGCGGTTGCCGGTGTCAAGAGCTATTCATGCACCAAAGCCCCTCAAGCACATGAGATCATGAGAGATAGAGCGGATTTCTCAACCCGGTACACTTGAGTCATGAGCGCCATCCAGGACAAGCCGTGCTCCAAGCCAGGATGCGAGAACTTTGGAAAGCTGGGCATCAGGAGTCGTCCAAGTCCAATAGCGTCGGAACCAGCCCGGTGCCACCGGACAACGGTCTCCGGTTTTACGATGACGAGCACGTTGTTCCAGTCCGTCCAGACTCTGCGCAACAGTACCCAGAAGCCGCGATCAAGATCAGTGAGCCTAGACCGTTTCACGGAACGCTGGAGGATGGCGAGCTGTTGGCGAAGTGCGAGATTCTCTAGCGCCAGTGAGCGACGCGTCTTGAACGCCGAGATGAGTGAGCCCAGAAGCGATCGGAGCATGGAGGCATAGTGACCGCCACGACCGAGAAGGTCAATGGCGGCGCACGCGGATGAATAAATAGAAGGCACAGGTTTGGATCGCATGACCGAGGATGCCTAGCTTTTGTTGCCGAACCAAAGGTTGACACGTCTATCCGAAAAGCCCCCGTGCGTGCGGGTCTTGAATTCGTTTGTGTTTTTGGACACGACGGGGAGACGACCTAACCTACTCCGCGACGTCGCGGAGGGCTTCCCGTACGGTCTCGAGCCCGAATGTTTTTCCCAACGGCATGTCCGCGATCGTCGTCATCACGGATGCCGCCAAGTCCGCCTGGTCGTAAGGGGGTGGGTCCACGAGCTTGCCGTCGCGCCGAGCGGCGGCGACCTTTTCGAGAAACGCCAGATAGGCATCCGCCTCGTCCTCGAGCTTGTATCGGGACTCGACGTGCTCGCGGGCGAAGCGGCCCATCGCGGCTCGAAGCTGCGGGTTCTCGTAGAACAATTGGAGCGTCCGCGCGATCGCCTCCACCTCGGGGACGCCGAGATCGATGCGAGCCACGGTGTGCTCGGGAAACTCGACAAACGGGCCGGTGTTCGATACCAGCACGGGCTTTCCCATGCCGAGCGTTCGAATGAGCGTCCCCGAGAGCTCGCCCGTCGACGGAAAGCGGAGGTTCACGACAACGTCGCACGCCAGCATGTACAGATAGAACTTGTCCATGGGCTGGCGGCCCATGAGGACGAGCTTGTCGCCGAAAGCGGCGGTGTCCGCGATCGTTTCGAGGTCGTAGCTCTCTTGTACCTCGCCGACGATGAGAAAGCGCGCGTCGGCTCCCGTCTCCAAGAAACGCTTGAAGCCTAGGAGCGCGCGGTCGATGCGCTTAGCGCGCGTCGCGAGGCCGAAGGCGGCGACCAGGAACGCGTCGTCCGGAAGGCCGAGCAAGCGTCGCGCTTCCAAAGGGGTTTGGACCGGAAGTGGCGGTGGCGGGGCATAGTGATGAGGGGCGCGGCCGATGAACTTCCCCACCGGTATCGAACCGAAGCGCTCTTCTAGCCAGCGCTGCATGAATCGTGTCAGAACCAAAACTCCGTAGCTGCGCTCCACCATGCGCTCGCAAAGCGGGAACTTCGAGGTTAGGAGCTCGCTTCCCAGCGCGGCGGCGATCTGACGACCGAGCGCGGCGCCTCGTACGCCATAGGCACGCTTCATCTCGGATAGATAGAGCGCGGTATCCCCGCGCTCGACCGACAAGCCGAGAAACAAATGCTGCAGCACCAGGTCATGAAGCACGACCACACCCGGAAAGCGAAGCGCGGCGTTCAACGCGTAGCGATGAAAAGCGCTGTTGCCAATTTGATAGAGGTTGAGGTCGAACGCCTCGCGCGCGGCCACTTCTTCGTACTCGCGCGCATAGTGCCACTCGAAGCTTTCGAGGATTTCAGGGTTTGTGGGCTCGTAGTCTTCGACGAACAAGTGAATGTCGGCGCCGCCTTTCTTGAGGTACGGAAGAAGCTCCTCGCTATAGTCGGCGATGCCCGTTCCTTTGGGCGAGAGCGGGCTCCAGAAGGCGAGCTTCATCGAAGCGGCTCGGTCAGCTCGTCGATGACGTGGTCCCAGTTGATGCCGTCGACGCCAGGCTTGCCCGCCGCACCCATATCGCGAGCTTTGTCGCGGTCGGCAAAGAGTCGATTGACCGCCGCACCGAGCTCCTCCGCGTTGGGCGCCACGACGTAGCCCGACTGGCCATCCTCGACGAACTCGAGCGTGCCTCCCGAGTCGTGGCACGTCACGACTGGCTTTCCGGACAAGAAAGCTTCCACCGTGACGTAGCCATAGTCCTCATCCACCGGCGCGTAGAGCACCGCGAACGCACCGGCATATAGATCCAAGAGCTCTTCCTCGGAAACAAAGCCGGCGAAACGCACGCGATCCGTCAAACCGAGGCGTTCGGCTTGGCGCTCTAGATTCTCTAGCTGGGGGCCGCGACCGGCAATCACGAGCCGCGCTGGCGGGTCGATATGGCGAAAAGCTTCGACGAGAAGGTCGCAACGCTTGAGCTGCTCGAGTCGCCCGGCATAAAGAGCGTAGTCGCCGAACGCGCCGCTTCGATATTGTCCCGCATAATGAGGCGGTGGATATAAAGGCGTCGATCCGATGCCGTTGAATCGGTCGAGCCGCGCCGAAACGTTCTTCGAGATCGTGCAGATCTTCTGCGACTCTCGAAGCGTCTTGTTGTCCATCCCGATGATCGTTTGGCGGATCTCCTGCTCTTCGGAATCATCGGTGAAGCTGCAATAGGGGGTCCCGTAGAGATCATAGACCTCCCGGTGCTGGTGGAAGAGCCACGTCGTCTTGACGGGATGTTTCACGAGATAAGACGGGAACTTGGTTGGGATAACCATGTCGATGGGCGCGCCGTTCGACTCGGTGACTTCGGCGAAACGCCACATCAACGCTTGCTTGACGATGTCCGTGACCGGGTACCACTTGAAGGGGATATTGATGACATCGACGAGAAAGCCGCGCGCCTTGAGCTGCGCGGCCAGCTCGCCGACAAGAATCTCGGCGCCGCCGGTAATGAAAGGCGCTTGCACCGAGCACACACAAATACTTTGCCGGGCCAAAGGCTTTAGTCCTGTCCCGGGCGGGATAGGGCGTCGAGTTTCTCGACGAGCGCTCTGAGCTCTTCCCGCGTCTCTCGAAGCACCGCCTCGACCTGTAGATGATTGGTCTCCGCGGTCTCGAAGACGAACTCGATGCGCTCGACGAGGTCATGGACGTGACGCACGAGCTCCTGCTGCAGAATCAAGTGACGCTCGTCGATCTCTTCCATCCGCTTGCCGTGCTGGCCCAGGATGTCGTCGTAGTGCCGGCTCACGCGATCGAGCCGCTCATCGACGTATTGCACCATTTCATTGTCGAAGCGTACTTGTGCCGAGTTCATTTGAACTTGGCGTTCGATGACTGGGCCGAGCGCGAAACGTACGAGCCGCCTGACCGGTCCGCGGACCGGACCCAGGAGACGACCCATGAGCCCCGGTGGCGCGTCGCGATAGGCAGTGGACACGTCCCAAAGCTCGTTGAGCTCCTGGCGCCCGGGAGAGCTAGGCGCCGCGTCTGCTTCTCGAGAGGCGGGGCTCCCGAGCTTGGGAAGAGCCGACCTCGCTCGAGCATCGTTTTCGTAGCGGGGTAGCTTGGGCCGCTCATCCGGTGTCTTTTCCCGGGAGGCGGCTCGAACGGAACGCATAGTGCGCTTCAAATCGGCTTGCTGCCGGTCGTCCTCGGCGGAGCTCACGAGACAAGTGTCTAACGTCGTCTCAGGAGTGTCAAATGGATATTGCGCCAGCCTCTAACCCGTCAGAAGCGTGGATTTTGTTCGCGTTTTAGATCTAGAGCAAGAAAATCTCACCGCAGAGGCGCAGAGTGCGCAGTGAAGAGGAAATCCCGGATTTTCCTCTGCGGTTCAAAAACTTTCAGGTTTACCTGGCTAGGGATAGCTATCAGCGGAGCGTCCCCAATCTGGACGTAAAGACGCTTCACATAAACATGACAAATATGGTATAAATAGAAAGCAAATTTTAGCAGGGGTAAAAAGTGGACACATACTGTAAAGTTTGCCAGCGTTTGGACCCCCGCAGTCAAAACCAGGTTTCGCTTAATGTCTTGCTATGAAAGGAGTTGTCCTTTTCCCGCTTTTGGCACGAAACGTGAAGTTGAAGTTGTGTAGCGTGTCAGGGAAGCGAAGAGGAAAGGACAGGAACTAATAATGAGAGCACCCACTATTGAAGTCCCAGAACAAGAGCTCCAGCTCGGCAGGGCTGAGGTCGAATACGAGAAGCCCGCCCAGGAAGAAGAGCCGCCTTTTGAGCTCGACGTGCTGGGACAATACCTCAAAGAGACGCACCGCTATCCTCTTCTTTCTCGCGAGGAAGAGCAAAAAGTTTCTCGCGCGATGCGGCGCTCGGAAGCCGTCCTCGAAGAAAAGAAGTCCGGGACCGGTCGCCGGGGAGCGCGCAAAGAGTTCGACGCGACCCGCGCCACGATGATCGAGAGCAATCTCCGGCTCGTGGTTTCGATCGCGAAACGGTACAAGAACATGGGGATGGAGCTCAGCGACCTCGTGCAGGAAGGCAATATCGGCCTGATGCAGGCCGTCGAGCGATTCGATCCTCGCCGTAACTTGAAGTTCTCTACCTACGCGACGTGGTGGATCCGCCAAGCAATCACCCGCGCCCTTTCGCAGAAATCCAGGACCATCAAGGTTCCTATCAATAAGCTCGAGATGGTCCGCATCGCCACGCGCGCCAAGAACAAGCTCCTGGAAAAAGACGGTCGTGAGCCCTCGATGAAGGAAATCGCGAAAGCCGTCGGCGCTCCCGAGCAGCAAGTCGAGACCGCGATGAAGTCCATCCCACACCTCGAGTCGCTCGATGCGCTGGCCGTCGAGGACGGAAGCCCCCGCTGGGAGCTCCAGTCCGACGAGCGCTCGGAGACGCCTTGGCAGGCGGTTCTCGACCGCGATATGCGCGAGAAGGTGGGCTCGGCGCTCGAGCTTCTCCCGTCGCGGCAGCAGCTCATCGTGCGGATGCGCTTCGGCATCGGTTTCAACACCGAGTACAACCTCGAAGAGATTGGCAAAGTGTTGAACCTGACACGTGAGCGCGTGAGGCAGCTCGAAGTCGAGGCGTTGCGTCGTCTCCGGGCCGCGGGGAACCGCCGTGCCTTGCACGACTACATCCAATAAATTAGGTCTTTCGGGCGTGGATTCCAAGTTGGAATCCACGCCTTTTTTTTGCGACGAAGCCCCTACTCTCCTTCGCTAAATAATAAATAGGTATATTTACCAATTTCTCGCAAAATCGATAAGGGCATCTCGGCAGGCACAGATTTGGCGCGTGTCACCATATTCCTCGAGCCCATGAAGGCCCGCGCCTCCCGGCCCGAACACGACGGCAGGAATCCCCGCTTCGGCCAGCAGAGCAGAATCCGTCCAGCTGGTCATGCCAACGAAGCTGCATGAACCACGGACCCGTTCCGTCGCCGCTTTCAGCTTCTGCGGGAGGGTCTCGGTTTCCGGGATCTCGAAAGCCGGCCTGAAAAACCTCATTTCCATCTCGGCCTGAAATTGCGGGTCGCGTGCAAGCGCCTCCATGATCGGCTCCAATTCGCGCCGTACCGAGTGCCGGGATTCGCCCGGCAGGGTGCGGCGCTCAATGTCTAGCTCGCAGGAATCCGGGTAGCTCGAAAGCTCGCGCCCACCTCGAATCAACGACGCATGGACCGAGGCCTCTCCCAAGAGCGCGTGAGGTGTCCTCCGAGACAATTGCACCCCATAGGCTTCGATCGTCGCCAGAACACGGCCCATATGGGCAATGGCATCGACCCCCTCGCGCGGCCGGCTTCCATGCGCAGCGACACCCCGAGTGGTTATGTGGGCCCAGGCAAAGCCCTTGTGGGCGACCACGACGTCGAGCTCGGTCGGCTCGAAAACGATGGCCATATCCGCCCGGAGACCCCACTTCAAGAGCGCCTCCGTGCCTGCCGAATAAGCCTCCTCGTCAGCAACGCAGGCGACAATCACATCGCCCTTGGGAGGTGCTTTCGCAAGCGTGACCGCGGCGGCGAGCATCGCCGCCATGCCTCCTTTGACGTCCTGCGCACCCCGTCCGTACAGACGGCCCTCCTCATCTATCTCGCCCGAAAACGGCGCCTCCATGCCCTCGACACTCACGGTGTCGAGGTGGCAGCACAGAAGAAGACTCGGTCCGCCTCCCGTCCCTGGGATGCGCCCGATGACGTTCGGCCGGCCCGGCAGCGCGTCGCGAAGCTCCACGTCGACACCGCGATTCTCGAGAACGCCCGCCACGAAATGGGCGAGCGCGGCTTCTCCTGCCGCGCCGGAGACCAGACTCGGGTTCACCGAGTCGATCCGGACGAGTCGCTGCGCGAGCTCCAAAGTCTCTAAATCGTTCAAGACTGTATGATAGAGGGCAATGGTGTCCGTGACTACCGTCCGATGCGCTGTTCCATCCGCGGGGCACGGAGACATCCTCGATATCACGAAAAACGTGGCCGAAGCCGTCGCGGGATCGGGTCTCGAAAGCGGCGTCGCGACGATATTCGTAACCGGGTCGACGGCGGGCCTAACGACGATCGAGTACGAGCCCGGTCTGGTACATGATCTCACGGCCGCTTTCGAACGCCTCTATCCGCGAGCGATCGAGTATCGTCACCACGAGAAGTGGGGCGATGATAACGGCCACAGCCACGTGCGCGCGTCCATGCTCGGACCGTCTCTCGCCGTTCCTTTTGTCGACGCGTCGCTGACGCTCGGAACATGGCAGCAAATCATTCTTGTCGATTTCGACACCCGACCCCGCTCGCGCGAATATGTGGTCCAGATGATGGGAGAACCCGATGCAGCCAATCGTGGATGAAGCTATCGAGAACTATGCCCGCGAGCATACGCAGGAAGCCCCCGAGCTGCTAGAGCGTATCGAACGAGAAACTCTGGCGATGGACGGCGCCCAGATGCTGACGGGCCGTACGGAAGGGCAGTTTCTGCGGATGCTCGCCATTCTTGTCGGCGCGGAGCGCATCCTTGAGATCGGCATGTTTACCGGCTACAGCGCTCTCATGATGGCGTCTGCGCTGCCCGATCACGGCGAGCTTCACACTTGCGACGTGGATCCCGAGGCCGAGGCGATCGCTCGCCGTCATTTCGCGGAGAGCCCGCATGGCAGCAAGATCCGAATCCATATGGGGCCGGCTCTCGAGACGCTCGAAAAGCTGCCTGGGCCCTTCGACCTCGCATTCATCGATGCCGACAAAGAGAACTATCCTAACTATTACGAGCCCGTGCTCGCGCGCCTTCGCCCAGGTGGACTGATGGTGGTGGACAACAGTCTTTGGAGCGGTGAAATCATCGACCCTCAGGACGCGGCGGGACGCGCGATCCACGAGCTCAACGAAACGATCCAACACGACCCGCGGGTCGAGAACGTGCTCGCGACGATCCGTGACGGGATTCACATCGCGCGCAAGCTCGAGCCCTGACCTTAAGGTCCGCGCCCTCAGTCGCGGGTCACGGATTCCTTCTCGTGCATATCCCTCTGCTTTCGGGGATCGAGGAGGCCGTAATCCTTGATCTTCTTGTCGAGCGTGGGGCGGGTGATGCCGAGGACTTCACTCGTGCGGGATTTGTTCCAGCCGGTTTGCTTGAGAACGTGATCGATGTAGCGGTGCTCCATCTCCTTGAGCGTCGTGAGCTCTTCGGTCACGAGGTCGGTGCCCGCTGCTTCGGAGCGTAAGAGCGGCAAGTGCTCCGGCAGCAAGACGTCGCCATGAGCGAGCGTCACGGCGCGGGTGAGAGCGTTCTCGAGCTCGCGAACATTGCCTTTCCAGGTGGAATTTACGAGCATCGTCATCACGCTATCGGGTACTTTACCCACGTTCGTGTGCAGCTGGCGGTTGATCTTCTGGAGCAAGTAGGCGACGAGATCGGGGATGTCTTCACGACGTTCGCGGAGCGCGGGAAGCTTGATCTCGACGACTTTGAGCCGGTAATACAGGTCTTCGCGGAACAGACCTTTGCGCACGGACTCTTCGAGGTCGCGGTTCGTGGCCGCCACGATGCGAGCCTCGGTGCGCTGAATGCGCTCGCCGCCCACGCGCGAGAACTCACGATTCTCCACCACGCGTAAGAGCTTCGACTGGAGACTAGGCGAGATGTCGCCGATCTCGTCGAGAAAGAGCGTTCCTTTTTGCGCGATCTCGAACTTCCCCCGGCTGTCGCGTACCGCACCGGTAAACGCCCCTCGAACATGGCCGAAGAGCTCGCTTTCGAGAAGACCTTCGGCGAGCGCGGTGCAATTGACGGGGACGAAGGGCTCTTCTCGGTTTACGGAGTTGTAGTGGATCGCTCGAGCCACGAGCTCCTTGCCCGTGCCGGATTCGCCACCGATTAAAACAGTGGTCGTGCTTCGCGACAGCATACCGATCGTCTTGAAGACCTCGCGCATCCCCGGGGTGCGCCCGACGATATTGTCGATGCTGAAGCCTTGGGACGCCTCGGTGACGAGGTAGTCGAGCTTCGTGTCCATTTCCCTCATCCGATGGGCTTTTCGAATGCTCAGGAGAAGCTCGTCATAGTCAATGGGCTTGCAGATGTAGTCGAAGGCGCCGAGCTTCATCGCTTGGATGGTCGTCTTCATATCGTCGAAGGCCGTGATCATGATGACGTAAGCTTTGTCATCGATCTCGCGGATGCGCTTCAAGACGTCGAGGCCATCCATGACGGGAAGATGGATGTCGAGGATGACGAGATCCGGCTCGCCTTGCTGGAACTTCTCGACTCCTTCCCCGCCATCGACAGCGACCGATACGTCGAAGCCTTCGCTGGTAAGATGGGTTTTGAACGTTTGTCGTATCAGACGGTTGTCGTCGATGACGAGAATCGATTTCATGCTTCTCCGATAGCGAGCTCGGATGACGCCAGCGACCCATAAGGGAGCGTCATTGTAATCGTGGTCCCTTGCCCGGCTACACTCGCGACTTCGATGCGGCCGCCGTGAAGCTCGATGACTTTGCGGGCGTTGGTGAGTCCGAGTCCGGTGCCCAAACTCTTGGTCGTGAAAAAGGCCTCGAAGATCGAGCCCATGTCGCTTTCCTCGATCCCGGCGCCGTTATCTTCGATCGACACTATCGCCACCAAACCGTTATCCGTCTCCTGCTGCTTCGTGCGCACGAAAATGACGCCTCCTGCCGGTACCGCTTCGGTCGCATTCAAGAGCGTGTTCAAAAAGGCGGAGCGAAGCTGGTCCCCGTCCACATTGATGGGCGGGAGATGGTCGAACTCGGTGACGATCTCGATGTGCTTTTCCTCGACAGGTTCCTCGACGAAACGAAGCGCGTCTTCGAGAAGGTTCTCGAGGTCAAACTCTTCTTTGTAAAGCTGGGGGGCGCGCGCGTAGCTCAAGATGTCCTTGACGAGTTTTTCCACTTGTTGCACGCCGGTCTCGGCGATCCCGATCTGCTCGCGCTCGATCTCGTTGAGAGCGGGGTGCTTGCCGATCTTCTGGATATTGAGCTTGACCGCCGTCAGAGGATTCCGAATCTCGTGCGCGAGCGCCGTCGCAAGGCGGCCGATGGTGGCGAGCTTCTCGGCTTCGGTGAGCTTCTGGGACGCTTCCTCGAGCTTCTCACGGTCGTCGAGGATCTGGGCGGTCATCCGATTGAAGTTCGCCGCGAGCTCGCCAATCTCATCCCCGGGCGGGATGTCGATGCGGTGCTGCAAGTCCCCGCGCGCCACACGAATCGTGCCCTCGACCAGGCTCTCGAGCGGGCGGCTGATGCGGTTCGCGAGGAATACCGAGCCGAGAGCGCCGAAAGTCAGCCCGAGAAAGCCAAGGCTAATGAGACCGATCCGAGTTCTCTGGATCTCCGCATTGACTTCTGCGAGGGACAGGCCGAGCTTGATGGCGCCCCAAAGCTCGCCTTCGACGAAGACCGGTGCGACGACCTCCAGCACTTCCACGATGCGACCGTCCGTGGTTTCGAGACCGAACTCCCTTTTGATCACCTCGTCACGCTCCAAACGGCCCATCTCGGCGGTCATCTCGAAGAGCTCTTCGGGGAAAATCTCTTTCGCATCCGCGTTCGCGGCAAGGATGCGAGCTTCACGATTGAAGATGATGGCGAAGACGATATCCTCGTCCTCCGCTGCGCGCTCGACGTTTTGTTGGAGGGCGACGAGGTCGTAATACATGATGCTGTTCTCGGAGAGGTCCGCCATCATTTGCGCGATCGAGGATGCATGTTCCTCGGCTCGCTTTTTGAGCGCCGCGGTCCGCTCCATCTCCACGAAGAAGATGACGATGCTCATCAGCACAGTGATGAGTGCAGTCGAGCTGAGAATGAAGCGATCCCTGAGGCTGAGAGGAGCGATGCGCCACATCGGCCTAGTCACTAGTGCTCGACTTTAGTCTCGCGCCCCTCCTTCGCGAGCCAGATGTTCTTCATCTGGATGTAAGCCGCTCCCAGCGGAGTGAGCTTGAAACCGCGCACGTTGGGCCGCAGCAGATAACGTAGCCGGCCGTAATCCGTGGGAATGATAGGCGAATCGAGAAGAACGATCTCCTCGATCTTATGATAGAGCTCATTCCTTTTCGTGTAGCTCGTCTCTGACCACACTTGGTCGAGTAGCTTGTCGACCTGGCGATTCTTGTAGCCGAACGTATTCATGTGGCCTTGGGAGTGGAATAGCGGCCTCAAGAAATTGTCCGGGTCGGGAAAATCTGCGTGCCGGATCTGGATGCGCAGGAACGCGCGATCACGAAATCGCGGCATGTCGAAATCGATGACACCGTCCATCTCGACGAGCTTTACTTCGACCCCGACCTCCTTCAAGCAGGAAACGAGACAGCTGTCGCGAGCGACCGAGCCGGGATCGGAAGAATAGATGTTCCTCGGCAAGACGGGAAGCTCGAGCGGCGGAAGACCTTTTCCTCCGGGATAGCCGGCTTCTGCCATCAGCTCGCGTGCTTTGGCCAGGTCTCGACCATAGTGGGATTCCTTGGGTATGAAGCCAGGAATTCCAGGGGGAACGACACTGCTCGCCGCGGCCGTACCCGCGGTCACCCTATGGGCATCGAGAAAGCTTCTTTTGTCGAGGGCATAATTGATGGCGAGGCGTACCTTCGCGTTGTCATAGGGCGGCACGCTGTTCGGGAAATAAAGGTAGCGCAAAGCCAAGAAATGTTCGGCTTCGACGGCGACCCAGTCGGCATAGCTATCGACCCAGTTGGTCTCGAAACAATCGGCCACCTCGTTGAACGGTCGTGAAACGCCTTTGTAGCCAGGCACGTTCCAGGCTGCGCGGAAGACCACCGCGTCGAGGTGGGGGCGGCCTTCGAAATATTGCAGGTTGGCTTCGAGACGGATGCCTTGGTAGACCTCGTCCAGCATCGGAACGCCCGCATCCTCGGAAGGCTCGATCCAGCGCGAGAACTGGAACGCGCCGGTGCCGATGGGAGCCTTGAAGAAGCTATCGCCCTGAGCGAGAAGCTCCTCCTTGGGGAGGATCTTGGACGAGTACATGCTGAGCACGGAGAGCGCCGGAACGAAAGGCGTGACGAAGGTTATGCGGAACTCGCTCTCGCCGAGAGCTTCGAGTCCTTTGACGCGGTCGGCGCGTCCCGCGCGGAAATCCTCGGCTCCCTCGATGCGGCTGAAGTAACTGTAGTTGTGATCGTTCAAACCACGCATCAGAAGCCGCTCGAAACTGAAGACACAATCCTCGGCCGTCACCTTGCGTCCGTTGTGGAAGCGGACATCGTCGCGCAACTCGAACGTATAGGTCTTGCCATCGGGAGAGATCTCCCAAAACTTTGCGAGTGCGGGAACGATATTCAGGTGCTCGTCGAAAGCCGTCAGGCCGTCATAAAGCTGCTGCACGAGCATGACGTCCGTGCTGAAGATCGCCTTGGCCGGGTCCAGCGTCCGCATGTTTTCCAAGAGCGGATAGCGAAAAACACCGCCCTGTACCGGATTTTCCACGAGGCTATCGGCGCCGCCGAAGCTTGCTCTGAGCGTCTCCTTCTTGATGAGGCGCCCTGCGAACGCCGTCACGATAAAAAGGCACAAAAGGCCGCCGGGAATAAGCCAGGCGCTCTTGCGGCCCCTGGCTGACGGTCGGGAGAGCGGCTCCTCCAGATCGGATGCTTGTTTCATAGCGACGCTTCTGCGGGCACCAAGGGGGTCCGTGGTCGAGTCCCATCCCTAGATTAGTTTACGGCCGCGGTCCGCGCAACTCGGATAAGCTCCTCAGAATGAAAGCTTTCCCTCGGCGATCTCCACAGCCTTACCCCCGACACGAACCTCAAAAGGGCCCTTCTCGCCGCTCTCGACGTCGACGTAGATAGCACTCGGACGGCCCATCTCGTAACCTTGCTCCACGATAATGTGCGCCGTCGGCTCCGCTTTCACGAGCCCCCGGTGGACGAGGTAGGCGCCGAGTGCGCCGGAGGCACTACCGGTCGCCGGGTCCTCCACGATGCCGACGGTCGGGGCAAACATACGGGCATGGACGGTACTTTCGGGGTGGATGCATTCGCGTGTGAAGATCATGAAGGAATCGGTCTGCGTCTCCGTGAGGACTTTCATCATCGCGACGAGGTCGAGCTCAATCTTGTCGAGGTGGCGGAGCGAGCGCGCCGGCACCATCAGCTGCGGAACCGCTGTGGAGACGACTTGTGCAGGCAGGCCATCGGGCAGGAGTTGATCCTCCGAGAGACCAACCGCTTTCGCGAGGAGCTTACGGTCGGTAAATTCGTCGAAAAAGCGCGGAGGGGATTGCGTCATCGTGACTCGATCCACCTGGCCGTCCTTGACGATGATATCTACCGGAAGCACGCCTGCCTGACACTCTTGAAAGATACGGTTCGAGCCTTCTTTCACTTCGAGGATCCCGTGCTGGGCAAGCACGAAACACGTCCCCACGACGGGATGGCCCGCGAGTGGCAGCTCGGATGTCGGGGTAAAGATGCGCAAGCGGAGCTGTGCTTTCAAATCCGTCGGAGGAAGAACAAAGGTCGTCTCCGAGAGGTTCATCTCCTTCGCGATGGACTGCATGTCCTCGGAGCTGAGCCCTTCGGCTTCAGGGAAAATGGCGAGTGGATTTCCCGTAAAGGGACGGTCCGTGAAGACGTCGGCCTGGAAGAAGTGATACTCCCTCATAGACGGGAAATACTATCCTAAACCGATGCAATCTGCTCTGAGTGTCTTGCTTTTCTGCTTCGTCGCTTGCTCTAACGCACCACGCGCTCGAAGCGTAGCTGTCGACAGCGAGAAACGGCTCACCGTCGGTCGGGACTCCGGCACGAGCTCGCGCAAATGATACGTTGCCAATAGCCGGCATCCACGATCCGTGAGCCGAGACAAACGTCTTTCAGGTTTGCGGATGGGGCGTTGTTCACGAACAGTGCCGCCGCGCCCTTGAAGGCGCCCTCCCTTGACCTTACAATCGTGGCGATGCGTCTGCGGCCAGGCACCACGCTAGGAGCCTACGAGATCCTTGCACCGCTCGGCAAAGGCGGTATGGGTGAGGTGTACCGTGCGCGCGACACGAAGCTCGATCGTGAGGTCGCGATCAAAGTGCTTCCCGATGCGTTTGCGCAGGACGCCGATCGTCTCGCGCGGTTCGAGCGCGAGGCGCTTCTCGCATCGCTGAACCATCCCAACATTGCAAGCATCCATGGAATCGAGGAATGGGACGCCGTCCGAGCGCTCGCGCTAGAGCTCGTGGAAGAGCCGACCCTCGCCGAGCGGATCCAGGACGGCCCGATCCCGGTCGAAGAGATCCTTGCGATCGCGCGGCAGATCGCGGAAGCGCTCGAAGCGGGGCACGAGGCCGGTGTCATCCATCGGGACGTGAAGCCCGCGAACGTGAAGCTCAAAGAAGACGGCACGGAACACGATTGGCTTTCGATATCGGAGAGGAAAACCGGGACCTCTGGCTCTACGACTTCTCGACCGGTACGCTCTCGCGCTTCACCTTCGATCCGGCCCGCGATTCCGACCCCGTGTGGTCTCCCGACGGAGCCCGCATCTTCTTCGTCTCCACCCCGGGTGGCGGCCCGTCAAACGTGTACTGATCAAGGAGGGCGACGGCTCCTCGACCGATCGCGTCTCCGAGCTCGCGGTCGTCCTCGATTGGTTCGAAGAAGTGAAGCGCCTCGTTCCCAACAACGACTGAGAGTCATCTTTACTACACAGTAATATCTGACGTGCTGCGCGAGGAACCTTGGTTCGCCTCGATAGAAAGATGAGCGCTCGAGCCGTTGTCGCCGCAATCGTCGGCGCGATCGTGTTCGGGGCGACGGGGGCCTTGTATCACGGCAGCCGCGAAGTCGTCGTGGATTTCCAGAAAGCGTACGAGGGCGGCTTCATTTCGGAGTTCCACGGCCGCGAGCGAGCGGATGACGGCTACTTTCGCTGGACGACGGTCGCCTCCTATCTCGATTTCCACTACCTACCCAAGACCGGAACGGTGAATGTCGAAGCGCTCCTGAGAGTCCGGCGGCCAGGCGGCGAGCCGCGTCCGAACGTCGCCTTTACGGTGAACGGGACAACGGTCGAGCGTGTGGTCAGTCTTCCCGGCCGAGCCGTTTATCCTTTCGCGTTTCCTGCATCGCGGTCCCGAGTGCGTCTCGGCATCCGCTCCGATACGTTCGATCCCACCGGCACCGGCACCCGGCTTCTCGGCGTTCAAGTGCTCGGCGTCACGTTGGCTTTTCCGGATCACTCCCCTTCCTGGATCGTGCCCTCGCTGTGGATGGGGAGCGCGGCAATCCTGCTCTTCGCCGCGGCGATCGTGGCCGGCGCAGCTCCGCTCTGGGCCGGGCTTTCGTCCCTCGTCGTCACTTCGGGTTTTGTTTTTCTTCTAGCCCAACACGCCCTCCGTTTTTCGAGCTATCCGAGAGATGTAGCCTTGCTCGCGGCGGCGACTTTGGCCGTCTTGGTCTTTCTCCGTTTCGTGCTCGCGAAGCTCGATCGGCTTCAACCCGCCTCGCGGGTGTGGGTCCTGGCTTCGCTCGGCGTCGTCTTGCTCCTGGAAATGACGGTTGTGTTCTACCCGTTACGCGTGAGCTCCGACGCGGATTTCCAGGCGAATCGCATGCTGCATTTTCTCGAGGGCAACTGGCACCCGACTTCCGTGACGCAGCACGATCCACCTTTCGACATCCCCTATCCCGTCTCGCTCTATGCAGTCACAGCACCTCTGGTCTTGCTCGGCGCCGAACGCGTCGCCTCTCTTTCGTTCATGACGGGCCTTTTCGACGTCTTCGTGTCGATCGTATTGATCTATCTCGGGTGGCGTTTTCTCGACGACCTTCGCGCGGGCATCCTTGCCGGTATCTTGTATCAACTCGTGCCGGTGAACGCACTGAGCTTTTCCGCCGGCAACTTCACGAACCTCTTTGCCGTCGCGGCGCTGTCGCTGGCCTTCGCTTTCATGTTCTCGTCACCCGTGATTTGCGCTTTCTGGACTTTCCTGGCGCTCACCGCACATCTCGGGATGCTCATCGAAGGGGCGATCCTGTGGCCGGCTTGGCTTTTCTTTTTCTGGCTCGCGCCGACCCCCGTAAACGACCAGCGCAAGCGGCTGACATTGGCACTGACGGTGGCGGCGCTTCTCACTGCGGTCTACTACTTCGGCTACTGGGATCTCTTCACGAGCCAGTGGGACCGCGCCCTCGAGCGCGAGTCCGCGACGGTTGCGGCAGGACCGGGCTCCAAACTCGCCGAACTCGGATGGGTATTCGTTGTCGTCGCGGCGCTCGGCGCATTGTCGCTTGCAAAGCGGCCTTTCTCGAGCTCGTTCCCGAGGGCTGCCGCGACTTGGCTCGGTGTGACGGTCGTCTTTGCCGTCATCGATACGCTCTCGGCCATCGAGATCCGCTACGTGCTCCAGGCGCTACCGCTTCTCGCACTCTTCGCGGGCGCCTATTTGTCGAAAGCGCTCGAGCGTGGCTGGCGCGGCAAGACCGCAGCTCTCGCGGCGATTCTGTATGTTGTCGTCCTCGGCTTCCGCACACTCTACGAAGTCCTTCTCACGCGATACCACTGAGAAAGGGTCGCGGCCCAGAGGAGCCTTTTGTTGGTCTGAATACGGGGCTATACTAATTCTGTATTCGGATCCTTTAAAAAGGGGGAAGAGTTGAAACCCATTAATACAGCTGAAGATATCGTCCCGCTCGCTGACTTCAAGGCTCGCACGTCAGAGCTTTTTCGGCAGCTGAAAGAAGGGCGGCGCCCGCTCATCATCACTCAGAATGGCAAGCCGGCAGCCGTCGTCATCACTCCCGAGGATTTCGATCGCCTCCAAGAGCGAGAGCGTTTCGTGGAGGCCGTATCATCGGGCCTTGATGACTCGGAAACTGGTCGGCTCGTTGAGGACGAGGCTCTGGAGCGGGAGTTGAACGATGAGCTCGATACGTCGTCGTGAAGCTTCGATGGACGCAGCGCGCTCGTTCCGACCTGCTGCAGATCCGTCGCTACATCGCTCGCGACAAGCCAGGAGTGGCGCGTCGTTGGGTTGCGCGCCTCCGCCAGCGCGCGCGGGATGCTGCGAGTCACCCTCGCGCTGGGCGAAGGGTCCCGGAGCTCGGGCGCGACGACGTGCGAGAGGTGTTGCTTCGTAACTACCGAATCGTCTATCGGATTCTCGAATCGGAGATTCACGTCCTCACTGTTTTCGAAGGCCATCGTACGCTTCCTCGAACGCTACCCAGCATCGTGGACTCGAAGAGAAAGCCTCCGCAGTGAGCTTGGGGTATTCCTTGCCTCAGCTTCTGGCTCATCAAACGTATTCTGGTATCGCGGTGGATGCGAGGTGACGGCGCGGGCTTCTCCGAGGCATCTTTCCTACAAATTCAAAGCGGTCGAGCTGACGATGCGGGTGTTCTCATGGCGACCGAGACTTTCCGTTTCGTCTTTCGTCTTTCGTCTTTCGTCTTTCATCAATCTTGCGCTGGATGAACGCCGGCCCGTAAACACGTTCGGCCTGTAATCGATTGTGTGCTGGGCACAAAATCTGAAGAATGGACTCGTAGTTGCGGCGACAGATCCGAACGGGGCGGCATGGTCGATTTGGAGACCCGCCCGCGCCGTGCATCTCGTTCCATCGGGTCCAAGAAACACGCATTAATACGATAGGATCCGCGTTCGTGGACGCGCTCGGAAACCTCGGACGCAACGTATCGAGACTGGGCGGGCTCGTCTTTTTTGCCCATCTCGTTTGAACGAGATGACGCCACGGCGCCGCGCTGCCTCTTTCTCCGCCGCTCGAGCTTCTTCTTCGGGTCCTTCTTCTCGAGCGCGATGTCGAGCGCCTTCTCCAGGATCTCCGCCATGTGCTTCTGAGCGTTCTCGATGCCCACAACTTCCGCCAATCGCTCGAACTTGTCCTTGAAAGCTCGGCCGGCGGAAAATCTGAAGTTGTAGATCTCCGGACGGGCGGGTTGAAGAATCGGTGGGGAACACTTCGGGGTCTCGACGGCGGGAGGTGGTGACGGCGCCGATACTTCTCGAGGCGGCTCGACATGCGCGGGTTGCGCGGGTTGCGAGGGCCGCTTGCGGATCGACGGCTCGAAAACGGGCTTCGGCTCGAGTGCCACCAGGTATTCCTCAGTCTCCCTGCGCGTCTTGCCGGTGCAATCGCCGATGAGCTCGTCGACATTGTCCTCGTTCAGGTGGGGCGCCAGGAGGGCGGCGACCGTGAGACTGACTCGACTCTCGGATAGCGCGACGAGAAGCTGAGGGAAGCGCCGCAAGACGTTCGCTACATGTATGCGTGCCGGCACGGCGCCTTCGCTCAAGTTCAGGTGTTTGATGCAGTAATCGTAGAGGCTCTTGTATCCAAGCTCGAGTGCTGTTTTCGAGCCGACATCTCGGCGAGATGTGCGATGAGCTTGGCGATGTTCGTGTTCTCCCGCCTTCGCCAAGGCTTCGGCGGGCAAGCCGAAGGAGCTCTTCGCGAGAAAGTTGTTCGAGCTTCCTTGAACGTTTCGATCATTGTCCGACTCCAGTAATTGATTATACTCCCTGGTTTTTGTGTGCCCTCAGATCGCGGCAGAGCATGGAACGGAGGTCAGATCGAAACGAAAGTCGGAATCACGTCTTCGAGTGCGGTGGTGACGCACTCCGCTGACGTGAACACGGTTCTCAGACGCGGTCTCGACCTTCGCGATTTTGCCGCGGGAAAGCTGTCAGGTCTTTTTGTAGATTTTTTTGACATCCAGCGGAGCAATCGAGCGTTGTCAACCGCGAGTGCATGAGCGATCCGGAGTTCCGAGAAGCTGGGTTGTGTACTTCGACAGGGGTCGTCGAGACCGGCTGCAAACTCGCGATCGGAACGCGGTGCGAACGTGCCGGAAACCACTGGTCCGTTGCTGGAAATCTCGTTCGAACGAGATTCTTATCGAATACCACTATTGTCACACCGCCAATGCCGTGCTCGACTCGACCAGTCTCATTCGCGCGAGCGACAGCCTCGCCGTCTGCGACGGGTCCAAGCGAAGCGGAGCGGTTTTCTGTACCTAGCCTGCCTAGCCTTGTTGTCCTAGGCTTCCGGACGCTCTGCAAAGCCCTGCTCACGGGATACCACTGAGCTCACGCGATGACTTCGAGCTCACCGGGCAGCACGTCGATCCGCAACGGAGTTTCTTGAAGGAACTCGCCATCCGCGAAGAACTCTGCCGGCTCCTCGGTCTCGATCTCGACGAACTTCGTCTTGCGGTACTCGACGCTCCAGTGCCCGAGGTGAGAGCCCGAGAACACGGTCGGGAACATGAAGAGAAGCCCTGCTCTCGAGATATCCCGCACGAGGCACAAATCCAGTAGCCCGTCCTCTAGCTTCGCCTCAGGCGTGATGTGCATCCCGCCGCCATAGCGCCGGCCATTGCCGACGGCCGCGAAGGTTACGGGCCCTTCGTAAACGCCGCCGTCGTAGCGCACCCGAGCTTCGAGATGGCGAAAGTCGAGGAGCGTCCGCAAAACGGCATAGCCATAGACCAATCTTCCCGATAGAAGTGGCGTGTTCTGTGCGCGGCGCGCGGCTTGGGCGTCGAAGCCGGTGCCGCCGACACCTAGAAAAACGCCCGCTTCCGTTTTTGCGAGGTCGACGAAACGCCGCTCGTCTCGGGCAAGTGCGTCGAGAGTCTGCTCTATCCCGTTCAGGCCGAGCTCCGCGGCAAAATCGTTACCGCGCCCCACCGGCAGGATCGCAAGGGCTGGCCGTTCTGCTTTCGGCGTCTGAACGAGCCCGTTGACGACAACGCTCAAGGTCCCGTCGCCTCCCGCCGCGAGGAGAACGTCGTGCTGCGCGCGCCTTGCCTGAGCGGCGGCAGCTCGCGCGTCGGCAGGGCTCGTCGGCGACGCCAACTCGACAGTAGCGCCACCCGACTCCAGACGGGTCACCAGCTTGTCGACTTGCGAGCGGCGGCGGGACGTTCCGGAGCGGGCATTTCGAATGACGAGCACGCGCACGCGCAAAGTGTATCCTGAGCGGACTGGGCGGATCGTCGTTTCTGCTATTCTCTCGCTCATCCGAATGCGGACGGTCGCCCTTCGAGCTCTAGCTCTCGTCGCCTACCTCTGGTTTTGCTTCAGCTGGTTCGATCACGACTTCGATGTCTTTCTGGCCACCACACCTGCATGGATTCCCGCGCTGATCTTGCTGGGGGCTGCCGTCGCGACGTGGCGGCCGCGTTTCGAGACGGATGACGCTATAGCACTCGGCTTCGCGGCGCTCGCGCTCGCGTTGCGTCTTCCTTTTCTCTGGGGCGCTTATGGGCTGTTCAGCTCCGACGCTTCGGCACAGGGTTTGATGGCGCTCCACATTCTCGAAGGCGAGCACCACCCCATCTTTCTTTATAACTGGTCTTATATCGGGAGTCTCAAAGCACACTTGACGGCCCTCATCGCCGCGATCTTTGGCGAACCGGTCGTGAGCTTCGCGGCCGCGGCCGCAATCAACTACGCGATCTTTACCGCGGCCGTCTATCGTCTCGCCCGCACGGTGGTCCCACGCGCCGAGGCGAGCGTCGCTGCTGCCTATGTGATCGTCGCGCCGGGTTTTCTCACGGCGTGGGGAATGGGAAACGAAGGAAACTATGTCGATGTGATGCTTCTCGGGACCCTGATGCTCGCGATCGCAGCTCGGTGGATGCAAGGCGACGGCGCGGGCTTCTCCGAGGCGTTTTGGATCGGTGTGCTCGGGGGCCTCGCCTTTTGGACGCACATCCTTGCGACCTACTATCTCTTGACAGCAATCGGGGTCCTGGCACTCCATCGCTTTGGGCGGGACGGTTTGGTGCGACTCGCGAGCTTCGCGGGCGGCTTCATCGTCGGGGACTTCCCGGGCTTTCTATGGAACGTGAGTCACGAGTGGCTCAGCTTTCGCTGGTGGACTCTCGACGCCGAGACGGTCGAATCCGTGGACCGCGTGGGCCGGACGCTGACGCAGCTCGAGCAAGTCGCGACAACCTCACTCTCCGTGCTTTCCGGCTACTGGCCTCACGACGCGCCTCCCTGGCCCGCGCCGTTTTGGCACGTCGCTCTGGGACTTCTCATCCCAGCGGTCTTTCTGTTCTTCGCCTGGCGACACCGACGCGCGCTGTCATTGATCCCGCCCTCGCCCGAAGCCATGCTTCTCGGCTTCGCAGTGCTCGTTGTGCTGGTGTTCGCGCAAAGTAGCTCGGGTTGGATGACCGATGAGCCCCGCTACCTCTTGTTCTTGTTCTCCGTCGTCCCGATCTTCCTGGGCTCCGCAGCCATAGCACTCTGGAACCGGTCGCGCCTGCTCGCAAGCGTGGCCCTGTTGTCTCTCCTCTTCGTGAACCTGCGCGGCGATATCGCCTATCTTCAGGCCGCGCTCGAAAGCGACAGTGTCAACCGGGAGTTCATAGCAGAGCTCGAAGAGCTCGACATCCGCTATGTGCGCTCCGACTATCATCTCTCCTACAAATATGTGTTCTTGAGCCACGGCCGGATGGTTTGGACCTCCGAGCTCGGCCCGGCGCAGACAGAGTGGTATTTTCCTTTCCGCGATCAGGTTGCGAAGGCCGAAGAGGTCGCCCTCGTGCCGCGAAGCTTTCGTTTTGCGCGCCGGATCCGCCGCCGACTCGACGCGCGGGGTATCCGTTACCGGCAGGAGAGGTTGCTCTATCCGGTCCTTTACGATTTTAGTGAGCCCGTTCCTCTTTCATTTCTGCGGTAGCGGACCGCTTCGTTCTCTCTCTCGCCGGCGCGTGAGCGAGACAACATCCGCGCCGAGCGACACGGTGCGCTTCATCAAGATCCTTCGGATGGCGTCGCCCGGCCTTTGAGCGTGCTCTTTATCTCGGAGAGCGCGTAGAGCCGGCCTTGGTCGACCCCGTGACAGAACGTGCGGAGCTCCTTCCAGGCTTCGGGGCTTTCGAGGGTCTCCGGCCAGAACGGGAACGTACGGCACTGGCGCGGCCGCGCCGCGTAGACGGTGCAACCGTTCTCCCAAAAGATGCAGTCGCCGTTCGGCTTCAGCCGGAGCACGGGGTCCTTATCCTCGTCCTGGGTCAGGTAGCGTTCCTTGAAAGCTACCGGGCTGAGCTCGACAAAGCGCTCGAGCCGCACGATTTGGGCCGGGCTCACATAGACCCAACCCGGTTGAGCGCCACGGCAGCAGTTGTTGCACTGGTGGCAGGAAAAGCGTAGTCCGTTCGAGTACCAAACCGGTTCGCGGGGCATGTCGATGGTGACCTATAATAATCCGTTCGTGTTCCGGCCCACACTGTTCATTGCGGCGTTTTCCGCCCTCTTCGGTCTTTCTCGCGCGCTCGACGCGTTCTTGCGCCTGTTCCTACGCCAGGATTCCGGAGAATCGTTCCTGCCTGCGCTCGCCCGAAACGCTGACTTCGTCGAGTGGCTGTGGCCACTTTTGGGGTGGACCACGCTTGGACTGGCCGTGGCATTCGGGCTCTCGGCTCTACTGGCGCGGCGGATCGAGCTCGAGCGTTCGGAGATCCTGGCGGTGCTGGCACGGCCTTATCTCACGCTACTCGTTCCCGCGGGGCTCACTTTCTTGGCCGCGGGCTCGCTCGTGGTGTCGCCGAGCTATCCCTACGGGGCGAATCTCGCGGTGACGCTGGCGCTCGAAGGCGCCTTCGCCACGCTCCTCGCCGCGCTCTTGTTCGTCGGCGCGCTCGTGCACGCACTCGTCGAGCTACTCGGTCCTTGGGAAAGACGGCTCCCTGCGCTCGGGATATTCGGCCTCGCGATGGTCTGTTTTCTGGTCGCGACGCCCGCTCGTTTCTATCAAGCGGGCGTCGGCCAAGGGAACATGCACAAATATGTGCGGATGGCGCAGGCTGTCGCGGGGACGGGAACGTTGAACATCGAGCGCGCCGACGAGAACCCGGAGCCCACCGTCGGGGAGTTTCTCGGGCACCTTCCTCGGATCGCTTCGAGCTATGTTCGCGCTTCAGCCAATCTTCTCGCCCACCCCGGGGGTGAAGCGCACGGCACAAAGGTCAATCGCTCGATGTTTCGCGGCATCGATGGCGGCGTCTATTACATCAACGCGCCGGGTCCCGGCCTTCTGCTCGTCCCAGCCTATATCGTGGATCAGTATTTGAACCGGTGGCTGGGCGGAGACCGCCAAATTGCCATCATCCTGTTCTGGCAACTACTGGGGGCCTTGCTCGCTTGCGAGATCGTTCTGTCGGTCGCGACCATGGGTGCTCGGCCAGAAGGCGTGGTGACGGCGCTTGCCATGGCGCTCGCGGTCCCGTTTCTGTTCTACACTTTTCAAATCTATCCGGAGCTTCCCGGCGGGCTGTTTCTTTTGTTCGCCTTTCGCAAACTGGTGCTCGATCCGGAGCCCACGGGACGCGCGGTCTTCGCGGGTGCGCTCGCCCTCGCGGCGCTACCTTGGCTCCATCAAAAGTACTCGGTCGCGTCGGCCGTGCTCGGGATCCTTGCCGGCTTGAATCTTCTTCGCGTGTCTCCCGGCGGGTGGTCGCACCGTCGCTACAAATTCGTTTTGTTGGGGCTTCCTCTCGCGATCTCCGCCTATTCCATTTTTCTCTACAATCACGCGCTCACCGGGAGCTTGTCGCCGACCGCGACTTTCAGCGCAGCCGAGCGCTCTTCGTTCGAGCCGTGGAACTTTTTCAAAGGTCTTTCGGGTCTTCTGCTCGATCGCGAGAACGGGCTCCTCATCTTCGCCCCGATCTACGTCTTTGCTCTCGTCGGCTTGCAGGCTTTTTTCTTGCGACACCGGGCCATTTTCACACCCTTGCTTCTCGTTGTCGCTTCCTACATCGTGGTCATCGCTTCTTTTCCGCACTGGCCGGGAGCCGTGAGCACGATGGGGCGTTACATGCTCAGCATCCTCCCGCTGTTCGCCCTTCCCATGGCCCTCGTCGTGGGCCGCGGTTTCACCGACGGCGTGCTCGCGGGCGTCGGCGCGACGCTACTCGCGGGAACGCTCTCTTATAGCGCGAGCTTCGTGCGGGATCTCATCCCGAGCTACCAACCGCCAATGTTCTGGGGCCGTGTTCTCTATAGCGACCCGAGCCAATATTTGCCGTCCTTTCTGAGCGATGGGCTTCTCGGCTCGGGCGCGGCCCATTTTCCAAAATTTCTCATCCTCGGCATGGCCGTCGGTGCGCTCGTCTACTTTCTCCGCGAGCGCGTTTACGAAGAGCCTTTCTCCGTCGAAGCGGAAGCGGCGGCGTACCACCGGCGCGCGTGCTTCGGTGCGGGTGCTGTCTTGCTCGCGCTCATTGCCGCAGGCTTCGTTCTAGAGCGCTGGCCCGGAAATGACTCGGAAAAGCGCGGGCCACTGTTTCGGGAAACGCGCGTACTTCGAGGCGGAGAAACGCTGTCGGTGTTTGGCAAGCACGGCTTCGAAAACGGCGGCGTGTGGGTCCCGGGAGGCGGGACGACGAGCTTTCTCTTGCTCGCCGACGAGCCGCTCTCGGAAATCACGCTGCGTTTGAGGAATGGACCCGCGGCCAATAAGGTCTCGTTTCGTGAGCGCCGTGAGCCGAAGCAGATCCTCGATCTTCCTTCTTTTGGACCACATAACCGGCCGGTGCTCTTGAGAAAGCCCTACCGATTCGACGGCAAGAACGGGGAGCGATTTTTGTACCGGTTCCAAGTGCACTCGACGGGAAGCTTCGTCCCGCGAGAAGAACGCACGTCCGACGATTCTAGGAAGCTCGGCACATTCGTGAGGCTAAGATGAAACACGTAACGATTTATACGGATGGGGCCTGCGAAGGCAACCCTGGCCCGGGCGGCTTCGCCGCCATCATCGAAGAAGAAGAAGGCGAAACAAGAGATGTCACCGGTGGCGAGCCACATACGACGAACAACCGCATGGAGCTCAAAGCGGTGATCGCCGGGCTAGGGGCGCTCGACGAGACGTCTCGAGTGCGCGTCGTGACGGATTCTCAATACGTTGCGAAGGGCATGACGAGCTGGATCCATGGGTGGCGCCGACGGGGCTGGAAAACCGCTTCCGGCTCCCCGGTCAAGAACCGCGAGCTCTGGGAAGAGCTCTACACGCTCGCCAAACGCCACCAGGTCCAATGGGAGTGGGTGCGAGGTCATGACGGCCACCCCGGCAACGAGCGCGCCGACACCCTCGCCAAGGAAGCCGTTCCCCGCTGAGCACTGAGCACTGACCAATGACCAATGACGCCTTTACGGGAGGTTCGCCATCGCGCGGGTCGCGAGGTCTATGATTTGCGCTTCTTCCACGGATGGAACGGATGGCACGGATGGCACGGATGGCGCGCTCACTTCCAAGACGTCGTCACCGCGAAAGGCGCGTACCATGTGTTCCTCGGCGACATACATCGCCCAATCGCCTGGAATGCCTTCGACGGGGTGGTACTCCTCGCGCGGCGGATCCTCTCCGCCGAACTCCTCACCGAAATCGGCCACGAACTCGTCGAACGAATCGAGCCCGGCGCGCTGAAGCGTCAGCACGACCAAGGCGCCCGAGCCGTCCGCCGCGCCCCAGGTGCATTGACCTTTGCCGTCGTCGCCTGGCGCGGGCTCGCCCGCGGCCGTGCCAAGGGCCGCCTCGATGTCGGCGCTCGTGAGGAGCGCACAGAGGTCGGCGCGTGGCGGCGCGCTCTGAGCGGCCGGTTCCGCGCCGCCGGTGGATTCTCCACCGCCGCAACCAACGCTCGAAAAAAGGGTTACGATGGCGGCTAGCGCCAAAATGTAGACGGGGTTCTGCAATATCAGGAATTTCATACCGCTTTAGCTTAGCCCGAGAGGGGCCGAGCCGACTAGCAAAATGCTGAGGCTTTTTGGGCGAGCTCTTCCCACTCCACGTAGAGAGCTTTGAGTTGGGCTTTGAGGTCTTCGTGCGTCTTGACGACGCCGGCGGCCGCCTGATCGTCATCGTAGAATCCCGCAACGGACATGCGGCCCTCGAGGCTGTCGATGCCGATCTCCGTTTCCGAGATGGTCGTCTCTATCTCCTCGAGCCTCTCCTGGATCGCGCGCGCCTTGTTCTTGGAAAGAGCTTTGCCCTCGGCGGGAACTTTTGACGGGACGGGCTCTTCGATGATCTCTTTCTTCACGGCAACGGGCGCCTCGAGCTGGGCGTCTTTCGCACGTATGAAATCCGGATAGCCTCCCCAGTGCACGTGTATGTGGCCGTCGGCGATCTCCGCGACTTTGGTCGAGAGCTGATCGAGAAGGTATCGATCATGCGAGACGAAAACGAGCGTACCTTTATAGGCCCGGAGAGCCTCGAGAAGGATCTGTTTCGAGTCGAGGTCGAGATGGTTGCTGGGCTCGTCGAGGAGCAGCACGTTCGCAGGGCGAAGCAGCATGCGCGCGAGCGCGAGTCGGCTCTTCTCGCCACCGGAGAGCACTTTCACTTTCTTATCGACGTCATCGCCGTGGAAGAGAAAGGCGCCCAGAAGACTTCGAAGTCGCGGGATCATTTCGGTGGGAGCGCCGTCTGTCATGTTCTCGAGGACGGTGCGCTCTTCGTCTAGGTCGTAGCGATCTTGGCTGAAGTAGCCCGTCTTGACGTTATGTCCGAGACGGAGCTTTCCGGAGTCGAGGTCTTCGATCTCCGCGAGCAAGCGCATGAGCGTGGACTTTCCAACACCGTTCGGTCCGACGAGAGCCATGCGCTCTCCGCGCTCGACGAGAAGGTTCGCTCCTTCGAAGACATGATTGTCGCCGTAGCTCTTGTGAATGTTCTCGAGCTCGAGCACGACACGACCGGAGCGCTCGACTTCCGGTAGCCGAAGCCGCATCAGCTTGCGTTCGGGAGGGACTTCGATCTTCTCCATCTTCTCGAGCATCTTGACGCGGCTTTGGACTTGCTTTGCCTTCGTCGCCTTGTAGCGGAACTTATTGATGAATCGCTCTGTCTTTTCGATTTCTTCTTTCTGGCGCGCAGCTTTCGCGCGAAGCTCCGCGAGGCTGTTTGCCCGCGTCTCGAGGAACGTGCTGTAGTTGCCGGTGTAGTCGACGAGTCGCCGGCGATCGATGTCGGTAATGCGCGTCGCGACCTGGTCGATAAAATAGCGGTCATGGGAGACGAGCACGATCGCGTGCGGGTAGTTGGCCAGGTAGTCCTCGAGCCAATTGCGGGCTTCGAGGTCGAGATGGTTGGTGGGCTCGTCGAGAAGGAGAAGATTCGGCTGCGACAAAAGAAGCTTGGCGAGAGCGATGCGCATTTGCCAGCCGCCGCTGAACGTCTCCGTGGGGAGGTCGAGCTCTTCTGTCTTGAAACCGAGGCCCAGAAGAACTTCTTCCGCCCGGCTTTCGATGCTGAAGCCGCCGCGCCGATCCCACTCGTCGCGGCACTCGCCGTAGCGCTCGAGAATGCGCTCATGCGAAGCATTTTCGGCATCGACCGCGCCCATCTGCTCTTCGAGCTCCCTCATCTCTTCGCCCATGGCGAGAAGCTTTTCGAACGCGGTGAGCGTTTCTGCTCGAAGGGTTTTGCCGCTATGGGCGAGCCCTTCCTGCGGCAGATAGCCTATTGTCGTGCCGCGTGGGGTCGAGACTTTCCCGCTATCCGGCGATTCGCTGCGCAAAATTATGCGCAAGAGCGTCGTCTTGCCCGACCCGTTCGGGCCAGCAAGGGCGACGCGGTCGCCATCGGACACGTTCCACGTGACGTCGTCGAACAGAACGCGGCCCGCGTAAGCTTTGGTCAGGCTTTGGATTTGAAGCATGTCACACACAAAAAAAAGGCCCGGCCCTTGCGAGCCGAGACGTTTCTCGCAATATACTAGCGTGAAAACGGAGAGTCGAAGGCGAGATATGAAACAACCTCTGCAAGTCGTTGTCCTGGCGCTTTTTACAGTGGGTGTCGGTCTCCCAATAGCACCCCCGGAGACGTGGGCCAGACAGAGCGCCGAAGCGACCGCCCAAGCCAATCGCGGCGTCGCCCTGCTCGAACAATTTCGCTTTATGGAAGCCATCGAAGCTTTTGAAGCCGTCGTTGCGCTCGAGCCGAACGGGGCGGAGGGACACATCAATCTCGGGATCGCCTATTTCAACGAACGCGACTTCGAGAAAGCCCTCGCGTCGTTCGAGCAGGCCCGCGAGCTCGATGCCTCGAGTCCCTACGTTCACTACAATCTCGGGCTCGTTCACAAGCTGCAGGGCGAAACGGAGCAAGCGGTGGCGGCGTTTACGCGCGTGCTCAAGATCGATCCAGTCGACTCGATGACGCACTATTACCTCGGTACGCTCTACGCCAATCTTGGTCGGCTCGAAGAGGCAGAGGCCACCTTGCGGCGCACGATCGAGCTCCAGCCGAACAACGAGTCCGCGCATTTCAGCCTCGGGAATATTCTCATCCGACAAGGCCGGCGCGACGAGGGGCGCGCCGAGCTTCTCGTTTTTCAAGATCTGAAGCGAAACTTTGCGGGAGAGGGGACGTCGGCGGGTCTCCAATATACCGAGCTCGGAAAATATGCCGAAGCCGTGGAAGGGGTGAAGGATCTGCTTCAACCGATGACTCGGGAGCGCACAACCGAGACCTCACTGCGTTTCGTCGAAGCGACCCAAGGCGCCGGCCTTTCTCTCCCTGCGCTCGAAGCTTACGAAGCACTTCCCGAACGCCTCGACGTTTCCGAGTACACACTCGAGTGGATTCGGGATAGAGCGCTCCCCCGGCTCGGGACGGGTCTTGCCTTTCGCGATCTCGATGGCGATGACGATCCCGACATCCTGTTCGTTAGGAGCGGGGCTCCGGTCTTTCTGAGGAACACGAATGGCCGTTTCGAAGCCGTCGCGGCGAGCGGGCTTCCCCACGAAGGTCATTTCGTCGGCGTCGTCGTAGGCGACGTGGACAACGACCTCGACGGAGACGTCTACCTCACGGGCGCAGGACCGAACGCGCTCTACCTCAACGACGGCAGCGGACATTTTACGCTCTCCGAGGACGAAACCGTACGCGGCGACGACGTGTCGGTAAGCGCGACCTTTGCCGATATCGATCACGACGGCGACCTCGATCTCTACGTCGCAAACTACCTTTCGCGCCAAGCGCCTGAGAACGTGGACGTGCTCATACTCCCCGACGGACTTCCTGGAGCGCCCAATCGCATGTATCAGAACAACGGTGACGGATCGTTTACCGAGATCTCGAGCGAGACCGGCACCGATGGTGGCGCGCGCAGAAGCCTCGGCGCGGTCTTTTCCGATCTAGATAACGATCGCGACATCGATTTCGTCGTCGTCAATGACGGATCGCCCGTACTCGCGTTCTCGAACGATCGCGTCGGGACTTTTACGGAAAGCTCGCGGGTTTGGGGGCTCGAGACGAGCTCGCGAATGCGCGGGCTGGACTCGGCGGATTTCGATCGGGACGGAAGCTTCGATCTGTTCCTGACATCGGAAGGCGCCGCTTTGAACAGTCTCTTGCGAGGGCCGGCCCGGTCTGGGTTCCGCCCCGACGTGCTCTCACCGGGGCTTCTCGCCGCGGGCGCGCCAGGGGCACGCTACGGTGCGAGCTTCATCGATGCAGATAACGACGGCGATTTGGATTTGCTCGTTGTCGTCAACGAAGCGGAGGCGCTCGTTGCTTATTATGAGAGCACGCCGAACGGCTATGTGCGTGCGCTTTCACTTCAGGTAGTTCAGACCCCGGTGGAAGGAGAAGGCCGCGCCTTAGCACTTGCCGATGTGGACGGCGATGGTGATGTGGACGTGGTCGTCGCCACCGACCTCGGAGAGCTCGTCTATTTTCGCAACGATGGCGGCAACGAGAAAGGCTTCCTCCGCATCCGGGCGCGCGGACTGCGCAGCAATCGCGATGGGCTCGGTGCGAAAGTCGAGGTCAAAGCCGGCGCAGTCAGTACGAAGCGCGAGGTGCGCTCCTCGAGCGGCTATTTTTCGCAGAACGAGCTCCCGCTTCATTTCGGTCTCGGAGACAGCCCGCGCGCGGACTATGTGCGTTTTCTCTGGCCGGGAGGCGTCAAGCAAATCGAGATGGAGCTCGAGAGCGGTCAGACGGCTTCGATCGAGGAGCTCAACCGCAAGGGCACTTCGTGCCCGATTCTCTATGCGTGGGATGGTGAGAAGATCCGATTCGTGACGGACTTTCTCGGAGGGAGCGCGTTCGGAAATCTCCACGCTCGGAACAAGTACAACTATCCCGATACGGCCGAGACCGTCAAGATGGAGCCCTTCCCTCTCGTCGCTCGCGACGGGCGCTTTGAGATGCGCTGGGTCAATCAGCTCGAAGAAGTCCTCATCTACGATCGGGCTTCCCTTGTCGTCGTCGATCACCCCAAGGAGCTCGACGTCTTCCCGAACGAGCGTCTCATGCCTGGGCCGCCTTACCCCGAAGACCGCCTCTACGCCGTGGCGGAGATGCGCGCGGTCGCGCGCGCCGTCGATCATCGAGGCAAAGATGTCACTGCCCTCATCGCGGAGAAAGATCGCCTCTATCCCGACGGCTTCGAGCTTCTCGAATTCAAGGGCTACGCGGAAGAGCATGCATTGACGCTCGACCTGGGTGCTCTCGAGCCCGGCGAGAGCTACGTGCTGCTCTTATATGGCTGGGTCGACTATGCTGATTCGAGCTCGAACCTCGCTGCATCCCAGGCGGGCGTCACCTTGGTGACGCCTTATCTCGAAGTCGGCGACGCTGCAGGGAATTTCGAGATGGGTCTCGCGCAAATGGGTTTCCCCGCAGGGCTGCCGAAAACCATGCTCGTCGATCTCTCAGCTATCGTGACGCCCGAGAAGAATCACGTGCGTATCGTAACGAGCATGCGCCTCCATTGGGATCAGATCCTCGTGGCCAAGCACGTTGCAACCGACGGTGACACGTTGCGGGTGACGGAGCTCGACGCCGCGACCGCGGATTTGAGATTCACCGGATACCCCGCGCCCTTCAACCCGGACGGGCGGTCCCCATCGCTCTATACGTACGACCAAATTCTGGAAACAGAGCTCTTTGGCGCGCACGAAGGCTACTACACGCGCTACGGTGACGTGCGTCCTCTCGTCGCCGCCATCGACGATCAATACGTCATCACCCATCACGGTGACGAGCTTCGTTTGACGTTCGAGGCGTCGGAGCTTCCCGAGCTGCCCGATGGCTGGACGCGAAGCTTTCTCGCCTTCGCGGACGGCTTCGGAAAGGACATGGATCTCAACTCCGCGCGGCCCAATCGTATCGAGCCTTTGCCGTTTCACGACATGACCTCCTATCCGTATCCCGAAGATGAATCCTTTCCGGATTCCGAGCTTCATCGCCGGTACAACACACGCTATGTCGGTCCGGATGGCGCCAACCCGTTTGCACCGCGTAGAAAGACCAGGACGTCTGTTCAGTAGCCAGATGCCAAGAAACACGGTCGCACTCGTCCTGATGCTCTTTGTGTCGAGTGGCGCCTGCCGCGACAAGGCACCCGCCGCGCCACCCCGGGACTTGATGGACGAGACCTATCTTGTGTTCTCTCCCGGCGGTGACGAGGATTTGGTGTCGCCGGTCGCGCTCAACGGCGAAAGCCGCCCCGCACTCATCGCAAGAACGCCAGCAGAGTTCCGTTATCGCGTGCGAGTCCCGGAGCGGGCAATGCTGAGCTTCGCTCTCGGAATTCTGCAAGCGCCGGGAACGACCAGCGCCGAGTCACTACCGGGCAACCGCATGCGCTTCGAGGTGCGGGCCGGCGAGGACGGGCCAGACGAGCTTCTCTTCGAGCGCGAGATCCACGTGGCGCGTCGTGGGCAATGGATCGAGCAGCAAGTCGATCTGCGCAAGCTATCCGGGCGCGAAGTGTGGCTCGTGTTCCGTTCGTCCTTTCCCGGCGCGGAAGATCGGGAGGAGCCGCTCCCCCTTATCGGTGTTTTCGGAGACCCGGTGCTTCATGACCGCGCGCGATTTCGCGAAGGACGGGGGGTCGTCCTCGTGTCCATCGACACGTTGCGGCGCGACCACATGAGCGTCTACGGATATCCCCGCAAGACGACGCCCGGGCTCGAGGCGTTTGCGTCGGAAGCGATCGTGTTCGACGACGCGGTTAGCACGTCCTCGTGGACACTCCCAGCTCATGCATCGCTATTCACATCGACCTATCCGAGCGTTCACGGCGCCGTGAACTTGAACGTCGGGCTCTCACGCTCCTGGCCCAATCTCGCGACGCTCCTCCAAGAGCGGGGTTTTACAACCCAGGCGATGGTGACCCACGTCTATCTCGCCGCCAAATACGGCTTCGATGAAGGCTTCGATCGCCATCAATATTTGCCGGAGACCCGCGCGGAAGAGGTCACCAATCGCGCCGTGCGTTTCTTGTCGGCCATGGGCGACCGGGACTTCTTCCTCTTCGTTCACTACTACGATCCTCATTGGCATTACGACCCGCCGCCACCCTACGACACAGAGTTCGATCCATCCTATGAGGGCGAGGTGTCAGGTATATGGTGGGATTTCAAAGAGCTCGACGCGGACGAGGTCGATGCGCGCGATCTCCGTCACATCAAAGCGCTCTATGACGGTGAGATTCTCTATACCGACCGACATGTCGAGCGCCTCTTTCGCGAGATGAAGTCGCTCGGGATCTTCGACAAGAGTATCATCGTCGTGACTTCGGATCACGGGGAGGAGTTTCTCGAGCACGGCCAATGGGAGCACCAGAAGACACTCTATGAAGAGCTGCTTCGCATCCCACTACTCGTGAAGCTCCCGAACGGCAAAGAGAGCGGCCGGCGTGTTTCCGAGCAGGTGTCGCTCGTCGACATAGCACCCACGATTCTCGAAGCGCTCTCGGTGCCACGGCCGCCTTCATTCAAAGGCCGGAGCTTGTTCGAGCTATTGGGCGCCGCGCCACGAAGCGGGGGGCGGGAAGCGTGGTCCGAGACGGAGCACACCATCGACGATTCTCACAAGCTGTCACTGCGACTCGGCGCGGAAGGCCGAAAGGCGATTTTCAGCCTGAGGGATGGTCACGTCGATGTCGAGCTTTTCGACCTCGCCCGCGACCCCAATGAGCTCCGCCCCACCGCCACCAACGACGAAACGCGCGAAGCTTTCGAAAAACGCCTCGAGCTATATCTGCGTGACATGGCGGGGGCGCGCGAAGGCAATCGAGATAATCCGGCCGTCGAGCTCGATCCCGAAGAGCGGGAACGACTTCGGTCTTTAGGCTACATCCGATAGTCTGGCAAGAAAGGACACTCGAATTTTTTCCTTGTTTTTGCCGCGGGTTTGATATTCTGTAGCCGGGTGGTGTCATTGGACACCGTCGGGAATACGCGTTGAACGATTCTTACTGGATGCCTGAATGGACGACGAGAGATTTCGCGTACGTAGCGAACTTTATCGTTTGCTTCTCGATGAAGAAGCAGGTACTGCATCGGCGCTCGTCCCTCGCATGCTCGCGGATCCCGATTCACTAACTCCCGAAATTCGCTGGTGCCTCTTCTACTTGATTCGTGGGATCGGCTACCTTGCCGGGCGCAATCACCTTTTCGGTCAAGACGGCCTTCTCGACACACTCTCCGAAGAGTTCGAGGTGGCGCGGTTGAGGACTCAGCGTCTAGACAATTTGTGGTCCGGGATCGTTCAAGAAGACCCCAATCACTGGATGCAGCGCTACGAATCGACGGAAGTCCACTATTCGCTCGAGGAGCTCGACTGGCTCAACGAGCTGCTCGGCCGTTTATGGGAAGTGGAGCGTCAGCGACTCGCCCTCGAAGAGCCGCCCTTGCAGCCCCTCGTGCTCCGCAAGCGCCTCGTCGGCGCGGGACAGCAACAGAACCGCCTGGCCAATTCGTTGCTCCGCCTCAACTAGACCCTAGCCTCTAACCGGTCAGAAGTGAGGATTTTGTTCGCACTTTTGGGTTGCAGAAGCTCGGTCGGTTGACGCGGACGCCGAAACGGCGTCTTGGTCAACCGCAAGGCACCGTCGTGGGTAGAGCCGCATCGAAGATGTGGCAAAAAGACAACTGTTCGGAGAGAACGGACGCACGGGTTGCGTCCGTTCTCCGTGACAGCGATGGCGAGGAAGGACTGCTCAGGCTGTGGAGCGCAAGCCTAACGAAAGACAAAGGCCGTCGAGGGCTTTGTCTACGCTCCTCAGGTCCGCCTCGACCTTACTCGGGTTGTTGCTGCGGGTGGAACGTTTGGAACCAGCGAGAGCAACAAGCGGACCAAGAAGGCGCGTTCGTGTTTTCACGAGCACAGCGGCGAGGCGCACGCCGAGCTGAGTAAGACGATAGCGGTTACGTTTTTTGACTCGGGTTACGAGACCATGAGCACGAAGTTTACTCAGGTCATAACGAAGCTGTCCGAGCCGATAATGGTCTTCGCTGATGCGATGGCGTTCGGAGACACGCTTGAGCAAATCGCGAGTCGTCCAGTCGTCGAGCAGATTTCCGGTATAGAGCAGCGTCTCGAGAAGGCGGAGTACGCGGTCGTCGTTGAGCTTGATGCCGGGTACACGACGCCTAGCCCGTTGAACAGGCTTGGCGAGTTTTGCCAAGGCACCGGTGTCGATGGTGGAATCGAGCAGCTCGGCTTGTTGCTCCAAGTAGCGGTCGGTGGTGGTGTGTAGTTTGTCTTCCAGGGTCGGAAGGTTTTGTAGTCGACGACCGACATTGAGGTGTTTGGGGTCATTGAGGCATGCCTCGGTACGCAGCAGACGGTCACCTTTTTCGTACTGTTTGACGAAGGAGGTTTTGTAATAGGCTCGGATGACGGGAAAGCCTTCATCTCGCCGCTCGAGAACGGTTTCGAGCTTACCGTTGTAACGGCGGTTC
>Ga0114950_10000178_pt1 | contig 39167 bp, 30 predicted proteins | sample N075metaG_FD_83503 | JGI IMG/M metagenome (GOLD analysis project Ga0114950, IMG submission 83503) | Deep subsurface microbial communities from Kermadec Trench to uncover new lineages of life (NeLLi) - N075 metaG | ecosystem: Environmental > Aquatic > Marine > Ocean trench > Sediment | place...
ATGCTTAGGGTTGAAGGACATCGGAAAGCCGTATGCGGGAATACCGCGTGTCCGGTTTGATGAGGGGAGGCTGTGTATCCTACGGATTTAAATCTCTATGGTACGCTGCCTTCTACTCTAAAAGGTGCCGGAGTAAACTCAGGTTTCTGGCATGGCGATGATGCTAAGGCTGCTCTCCTGCACAAGAGGGCGATCCTTTCCCGGTTGTTAGTAGAAAATAGTGAAACACACACAAACCGATCTTACAACCGCAGGGAAATAACCCAGTGGCTTATTGTTCAATCTCCTGCAGTAGGCGGCAAGGGGCTGCTGTTCCAGGAATACAACTATATTGATGGTGCAACCCAGCCCGACCTGGTACGCACCTATGGCTATGACAGTCACCCACGGCTCAACAACCTCAGCACAGACATCGCACATGAAGGTGTGTTCACCCAGAGAACAACCTTTGATCGCTATGGCCGTACCTTCCAACAATTTGCTGCCACGGATCCGATTGCCGGTGAAGAATTCAACTACAACGCTTATGACTATCTGAACCAGGTCATCGAAGCGGGTAATTCGGCGAATACGACGCATGTTTACCGTGAAATCATTGCCATGGATGCTCGCGGCAACATTACCGAAGAGATCAAAGGTGGCATTAGAACAACCCGGGCTTATCATGCTGACACCGGGCGCATCATGGGCATCAGTGCGCTTGCCGATTTCGTGCAGAACCTTGGTTACGACTTTGATGTCGCGGGTAATCTTACCGCAAGAACCGACCTGACAAATGGTAATAACCTCAGCGAGACTTTTACCTACGACAACCTGAACCGGCTTAAAACTTCTACATCCTTATCGGGTCAAACGGTCATTAACAGTTTAAGTCTCAGTTACGACCACAATGGCAACATACTAACCAAGAGTAACGTCGAAGGTGGTTGATCCTCCCCCGAAATACTCGACACCGAGTTAAGAACGCAAACTCGATCTCCATGGTTTGTCCCAACGACACCATAAATGTTCATGGTATCGACGGCTTGATAAATCCTGCAAGGTTCGCGCAATGCTGCCACCCAATCCGGGCGTTTGGCGACCAGAAACCCGGTAAAATTGTTGGTGAATTGTCTGTATTGTCCAGGCGCAGAGCCAGTGATGATAAGTTTTGGTGATGATAGCCGTGGTTTGTTCTTCTTAAACACCGTCTTGGAAGTGGCGTAAGGATAGATCTGAATTTCGGTCACAAACAGTTGAATCCAGGTAGTCAATAGTAACGGGTTCGACACTAATCAAGAAGGTTATGGCGTGCTATGCTCGCTGGCTTAAAGCGGGAACGGAGTTGATGCGCGCTAATTTTCCTGTGCCAGGATGAAGGATCGACTGATTACCGGGGAACACGATGCCAGAGAAAGAGTTAGGGGAAAAAGCAGGGACAGAAGCAGTAGCTAAAAATGACTACTGGCGGGCAAATATCAGACTGATGCTGTCGCTGTTGTCGGTCTGGTTTTTTGTTTCTTTTGTGTGCGGGATACTGATTGTTGATTATCTTAATCAATTTGCTTTTTTTGGATTCAAACTGGGGTTCTGGTTTTCACAGCAAGGGGCTATCTATTTCTTTGTGGTGCTGATTTTTGTGTATGTCTGGCGAATGAACAAGCTGGATCGAAAATATGGCGTTGATGAGGAAAATTAGGAGATGAGCCTGCAAGTTCTAACTTACCTGTTTGTCGGCCTCTCCTTTGGGCTTTACATTGGCATTGCTATCTGGAGCCGCTCCTCCTCTACCAATGAATTTTATATTGCTGGTGGGCACGTGGGTCCTCTTGCCAATGGTGCCGCGACAGCCGCAGATTGGATGTCTGCGGCTTCATTCATATCCATGGCAGGTATCATCGCGTTTGAAGGTGCCGATGGTGCCCGGTACCTGATGGGCTGGACCGGTGGTTATGTTTTGCTCGCACTGCTACTTGCACCTTACTTACGGAAATTTTCAAAATATACCGTCCCCGATTTTGTCGGTGATCGGTATTACTCGCAAACGGCAAGACTGGTTGCGGTGGTCTGCGTGATATTTATTTCGTTCACTTATGTTGCCGGGCAGATGCGCGGAGTCGGGATCGTATTTTCAAGATTCCTGGAAGTTGATATTAGTACAGGGGTCATCATTGGCATGGCGATTGTCTTCTTCTATGCGGTCATAGGCGGAATGAAGGGGGTGACTTACACGCAGGTGGCACAGTATTGCGTGTTGATATTTGCCTACCTGGTACCAGCAATTTACGTGTCCATTATGCTCACTGGTAATCCTTTTCCCATGCTGGGATTCGGCTCTACCATAAATGATGGTTCCGGTATGTATCTACTGGATAGGCTTGATGGACTCACCACAGAACTAGGCATGGCGGCGTTCACCTCAGGGCATAAATCCACAGTTGATATGTTCTTTATCACAGCAGCCTTGATGGCAGGCACTGCAGGCCTGCCACATGTCATTGTCCGGTTCTTTACGGTCCGGAGGGTCCGTGATGCCCGGATTTCTGCAGGTTACGCGCTCATCTTCATCGCTCTCCTGTATACAACGGCACCCGCTGTGGCTGCTTTCGCGCGTATCAATATCATCAATAACGTCGATGGAATGTCTTATGAAGGTGCGCCTGAATGGTTCGGTAAATGGGAAGATTCCGGACTCGTTGCATGGCTGGATAAGAATGGAGATGGCAAGGTGCAATACAGGGGCGGTAATGCGCTTGTTCCGGTGAAGCCGATTTATGGTGATGCCCGGGGTAGTTCTGGTGAAAGAATCGTGTTAAACGCTGCTTCGGATAATGACAATGAACTCTACATCGACCGGGATATCATTGTCCTGGCTCACCCTGAAATTGCGCAACTTCCCAATTGGGTAATCGCTCTGGTGGCGGCGGGTGGACTTGCTGCGGCTCTGTCTACTGCGGCGGGTTTGCTGTTGGTCATTTCAACGGCAGTGTCCCACGATTTGCTTAAAAAGACATTCATGCCGCACATCAATGATCGTCAGGAATTGTTGTTCGCACGACTCGCGGCGGCCCTCGCTGTTGTCATCGCCGGAATCTTTGGTATTTATCCCCCGGGTTTCGTGGCCGAGGTAGTGGCGTTCGCCTTCGGCCTGGCGGCAGCCAGCTTCTTCCCGGTTATCCTGTTGGGAATATTCTACAAGCGGATGAACAAGGAAGGTGCTATTGCAGGGATGATCGTGGGTCTGGTCTTTACCTTTTCATACATTGTGTACTTCAAATTTATTAGTCCGGAAACCAACACCGCAGATCATTGGTGGTTCGGTATTTCTCCGGAAGGCATAGGGGCGCTGGGCATGATCATGAATTTCACTGTATCGTTGATTGTATGCAAACTCACACCGCCGCCGCCCCTTGATGTACAACAGATGGTAGAAAATATCCGGATTCCAAGGAGTTAAACATGACCGTAACTGCAGACCAATTAATTGCCGACTATAGTGAGGAAGGAATCCAGCGAGTAAAGCTTGGCGTCACCGATATCGATGGCGTAATACGAGGCAAGTATATTAGCCTGGACAAATTTGAAGCAATCGCCGGATCAACGTCGGGATTCTGTGATTGTATACTCGGCTGGGATGTTGAGGACCAGCTCTATGACAATGCCAGTTTCACGGGCTGGCATACTGCATTTCCGGATGCGCTCTTTCGGTTGGACCTGACAACTGAAAGAAGGCTCAAGGATGAAAACAACGTTCCCTATTTTATCGGAGAATTTGTACAGGATGACAGGGAATCCCTGCACCCGATCTGCCCAAGAAGCAGGTTAAGGCATGTGCTCTCCATGGCTGAGTCGATGGGATATTCTGCTCGTATGGCACTCGAGTATGAGTTCTTCGTATTCAGTGAAACGCCCGAGACAATCAGGGAGAAAAACTACACGAACCTGGTTCCTCTGTCTCCCGGAAACTTTGGCTATTCTGTACTGCGTACACATGTTTTATCTGACTTGTTCAATGATTTTATGGACTACTGCATTGATCATGATTTCGCGCTTGAAGGGTTACATTGTGAAACCGGCCCTGGGGTCTGGGAGGCGGCCATTGCTGTTGACGATTGTTTGCAGGCAGTCGATAAGGCGGCGTTATTTAAGACCTTCGCCAAGGCATTTTTCCAGAAACGCGGTTTGATCGCCACGTTTATGGCCAAGTGGTCCATGGACTATCCAGGGCAGAGCGGTCACTGTCATCAATCCCTGATTGAAGCAGGAACGGATAAAAGTGTTTTTTATGACGCAGATGCCGAATATGGCATGAGTGAGATTATGCGGCACTATGTTGCCGGACAACAAAAATATATGAAGCCTTTCCTGGCGCTAACGTCACCAACGATTAACAGCTATGCCCGGCTGGTGAAAGGTGCATGGGCACCAACAGCTTCGACATGGGGCATCGATAACAGAACCACGGCCTTGCGGGTGATATCGGGCAGCGCCAGTTCCCAGCGAGTCGAATTCAGAGTGGGTTCTGCCGATGCTAATCCCTACCTGGTGGCGGCCGCAACCCTGGGTGCTGGCTTGCTGGGAATTCGCGACAAATTGGAACTTGGCCCACCAGTGGTTGGCAATGCATACGCGATTCAGGATGAGTTATCAGAGGATCTTCAATTACCGGGGAATCTCCGGGATTCGACAAGGAATCTGGCTGCTTCAGCCGAGGCTCGCGAGATACTAGGGGATGCCTTTATTGAACATTTTTTGTCCAGCCGGGACTGGGAGGTCAGGGAATATGAACGCCACGTTAATGACTGGCAGTTGAAGCGCTATTTCGAAATTATCTAACAATGCAACTCGATTGGAGTCGGCATGTCTTGTGTGGATTTACTGCACAGATTGAGTACCAGAATACTAATGGCGAGACAAAACTAAAATATATGACAGGCAGTAAGAAATGATAATCGGCATCCTGCAAGCAGATTCTGTAATGGAGAATTTGCAGCCAGTTCATGGCAACTATCCTGGTATGTTCGCTGGTGTGCTCGGTCGCGTTGATTCGAATATAGTGTTTCGCCACTACGATGTTGAGCACGGTGAATACCCTGGTGAACTGGATGAGTGTGATGGTTATGTTATTACAGGCAGTAAGAAGAGTGTTTATGATGACGAACCATGGATTCATGTTCTTTCAGCCTTCGTGCAAAAGCTGCACGAACAGAAAAAGAAGCTGGTTGGCATCTGTTTTGGTCACCAGTTAGTGGCCCAGGCACTGGGCGGCTGCGCCCAACCTGCAGATGGAGGCTGGGGGGTTGGTGTTCATGAAAATCAAGTTCTGAAAAACGAGGATTTTATGGATCCGCAGCTAGCAGATTTTGCGCTTGTGCTGCGTCACAAAGACCAGGTGTCAGTATTACCTGCAGCCGCACAATTGCTGGCAACCAGTGATTTTTGCCCTAATGCCATGTTCAGGATTGAAAACCATATCCTTACCTTCCAGGGACATCCAGAGTTTACTAAAGCCTATTCAAGGGAATTGATGGAAATGCGTCAGGGAATACTGGGTGAGGACAAGTTTAGTGCCGGGATCAGTTCCCTCACCAGGGCCCATGATAGTGACATCATCTCCAACTGGATTGTCAGGTTTATTGCGGGCTAGCCCGCATATTTCACCAAGGCGGCTTTGATAAATTGTTAGATTTTCCTAAAATGATAGTTTAAAGCCGAGTCAACCATATAGGTGAAAGTACAGTTTATGCCTAATCAATTGTAGGACAAATCTGGCTGCACATTTTGAATTTTCCCGTTTTCATCATAGCTACGGCTATGATTCAAGCGCGATAATCCAAAACCGCTACACTTGTATTGCCAGATTTGCCCTACAATTGATTCCTTGATGAATTATGCGGGCTAGCAGCAAGCGCAACATTCGGCGACTTGAAGTCTTCCAATATGACGTATAGACAGGGGATGAGCACCAAGGTGATCACCGTGGCAAATAAAATGCCAAAGCCGAGTGAGACGGCCATTGGGATAACCAGTTGGGCGGTCAGGCTGGTTTCGGTGAGGATCGGCAGCAAACCAAAGAAGGTCGTTAGTGAAGTTAGCATTATTGCCCTGAATCGTTCAGTACCGGCTTTTATCGCTGCTTCTTGTACAGCCATGCCATCCGCGACGGACTTATTAACAAAATCAACCATGATAATGCTGTCGTTTACCACAACGCCCGCCAGTGCAATGATGCCGTAAACCGAAAGCGCGCTGAAGTCGATACCGACAATTAAATGACCTATCAATGCGCCAATCATGCCGAATGGAATAACGCCCATGATGATGAGAGGCTGTAGATAGGATCTAAGTGGTATCGCCATCAGTGCATAAATGCCGAATAGCGCCAGTACACCGGTGTATAGCAGTCGCTCCAGTAATTCATTTTCTTCCTGGCTGGCGCCACCTGCCTCAACGCTGACGGAAGGAAAAAGAGTTTGTAACCCGGTGGCGTATGTACCGTGAAGAATTTCCTGGACAATTTTACCGGGTTGCGTAATCGTTTTATCAACATTTGCGGAAATAGAGACGGATCTTTTTCCCCAGCTGCGAACGATAGAGGAAGGGCTGATTCGCTCCTCAAGATCTGCGACTTCACTAAGCGGAATTTCGTCACCTTCTGCCGTCCGGATAAACATGGATTCGAGATTGCCCATGGACTCACGCTCGGATTTTGGATACCTGACCATGACCTTAACTTCCTCGCGGCCTCTCTGGATACGCTGCGCTTCCACACCGTAGAATGCGGCACGAACCTGGTTTGCCAGATCAGTCAGGGCCAGACCTAAGGCCTCGGCGGATGGTTTTATCTTCAAATTGATCTCTGGAATATTGCCCTTGTTTGAATTTTCAATATCATAGACGCCTTCATATCCCTTCAGGGTCTGTTCCAGAAGGTCTGCTGCCTGCATTAATTCAGTTGTATTTTGGCTCACTAGTTTGAATTCGATGTCGCCACCATGACCGTGAGTTTTCTCTGAGCCAGAAATTTCCATGGCCTTTGTGCCCGCAATATCCCCTACTTTTGTGCGCCACTCGCTTGCGATACTGTCCGGATTGAGTTCAATGTCATCACCTGATTTTAATTCAGCGATAATGGTGCCGTTGGAATTCGAAGTAAAAGCGGCAACGTTAAGCAGAAATTTATCATCTTCACTCTTCGATTCGTCCATCTCAATCAGTGTATCTGTCATCTCCTTAATGATCCTGATTGCTTGCGCGGGCGAGGATCCTTCCACTAACTCCACTCGCGCAGCGATATAATCCGATGACATGTTGGGGAAAAAAACGACCTTTATATAGGGCCCCATGACGAATCCCAGGGCAAGGATTAGCATGCCAACGAAAATGGATAAGGTGACATAGCGATGTTCAATCGCCTTGAGAAGGTTTGGTTTGTAGTAGTTGAATACAACATGGTGAAGGCGTTCAGCAACCTTTTTCTGAAAGCGCCTGAGAGCGTTATCCCTTGATCTTTCATCATTCCCCAGGGGTTTCATACTGGCAAGATGGGCAGGTAGAATCAGCTTTGATTCGATGATCGAAAATATCAGACAAAGGATAACGACAGAACCAATGGCAGCAGGCAAGGCACCGAAAGTGCCTGGCACCATTACCAGCGGGATAAAAGCAACGATGGTGGTCAGCACACCAAACGTTGCGGGCATGGCAACCCGCTTTGCACCCCGGATAACATTGTCGGTGCTATGTCCGTCTCTTTCTGATGCAGTTTGAACGCTCTCCCCAATGATAATGGCGTCATCTACCACAATGCCGAGCACCAGGATGAAACCAAAAAGGCTGAGCAAATTCACCGATCCCCCTACCAGGGGTAAGAGTGCAAATGCGCCCAGAAATGCGATGGGTAGACCTAACATCACCCAGAATGCGAGTTGAAGTCGAAGGAAGATGCCCAGTACCACCAGCACCAGGGTCACGCCAATTAGCATATTGAACATCATCATACTGAGTGTACTGCTGAGATAAGTGGTGCTGTCCAGCCATGCATCCAGATGGATCCCGGGAGGCAAGGTTTGCTTTCGCTGCTTTACGTATTCAGTGACCTCGTTTGATATATCAATCTGGTTCTGGTCGGCAATTGCATATACCGCAACGCCTATGCTGGGTTGGCCATTGAACAGGGAGAAAAATTTCTGTTCAATAAAACCATCCGATACTATTGCAATATCGCCCACTGTCAGGCGGGTTCCATCTGCCCTGGAGATGAGTACGATTTGTTCGAAATCATTTTTATCGTAGGCTTGCCCTTGCGTCCTGAGCAAAATATCACCCGAGTCCGAGCGAATAGCACCGGCAGGCAGGTCAAGTGAGGATCGGCGAATCGCCTGGGCAACCTCAGATAGGGTTAATCCGTACTGGCGAAGTTTTGCCTCTTTTAATTCAATGCTAATCTCATAAGCTCTGGCGCCAGTGATGTCTGCTTTTGTAACGCTGGGTAAACTGATGATTTCATCCCTGACCTGTTCGGCCAGGGATTTCATTGCTTTTTCGTCCAGGTCTCCCCAGATCTGTACATTGATGGCACCCATTCGACGCTGGTTTCGATAGATGCTGGGTTTTTCGGTCGACTCCGGTAGACTGGCAATTCGATCCACTGCCATTTTCACGTCATCCAATACGACCTGGATGTCATAGCCCATCTCGAGATCGAGTCGCACAGTACCCATTCCTTCCCGGGAGAAAGAGCGCATTTCGTCGATACCTTCTATGTCTCTAACGGCTTCCTCGATGCGTGAAACGACACCGGATTCAACTTCCCCGGGTGATGCGCCGGGGAAAGGGACATCAATGCTTACCCTGTCAGCCTCCAGAACCGGCATTATCTGTGTGCGAACGGTCAGCAGAGATATGACACCCGTAAGAATGATCACGAACATCAGCAGGTTTGCCGCGACATGATTGCGGGCAAACCAGGCGATCAGCCCTTTATGGGTGTCAATCGTTTCCATCGGTATTAATGCCCAGTTGCAGATCCACGGGATTCGTGAATCTGACGCGAGTACCGGGTAGGGGGTTATCAAGAATGGTCAGGCAAACCAGGTCGTCAGAATTGATTCCCCCGCTGACATAGATTGAGTCCCGATCAGAACGTAGTAGATCGATTGTCCTTGGCACGAGTTCGTTATCCTGGTTGACGATCCAGACTTTATTGCCATGTCGCAAGACACTCCTCGGTAGTTTGATAATGTTCTCGGCAATTCGTCCAGCAATGGTTGCCTGTACAAAAGTTCCCATACGAAGCGGATAGGACCACATTTCCCCTTGTTGGTTATAGGGATCAACGATTTGTGCAACGAGATACAGCACCCGGCTGCGCTCATCAAATACCCCTTCTGTTCTTACAATTTTTCCACGCCAGGAATGTTCTATGCCGCCAATTTCCGCCCTCAAGATAACCTCGGGACCCAGGCCATCATTCAAACGGCTATCCTGTAAATCAAGGAAAGCGAGTTCACGGTCCGGCAAGGGCAGGCGGATTTCTGCGATATCCACGGCAAAAGTCACGGCCAGTTGGGTGCCCGATGCGACAAATTGTCCTATATCCGCTCGTTTTTCACGTACCATTCCATCGTAGGGTGCCCGAATCATGGTGCGATCCAGATCGCCATTTCTTTTGTCAAGCTCTGCCCGGGCAAACTCCAGGTTGGCAATGGCCTCGGCGAGCTGCGGTTTTCGAAGTGCCAGGTCGCTTGCAGCTTTGCTGGATTGAAACAATGATTTGGCCCGCTCCCAGTCAGCAAGCGCGTAATCAGCGAGACCTGCCTCCCTGGTGACGACGGTTTGTGCCGTGGCAACGGATGCCTGTGCACGTTTTACATCGGCGCGATAGTTCCTGTCATCAATTCTCACCAGTACATCGCCTTTCGAGAAGAATCCTCCGGCGACGAATGAAGGGGATACGCTGGTAATCAATCCTGAGACTTCTGAAACCAACGTCGTTTGGGTTCGCGGTGTGACTGTACCCTGGGCTCTCACCTCCATTTGTATCATGGTGCTTTTGGCCCTGACAATGTCAACCAGCATCACCGGAATTACTGGCTGAACGGTATTGGGTTTCGATTGCTGAAAAAACATCCAGAGAGCGCCTGCGATGCTGAGTGCAACGATGAATCCCGGGAGAAGTAACTTGTTTATCATAATTTAATCATGCGGTCTGGCGCATTTACGCAGCACGAAATGAAGGTGAACAATCATCGCTTAAGCATGCCTCGCCAGAAAATACAGCTAGAAAATACCGCTCAATAAGACAATCATATGAAACCGCCATTAGAGTCAGGCACAAGAAGTCGTTGTCATCGTAAATGACTCTACCACCGTGAATCATTGATTGCGAAAGGTGGGGCAGTATTGGCTCAGAAATCCCGCTGCAAAGCTGTTACCTGGCGCCGTGATATTCATGAACAACCGGAACCTGGCAATCGTGAATTCAGAACTGCCCCTTGATCGCAGATCATCTCCGTGGTCTGGGGATGGAAGTCACCACCGGGGTAGTCACTCGCCTTATTTTTATGCCGATGAACGTGCCCTGCCGGTTGGTGTAAAGGCCATGACTTATTTGGCGCTGGATTATTTGAGTAAAGAGTAAGATTAAAATGGGGATAATTTAGCAATTGCCTGCTTTTGGTTTATGCATGTTGGGGAGGCCAGAGCCATGCGGCGCCGCGAACTCCACTGGAGTCGCCGTGCCTGGCCTTCACGATCTGTGTATCAACCCGGTCGGAGAATACATAGCGATCCAGGTACTTCGGCACTTCTGTGCAGAGATGCTTGATATTAGACATACCGCCGCCCAGCACGATTTTTTCCGGATCAAGAATATTGATGATTGTGGATAATGCCAGGGCCAGCATATTGTAGTACCGGTCCATTATCATGGTTGACACAGGCTCGCCTCGATCGACGAGTTCTACAATCCCGGGTGCAGGCAATCTATGGCCGCTGGCAATCTCGTAACTGAGTTCAAATGACGGGCCCGCCAACCAGGATTCCACGCAGTTGCGGTGACCGCAATAGCATATTCTTGATGGCATGGTGGGATAATCGGCGTTATCCGACTCAAGGTTATCGAGCGCCAGGGGATTGTGTCCCCATTCTCCGGCGATAGCATTGACACCTTGCAGAAGTTGCTGATTCAGGCAAATACCGCCGCCGACCCCTGTGCCCAGGATAACGCCGAACACATTATTGGTACCGGCTGCGGCACCGTCATTGGCTTCAGACAAGGTAAAGCAGTCGGCATCATTGGCGATTCGCACGGGGCGTGACATGAGTTTTTCCAGGTCTTCCCGTAATGGCATGCCGTTCAAGCAAGTACTGTTACAGTTTTTCATCAACCCGGTTTTATGTGATATAGCGCCTGGTGTACCAATTCCAATCGGTATTGGTTCCGCTAAGCCAGCTTCTTTTTCGAGCTTCTGCACGAGTCCATTTATGGCGCTGAGTGCATCTGGGTAATTGTCCCTGGGCGTCTCAACCCGTGCGCGATGCGTAATCTCACCCCGGTAATTCAGGATGATAGCTTCGATTTTGGTTCCGCCCAGATCGATTCCAATTCTATTGCCGTTCACTTGAACTCATCATTGCTGGAGCGCAGAGGGGTGTAGAGGGATAATAGCAGAGGATCCGGAACTTGTGGCATGGACCATAGGTTTGTACACTCGGTTTATCTGGTGCTAGTGGTAACTGACCGTGTTTAAAGAATCAAATTTGCTTGAGGGGTCTGAATCACAAATTGACCTGGTCGACACAACCACCCGGCAATCGGCTTATCACCACCAGGATCACCAACATCATATCAGCCCCTGTGCATGCTGCTCCCCTGTTTTTGCTGCGCTGGTAAAACAAATGGATTTAGATGACACGGAGATGGCTGATCCGGAATTCTGGAGGCAGAAAAATCGTTGTATCCATCAGCAGGTAAGGAACGCAGTGCTCATTAATGCGAAGATTCTTATCGTGGACGATACCTTCTCTGAGGTCAGTGCCATGGCGATCAAGGATGGAAAGATCATCTCGGTGGGTGATGAAAAGTCTCTGGTTGAGAATGCTGATGATGCTGCTGAAATTATTGATTGTGGCGGCAACACCATATTGCCGGGGTTTATTGAACCGCATATGCATTTCTTCCCCATTGCGTCCATTGGGCGGTTTGAGAATGTCGGTCCCTTTCGTTTTTCAACGATTGAAGGTGCGATTAGCAAGTTGAAGGAACTCGCCGCCTCGGCAGGTCCCGATGACTGGATTATGGGCCGTCAATTTGATCCCTCGTTACAGGATGGTCCTGACCTGTTGACCCGGGATATGCTTGATGAAGTGTCGTTAAGCCAACCGGTTTTCGTTTACAACGCCTCGCTGCACTTTGGCTACTGCAACAGCAGGGCACTGGAGATTGCAGGTATCACGAGAGATACGCCGGACAATCCTACCTCCCCCTACGGACGGGACGACGATGGCGTGCCCAATGGTGTGCTGGCAGGTGGAATCGCAATTAACAGTGTTATAAAACACAATCAATCCCCGGCTTCTTCCGCCGGGTCTTCTGATCTGGCAGAGGCATGCCTGGATGTCTGCACCAGGGCAAATATAGTCGGTATCACCACCTTTTGCGATCAGGCGACGGGTATGGTTCAAGGCACAAGGGAACTGGATATTTATCGGGCACTCGCAGATTCCGGCAGCATGACCACACGGCTTCGTTATTCACTTGGTTATATGTTGCAGGAAAAGTGGGATGATCTTGGAGTGGCCTATGGCGATGGTGACGAAATGGTCCGGGCGGTTGGCTGGAAAATCGTTTCTGATGGCTCGAACCAGGGTTTTTCCGGATTGCAGCGAGAAGCTTACCTGCATCGTGAAGACAAGGGAATTGCTTATGTGGAAGCGTCAAAGCTCAAGGAGATGGTGCTTGATCGAGCGAGAAGAGGCTGGCCGCTTGTCATCCATGCCAATGGTGACCAGGCGATAGACAATACACTCGATGCGTATGAGGCAGCCTTTGATGCAGGCCTGCTAACCAATACACCTTGCCGCATTGAGCATTGCTCTATATTGCACGATGACCAGATAGACAGGATCGCCAAGATGGGTTTGTCCCCCAGTTTCCTCATTGGCCATGTCTATTACTGGGGCCAGGTGATGCGAGACAAAGTATTTGGTGAGGCAAAAGCCGTTTTGCTGGACAGGACAGCCGCCTGTGAAAAGAAAGGAATTCGCTGGACGTTGCACTCCGACGAACCTGTCACAGAAATGGGTCCGCTTCGGTGTATTGAAAATGCGGTGAGCCGTATTATGTGGAAGGAACCGGAGAACAAGCTTGCAGAAGAAGAATGTATCTCCGTTGAATCTGCGATACGCGCTATGACCAGGGACGCAGCATGGCAATGCCATTCCGGGCACGAGATTGGCAGCCTCGAAGTTGGCAAGTACGCCGATTTTGTTGTGCTGGAAAAAGACCCGAGGGAAGTGCCGACGACTGAGATCAGCAAGATTAAAGTTCTGCAAACCTGGATGGGTGGCAAGAAAGTTTTTGACTCGCAGTGAACAAGGACAAATATTGTTGACTGCTCATCCCTGTTCCCTGACTGTTTTCCGCTTGAATCCGTATGCGCTTGCGGCTTGTGAGATCCTTTGGTCCCACTCAAGCGACGCGGAAGAAGTGACTCAGAAAATACTCCCATAATGGATATTCTTGGAAGAGATATGCCGCTTAAAAAGATTGTCGAAATCCATAGGGACCTTATCAGGAAGTGTTTGAATCACAATTCGAACAGTCCAATCATTAATTATTCAACACAGGATACCCGACGGGTTGATATCGTATTGAGTATTGAATATAACGATGATCTGGGTAAAGTCGGGGCTGTCCTTGCAAACTTGATCAATTCAGATGAGCGAATTATAAGTGATCCTGAATTCCAAAATAGATGACCAGACCTGAATGACAGACGAGAACATCATATTCACAGGAGTTGGTTTGTACCTGGTGGCGATGCTCTCTATCGGTGTCTATGCGGCTAAACGGACTGCCTCTCCGGAAGACTTTATGGTAGCAGGTCGATCGTTGCCACTGTGGCTGTGCAGTGCGACGATAATGGCCACCTGGATCGGAGGTGGCTCCATGCTTGGCGTTTCCGGCATGAGTTATGAGGGGGGGCTGCTGGCCGTTATCGCCGATCCTTTCGGCGCTGCCCTGGGTTTGATTCTAGTCGGACTATTTATCGTTCGTATTGTACGGCGGTTAAAACTGGTCACGGTGATAGACTTTATCGAAATCCGTTTCGGCCGTATCGCAGCGTTGTTTTCTGCCGTTGCCATGACATCTTCGAGTATCGGATGGGCAGGTGCCCTGATGGTGGCATTCGGATATGTACTCAATTCCCTCACCGGACTTTCGCTGGAGTGGGGCATCCTTCTCGGCGGTGCGATTGTACTGATTTACACATCTGCAGGCGGCATGTGGGCAGTGGTGTTGACAGACTTTGTACAACTCGCTGTTATTGTTGTTGGGCTGGTGATACTGCTTGTCGTGGTGGTGGTGGATATGGGTGGTTGGGTTTCAGCCTGGTCAGCTGTGCCGGAATCGAAGTTTCGAATGCTGCCGGTAACGAATGATATGACGTCCTGGTTACAGTACATTCGTGCCTGGTCCATTATCGGAATCGCTAACCTTGCCAGTCAATCGCTGTTGCAGCGCGGACTTTCAGCGCGTAGCGAGCGAGTGGCGCAAAACGCCTTTTACATCGGCGGTCTCGGCTTCCTGTTCATCGCCATCATTCCAGTGATGTTGGGTATGCTGGCCAGCGTTTCGATGCCCGGCGTAGAAGATCAGCAAACCGTGATCCCGACACTGGCAAAAGAACACCTGCATCCGGTGCTAATGGCTGTATTCGTGGGTGCCTTGTTGGCAGCCATTATGAGCAGTGCAGACAGTGCCTTGTTATCCGCTTCCAGCGTGATCAGTAAAAACATCCTCCCGGTATTCTGGCCGGACCCCGACCTGAAGAAGCAAATGCTCTGGGCCAGGATTTCCATTCCTGTGGCCGGGGTGATTGCGGGCGTCACAGCATTGAAAGTCCAGGCTATTTACAATCTTATTCTGGACGCAAACGCCGTATTGCTCGCGGCTGTAGTGGTGCCATTTGTCCTTGGAATCTGGTGGCAAGCCGCTAATCGCGCTGGAGCGCTGGCTGCAATGATGGCAGGCATAGTGGTATGGCTTGTATCGACTATTGTCTGGCCGGAATTACCTGGCGACCTGATCGGCATGGTGGCTTGCCTGGTGGTGATGATAATTGTCACTCCACTCACCGGGAAAATTGACCCTCCACGGCCCCTCTTAACGTCGGATGGTGAGGAAATCGATCTGACAGATCGTCTGGGCATCCTCTGGAAATCCCGGAATTAATCTGGCGACTTCAGTCATACCTTAGAGCATGGCGGTACCCTGGCAGGCTGGAAAATTATCCTTCAAGCCGCCAGCTAATCCAGGGAGAGTGACTGAATATTTTCTGTGCGGCAACTTAACTTCAATCAGACCAGGTCGTTACCGGTAAGCATCTTGCTGAGGCCGGTCTGCGTGTGCAGACTATCCAGACAGGGCTGGAACAGATCACATGCAAATACCATTAATATCTGGGATCCAGTATTAAATAAGCAAGACCATATGCCAGCAATGTAACGTGCGGCATAACACAGAGTCCGATGATTGCGCCAATCCGAATGACTAACGACGGGATATCAAAATATCGCGCAATGCCAGCACAGACACCGCCCAGTTTTTTGTTAACAGGATCGAGGGCCAGTTCCTTCCGTTCATCAAAATCATCCATGTAATCTCGATGTTTCATGCTTGCCTCGCTTTATGCCGTTATCGTGTGTCGAACGTTGCTTGTTTTTCTGATCCTGGATTTCAATGCCTGGAGCTCTTTTGTCAGATATTCATCGTCCTGTAATTCATCAATCTCCTGGGACAAGGTTCGATTGGACAAATCGTAGGATTCGATGACACCTTCCATCTCATCAAGCTTTCGTTCATAGGACTCAAACCGGGATAAGGCATCTTCGCAGTTAACCTCATGCAGTTGCCGTTTTACTTTCAACCTGGAGCGGGCCGTTTGGCCGCGTAAGATCAACGCTTTTTCCCGCGTGCGAGCAAGCGTCAATTTTTCCTGCAGATGGTCAGCATCTCGTTTAAGTTTACCGATTGCATCCTGAATCTGGGCCACCTCGACATTCAGCGCCGCGACGACATTGTCATATCGCGCCTTTTCCTGAAGCGCTGCTTTGGCGAGATCATCTCTGCCCCTGGTCACTGCCAGTTCAGCTTTGTTCTGCCAGTGGGTTGATTCTCGTTCAGAAAACTCAAGGCGTTCGATAATTTCTTTTTTATCCGCGATGTAACGAACGGAAGCCGCTCTTACTTCCACCAGAGTGGCCTGCATTTCCTGGGTAATCAGTCTTACCATCTTCCGCGGATCTTCAGCCTGGTCCAGGATTGAATTGATGTTCGTGTTAACGATGTCTGAAAATCGATTGAATACACTCATGGTGATTTCTCCTGCTTGTTCCACTCAATTTGTTTAGATCAATCCGTTTAAAAATATTTTTACCAAATGGGTTCTTGGGTCAATAGCACTCGAATCTATCGGTAAAAAATCAGCTACGATCAGTCAAAAGAGCATCATCTTTATTTTGTTTTCATCCATTTTATTTTTGATGGCGTCTTCCGCCCCATCTTCACAGACAGTTAACAGTTTCACCGCGTGAGTCGAGATGCTGGTACGCACATCGGTGCTCACATCGGCAAAGGTGATTTCAGGTTCAGCTGCATGAATCTCGACAAAGATTCCGAAGCTGGTCACCACCAGGGTGAGTAATCCTGCCGTGACCCAATTCGTTGCCGGGTTAAAATTTCTGGTTGCGTATTTCATGCAATGACCTTCTTTACTGGTGTGCTTTTGACTAATGCTTCCAGTGTTACATTTATCATGCCAACTGTTAATACATGCCTAAGCTATTGATTTAAAAAGAAATGATGATTTTCAGCTATTGCCGGCCATGATTCTTTCATTAGTCAGTGACTGGTATTTGGCGAAATTCGCCACAACTCAATTTCTGGCTAATTGGTCCATGGACAGGAACTAACTCAGCATGCGGATTGAGCTATACTGCCCGCTCTTTTTTAATCAATCATTATGCGTCAACGCCAGTTCAATACCTGGTGATTGTGAGCAGACGAATACCCGGGAGAAGTACGAATGAATGGCGCCGAAAGTATGTTGGAAACCCTTATTAATAACGGTGTTGAAGTTTGTTTCAGTAACCCCGGCACCTCGGAAATGCATATGGTAGCAGCCATTGGCAAAACACAAGGGATGCGCTCCATACTGAGTTTGTTTGAGGGGGTTTGTTCCGGTGCTGCCGATGGTTATGGTCGCATGACAGGCAAACCAGCATGTACCTTGCTTCACCTGGGTCCTGGATTATCAAATGCCTCCGCAAATTTGCACAATGCCTTTAAGGCACATTCACCTGTTATCAACTTGATAGGGGATCACGCTACCTACCACAAGAAATACGACGCACCGCTGAATTCGGATGTGATTGGTCTGTCGAAACCCATATCGCACTGGGTCAGAAGTGTTGCAAATGCGAATAGTCTACCCGGTGATGCAGCCGATGCAGTTGTTGCCGCTAATGTAAAACCCGGGCAGATCGCCACACTCATTGTCCCGGCGGACTGTGCCTGGGATGAATCGGTGCGCCCTGTGGCGACTCGCGAATTGCCTGGTGCACCCCGGGTCGCGGATGAAGCCGTTAAAACGGCAGCAGAAATGTTGTGCAATGGTAAGACAACAATTTTACTGATGTCCAACATGGCCTTATCCGAGCGGTGTATTGAATTGGCTGACCAGGTTTCCCAGTCTACCGGGGCGAGAATTTACTGCGATACTTTTACAACGAAAGTACCAAGGGGAGAAGGCCGGTGCACGGTGGAACGCCTGGGTTATTTTGCAGAACAGGCGACGGAACAAATCAAGGACGCGCAGCAACTTATCATGGTTGGGACAAAAGCCCCTGTTGGCTTCTTCGCCTATCCGGGGAAATCAAGTGAATTTTATCCCCTGGGAAGCAGCCTGCATACCTTAGCGGAAGTATCGGAAGATGCCGAGGATGCCTTGCAAAAACTGGTGGATGAACTGGGCGCTGGTAATCTGGATTTAAGGAAACAACTGCTCAAAAAAACCGGCCTTGCCACAGGCGAATTGTCACCTGAAACCGTCGCCAGGGCATTCAGTGAATTGATGCCGACAGATTCAATTGTCGTTGATGAAAGTGCAACCGCAGGGTTCCTGACTTATCCATTAAGTGAAGCAGCAGAACCACACGATTGGTTGTCACTCACCGGCGGCTCTATTGGTTTTGGACTCCCGACTTCAATTGGTGCTGCCGTGGCCTGCCCCGATCGAAAAGTAATTTGCCTCCATGGCGATGGTGGTGCGATGTATACCATCCAGTCCCTGTGGACAATGGCAAGGGAAAATCTCGATATATGTATCGTCATATTTGCTAACCGAAAATATCAGATCTTGCAGATTGAACTGGCTCGAGTCGGCGCCCAATCCATGAATAAGAAGACGCTGGATATGCTCGATCTCAGTAACCCGGATCTGGACTTTGTAAAAATGTCAGAAGGGATGGGCGTTAAAGCGGGAAGGGCGACCACAGCGGAAGAGTTCAACAAATTATTCGAAAAAGGCATGATGGAAAAAGGTCCCATGCTGATCGAAACCATGTTAGATGTGCCAGCACCGCCCATAGGATAACTTAATCAAAACCGTCAGAAGACCAGGAAAACACTGTGGATCCGCTTGAAGAAATAGCCGGGCTAGACTGGCTAAGAGATGACATTATCGGCCAGAATGCCGTTGTAAGAACGCCATTTGGCGACAAGCCGCTGATTTATGCGGATTACACTGCCAGTGGCAGAAGCCTTCAATCAGTGGAGAATTTTATTCTTTCGCTGTTGCCCTACTATGCCAACACGCATACCGAAGATGACTATACCGGCAAGCTCATGAGCGACCTGTTGCATCAGGCTGAGTCCAAAATAAAACAACACGTTAATGCTGGCGCGGCGGGCAAAGTCATTCCGGTGGGTACGGGTGCAACGGGTGCTATCCAGCGATTACTGACCTTACTTGGCGTGTACTTTCCGCCAACCACGCAACGAACCCTGGATGCGCTGGTTGAAGAATTTTCAAGGAGTTTACCCGAAGCACAGGCGAGCGTTTTACCTCGATTGGAATCTTATATTAGTGAACACAGGCCTATCGTGTTTGTTGGGCCCTACGAACATCACTCAAATGAAATTATGTGGCGCCAGGGATTGTGCGATGTCGTCGAGATTCCCATGAATGACCATGGGGAGCTTGATCTGAAAGCCCTTGAGGAGAGCCTTGGGGCCGACCAGTACAAAGACAGAACCAAAATAGGTTCATTCTCGGCAGCATCTAATGTCACCGGAATCCTGACCGATGTTCGGGAAGTAGCAAAGATCATTCATGCCCATGGCGGAATTGCCTGCTTCGATTTTGCTGCGTGTGCGCCCTATGTTGAAATCAACATGAGCCCGGGAGACGACGGATACCTGGATGCGATTGTGTTTTCGCCGCATAAGTTTCTTGGCGGACCGGGGTCCAGTGGTGTGTTGGTCTTCAATGAAAAGATTTATCAAAGTGACCTGCCCCCCAGTGTGGCGGGCGGTGGAACCGTGGCCTATGTCACAAGCCGTGAAGAAATGTTTCTTGATGATATTGAAGAACGGGAACTCGCGGGTACGCCGGGCATTCTTCAAACATTGAGAGTAGCGCTTGCCATGGATGTTAAGGAGAAGGTTGGAGCTGATTCTATTGGGCGAATTGAAAAATATTATCTGGAAAGAATGCTTGCCCGGTTTGAAGGCAACCCGAAAATTGAAATCTACGGCCCGGAAGATCCTGAAAAGCGGATCAACATCATTCCATTCAATATCAAACATCGCGATCGCGTACTGCACCCAAAGTTTGTCACCAGGCTTTTCAGCGATCTCTTTGGCATACAAACGAGGGCCGGGTGCTCATGCGCCGGGCCATACGGGCACAAAGTGCTGGGCATTTCGGATGAACATTCCATGAGTCTTATTCGACATCTCCAGGAGAGCAATCTCTATGGGTTGAAACCCGGGTGGGTGAGGTTGAATCTTCACTATGCTTTTTCGGTAGAAGAAGTCGATTACCTGCTGGATGCGATTGAATTCATCACTGAGCATGGTGCGGTCTTCCTCAATGATTACAATTTTGATTATCTAACGGGTGAATGGATCCCGTCTGGAGGATATAAGGATTCTACGATCGAACTTTCGGCTGCTAAGCCGGCTTGCGTCGCTTCGAACATCTCGGATGATGGCAGGATCTTTGCTCAACAATTAAAGATTGCCAATGACATGGCACAGGACCGAAAAGAATCAGATTGCTATGAAAAGCTTGAAATGCCCCTTGAGAAGTTTATGTTCTTCTACTCAATATCCAGTGTTAACAAGCCTTGAATGAGTTCAATTAGAAATCTACACACAGGAATCAATTCCTTGTTAATGTGGCCTGGTGGTTTAGAGAGCACCCTGGGATCACGCCGTGGTTGTCCAAGGACCAGGCGTGTCTGTTGGACACAAGTCGTTTCTGTCCCATGAAACGCTGCTCCCGGATAACCTTGCAGAGGAAAGGGACTACTATTAGCCAGAGGACTCGCTCGCCATGCTAACAAAAGCCTTGTGGGAACAATATTCAACATTAACCTGGTCGCAAGTCCCGGGCGCCACCCAACGTGTGGCCAAACAATGTTTGATGGATTGGGTCGCTTGTGCCCTGGCTGGTAGCCGGGAACCACTCGCCGGGATACTGCAGGATGAGTACAAAGACCAATCCGGAGTTTGTTCGGTTGTTGGCTCGAACCTGCGTGTTCCAGCACAAGTCGCGGCATTGATCAATGGTTGCCAGGGGCATGCACTCGACTTTGATGACACCAGTACGGTTATGGGTGGTCATCCATCCGCACCCGTTATCCCTGCCGTGCTTGCACAGGGAGAAGAACTTAATTGTTCAGGAGAAGAAATACTGACCGCCATCGTGGTCGGCATTGAAATCGAAAGTCGCCTCGGTGTGCTTGTCGGTCCCGAACATTACGCAAAAGGCTGGCACGTCACATCGACTATGGGGGTATTTGGTGCAGCAGCAGGAGTCGCCTGGTTACTCAAGCTGGGTGAGGAAGCTTTCGGTTATGCCATGGGGCTTGCTGCCTCACAGGCCAGTGGATTAAAAGCAAATTTTGGTACCATGACGAAACCGTTCCATGCCGGTCATGCCGCGGAACGAGGTATGTTGTCAGCCCGGTTAGCCGCCCGTGGATATACCTCAAATGCCGCTAGTTTTGAGGGTAACCAGGGATTATTGGAAGCGGCATCGTCAGGAAAACTGGCGGTGAATCGATACGAGACTTATAAAGACGAGTGGTTAACTGACCATGTTCTATTCAAATATCACGCCGCCTGTTACCTCACCCATGCCGCCATCGAATGTTTGCTGCAACTGGGAAATGCTGCGGATGCGGATAACTGTGATTCAATCACGGTAACGGTCAATCCTTCATTGCTGAATGTATGCGGCATTGAAAACCCCACCACTGGTCTGGAAGCCAAGTTTAGCCTAAGGGCGGCATCGGCACTGACCGTCCTGGGGTACGACACCACAGATTCGAAAACTTACTCAGACGATATTATCGCAAATCAAACAGTTAACCGGATGATTAACCGGGTGACCGTCAATACTGATGCGTCACTAACAAGCACACAAACCAGGGTCGATGTCGTCGATAGAGTGGGCGACCAACACCAGGCTTATTTTGATACCGGTATACCTGCAAGTGATCTTGATCACCAGCAACGGAAACTGGCGTTAAAATTCCAGCACCTGGTAGAACCGATTGCAGGATACCAGGCATTACAGAAAAGGATTGATAGTATTGAATCGGTTGATGACATCAGGAATTGGCTTGGCTGATACCTGCCGCGCTACCCCGCACAGGCGCCCATAAGAATCAAAAAGCGTGGCCGCCCGGTTTCATGTAAAAAGTATCTTGCAAAAATGACAAACTAACATCCCAAACTTATCATTTTACGCAACACGCAATTTCCTCTAGAGTATCGACCCTGATTTCCCCGGCTAGCCCGCATATAGCCCGCATAGAAAGGACAAGACAAAATGGCAAACTACTTCAATACCCTATCCCTGCGTGAACAATTAGCCCAGTTGGCTAAGTGTGAATTTATGGATCAATCCGAATTTGCCGACGGCGCCAGCTACCTGAAAGGAAAAAAGCTTGTCATTATCGGGTGTGGCTCCCAGGGACTAAACCAGGGGTTGAACCTGCGCGATAGTGGGCTTGATGTCTCTTTTACACTCCGCGCTGCAGCGATTTCGCAGCGGAGGCAATCCTGGAAGAATGCCACGGAAAATGGATTCACCGTTGGCACCTACGAGGAATTAATTCCGGAAGCCGATCTGGTACTTAACCTGACGCCTGACAAACAACACAGCAGTGTGGTCGCCGAGGTGGTTCCGTTGATGAAGAAGGATTCCTGCCTGTCCTATTCTCACGGTTTCAATATTGTCGAAGAGGGCATGCAGGTCCGCGATGATATCACCGTTATTATGGTGGCGCCCAAGTGCCCGGGAACCGAGGTTCGTGAAGAATACAAGAGAGGGTTTGGCGTGCCAACCCTGATCGCGGTTCATGAAAAAAACGATCCTCGCGGAGAAGGAATGGCGATTGCAAAGGCATACGCTGCTGGCACAGGCGGCCATAAGGCTGGTGTTTTATCTTCATCTTTTATCGCCGAGGTAAAATCAGATTTAATGGGGGAGCAGACAATCCTTTGCGGTATGTTGCAGACCGGCTCCCTGCTCTGTTTCGACAAGATGATTGAAAAGGGAGTCGAGCCGGGATATGCAGCGAAACTCGTACAATACGGTTGGGAAACAGTCACTGAGGCCCTGAAGCACGGTGGGATAACGAACATGATGGATCGCTTGTCTAACCCGGCAAAGATCAAGGCCTTTGATCTCGCGGATGAAATGAAAGACATCATGCGCCCGCTCTATCACAAACACATGGATGACATCATGACCGGTGATTTTTCATCGGGAATGATGGAAGACTGGGCGGACGATGATGCCAGGCTACTCGGCTGGCGGAAAGAAACCGGCGAAACAGATTTCGAAACGACCGCAGTTTCTGACCAGGAGATTCCGGAACAGGAATATTTCGACCACGGTATTCTGATGGTTGCCATGGTCAAAGCCGGAGTCGAGCTGGCCTATGAAACAATGACTTCTGCTGGTATCAAGGAAGAGTCTGCTTATTACGAATCTCTCCACGAAACGCCACTCATTGCCAACACCATCGCCCGTAAAAAACTATTCGAAATGAACAGCACTATTTCAGATACAGCTGAATATGGTTGTTACCTGTATAACCATGCCTGTTTGCCTTTGCTGTCAGAATTTATGAGCAGGGTGGATGCCGACGTAATCGGCCGCGGACCAGGGTTAAATGATAATGGCGTCGATAACCAGCGCCTTATAGAGGTCAACGCCTCCATCCGCAGCCACTCGGTCGAGGTGATTGGCCAGACATTGCGGGGATATATGAGTGCCATGAAGAAAATTGTATAAGGCGGATCCTGTTCAACTGAAACGTGATGAATGGTTCGGTAAGAAATACCATGAACTGTATAGAATTTCGCCAGGTTACTATTCGGGTTAGCGATTCTTTTTCACTGGTCGATGTTAACTGGAAGATTGAGCCTGATGAGATATGGGCGATCACTGGCACGAATGGCGCTGGCAAGTCTGCACTGGCAGCGGCGCTTGCCGGAAGTGGTGAAATCACGGAAGGGATCGTAAGCGGTCTTCCCGCGCGAACATCCGTGGTTTCTCTCGAAGCCCAGGCGGAACTCATTGAGCGGGAGCGACTCCGGGATGACAGTGATATAACCGACATTGTCAATGAAGGGACGCCTGTTCAGGAATTACTCATCGAGACGAGTGACGACCCTGGGTTGTTAGCCCGCCTCATTGAGGTGTTTCGATTTTCACCGCTCCTGGCCAGGGGATTCCGAAAACTGTCTACGGGCGAAACCAGGAAAGTATTGCTCACCAGGGCGCTAACGAGCCAACCCGACCTGCTCCTTCTTGACGAACCCTTCGAGGGATTGGATGTGGACACTGTGCCGTTGGTTAGCAATCTGCTGCGTGATTTGTCTAACAAGGTGCAAATGGTGCTTGTATTTAATCGGTTTGATGAAATACCGGAATTTGTATCGCACATCGCATTCCTGGAAGACGGCCGAATCAAACACCAGATAAAAACAAGGGATTCCGGAGCCATTGATGGCTTAACCCAGTTATGGCATCTGAAAAGAGAAGACATCGAGATTCCGGGGGCAGACCCAGCGGGCCGGTTGCCACCGCTCGATCGTTCGGAACCTCTGGTGCGAATTTCTAACGCCAGTATCCGTTACGAAAATAACATTGTATTTGAAGATCTCGATTGGTGTATTCAACCAGGTGAACACTGGCAACTAACCGGACCCAACGGCAGCGGCAAAACGTGCTTGCTCAACCTCATTACCGGTGATCACCCGCAATGTTATGTCAACGATATACTGGTCTTCGGCTTTCAGCGAGGCAGCGGCGAAAGCATCTGGGATATCAAGCAACACATTGGCTATGTATCAACAGCGCTGCAGTGGGAATATCGTGTCAGCATCAGCCTTAAAAATGTCATCATCTCGGGCTTCTATGACAGTATTGGGCTGTACGAAAAGGCATCGGATACCCAGAAAGAAATTGCAACTCAATGGTTACGGCTGCTCGGACTCGATGCAAAGGCATCTCAACCCTTCAACCAGCTCTCCTACGGCGGCCAGCGCCTGTTATTAATCGCCCGCGCCATGGTTAAACACCCACACATGTTAATACTCGACGAACCTTGCCTGGGTCTCGATGATCTGAACCGGCAATTGGTTCTCGCGCTGATCGAAAAAATATGTACCGGAAATGAGACCACCGTCGTCTATGTCAACCATCATGTTGAAGACAAAATTGATGGCATCCACAATATTATGCGTCTTGATTCATCTTCTATTCGGGCCAAAAACATTGAACCCAATCCGTGTCCATGAAATGATTACAGCAGGTAGAGTTTGTGTAGAGCTTGTGTAGAGTTCGTGTAGAGTTCGTGTGGAGTTCGTGTAGATTATCGGCCGATTCAGGTCCGACTAGATCGGCGTGGGGAGGAATGCGCAGATCAGGCCTGTCCACAGTAGTATCTCTATTGCTGCTCAGGCTTGTGGCACTTTCTCCGGCACTCATTTGACGATTGGATCACCTCTCTGCAGTTCTTTGGTTCAGGTATCCAGGGAATAATTGCGATTCAGCATGCATGTGATCTTATCGCGGGTAATGGTGCCGGGGTAGTGTTCGTACCAGATGGTTGTGGCGAGTTCCTCTATTTCGGGCGGGCTCACCAGCGCAGTAGATCAGAGCTAAGCCCGACAGACTCCTAGCAGCATCTCTTTTTTATTTGGTGACAAGTTAACAATATGAGTGGAATGGACAGTAGACAGCGCGATGTGACCCTGCGTGAACTGGGCAATACAGTATTTGACCTGGTCGTTGTGGGCGGTGGAATTACCGGTGCGGGTATCCTGCGCGAGGCGAGTTTAAGAGGGCTTAAAGTTGCCGTATTGGAAGGTGAAGATTTTGCTTCAGGTACTTCCAGCAAATCGACCAAACTGGTCCATGGTGGTATTCGATATCTTGCGATGGGTCATTTTCATGTCGTTCGCGAGGCCGCACGGGAACGAAAAAGAGTACACCAGCTCGCGCCTCATCTTGCAGAACCGCAATGGTTGATGTTGCCTGCCGGATCGCTTCTTGAATACTACAAATATCAAATAGGCGTTAATGTATATGAACTGCTGGGCCAGGTAGAAAGCCGTGATCTTCATTTTAACCTGACCGGTCAGGAACTTCTCGAAAGGGAACCGCTGCTGGCCGCGGAACGTTACTCGCACGCCTGTATTTATCGTGAATACCTGACGGATGATGCACGCCTGGTGCTTGCCAATATACGCGCCGGAATCGAAGCAGGTGGTGTTGCGTTAAACAAAATTCGGGTCACCGGGGTGATCAAGGAAAATGGCCGGCTGAGCGGCGTCCGTGCAAAATGTACCATCTCGGGTGAGGAACTCATCGTTCGATGTAAAGGGGTTATCAATGCGGCGGGACCCTGGGTTGAATCAATTTGTGATCTCGATGGTATGCCAAGTGAAAAGCCGCTGGTTCTATCGAAGGGTGTGCATGTGGTCATTCCTCATAGCCGCCTGCCGCTTAAGCAGATGGTGCTAATGATGGCCAAAGATAAACGGCCGGTGTTCGCTATACCGAGGGGTGATGTAGTCTATATCGGTACAACCGATACTCGATATACCGACCCCGCTAACGTATGGCCTGAGGTCTTCGCCACTGAGATCGAATATTTGTTTGCGCCCGTATTGGATTACTTTAATGTTGATTTGAATCTCGGCGATTGTTTGTCCACATGGGCAGGATTGCGACCTTTAATTGCACAAACCGGAAAATCGACAAAAGAGATTTCACGTAAAGATGAAATATGGGTGAGTAAATCAGGATTGATTACCATTGCCGGTGGCAAGCTGACGGGTTACAGAAAGATGGCGGAAGATACGGTTGATGAAGCAGTGCGCCTTTTAGGCTTGACAGCCAAAGAGTCGTCAGGGGATGTACCTCTTCCCGGTGGTGATTTTTCAGGTGATGCGGGGTTACTTGTCTCACAATTGGTGACCGGGCATCATCTCGAGGAAGGTCAGGCGCGCCGCCTTGTTCGGTTGTATGGTAACGAAGCGGTACAAGTGATCGAGCAGAATCCCGAGCCTGTTTGTCCAGGATCATATATCCTGAAAGGTGAGCTGCTTTGGGCAGTCGAAAAAGAAGGTGCTACCAGTCTTGAGGATGTTATATATCGAAGAACCCGGGCTGCCTATTATCGACCCCATGAAGTCAACCATATCGTGGAAGAGGCGTCAAAGGTCGTGGGTTCAGATCTGGGCTGGTCTGAAAGTTATCGACTCGCCGAAGTTGAATCGGTCAAAAGAAGATTCGGTGTCGATACCAAAATTGGTTGAATAGACCCGACTTCAAAATGTCAATAGATGGGAACTTTATCCATCAACCAGGTGACGCGGGAGTGTTCCTGGCTGGTTCTTTGTTTTCTCAGGTAGTAGTTTACCTGTGGAACTTCACGGCGAATGGACTCAATATCATTGCGGCGAAATTTCACAAACTTGCAGTCTTCAAGGCAAATAACAGAGGCCGCATTGGCCTCAGAGAAGGGTAGCCATCCGTATTCCTTGGACGCTGTATGCACGCCATCATCATCCTCAACGCTGCCATCCGTCAGGATACACCAGGACGATTCATCAAAGCGGCGTGAATCCCCTTTCTCCAGAAATTCAAAATGTGCAATATTACCCAGTTTTTCAAGGACCGTGGATGACAGATCCTGAAATTGCGGCATGTGTTTAACGACGGGTCTGAGCGACCAGCGATTGAGCAGCTTGTTACGAAATCCTTCCAGTTCAATGAAGGCGGAGAAAGTTTCCTCAGCGAAAACACAGACGGTCACCGGGGTCCGCGCAATGACGCTGGCATTTCTGCGGGGGACTGCAGTTATGATCGCCATTTCGCCGATAACGTCCCCTGCCTGTAGTTGTGCGACTGTGTGAAACTGTACGCCATCGTGCTGTACCACATCGCAATAACCCGTGAGTATCAGGTAGACGAATCCCCTGGTCTCTGCATTCTGAACGATGATGACATCATCTTTGTTGTACTTCCTGATTTCTTCTGCCGCTAGCAGGCTGCGCATCCAACGATTGGGAAAAGGCTCTCCAAGCCATTGAGTCAGGTAGTGGTTCACCTGAGACGTGTACAGGCTCGGATCACCATCGATAACGGTGTACCGTTTGCCGGAACTCGCCAGTGAAAATGTAGAGTCAAATTTACTGGGCAACTCGTCTACATGAACAAATACAACCCGATCAGCGTTAGATTTTAGGGCATCGGCCGGGTCACCATGTATTTCACCAGCACCGCCATCTGCTACCAGTAAATTAAATTGTTCGGTGTACATTCTTTCCAGGTTTGCAATCGTATCGTCCCGCACGATACCTTGCGCGTGCAATTCCCTTATTGTCGTCATGGTGTGGTTATCGCCCACAATGCATATCTGCCGCTGGAATCCCTTGTGAATGGAGGTAAAAGTCGCACCGATGGTGGGTATGCTGTGCACGGTGACGTGCGGCAGAATCTCGAGGCCATAGTAATTGAATGATTCACCCGGAGTGATCTCGCGCAAGGTAAAGTGTTCTGCAACGACTTCTGTTTTCCAGCCCAAACCACACGCCAGTTTTTCCATCGCCATGCTGAAGATTTCCCGCGTCGTGATGATTTCGATCTTATGCGGCATGAGCATCAGTGGAAACATTGCACAGTGATCATCATGTAAGTGGGTGAGAAAACAGGCGGAAAGTTGATTTTTTGAGATTCCCCGCGCACGAAGGTGCTGATCCAGGAATGGAATGGAATCAATCAGGATGTAGTCACCGTTGTAACAGAGTGCGAGGCCCGTGCATGGCTCGTTCATGGTGAATCCGGATGCGCCCCCGAGAACTTCCAGGCCCAGTTTTACAAGTCCACCGGGGACATAATCAGATTGCACCGGGTAGGCAGGTTGAACAGTTTTGTCTTCATTGAGATTGACGATGACATGACCTTCAGTATTTTCAACCTGGTAGTGGTCCGTACCCAGGTGTTTTATATTAAAGCCACCGGCTGTTACCTCATCGTTTTCGAACGGGAAAAGATTAAAAAACTCCTCTATCGGGATAACCGTTCCACTTTCATCCTTGAGTGCAATTGCTGTCGCGACCTCGAGCCACTCTTTTCTAAGTGCGGGCTCTGTTCCCCACCGTTCCAGTTCCTCGTCGGTAGGGCCCATCAAGGTAAAACGTAATAGCCTGAGAGCATGATTGATATCTTTTTGCTCTCCTACCAGGTTTAGTTTTCTGCCTTCCTGGAGACCCTTGGAAAAGAACAGGAAAAAATATACAGGGAACTCAAGATTGTTGAGCAGGGAACCATCTTTTTCCTTGACATCAAGCAGCACCAGGGTGTCAAAGCTGGTGATATTTTTCAACATCAACCCTTTGAGGACTTCGGGTGGTTGACCGAAAAGAATGCAACCATGCTCGTCACGGACGATACGGCTGCCCTGGGCGGGGGTAATAATATTCGGATTCGAAATGAGCCGACTCCAACAGACTGAGAATGTGGAAGTGTACGAAATACACCGTGATGTTAAAAGACCTAACATTGTCTTAATATTCGATTTCCAGATGATGAAGCCGAATAAACTGAGTGGGGAAGTCAGATGAGTGATTCAATGTTACTGAGTGCAGCGGAAAAAGAGCTGTTCAGGGATAGCTTTCGCAAGTTTCTTGATAAAGAAGTCGAACCATACTACCAGCAGTGGGAGGATGATGGAATCTGGCCCAGGGAGATCTGGAATAAATTTGGTGAAAATGGATTTCTCTGCGTCGATGTGCCCGTTGAATACGGGGGTTATGACGCCTCATTTGAGCTGAGTAGTGCCATTGTGGAGGAGTTATGCATAGCGGGATACGGTGCCCTGGCATCATCTGTATCAGTTCATTCTGACATCGTGACGCCTTATATCCTGCATCTGGGTACGGAAGAGCAAAGGCAGCACTGGTTGCCAAAAATGGTAGCGGGCGAATCGGTTGGCGCCATTGGCATGACCGAGCCGGGAGCAGGGAGTGACCTGCAGGGCATGAAAACAAGTGCCATCAAGGATGGTGATGATTACTTGATCAATGGTCAGAAAACATTCATCACCAACGGTCAACACTGTGATGTGATTGTGCTTGCCACGAAGACGGACCCGAAATTGGGCGCCAGGGGTATGACGCTGTTCACTGTGGATTGCAGCCTGGATGGTTTTCAGCGCGGCCGTAATCTTGAAAAAATGGGGTTACATTCCGCGGATACATCCGAATTGTTTTTCCAGGATGTGAGAGTTCCTGCGTCTCAGATACTCGGTGGGGAGGGCCAGGGATTTACTAACCTGATGAATGAACTGCAGCGTGAACGGCTAATTCTTGGTGTGGGGGGTGTTGCATCTGCAGATGGGATGTTGGCGATAACGATCGAATATGTGAAGCAACGCAAGGCGTTTGGTGAGTCTATTGCCAGTTTCCAGAATACCCGATATGTATTGGCCGATATTCGGACTGAAATTGAACTTAACCGCGCGATGGTCGAGAAGTATAGCGAACGATTTATGGCAGGTGAGTTGACCGCGGCCGAGGCTTCAATGTGTAAGCTGGCCGCGACCGAGATGCAGGGGCGTGTTGCCGACAAATGCCTTCAGCTATTTGGCGGTTATGGTTATATGAAGGAATACCCCATATCCCGGTTTTATGTTGATGCACGAATCCAGCGTATCTATGGAGGCACCTCGGAAATCATGAAAGAGCTGATCTCGAGAGATATGGTGGGTCGGTAATCAGCCTGTTTAATCTTGCCATCGGTCTTGTTTGCAGCCGATTTGATCGTGGACCTTGGTCCGGATGACAAGATCGTGGTTGTGCGTCACGATTTTCCTGATTCCAGATGAACCTGGCGATTTAATCCCGACTTCAAAACCACCAGGGCCACCGGACAGTTTCAGCATTTCCCAGATAAGTCTTCAGCTCAGGTATCGATGGGAGATTGCTCCGTTGTCAGATATTTTTATTGTGTATACTCGACTTTCGGACCAGGCCGCTGCCCTTGGGGATTCAGACTGCAATGATATTTTCACTAACAGTTATAATAGTCCTCTCGTGAATGTACTTGTATTCAAAATACGGTATCGATTTGGATCCTGAGTAGGATATTGGCAAAGATTTTATTGGTAAAGGCTTAATTTGTAAAAGCTTTGCAAAAAGAAGCTTAACCGGAACTTTTCAACGGAGGCCTGTCAAAATAGGCGAGGTCAAGAGGGGCTGAAATGCCAAGATACGATTATCAATGTGATACCAATGGCAAAGTACTGGAAGTCAGCCATGGTATTAACGGAAAAGTCCAAACCTGGGGCGACTTGTGTGAAATGGCGGGTGTAGAACCTGGAGACACTTCCCTTGATGCTTCAGTTCGAAAAATAATAACGACACCACCCATGGCAAATACACCCAAGGGAAACAGCTATCTGAAGAACCAGGGATTCACCAAGCTGGTTAAACGTATTGATGGAACCTATGAGAATGTCACCAGAACAGGAACAGAGAAGAGATTCCTTGACCCCCGGGACCCATCCAGTATGCCCCACCTCCACAAAAAGATAACCGACTAGCCAGCGAATTTCCATTCCCGTTTTGAAATGGATGAGCCGCCTCTATTTGGTGGTGACCGCGCTTTTCCCGGCCAATTCCTTGTCAACCAGAAAGTCCATCACTTCCAGCATTCTTGAAACGCCGACGCTTCGAGTGATACGAACCATATACTTACCGTGAACTATAATGGTTGGCACACTGGCCACCAGTAACCTGCGCCCCATCTGATCTGCCGCGGCCATCTTTCTTGACACTTCAGGTGAATTGAAAGCCTTTGTGTACTCCCCGGCTGTCGTGTCTTTACCATCAAAATAACTCGATAGCTTGCCAAGGCTGGAAAAATTTCGTCTTACGTCGTTGATTTCCCGGAAAAAAACCATGTGGTATTTGTCCAGGATCCCGAGTTTTTCCAAGGTGTAGTAGTTTCTACCCAGCGTTCTCCACAGGTCATTTGAGATTGCCGGGGTGCGTACGAAGTTTATTTTGTCGCTGTGTTCTTCAGCCCAGTCATTTAAGTCAGGGTCGAAGTTGTAGCAATGGATACAGCCATAAGAAAAGAACTCCATCACCTCGATCTTGTCAGAACGGACTCGCCTTGGATTTTCGAGCAGAGTGTAATGTTCACCTTCGACAAAATTACCTAGCAGGGGAGCGTCTTTGACCACCAGGGTGAAAAAGTAGCCGATGATTCCAACGATAATAACCAGCACGATACCGATGGCAATTTTTTGTTTCAGCAGGAAAGTTTTTGCTCTGTTAACCATTGTCCTGGATTCTTCCAATATGATGAGATAATGCAATTATAGGTAGTTATGGGGAAGGAAGGAATGAGTGAGGGGTCGATCTTTGCAAAGTCGATATTATTTATCAAATTAGCTGGCGATCCTTTGCAATCTTCGGAATAATCTCGCGATTCTTTAAATGTCAGGATGGATCATGTCGACTCAAGATTTAATGATGGCTTCGCTGGAGATTGTCGCTGAGAAATGCGGTGATATAAATGCCGCGGTTTATGAACGATATTTCCAGAAATCTCCCGGTTCGGAGGAATTGATGTCTCACATCGATCACCTTGTTCGCGGTAAAATGATGGAAGAAGTCATGCGCCTGCTTATGCTTGAGGACACATCGGCCGAGGACGAGTATCTGTCATTCGAGATGAAAACCCATGAACAAGCCTACAGCGTCACGCATTCCATGTACGGTAGTTTGCTTACCTCGATCTGGGAAATCGTTCGCGAAGGAGTCGCGGAAGATTGGACGGATGATTTTGAAAATGCCTGGCAAGAAAGGATAGCGGCACTTGCCGATGCCTTTCAGCACCATTTGCCCACAGCCTCAGCCTAGTGGCCATCGGCAGTTTCTGCAGCCCAAGGACCAGGCTGAAAATTGACGTTAAACAGCACCCCGGGTAAATGGTGTAGACTTTGCACTTTCTAATTATCCGGACAGGAGGATGCCATGACACCTATGCCTGCACTCAGTCTTGCGGCTGTACCGGGTCGACGTAAAGCGACCATCGAATTAGCAACAGAAATCGAAAAAAGAGGATTTTCAGGAATATACGGTCCCAGCCTTGGTGATTCACTGGCGTTGTGTGAGGCGTTGGCATTCGCAACGAATGAAATCACTTTCGGCACGAGCATCATGCCAATCTATTTTCGACAGGTTGTGGATTACGCCAGCACGGTTTCATTCATTCACGAGATTTCAGGCGGACGATTCAGATTTGGGATAGGTGTGAGCCATGAGCCTGCACTAAAGTCTCGAGGTTTGGACGGCGGTAAGCCGCTCACGGATACGCGGACCTTTGTCAAGGAATTACGCGATGTCCCCAGGGCGGGGGAAATGCCACCGATTATTCTTGCGACACTGCGCAAGAAGATGATCGCCTTATCCGAGGAGATCGGCCAGGGCATGGTATTTGCCAATGGTGCAAGATCCCATATGACTGAGTCCTTGAGCGTTGTATCTGATTCTGCGCGGAACAATGATGATTTCTTTATCGGGGATATGATCCCCACCTGCATCAACGATGATATTGAGGCTGCCAAGGCAGTAAATCGAAAAACACTGACTTCATATGCCTACCTGCCTAACTATAGAAATTACTGGAAAGAAGCGGGTTACGTGGAAGAAATGGAAGGAATCGAAAAAGCCTTAGCGGTCGGTGACCGGGATAAGGTGCCGCACTTTCTGACTGACAGGTGGTTAGCAGATACCACGCTATTCGGCACAGCGTCCCAGGTGAGGGATGGGCTCGAAGCCTGGTTTGACTCGGGCATCAAAACCCCGATTCTCGTTCCTTCATCGGCAAATGGTGGGCAGATGGTGGCTTTTGAAGAGATGCTGGCCATTTTTTGAGCGCCATATGCTTAACCATCATCACACTCTGGTAGTTCAAGGAACAGGGCCAGCCTGCATATTTCACCAAGGCGGCCCTGTTGTTTTGTTGGATCTAATTAAAACAACAGGTTAAGGCCGAATCAACTACATAGGGAAAAGCACAGTTTGTGCCTAATCAATTCCTTGATGAAATATGCGGGCTGGCTCTTGTTCCGTGAGACTATTCGCTGGACTGTAGGAAATTCATTTCGTCCATGAATTTTGCCGGCAGGGAGCGTAACTGCCACCTAACTAATGTATAATAAGAGTTCTTAACCAACTAACAGAATAAAATGGCCAAGTCCGATAGTAGATCCAGTAGATCCGGCAGATCAAAACAGGTTGTACCGCTTACAATTGCCGAGGAGATTGCGATTTTTCTCAAGTCTGGTGGCAAAATTCAGCAGATACCCACTGGTGTCAGCGGTCAGGTGAACCTTGCCGGTCCCAAGCATATTAAACTTGGTAACAAATCCAGTGAGGCAGCTAACAAAACTAGTGAGGCAGTTAACACAACTAGTGAGGCAGCTGAGTCCGGCAATAAAGAAGCAAAGACAGATTGATTCCTCGCTAATATACTAATTTTCCCTTTGATTGATTACTGATTTAAAGATCATTCACATAGTTGATGGTTTTTCATCATGTTCACTTGTAAAGCGGAAAGATCACCCATCATGGGTTTTATTGTGCAGGCTGGTTCCTTTCAAGTCTGTAACATCTTTTGCGCGCCCTTAATGAATTCCTTTTCATCCTGGCCATCCAGAATCTTCTCTGGAGGAGGATCCGGGACCAGAACACCTTTCCGGCATGCGGGTCTTTCTTTCATTTGCCCGAGCCAACGATCCAGGTGCGGCAGGCCGTCACGGGATAGACCGGACCAGCGATAGGTTCGTACCCAGCACCAGTTAGCGATATCCGCGATGGAGAAGTCACCGGCTAGCCACTCCTTATCCTTCAGACCCGTATCGAGTACCTCAAATAGTCTGCGGCATTCATGCTGGTAGCGATCAATTGCGGGTTGGATCTTTTCCGGGAAATACCTGAAAAATACGTTGGCCTGGCCCATCATGGGGCCAATTCCACCCATCTGGAACATCAGCCACTGGATCACCTCGCTGCGGTATTTTCCGGATGCGGGTAATAACTTGCCGGTTTTCTCTGCCAGGTAAATCATAATTGCACCGGATTCGAAAACAACCAGATCATCATTGTCGCGGTCTTTGATAACAGGAATTCTACCGTTCGGATTCATGGCAGTAAATTCAGGTGTTTTCTGGTCACCTTCGCTGAGGTTGATTTTATGAACTTCGTAAGGCAATTCCAGTTCTTCCAGGGTAACTGAAGCCTTGTGGCCATTGGGTGTCCCGGCAGTATATAAATCTATCATGTCAGTTCTCCTAAAGACGACTTTTCGTTTTACCGAGAATAGCACGGGATTCAGGCAATCCAGCGTAATTAACAGGCAGGTTAACTCGATTGGCTGGTATAACCTTGATAATCGGGGTAACTTTATCTGTTCGACGGGAAGGGGTTGGGATATGAAAAAATTAATTGCTGCGGTGTTGATATTCATTTTTACTAACCTGGCGCTAACGAATTCAACTCTCGCTATCACGGTCCAGGATGCAGTGAAGAACCCGGCCAGAACCGATAAGGATCGAGAGATGGATCCGAAAAGGAAACCATCGGAAGTGCTGGCATTCTTTGAAATCAAACCCGGAATGAAAGTGCTGGATGTATTCGGCGGTGGAGGATACTACTCGGAAATACTCAGTTACCTGGTAGGTGAACGAGGTGCGGTTACGCTCTACAATAACAGCCCGTGGAATAGCTTTGTGAACAAGGCTGTCAATGAGCGACTGCAAAACAGTCGCCTGCCTAATGTTGAAAGGATTGTGATTGAACCGGCAGATTTAGACAAGGTCGAGGGGCAGTATGATGCGGCAATTTTTGTTCTCGGGATGCATGACATCTATTATGTTGATGAGGAAAATGGATGGCCGGCAATCGATAAAGCCGGGTTCCTTTTAAATATTTACAGGTTGCTAAAAGATGGCGGCATGCTGGGAATCATAGATCATAATGCCGTGTCTGGTTCCGATCCTTCCGTGGTTGGTAAAAGCGTTCATAGAATAGACCCTGCCATTGTCATCAAGGATGTCACCGCTGCAGGTTTTACACTGGAATCGCAGGCAGATATTTTGCGCAACCCGGATGATGATTTAAAAACCTCTGTACTTGATGATTCTATCCGCTGGCAATCTGATCGGAGCGTAATGAAATTTCGAAAATGAAGATATGGGTCGATGCAGATGCCTGCCCGGGGGTGATAAAAGACATCCTGTTCAGGGCGGCTGAACGAACCGGGACACAAATGACACTTGTTGCAAACCATTTCTTGCGGGTCCCTCCTTCACGCTGTATCAGCTTTCTCCAGGTGACGACAGGATTGGATGTTGCAGATAACGAGATCGTCAATCGACTCCAGGAGAATGATCTGGTTATAACAAGTGATATCCCGCTCGCAGCAGAGGTCATAGAGAAGGGCGGCCAGGCGCTTAGCCCCCGCGGTGAATTGTTTACCGAGGAAAATATAAAACCTCGTCTCAATATCAGGGATTTTCTCGACACAATGAGGTCCAGCGGTGAGTTCACTGGTGGCCCGCCGCCTCTTAACCAGACTGATAGACGAGAATTCGCCAATCAACTCGACAAGATCCTGGCCCGTCATTCACGCCAGCCTGCATAGTTCAACAAGGAATCAATTCCAGTCTGGTACGACGGGGTCGCCGAGACGTTTTGGAATCTGGAAATACAAGTGTAGCGGTTTTGGATTTTCCGCTATGAATCATCGTTGTGGTTATGGTGAAAGTCGGGAAATTTAAAATGTGCAGCCAGAATTGTTCTGGAATTGATTAGGCACTAACTGTACTTTCCCCTACGTGGTTGATTCGGCCTTGACCTATTGTTTTAACGATATCTAACAAAACACCAGGGCCGCCTTGGTGAAATATTCAGGCCAGATTTTGACAGGTGACATGGGTGATTCAACCCGGGCTGTGTAAACCCGGCGTCACTAACAGGAGGCGCCAGAGCGAATCCATACAAGGGGCTTCAAAATTGGAACTTGCCTCGATTAGACAACAATTTACACTCCTTGCCAGGGACAAGGCTGAAAATCAAGATAGCTTATTGGATAAACCGTGCGGATTTATAGCCAACTGCTAATGAGGTTAGCGAGCGTGTTTCTTCAAAAAGTCTTCTGAAATCTTGATGAATGTATCAAACTGGTCGTGATGCAACCAGTGCCCGGCATCCTCGACATGCTTCAATTCACCATGATGGAAAAACCTGTCCGTGCTGTTCTGCCCGGTTCGATGGCCGAATCCTTGCGCTGCATTTAATAGTAAGGTCGGGCATTCGATCTTTTCCCACAACCGGGACATATCATCGTAATTCAGGTTGGTCGGTGATCTCGAGTGAGTGTAGTTGTCGAACTTCCAGGTGTAGGTTCCATCTTCATTCCGGTTGCTGCCGTGAATCGTAAGATGCCGCGCTCTTTCTTCACTGAGATGAGGGTTGGATTTTTGCATTCGCTGGAAGGCATCACTCAAGGTGGCATATTTCCTGGGTTCTCTACCGGCGAGACTACGCATTCCATCGATCCATTCACGAATTCGTTGCTGGGGATGCTGGGCGCTATTCTGCTGGTACCAGACGCCGCCAACGCCTTCGACAGAAATCAGGCTCGCCACTTTTTCCGGGAATATGCCTGCAAAGGTACAAGCGATTGTCCCTCCCATGGAGTGGGCGATGATATTAACGGGATGGAGATTTTCCTGTTCCACCAGTTGCGCGATATCGTAGGCATAATCGAGCGTCGTGTAAGACGAACCTTTTGACCATTCGGAATCACCGTGGCCGCGAAGATCGGGTACAACCACATGGTAGTTCCCGCAGAGATATTCACTGGTCCAGTCCCAGTTGTGGCAATGGTCCTGCACACCGTGAATGAGCAGAACATGTTTTGCTTCATGATTCCCCCAGTCGAGGTAGTGAAGTTTCAGGCGCTGGGAAAAATAAGTATGCGAGGTTGGGCGGGCCTTGTGGCCCGGTGGAGTCTTTTCCTGTCTATCTGGCATGGCGGACTAAAATGAGATTTCACGTCGAATAATCTTGTCGTAGAAATCACTGTCGAGTTTGCAATAAACAGTTTCCCCGGGTTTCATGACCAGCAATTCATGATCCACCTGCTCCAGGTGATATGCCTGGTCTCGCAAGTCATTTTTTTGCAGCTTGTGGGTGGTGGTGGTTGGCAATTCGTCTAATACACGGATAAAAATGGGTCTGGCGTAACCAGGCAGGTTCTCAATGATATGCTCAGAAAGGCTGGTCAGATCAAGATTATTCAGGTTGAGACCCTCCTTGAAAACAATTGACGCCATACCGGCGCGGCCATCGGTTCCCGGTATTTCTACGCCATAGACGTTGGTAAAAATGATGTCCCGGTGACGATTGATGATTTCACCTACTTCATTGGTAGAGACATTTTCACTCTTCCATCGATAAGTATCGCCAACACGGTCAACAAATTGATAGTGCTTTTGTCCAAAACTGAAACCCACATCGACGGTTTTCATCAGGTCGCCGCTATTAAAGTAAACATCACCTTCCTTCAGGGCATTGCGGAGGAGTTTTTTGTCCGATGCCTCGGCATTTGTGTAACCTTCAAACTGCGATTTCTCAGTGACTTCGAACAAAAGCAGTCCTGGTTCACCTTCTTCAACCTCGCAGCACATGCCATTGGCATCCCGGACGATTTCATCACTGGCCACGTCGTATTTAACGAGTTTGGCTGGCGCGAGGCCAAAGCCAACCGTGCAGTCCTTGTTAAAGATGTTTGCAAACGCACCATTACCTTCACTGGCACCGTAGAATTCACCAATTCGCTCGATATCAAAGCGTTGCTTGAAGTCGAGCCAGATATCCGGCCGCAAGCCGTTGCCCACGATTGCACGAATCGAATTTTCACGATCCTTCGGGTCAGGAGGGCTGCTCATGAGATAGCGGAGAAATTCACCTATATACACGAAACTGGTACAGTCGTATTTCCGTATGTCGTCCCAGAACGCACTGACAGATAATCTGCGGCGTATGACAGTTGAAGCGCCTACAG
>Ga0114950_10000179_pt1 | contig 39045 bp, 39 predicted proteins | sample N075metaG_FD_83503 | JGI IMG/M metagenome (GOLD analysis project Ga0114950, IMG submission 83503) | Deep subsurface microbial communities from Kermadec Trench to uncover new lineages of life (NeLLi) - N075 metaG | ecosystem: Environmental > Aquatic > Marine > Ocean trench > Sediment | place...
AGCGGCGAGGCCCATCGGTGCGCCGATCGACCAGGACGGCCGTCGCTGTGCAATGATCCGGATCGGGTGGCATCCGCGCCTCGAGGAGGCCCAGAGGTCAATGCAGAGGGAGCAAAAAACTCATGTCGAGCGAGAACAACAGTCGAAGTGAGTGGGCCGCCGCGTTTCATCGCGCGACCTGGGGATGTGCACCTGCCATCGGCCGTGTACTCGGCCTCTCGCCGCGAACCATCCAGCAATGGGGCCAATCGGACTGCGAAAAGCGTTCTCCCGGAGAACGCTTGGAGATCGTTATGCGCGTTGCCCTCGACCATCGCAAGCCCCATGATGCGCTTGCCCCGCTCCATCTCCTCGCGGGGCGCCTCGGCTATCGCCTCGAACCCATGGGCCGGGACCCGAGCCCGTCCGGGGCGCCCGTCGAGGCTCGAGTGATCACCCTTCAGGCCTCGAAGGCCATGGTCGAGACCAGCCAGGCCGTCAACGCAGCCCTGATCGCACTCGAAGACGACATCATCTCGCGAGACGAGCTCGACGAAATTCACCGGGAATGCGACGAGGCCATCGAGGCCCTTCTCGAGCTGAAACGAAAGGTCGCGGAATCGCTCTGAAACGGCTCAAAAGTCCCGTATTCTGGACTTTGGGACTGATTCCAGCCTCTCGCTCTTTCACCGTTCGGGCTGCCCCCCAACACACCTGAAGTGCCGGTTCGTTTTCGATCCCACTACGCACTTCCGTCGCCATCAAGCGCGCGCGAAGTTCGGGCGATGCCCCAATCGACGAAGTCGACTGGGCACCGGAACCACCCTACCGATTACCGGCGACGCGGTCGCCCTTCGCATCGAGAAGAGAGACGGAATGAATCACCAGCTGCCGAAACCGATCCGAGCGCCGACGCCGTTCTCGACGCCGAGAAAAAGCGACGCGTCACGCCCCCGCTCACCGCTGCCAGCGGAATTGATTCTTCATCACGTGGGGCAAGAGCGGCCCGCCGGCCCGACCTCCCCCGTCACCGGTTTGATCGATGCGCTCACACCGCGGCGGCTCGAAGTTCTCAAACTCGTCGCGCGGGGTCTCACGAACCCGGAGATCGCGAGCGTGCTGGGAATCTCGGCCAACACGATCAAGGCACACCTGGCGGGCATCCTCGAAACCCTCGACCTCACGAATCGGACCGAGGCAGCGATGGCCCTGCAGGACTACGAAGTGGAGCACCGGATCTTGTCGCGATAGGCGGCAGCGGCTTCGACCTCGACTCCGATCCCCGTCAAATACCCCATCCCCCCGATCGGGTCGAAGCTCTGTATGCCGGTCGTGCGTTCATTCCCGAATCCGTGACTCATGGCGAAGACGCCTTCGCGAAGACGTTCGTCGTACGCGAGTTCGGTACGAAGGGCTGCGACTGGACCCGGCGTAGATGAGGAACGATATCCTGCTGATTCGGAGCTTCGTCCCAAACAACAGGAGCTCATCGGTCCGATCGAGAAATGCGAGCTAGATTGATCACGAGTCCCTGGCGAAATCACGAATGGTGGGGTCGCTCGTGAACACTCGCATACGATCTCTCATTCTACGCGAGGACCAAGCGCCTTGAAACGCACGCGGCTGGGACGGACAAATCTCGAGATCTCCCGCATCGTCTTCGGGTCGATGGGCCGACGACCTTCGAGCACGGGCGATCGAATCCGGGTGATCCACGCAGCGATCGATGCCGGTACGACGACGATCGACACGGCTCCGCTCTACGACTTCGGCGAGGTGGAGGAGATCGTTGGCCAGGCGATTCGAGGCCGTCGCGAAGGCGTCGAAATCCTCTCCAAGGTCGGCCTGCGTTGGGACGGCGACCACGGCGATATTCTCTTCCAGTTCACGGACGAGTCCGGCGTGCGTCGCGCCGTCCGCCGAGACAGTCGCCCCACGGCGATCCGAAGCGACGTGGAGGAAGGCCTCAGACGACTCGGGACGGACCGAATCGAACTCTGCCAGATCCATCATCCCGACCCGACGGTTCCGATCGAAGAAAGCCTCGGCGAACTCGACCGCCTCGTCTGCGAAGGCAAGATTCTCGAGATCGGCGTCTCCAACTTCAGCGACCACGAACTCGACTCGACGCTGGGCCAACTCTCGCGAGGGTCGTCGCCACTCAGCCTCGCCAGCGATCAACTCCACTACAGCCTGCTGACACAAGATCAGGCGAGCACGATTCGACCCCTCGCGCGGCAGCACGGATTCGGACTACTCGCCTATTCGCCGCTCGAAGCGGGTGCGCTCACCGACGCGATGCTCACCCCGGAGCGTTTCAATGCGGCGACGCGCAAGCGTTCCGTCCACTTCCGCCCGGAGAACGCACACGCGATCCAAACCGCACTTCGCGAGAGCGTCGAGCCGATCGCCGCTCGACACGAAGCGAGCGTGACCCAGATCTGCCTTGCCTGGCTGCTGCATCAGGAAAATGTCGACGGAGTGATCGCCGGCGCCAGCAGCGTCGAGCAGGTCATCGCCCATGCCGCGGTGTCCGAACTGAGGCTCGAGCCCGAGGAAGTCGAATCGATCGGGCTTCGTTTCGCAGGCGTGCGGATCGACCCCATGGCCGGACAGGATTGGCGCGCGCGAGTCGATCATTTTCTGGGCCGCGCTCGTCGTAAGCTCGGGCGGATACTGCGGGGCGGTTGACGGGAATTCGCTGCGGCCGAAAACGTGAAGGGGGCCAATCCGATCATGATCATGGCAGGGCATCTTCGAATAACGCCCGAACACTTCGATCGGCGCAGACGCTGCCGCGGCTCTCTGCACGGGCGGGCCCTCAGCTCTGCACTGGGCGTGGCCCTCGTATTCCTGGCATGCGGAGGGTCCAGCCCCCCGCTCCCGTTGATCGGCGAGCCGGCAAGCGAGGCCGATCAGCTTTCCTGGCTTCGGCGAGTCGCGCTCGACAGGGTGATCGACTACCGGGTGTGGACGGGGGCCCGAGCGGGGTTCGTCGCACTCGCGGCTCGAAACGGACACCTCGTCTACGCCCGTACGAGCGGACAGGCGGACCTTGCCAGTGATGTGCCGATGACACTCGATACGCGTTTCCATCTCAGTTCGATGACGAAACCGGTGACTGCAGTCGCCGCGATGATCCTTGTCGAAGAAGGCCTCCTCTGGCTCGACGATCCGGTCGAAGAGTTCATCCCGTCCTTTGCCGACATGCAGGTCGTGACGAGCCGTGACGAATTGGGCGGCTGGACGGCGGGTCCACTCGCGAACCCGATTCTCGTCCGTCATCTACTGACTTTCACATCGGGCATCGGCGGGTACGCGGAGACCGACGACCCTCTGGATCGGGCATGGCGCTCGCCCGATATCGAAGCGGCCAACCTCGGCACGCTGGCGGATCGGATTGCGATCATCCCGAAACTCCCGCTCTACGAAGAGCCGGGAAAGAAGTGGCGCTATGGGTGGTCGCTCGATGTCCTCGCCCGAGTAATCGAAGTCGCCGCCGGTGAACCCTACGAGGGCTTTCTTCGGCGGCGTCTTCTCGAACCTCTCGGCATGGATTCGACGGGCTTTCCGGATGACCTGCCCGCCAATGTTTCGATCGCCACGATGTACACCCACGACGAGACCGAATCACTCGTTCACGATCCACAATTCGACGACTACTACGGTCATGGCTGGACGCCAGGCGGCGGCGGACTCGTCTCGACAGCCCCCGACTTCATGCGCCTGGCGCTCATGCTTGCGGGGGGCGGGATTCTCGATGGCGTCCGAATTCTCGCGCCGGAGACGGTCGCGGAGATGACTCGGCTCCAAGTACCCGGCGGTGTGCTCGAGGACATGGGGATCGAGGGACTCGGGTGGGGGCTGGGGATGAGCGTGGTCGCGGACGACCGCAAGACGATCATGCCGGCGAACGACGGGGATTTCTGGTGGAGTGGACGATTCGGGACACACTTCTGGATCAGCCCGAAAAAACGGGCCGTCGTCGTCGTGATGCAGCAGACCGAACGCGGACCCTACTCGGATCTGCCGGTCACGGCGTCGATCGTGCAAGTCCTGGCGATGCCTTGACCCAATGCTCCCATCCGGCAGGTCCAGACTCGGCGCGCCGCCTCCCGGCCTGGTCGTCGGAGACCACTTTCCGACGGCTCAGCGGCCGGGATCGCGACAGAAGTCAGCGATGTTGGACGCCGTGTCCCGACTGATTTCAGGGCATGCCATCGGAAAGATCTCCGTCGCGTGGATCGTCCCCATCACCTGCCAACAGCGCGCTTCGACGCCCTCGCGTAGAAGCAGACGTCGGTCTTTTTGCGCCCTACCATGGGAACCCTCGCGGCCGAACTGGCGGCTGCCCAGCGCCCCTTCATCCAGATGGGAACCCGCCCATGACGACCCTCGAAGCCCGCGTGGACCGCCTCGAAGCCCAGGCCCAGGCAGTCGCAGATCGCACCGCGCTCGTCGAACTGACTGCACGCTATTGCCGCGCAGTCGCGAGCGATGACATGGACGCGCTGCTCGCGCTCTTCACGGAAGACGCGGTTCTCGAAACGAGTTTTCCGCCCGGCTCCGGCCAGGATCACAGCGAGACCCGGGGGCTCGCCGCGCTTCGCGAGATCTACAAGGGGACGGCCGGCATGGGACTCAAACCCTGCGTCCACAATCATGTCGTGGAACTCCATGGGGATCGAGCCCGAGGCTTCTGCTCGGTCGAGCTTCGGCTCATCCAGAATGGTGTCGCCTACACCGCCGCGGGCCACTACGAGGATCAATATCGGCGAGTCGCAGGGGAGTGGCGTTTCCAGCGCCGAAAGCTGGTCCTCTATCACTGGGTTCCGCAAGCCGAGGGCTGGGCCTGAGAGGGGTCCAGCCCGCTGCACGAGGAGCTCGGAGTGCAACACTTTTCGGCTCGACGCAGCCGCCGAATCTGCGTAGGATTCCTTCACGAGGAGCAACATGACCGTCGAATATGACCCGTTTCTAAAAGAAGTGATCCACGGCGACAACCACGGAATCTACAAACGGCTCCGCGAAGAGTCCCCCGTCCATTTCATCGAGCAATACAACGCCTTCGCGCTCTCCCGCTTCGATGATGTCTGGTGGGCCTGCGAAGGGGATTTCGTTTCGAACGCGATGGGCGCCACGACTGCCCACCTGCTGACCCGGGTTCAACCGGTACTCCCGCTGATCAACAACATGGACCCGCCGGATCACACCAAGCTCCGGGGCGGCTTGCGCAAGCATTTCATGCCGGCCCGGGTCCGCGCGCTCGAACCGTGGATTCACGAACTCGTCGACGACCTGCTCAAACCCTTCGCCGACGGCGAAACCCATGAGTTCGTCGAGGACTTTGCCCAGCCACTCGCGATGCAGGTCGGCTGCAAGGTGATCGGGCTGCCCCCGGAAGATGGCGATTATCTTCGCGATGTCGTCGGCCGGTTCTTCTCACGTGACCCCGACAAGCCTGGGATGACCGACGACGGCCTCGTCGCGATGGGCGAGATGAACGAATATCTTCGGCGCATCTCCGCCGACCAGCGCGCCAACCCGCCAGCGGAACCGAATGCGATCTCCGTACTCCGCGACTACCGCGATGCCGAGGGCAAGGCTCTGAGCGACGATGACATCGGCTCGCATTTGAGCCTGCTACTGATCGGCGGGACGGATACCCTGCCGAAGGTGCTCGCCAACCTCATGCTGCGCCTCCACCAGAACCCGGACCAACGTGCAGAGCTGGCGACACGACCTGAGCTTGCGGTTCCGGCCTTCAATGAGGCCGTGCGGCTCGACATGCCGACGCAGAACATGTGCCGCTCCCTCAGCCGGGATGTCGAGCGACACGGCACGACCATGCGGGCGGGTCAGGTGATCGTCCTCCTCTACACCGCCGCGAATCGCGACCAACGCGAGTTTCCCGACCCCGATGCGTTCGACATCAATCGCAACCCGCCCCGCTCCCTGGGCTTCAGCCATGGCCATCACGCCTGCATCGGCCTGCATGTCGCCCGCAAAGAAGGCGAGGTTGCGATCAACGAGATCCTCTCGCGCTTCCCCCGATTCGAAGTCGACGAGTCCAACCTCGAGACCTACGCGACGGAATTCGTGAAGGGCTACTCGGCCATGCCGGTGCGTTTTCGGAATTGAGCGGCTTAGAGTTTCGATACCCTGCACGCGCTCGGAATGAACCCACCGAGCTCTGCGTGCGAGACCCGTCCGCAGCGGTGTCGGTGAAGCACCCCCAAACCCACCCCAGCCGCGTTACGGAGCCATCATGAACCGTCTCGAAAACAAGGTCGCCCTCGTCACAGGGGGCGCGCGTGGACTCGGCGCAGCCACCGTTCGCCTGATGGCCGCCGAGGGCGCGAAGGTCGTCTTCGGAGATGTCCTCGATGCCGAGGGCGAAGCGCTCGCCAAGGAAATCGGAGACGACGTCGTCTTCCTCCATATGGACGTGACGGAGCAGGCCGACTGGGACGCTGCGATCGAGCGCGCGCAGGCATTCGGCCCCCTCAACATACTCGTCAACAACGCCGCCGTCGTCCACATGGCGGCGCTCACGGAAACGACCGACGAGGATTATCTCCGGGTCTTCAAGATCAACCAGTTCGGCACCTTCATCGGGATGCGCTCCGTAGTCGAACCCATGAAGGCTGCCGGCGTTGGTTCGATCATCAACGTATCGTCGATCGACGGCCTGCACTCCTCGGCCGGCCTCTGCGCCTACTCCTCGACGAAATGGGCGGTCCGCGGCCTCACCAAGAACGCCGCGATCGAACTCGGCCAATACGGCATTCGCGTGAACAGCGTTCACCCGGGTGGGATGTACACCGCGATGGGCGGCTCGGAGCACACGTCCGAGGAAGACCTCAATCAGCGAACCTACAAGCGATTTCCAATTCCCCGCGTCGGACAGCCGATCGAAGTCGCCCAGGTGATCCTCTTTCTGGCCACAGACGAGGCGAGCTACTCGACGGGTTCGGAGTTCGTCGCCGATGGCGGCTGGTTCAGCGGCATGCGCAATCCGAACATGCCCTGCTCCTGACCCCTCACAACCTCTCCCGACCCGTTCCGTCCCCCCAGCGCGCGGCGTGTCCGGCACGGCACCGCTCGTTGGCTAGCCGCTCACGGGGATCCGGTAGGTCTCGGCGACCACCGCAACCCAGTCTTCGCCGTGGAGGGGATCCTCGGGTGGGATCGCCGGGATGCCGCGCTGTGCGAGGTCCGTGAGAAAGGTCGCGACGACGGTCTCCAGATCGAGATCGTCGAGATGTTCATCGGCCTCATGGGCCGCGCGCTCGTCCATGAAGACCTGGGCACTCCACGAAAGCGCAAAACGAATCTCCGATCGGGCATAGCGCCGCGCCTCGCGATCTCCGTCCAAGATCGTCCAGCACGAGCCATCGTCTGTCCGAAGCGTCGAAGCGATCCCGAATTCGGGTCTGGCCTCACCATTTCGAGGCGGCTGACCCTGATGGAACATAGTGTCGTTCTCCCCGACGACCGCCTTGTTCGTAAAGGGCGCCGCCGTGCGAGCCGCGGCTCGATCGGGACCCTCGGCCCAGTATTCGTATTCGCCGCCCGATCCCTCGTAGAACCAGATGACCGCGGTCGCCACCGGAACGTGCCATCGATCGAAAAGACCCGAACGTCGCATGTTCACCAGGAGCCAGGTCGGATAGTCCCGGCGACCCATCCCGCGAAAATTTGGAATGTCCACGTGGGGGCCTGTCGCGACACGCGGGTCGGGGCAGACCAGATGCGCATAGATTTCGTTCGGACGAACGATCTGTGCGCGGTGTAGTTCGCGCGCCGCGGCGTGAAGCTTCGGATGTTCGAGGATCCACTCGACGCCCCCGACCTGCGGTTCTCCGAGAACCCAATAGCCTCGAAAGACGGGATTCAGGTCGAGACTCTGCGTTGGATCCAGGGTCGCAGATTCCCGCAAAGCGTCCGTGATGGGTGCCCCAACGATGGCCGCCTGCTCGAGCGCACTCGACATGACCTGACGCCGACCCTGCAAGAGTTCGTAGGGAGCATGGCGCGCGAAGAGCGCGTGAATTCGTTCCGGATCATCGAATACGCTCTCGATCAGAATCGGCGAACGGGGAAGGCGCATGGAAAGAGCGTACCCGACGAGACTCCCGAACACCCCGATCAGATCCGAAAACCAGCCTGGAAAAAGCGACCCGGCTCAGGGCGCAGCCCCTGAGGCCGGAACCTCGATCGGCTTCGGCAGATCTGCGGGTGCCTCGCGTCCGAGATACCGCGCGATCAACTTTCGGTCGATCGCATCCGGCCGGGCCTCCAGGTAGCGAGCGAGCAGAACATCCGACTGGATCTGCTCATCCGTTCCGCGCAGCAGGAGTCCGAGGGCCCGAAGCGCATCCGCCCCCTCCGGTGCGAGTTCAATCGCGCGTTCGTAGTCCTCGCGAACCGCCCGATCCCACTTTCCCTCGGCACTCACCAGGCGCGTGATCTCTGCACGCAAAAAATGAGCCCGACCGCTCGCCGGTACCCGCTGAAGATGCTCGTCGATCCGAGCCCGCGCCACTTCGTACGCCTCGGCTTCGATCTCGAGTTCGACCACCCCGAGCCGAATCTCGTCAATCGCCGCAAGAAAGCGCTCCGCTCCGAGTCTCCTGCCCCCCACCGACTCCAGACGGATCGCTCGTTTGAGGACTTCGATCCGCTGATCCAGGTCGACGTGACTCTCCCAGGCACGGATGCGATCGACCGGCGGGGCCGATCCGTCATCCAGATGGCGCATCATGCGAATCGACTCGGTCGGTGCGTAGCCCGCCAGCACGAAGACCTCGAAGCCCATTCGGTCCGCTTCACTCTCGACGTATTTACTCAACCTCATCCGATCGACGTGCGAACCGGTAATCACCTCGTACCGCTCCGCTTGGAGCGAATGGCGCCCGAGGATATGTGCGCTCTCGTGGCCGATCAGATAGGCGAGCTGCGCTTCATTCTCGAGCGTCGCCAACAGACCCGAGGAAATCAGGATCAATCCGTTCGGCCAGGCAAAGGCGTTTCGCTCCGCACTTTCGACGACGATGACTCGAATCGAAGGGGCGGGCTCCGGCGGCTGCGACCAGACCTCACCAACAACTTCGGCGAGATAGGCATCGAGCCTCGCGTCCTCGACGAGCTCATCGTCGTCCGCAAGCTCCGCGAGCGCCTCGTCGGCGATGACCCAAAGCCTCTTTTCCTCCGCCGAGAGCTCTGATGTCCGTATCATCGGATCATCCCAGCCTGGGATCTCCGGAAAAGAAGGCGCGCTTGCGAGACAACCCGCATGAATACATGCGAGCGTGAGCAGCGACGCAAGTAGGATCCCATCCCGATCGGTTCTCATCCGCACAGTCACGCGCCCGGCCAGGCAAGTGCGTCTGCGTCGATGGGACCTGACGAGGTGCCTCGGCTTCGCATCCATTCGGCATCGATCCCGAGTGCGGACTCGATTGCACGGTCGAGTCCTACTTCGTCCCGTAGCCACCGATCTTCAGGGAGTTTATCGAGGTTGCGCGAAAAAGTGATCTCGACGAGCGGCTCCACGCCCGCACTGCGAAAGCCAATCGCGTTGCCTTCCGGATCCATCAAACGGATCCAGATCGACAGGGCCGAGACCCAGCCGGATTTCGAAATGCCAAAAAGGGCCGCGACGAGGGTTCGTTCGGTCGACATCACCCGTCGCTTCGTGCCATCCCAGGTCGCAAACGGCATCGCATATCGCGCGCGAACGAGGGCAAGGCTGACTCGCACGAGCGCATCGCAGCCAAGCGCGTCTCGGTAGGCGCCGCCTACTTCCTGCTGGAATCGGGACTGATTCTCAACACTGATCCGGCCGGTGAGTGGATCGAATACCTCACCCCATTCCTGCTTGACCGGCTGGTAGACTTCACGGACTTCTTCCGAGCCGGTAATCTCGAAGCCCGCGGACTCGAAGACGCTCGAGACCTTCTCTTCGAGCATCTCGAAACGCTCATCGTCTTCTTCAAAGGGGAGACTCGGGGGCAGAAAACAGAGCCGGGTCGCGACGGCATCGGACGGAGACAGAAGAAGCACGATCGCACCCAGGATCGACACGAGCGCATGACCCCATCGAACGAATTTCCATGAGCGGGCTTCCGATAGGACCGTCATTCGCATTAGGTTAACATGCGGCGATGGCAGACAACCATGGGCGGGGCAGAAAATTCACACGCCTTCGCGGCGCGCTTGCCCGCATCACGTTGATCGTCTCGATCAGCGTACCCGGTGGCTGCGCGAAACCCTTCGATCCCTTTCAAGTTCCCCGCGAAGACGTTCGGGGTCGCATCCGCACGATCGCGATGGTGCCGGCCTATGTGCCTCAGTCGATGATGTCGCTCGCAGACACCCGCGCGACCTTCGAGCCCTTCGCAAAGGACCGACTCGAGTCGGCTGGATTTCAGGTCATCCCCTCCGAAACGTGGGCGGAGTTGTGGCAACAAGCTGCGGCGGATCTCGGCGGAGTCTACGACGCGTCGACGGGCGAGGTCGACGAGGAACGCTTCCTGCTCGTTCGCGAGGCGGTCTACCGGACACTCGAGAGCGAGTACGGCGCCCACGCCGTTCTCTACCTCAACGTCTCGCTGAACGATCTCTACAGCACAGGCTCCCATGTCCATTTTTGTGGCGGCAGCGGGAAAGTCTATTTTCCATCCGGCGACTCGGCGGAGCCCGATCGCTTCCTCGCGGTGACGATGGTCCGCGCCGCATGCATCTCAGCCAACCTCTACGACATGGAGATCCGCTATCTCTACGGAATCCGACACGCGCTCGAAATCGTCGAAACCTACGCCAGGCAGACCCGTGCCATCCGCCCCGAGGGCGAGCGCCTGAAGGATCCCACGCAGATCGAGCGTGCACTGGAGGCCATCATCGGGCCGCTCGCGGATGGGGCGGGGCCTTCGCGGCCGGATTGAGCGACGCTAACGCGCGCTGCGCTTCGGCACTGTGCTGGAGTCCCGATCGGCTGCGCGATTCGATACCTTACAACCGAATGATCGACCGCGTCATGCGAACCAAACCGCATCGCCTCGCAGGCCACTCAACGCCGAGAGAACCCCAGGAGCCGCATTTCATGACCACCGACGACGAACCCGAATCACTAGAAGGCCTTGGCCTCCCCCCCATCGATCAGGTCGGTTTCGTCGTCCGCTCGATCGAGGAAACCAAGCAGAGATACGGAGCACTCTTCGGCCCCTTCACGGAGATGGATGGCTCGGTCGAGGCGGCCGACTACCGTGGCAAGCAGGCGGATGCCCAGCTCTCCATCCTCTTCGGCCACTCCGGTGAGCTCGAGATGGAATTCATCGAATGGCGCGGCGGCGAGAGCCCCCACCGCGAGTTCATCGAGCAGGGTCGCGAAGGCATGCACCATATTCGCTACCGGGTCGACGACGCCGATGCCTGGATCGAGAAGTTGGCTCCCCTCGGCTACAAGCCGATCTGGTACAAGCAGTTCGCGGCCGACACCGTATTTGCCTATCTCGAACGAGAGGGCGATCCGCTGCTGATCGAATTCCTGCAGATGCCCGAAGCCGGGCCCGGAACGAGCTAGCACGCGCTAGACGATCCGCCCCTCGTGCCCCTCCCAATAGGGATCCCGAAGCTTCCTTTTATAGAGCTTCCCGTTCGGGTCGCGAGGCATATCGTCCGTGAAGTCGATGCTATGCGGCCACTTCTGTTTGGCCATCCTGCCCTGGTAGTAGGCGATGATATCGTTCCTCACCGCATCGCTCGGCTCGGCACCCGGAATCAATTCGATCACGGCCTTGATCTCCTCGCCCATGTCCTTGTTCGGAATCCCGAAGACTGCGATGTCCTGCACCTTGTCGTGCTGCTGGATGACGCCTTCGATCTCCTGCGGGTAGATGTTGACGCCGCTGGCGATGATCATGTCGTTCGCTCGATCATTCAGGAAGAGATAGCCCTCCGGGTTGAAGTAACCGATATCTCCGACCGTGAAGAAGTCGCGTAGGCGAGCTTCCTTCGTTTTCTCGTCCGCCTTGTAGTACTCGAACGTGTTGCCCTCCATCTTCATGTAGATGGTGCCGCTCTCGCCGGCCGGGAGTTCGTTTCCGTCCCCGTCGACGACGATGACCTCGGAGTTGGGCCAGGCACGCCCAACCGTCCCGGGATATTTCTTCCATTCGGCCGGCGACGCAATCGTCCCGCCGCCCTCCGTCGCGGCGTAGTACTCCCAGATGACATCACCCCACCAGTCGAACATCTTCCACTTGGTCTCGACCGGACACGGCGCCGCCGCGTGGATCATCGCTCGCAGCGACGACACGTCGTACTTCTTCCGCACGTCTTCCGGCATCTTCAGCATCCGGTTGAACATGGTCGGAACCATGTGGCTGTAGGTGACCTTGTATTTTTCGATCCGTTCGAGCGCACCCTCGGGCGTCCAACGATCCATCAACACGACGGGATGGCCCCAGTGCAGTGCCGTTGTCGTCCAGTTGTTGACGGCCGTGTGATAGGTCGGCGCCTGGGTGATCTCGACGTGATTATCGTGGGGCAAGATGCCGAAAAGCAGAAAGAGCATGCCCGCACCCGAAGCGACCTCATCGGGATGCCGCGGGTCGAGCGCTCGGCGCACGCCCTTCGGCTGGCCGGTCGTACCCGACGTGTAGAACATGATCGATCCGGAGGAGAGATCCTCGGGTCGTGCCTCCGACTGTCCGTCAACCAACTCGGAGAAGGGACGAAAGCCGTCCACTGCACCGATCGAAAACGCGCGAGAAGAGTCCAGCCCCGCTTCGTCGAGTGCGCGTTGACTCTCGGCTGCGAATCGCTCATGCGTGATATACATCTTCGACTCGGCGTTTCCGAGGATATAGGCGATCTCTGGGCCGACGAGATGCCAGTTGATGGTCGTGACGTAGTAGCCGCTCTGAAAGGCCGCCAGGCAGACCGCCACCTGCTCGATGCAGTTCGGAAGCGTCGTCGAGATGTGGTCTCCAGGCTGAAGACCCAGCGAGCGCAGGCCGTGAGAGATCTGGTTCACCAGGTCGTAGAGCTCGCCGAACGAAATTTCCTTGTAGTCGGGGTCGACGACCGCCAGACGGTCACGATTCTCTTCCGCGATCTTCCAGAATCCAGTCGTTCCGAGACCTTCCATCGATGCTCCTTCGAGTGCTTGATCGGACACTTCTCGACATGTGCCTAGTCTGCACGGCCATGCGTTCACACGTCCATACATCCAGCCACACGTCCAACTGTGCGCAGCGCGCCGACCCGACGCGGGGCGGGCGCAGGGCGGGAAATCTTATCACCCGCGCCGGGCAGAGACCATTCCCCGAGGTCGAGCAGAGAGGGATCCCCGACCGGGATTCAGTAATCGTCTCCGAGCGCGTTCTTGAATTCTTCGAGGGCTCGCAGGCGCGGCTCGATCCCACTCCATTCCTTGCCCGGCTCACGCACCCCGGTCTCCTCGGGACCGAGATCGGCCCACGGGGCGGTCACCCAGTAGCGGGAGGCACCGAGCGACTTCCACAGATGCGCATATTCGACACACTCCTCGAGGGTCTTGGGCGGCACCCGACCCCCCTTCGGCATCTCGAAACGCGGGTCCGAAAAGTAGACGGCTCCCTCGAGTCCGATTTCCGAGGGATCCCTCCCGGCCTCTTTCGCCGCGTCGTGGATGACCGCGAGTTGTTCACGCAACACGTCCTCGCTGAACCACGGCGGATAGGGGAACCATCCATCTGCGAGGCGCCCGACTCTTTTCAATACGCGCTTGCTCTGGCCACCGAGCCAGACGGGAATCGGGCGCTGGATCGGGAGCGGATTGATTCCGACTGCATTGAGGGTGTGGTGCTTCCCGTGATAGGTCACGACCTCTTCGGTCCAGAGCTTCTTCAAGATCTCGAGCTGCTCGTCCATGATCTTGCCGCGCTGACTGAAGTCGACGCCCATTCCCTCGAACTCGACGTCGTTCCAGCCCGCGGCCATCACGAAGCGCGTCCGCCCGCCCGAGAGCAGGTCGACCTCAGCCGCTTGCTTTGCGAGCAAGGCGGTCTGGCGCTGGGGGCCGACAAGGATGCCCGTGCAGAACTCGAGGCTCGTCGTGATCGCCGCCAGATACCCGAAGAGCACCATCGGTTCGTGCCAGGCCATGTGCCGGTCGTAGAGCGGGGGGTGCCCGAAATACGGCTTCCAATCAGGCCGCACGTCGAGGTCCGCGCCGAGCACGTGGTCGCCGACCGTGATGTATCCGTAGCCCATCGCCTCGATTGCCTGAAGAAACTCCTTGAGCGCCCCCATGTCGTCGAGGATCAGATGTTCCGGAAGATTCGTGCCGAGCTTGACCACGCTTTGCCTCACATTCTTGTTTCTCTGACTGATAGGCTAGTTCATTCGACTTCGATCTCGACCGGAAACCGATCGAAGTAGAAATCGAAAGGAGCGCGCACGTCCTCGGGGGTCGCGCCAAAGTCGGCCCGCAAGTCGTACACGACCCGACCGAAGCGCCCCCGCTCGTGACCCGCGAGCTGCGCCTGAATCTCGCGGCGCGACACGTCCGTCATCTCGAGATCGGCGGTCTCGTAGATTCGTTCGACTGTCCCGACATCGTCTTTCATGAATTCGTGGAAGTAGACATCATACGTTCTCTCCTCGGGAAGCAGGTGTCGATCGCGCACTGAAGCTTCTAGAAGCTGTCGAATTCGACGAGTCCAATAATCTAGATACCAGCCCGGACGAGTCTTCGTGTACATGATTCGCGCCGTGTAGCAGTTCATCGTCGCCGCCGACTGCACGACCGAGACCGGATCACGGTGGGTCACGACAAAAGTCGCGTCCGGGAACGTTTCGATCAGTGGGCCGATCTGTTCGAGATGCTGTGGGCACTTCAGCACCCAGCGATCTCGCGGCATGTACCACTGGAGAATCTTGAGGGCTGTCTTCAGATATTGGTAGTGGGGTCGCTGATCGTGGGCCAGGTAGTAGTCGACCCATTTAGGGACCCGCGCCACCCATTCCTGGTTGTAGCTCGAGAAATCGGGCAGCATCAGTTCGAGTTCTTCGTGAACGTGGTCGGGCTCCATCGCATGCATCGCCGCGGCCACGGGCGACGTGGTGATCATCCGCTCCCAATTCTTGGCGGCACGGATATGCCGCGGGTCGTCCACACCCCGAGTCGGGTTCTCTTCGGCCACAGGTGCCTGTCCCTCCCAGAGGGGCATCGAACGAAGGCGTTGATCGGCCGCAATCAGGTTCACGAGATGCGTCGTTCCGGAGCGCGGAAGGCCCAGCACGATGATCGGCTGACGAATCTCCTCTTCGTGGATTTCGGGTTGGCGATCGAGGAGATCATGAATCCGAAGGCGATTCACGGCATGGCGCACGCAGTCATTATACAGGCCGAATCGTCCGAGCTTCGTTCGCTCTTCGTCCTCGTCGACCTCACTGAGCCAGAGCCCCAGTCGCTCGACAAAATCCTCGGGGCCGAATTCGGTGAGCCCCGTCTGGTCACGAGCTGCCCCGAGCACCGCGTCGATCGATAGATCGACTTCGACGGACTCACCGAAGGCGAGCCCCGCCCTCTGGATATCCGTGAGCTGCGGGTCAGCCAGATCTGTTAGGCGATAGGTCGGTCCGGACACGTCGAAGCACCTCGTGGGTACGCCTTTGATCGGCTGCGGTCGACGCTTAAAGGTCGATCTCGGCGAGCTTCTCGGCAGTCGAATTCCAATCCGCCCCTTGGACGGCGAAGGGCGCGGCCAGAAAGTCGGTCATGCCGGCATCACGAAAACGCCGCAGTCGACGCGCGACTTCCTCTTCATCTCCGATGACGCAGATGTCACCGATCCGTGCGGCATCCGAAGCCTCGACGACCCGTTGGTAGGGCATGGTACCCTCATAGAAAGCAAACTCGGACTGGGCAGCATCGCGCGCCTCCGCGGCCTTCGCCGAAGGGACGACTGCGACCGCAACAACGCCGGCGATCGTCGGAGCGGGTCGGCCGGCGGCCTGGGCGGCTGTGCGGACAGGCGGTGCGATTTCACGCTCGATCGCGCCTTCGTCGGACCAGGTCGCGATCACGCCATCGGAGTGGCGCCCCGCGACACGCAGCATATGTGGCCCGAGCGCTCCGACCAGAATCGATCCGGGCGGCTGTGCCCCGGGTGCACCGTAGATCGAGCCGAGCGTGAAGAACTCACCCTCGTACTGGACGAATCCGGCTTGCTCCCGGTCTCCCGCCGGCTTGGCGCCCAGCTCGAGTGCCGCACCCATTACCTCGAGATACTCACGAATGTGTCGAGCCGGCCGCTCGAAAGGCAACCCGTGCATCGCAACGACCGCCGGATTCGAACAGCCGATCCCCAGATGAATTGGACGTCCGATCGCTGCCTGGGTCGTCACCGCGAGACGCGCCAGCGCGAGCGGATGAAAGAAGTAGCTCGGAATCACCGCCGAGCCGATCTCGATACGCTCGGTCGCCTCGCCCGCCGCCTGCATCGACGCGATCGCATCGAGCGACCAGGGCAGGTAGGGCACCCACGCGCTCGAAAAGCCGAGCGCCTCGGCGCGCAAGGCGCGTTCGCGAACCTCATCGATCGGCGAGGCGGGCCCCCATGTTTCGGAGACGAAGATTCCGATGCGCATGATACCTCCACCGTCGGGCGCCCGATGGCGCTCTCCAGCCAGTGGTACCCTTTCGGAGAACCCGCGTCGAGATCGACACCCCCATTCGGGAGCAGTCAGCGCCGCGGAATTCGTTATCCTCCGCGACCCCGGTCAGCCCGAGCGAGCGCTCGTCTCGACCACCCCCAAGCCACCGGCTTCCGAGGCCAAGTATGTCGATCAGCGCCCAGATCTACGACGACTTCACCTGGACCGTGCTCGCTTCGCTCGAGGCACTCGGCTTTTGCAAGCGCGGCGAAGGCCGCTCGTTCGTTCAGGATGGGCGGATCGAACTCGGCGGCACCCTCCCCATCAACACTTCCGGAGGGCTACTCTCCGAAGGCCATTGTTCCGGCGCGAACCTCGTCTGCGAAGCAGTGCGTCAGCTGCGACGCGAGGTCGAATCCGACAGGCAGGTACCCGACTGCGATCGTGTCCTCGTACCGGGCGAGGGTGATTTCCACGAGGGCGCGGCGATCGGCCAGCGTGTCGAGGTCGCCTTCGCCGAGCTCCCCGGCCAGGGGTGGATGCCCCGATTTGAGGTGATCGACTGATGGACCTTTCTCTCGACGAATCGCAACAGATCCTCGTCGACACCTTTTCGGAAATGCTCGAGAAGGAATGTCCGACGACGCATGTGCGCGATTGTGAGGAAACCGGCTATTCAGCCACGCTTTGGGATCGCTATTGCGAACTCGGTGCGAACGTGATGGGCCTGCCCGAGACTGCCGACGGGCTCGAGATGAGCCTGCTCGACCTGGGGCTCGTTGCGACACGCTCGGGGCACGCCCTGGCCCCCGTCCCCTTCGTGGAGATCGCAACGGCGGGTCGGCTGCTCGCCGCACTCGACGCCCAGGACGCGCTCCTGACCGAGATCGCGGAGGGCAAGCCGACGATCTCGCTCTCGCTTCCCCGACCCCACGCCGTGCTTGGAACGCGACGCTCGAGCGGCGGACGTTCGATGGTGCCATTCGGCGCGATCGCCGAACACGTGATCGCGATCGATGGCGACGAACTCTTCGTCGCCTCCGGCGCGGACTCGCGACGCTCGGCCCGGGTTCGCGATCTCGGTGATGGCGCCCTCGCCCACTGGAACCTCACGCAGGGCTCGGACACCCGAAGACTTTCGAGCGGGGACGAAGCGCTTCGCGCGATCACACGCGCCGCCGCCGAGTGGAAACTCCTGACGGCGTTCTGGCTCGTCGGAATTGCCCAGCGATCCCTCGCGATCGGCGCCGACTACGCGCGCGAGCGAATCCAGTTCGGCGTCCCGATCGGCGGCTTCCAGGCGATCGCCCATCCCCTCGCCGAATGTGCGATTCGCGTCGACGGCGCCGAGTTGCTCGCGTGGGAAGCGGCCTGGGCCGACACCGAAGATCCCGATCGATTCGAGATGCTGGCGTCGATGGCCTTCGTCTGGGCCTCACAGACCGCGATCCGAACCGCCGATATCAGCCTGCACACCCACGGCGGCTACGGCTTCTCGACGGAATACGACATCCAGCTCTATTACCGACGCGCCCGCTCGCTCTCGTCGATCGGAGGCAGCTCGAGAGAAGAGCTCCAGACGGTGGCCGAGTTGTGTTTCGATCGGGACGGGTCGGGCACGGCGGATTCTCTCCTGGGAGGTGCATGACATGGATTTCCGACTCGGACCGAAGGCCGAAGAAGTACAACGCGAGATTCGCAGCTTTCTCGCAAAGAATTTCAGCGAAGCGGATCGCAAGGAAGCCCTCGCGGATGGCGGCGGCCACAACTGGGACCTCTATCGCAAACTCGCCGCGGAAGGCTGGGTCTCGGCCGGCTGGCCCGAAGATCTCGGCGGCGGCGGCCGCGACCCCTACGAGATCCTCACGCTCTATTGGGAGCTTTGCAAAGCCGATTTCCCTTGGATCGGCTTGCTCAACAACGGCTTCATCGGCCATTCCCTGCTGGCCATGGGAACCGACGAGCAGCGAACCGAATTGGTCCCGAAGATTGCATCGGGCGAGATCGCCTTTGCCCTCGGCTACACCGAACCCGGATCCGGTTCCGATGTCGCCGCGGCCCGCACATTCGCGACCCCCGACGGCGACGACTGGATCATCGACGGACAGAAGATGTGGACGACGACCGCCCACACCGCGCAATACATCTTCATGCTGGTCCGCACGAGCACGCAGGACCGACCGCATCGGGGCCTCACGATGTTCCTCGTCCCGACCGATGCCGAAGGCGTCGATATCCAGGCCATTCAAACGATGGGAGGCGAACGCAGCAACGGCGTCTTCCTGACGAAGGTGCGGGTACCCGATGCAAATCGCGTCGGAGAGGTCGACAAGGGCTGGTCGGTGGTGCGCTTCGCGCTCGGCCTGGAACAGGCGATGGGTTACGCGGACATCCAGGAGCGATTCATCGATCACGCCGGGCGATGGGCACTCGAAGAGGGTCCGGACGGCGATCGCCCCTTCGACGACGCGCGCGTGAAGGAGCAGCTCGCGCAGACGGCGATTCACGCGGAGGTTTCGCGGCTGCTGCGACATCGTTCGACCTGGCTCTCCGCCGAGGAGCGCGACCTCGGCGCCAAGGGTGCGATGACCAAATCGTTCTCGGCGACCTCGTATCTCGAGGACGCCCAGAACTGGCTGGATCTCGTCGGGCCGGCGGGCCTGCTCGGCGAAGACGAAGACGGCGCGATCGCCGGGGGCAATTTCGACGAAGCCTTCCGCCAGACGCCGGTCAACACGATCTACGGGGGAACGGTGGAGATCCTGCGAAGCCTCGTCGCCGAGGTCGAGCTGGGGCTGCCCAAGAGTCGTTGATCGATGGCTGTCGCAGCCGCTCTACACTACACCCCGAACTTCCGAAGGAGACTCTCCCCATGAAACTCGACCCCAACAACACCTGGACCCTCGTCGAGGAACGCCTCGCGAGCGAAACCGATCCCGTCTTGCGAGAGAATCTCGAACTCGTGCTGGAGCACATGAAACGCGAGGCGCAGGCCGATATCGAGGGTGTCATCGCGACCCTCGTCGAAAAGCCCGTCTACGTCATGCACGACAATCCGGACGACCCGCTCATGAATCCGAACGGGAGTAGGGATGCCGTCCGTGCCTTCTACGACGCGACGATCGTGCAGTCCGGCGCTCATCGCCTCGAGCTCGACTGCTAGCGGGTCATCGTGGATAGGGACGCGATCTTCACCGAAGGCATCATGCGCATGGCCTATCCCGGCAGGACCCTCGCCGCGATCGGCATCGAAGTCGAGGATCCCGAAGCCTACTATCTCTACGAAACCCGAATGGGCATTGTCTGGCCCATCGACCGCGCCGCCGGCAAGCTCGTCGGCGAGGAGAGCTATACCGCCGGCGACGGCTTTGCCGGGATCGCCGACCGAAAGCTGTCGGAGAGCGATATCGCCGAGCTGCGCATCTAGCCCGCATGATGACTCGATTCGCCGCCTTCCCCTCCCTTTTCGCATCCCTCTTCGCTTGCCTCTTCGTGACCGCTCTGGTCTTTTTCGTCGGGGTCTCGTTCGCCGCAGATCGTCGCGATGACGAGGGACTCGAAGCGGCCGCACGTCGGGACTACGAGAAACATCTCGGCGCACTCTTCGAACATTTCCATCGCAACCCGGAGCTCTCCTTCCAGGAGACGAAAACCGCCGCGCGCCTCGCGAAGGAGCTACGCCGGGCCGGGGCCAAGGTGACGACGGGGGTGGGCGGAACCGGTGTGGTCGGAATCCTTCGCAACGGCGAGGGCCCGACTCTTCTGGTTCGCGCGGACATGGATGGACTTCCGATCCGCGAACAATCGGGACTCGAATACGCTTCGACTCGACTTCAAACGGGACTCGACGGGATCGAAGTTCCGGTGATGCACGCCTGTGGGCACGATGTCCACATGACCGTGCTGGTTGGAACTGCACGCTGGTTGATGGCGAATCGCGATCGCTGGTCCGGCACCGTCATGCTCATCGGCCAGCCCGCGGAGGAACGCATCGGGGGCGCGAAGGCCATGCTCGCCGACGGACTCTACGAGCGCTTCGGCGTGCCCGACCAGGCGATTGGCCTCCATGTGATGGCCGGCGGTGCAACCGGTCGCGTTTCGATCAGCGAGGGGTCGACCGCTGCCTCCGCCGACAACATCGACCTCGTGGTGCGCGGTGTCGTCTCCCACGGCGCTGCCCCGCAGAACGGCAAGGATGCCGTCTACATCGCCGCACAGATCGTCGTCGCCCTGCAGAGTCTCATCAGTCGTGAACTCAATCCGCTCGAAGCGGGTGTCGTCACCGTCGGGTCGATCCACGGCGGCCGAAAACACAATGTCCTCGCCGACGAGGTCAAACTCGAAATCACGGTCCGCGCCGACACGGAAGAGGTTCGGCAACAGCTGCTCGCCGGCATCCGCCGCATCGCTCGCGGTGTCGCCCTCACCCATGGCATCGAAGAATCCGCGCTGCCCACGGTCGAGGTCATCGAATCGACGCCGCCCAACGAAAATGATCCCGCGACCGTTGCGATCGTGAAGGCCGGAATCGCGCGCGAACTCGGACCGGAGGTGTTCTACACGCTCGAGCGAGACAGCATGGGCGCCGAGGATTTCGCCTATTTCGGGACGACCGAGCACGATGTACCCGCGGTCTACTTCGTGATCGGCGGGTCTCCCCAGGCCCTGCTCGACGCCGCCGCCGCGGGCGGGCCGCCGGCGCCCTTTCACCACTCGCCCTTCTTCAAGATCGACCCCGTCGACTCGGTCGTGACGGGCGTGCGAGCCATGTCCGCTGCGGTGATGGAATTGTTGCCCGCGAAATGACCCGCCACGAGCGGCGCGATCTTCTCAGGACGGGGAGGACGCGCGCGCTGCTCGCCTCAGTCGAGCCGTAGCGTCTGCATCTTCACCCCGACCAGGTCCCGCTGTGCCGGTGCCAGGAGCCACTCCTCTCGCTTCTGCCGCCTGATCAGATAGCGGACGAGTTCTGCGTCCCGCTCGCCCCGATTCGCGAGTACGAGGGCAGACAGAGCCTGATCTCGCTCCTGCCAGGTCTTCGGCCGCTCACCCAGCAATTCTTCCACGTCGTCGAGGTCCTTCGCCAGCAGATCCGTACCGTAGCGATCTGCCTGCCGCACGAGGAGCGCGAGTCGACGCAGGCTATCCGCTTCGTACGCCTGAAACTCGTCCTTCGTTTCGAAGGCCGCGAACTTCTGCTGGAGCGAATCATTCGCAACCGCATAGGGCGACACCATCTCCGAAGGCATGATCGGCTCTTCCAGCTCGAAGCCCTCGAGATGGGCGATGAGCTCGAGCGGGCATCGTGAGTAGACGAGATACCACGTGAGGTACTGGACGTACTCGACCGCGACATGCGGGTTCGCCAGGGCCAGGCCGGTTCCGAGCGGTGTCGTCAGCCCGAATCGGATCGCATGATAGAGAATGGTTCGGCGGTCGACGGGATGACCGATCGCCGCTTCATAGCGATCCACGACCTCGTCGAGGTCGCCCATCTTCTCGGTGAGGTCGCGTGCGAAGAGCCCACCGAGATCTGCGAGGGGATCGCCCAGATAGGCGAGTTCCATGTCGAGCATCGCGGTCACCCGACTCTTCTCGAAGATGAACTGCCCCGAGTCACCGGTCACGAAACTGCATTCATCGCGACCCTCGGGCACGTTCCGTTCACACCAGTCGATCAGGAACTCGACGATCGGATCCGGGCGTGTCTTGCGTTCGAGAAATCGTGCGATCCCTTTGGCACTGTCGCCGAGAGCGAGATCACGCGGCGTCGTCAGCTTCGCAAGACCAAAGGCTTCGAAATCATCGGTCGGCAGCGAATGGATCTCGGCCAGGATCTCGATGAAATGATCTCGAACGGCGTCGAATTCTTCGGGGCTCTCGGCGGTGGCGAGATCGTGTCGGCCGGGCGATTTCTGCATCACGAAGCCGACGGGCTTTTCGCAATAGCCATAGATTTTTGGAACCGGGATCCCGTTCTTTTCGAGGGCTCGAAAGCATTCGTATTCGTTCCGGATCGTATTCTCCGCGCCCTGCTCGATTCGCCCGCCGCGAAAGCAGACCGGGAGAATCTCACCGTCCGGACGCTCGACCTCACACCAGAATACCGGTCGCCATCGCGCCTCGCGCTCGGCCGAAACGATTCGCCCGCCCACCGAAGACTCGACAGTTTCGAAGGCCGGACGCCATTCGGAGCCCTGCGAGTCGAGATCGAATGCCATCGGAGTCTCCTCTCGTAAATCTGAAGACGTGTTCGTGCAGACCCGTCCCGAACGCTAGCAACCAGGCCGTATCGGTCAGGACTGCCCTCGGTTAGTCTCGGACCCCACGCAGAGCCTGCGTGGGCGGAGGATCAGGAGCCTTGCAGAATCGATTCGACTTGACCGGACGCGTCTCACTCGTCACCGGCGCCACGAAGGGCCTCGGCCGCGCGATGGTCCAGGGACTCGCCGAGGCGGGGAGCGATGTCGTCGTCGTCAGCCGCAAGGCGGACTTGTGCGAGGCCGTCGCCCGGCAGATCGAAGAGTCGACCGGCCGCCGTGCACTTCCCGTCGCCTGCCACATGGGCGATTGGAACGCGCTCCCGGGCCTGGTCGATCGTGTTTGCGATGAATTCGGGAAGATCGATGTGCTCGTGAACAACGCGGGCATCAATCCGGCGATGACCCCGATCATGGACATGACCGAAGAGTATTTCGACAAGCTCTGCTCCGTGAACCTCAAGGGCCCCATCCGACTGGCCGCCCTCGTCGCCCCTCGGATGGGCGAGCAAGGCGGCGGCAGCATCATCAACGTCACGACTCTCGGGTCCTATTCCGCTGGCCCCGGCGTCGGAACCTACACGGGGCTCAAGGCCGCACTCCTCAACTTCACGAAGACGATGGCCGCAGAATGGGTCTCCCTCGGCGTACGCGTGAATGCATTGGCACCGGGCCCGTTCTTGATCGAAATGATGAAGGGAACCGCCAAATACGACACCGGCTTCATCGACCGCGCCGCCGAGGCCACGCTCATGAAGCGCATCGCCGACCCCGAAGAGATCGTGGGACTCACGCTCTTTCTCGCAAGCGACGCATCCTCCTACGTCACGGGCGAGGACTATTCGATCGCGGGCGGCATGCGCAGCAACTAACGACGAGATCGGTACGGCGGCGTGACCGTACGCGGCTCGGGAAGGCGCATTGCCGGCGCAGGCGACACTCGATCGGTTCGGATTCGGCGAGACCGGAAGCGCTCGGAACGGTGATGGGCGCTGCCCGGCGTTGATCGGCGCGCCGGGTCGACAGCCCTCTCTGCCTCGGGTGTAATAGGGTTCGCCCGGTCCCCGGGTCCCCAACGGAGAATGATAGACATGACGCTTGAAGGCGGCTGCTACTGCAAAGAAGTTCGTTACGAATCGACGGGCGATGTCGGCATGAAGGGGCAGTGTTTCTGCCGCGAATGCCAGTACATCACGGGCGGCGACTCCGTCCTGATCATGGGTGTCCCAGAAGATGGCTTCCGGGTCACGAAGGGCAAGCTCAAGGCCTTCAAGCGCACGGACATCGAGAACGCCGTCACGCGGGAGTTCTGCGCGAATTGCGGTACCCATATCACGACCCGTGCGATGCCCGGAATGGTCATGATCAAAGTGGGCACGCTCGACGATCCTTCGGTCTTCGAGGGACCCCAGATGGTGATCTTCACCTGTGACAAGCAGGCCTATCACCGGCTGCCCGAGGGTGTCCCGACCTTCGACAAGATGCCGGGCTGACGAGACCCAGCGGAGCCAGATCGGCTCAGATCGGCTTCGCCTTGAATCGGATCGGGAGTCGCTTGATTCCCCCGATCAGATTCGAGCGAAGCCGGTCGGGCTCGCCTGCGAGTTCGATCTCTTCGAGTCGAGGCAGAAGATATTTGTAGGCCATCTCCAGCTCGAGCCGGGCGATATGCGCCCCTGCACAGACATGCTCGCCCACGCCGAACGCGAGATGGCGGTTCGGGCGGCGTGTGACGTCGAAGCGAAAGGGATCGTCGAAGACATCCTCGTCTCGATTTGCGGAAGGGTAGTAGAGGGCGACCGTGTCGCCCTTCCTGAACCGTTGGCCAGCAAAGACCGTGTCATCCGCGAGGGTCCGAGCAAAATGGATCACCGGCGACGACCAGCGCAGGATCTCCTCGATCCCCGTACGCAGATTCGCGGGATCCTCCATCTTGCGACGCTCTTCTTCGTGTTGGATCAAGCTGAGCATGCCGCCGCTGGTCGCGTTGCGCGTGGTCTCGTTGCCCGCGCCGACGATGATCTGGCAGTAGGCGAGCACATCCATTTGGGGCAGCTTTTCGCCATCGACCACGGCATGGGCAAAGAGAGAGATCAGATCGTCCTGGGGCTTCGCCCGTCGCTCATCGACGAGCTCCGAAAAATACGTAAAGAGCTCGATCAGCGCTCGCGTACTGTCGTTCTCCAGATCCGTCGGATTGAACTCGGGATCGTCGAATCCAATCATGCGATTCGTCCAATCGTAGAGCTGGGGCCAATCGGGCTCGGGCACACCGAGTAGCCAGCCGATGACTGCGATCGGCAAGGGTGCGGCGATCTTTTCGACGAAGTCCACCTCGCCCTCGCCTTCCGCGAGCATGTCATCGACAAATTTTCGGGCGATCCGATCCACTTCGGAATGGATTTTCTTGAGGGCGGCGGGCGTGAAGCGCGAGCTGATGATCTTGCGATAGGCGCTGTGCTGGGGGTTGTCCATCTCGATCAGTGTGAGCGGCCGATCGATTGGACCATCTTCCGAAATATTCGAGATCGTAGGATGGACGAAGAGCCGAGGGCCATTCAGAAAGAGCTCTGGCTGCTTGCTGATCGCCATGATGTCAGCGTGCTTCGTGATCGCCCAGAACGGAACCGGCGAGTCGCCGTAGTAGTGGATTGGCGACTCCCGACGCAACCGCTCCCAGGCCTCATGCGGATAACCGTGTTGCTCGAAAGACTCCGGCGTAATGACATCGAGTTGATCGAGCGGAAGATCGGTTGCAACAGACATCGGAATTCTCCTCGTGAGCGCGTTCTCGGTCCAACCCGCGAACGCGCGTTCCATCATTAAGCATCCTGAGCCTACTCGACGCCCGCGACTCGACCCCAGCTCGAGACTCGATCCAGCGTCGACTATTCGACGTTGTATTCCTTCAAATCCGGGCTGCGCGTCATGTCCCAGTACTGGTACATGGTCCAGGGCACGTTCGTAATCACCCGCCCCGACTTGTTGTTGTAGTAGCTACGGACCTTGGGATGGCGCCAGACCATATGCTCCATCTCTGCATCCAGACGCTCGTTGTAGGCATCGTGAATTTCGGGTCGGCAATCGATCGACCTGTGCCCGTTCTCGAGGATCTCGCGAAGGCACCCCATGATGTAGGTCATCTGACACTCGATCATGTAGATCACGCTGCCGAGGACAGGATTCGTGTTTGGACCATAAAGGCAGAATAGATTCGGGAAGTCCGGCATCGTGATCCCGAGGTAGGCACGTGGATTCTCGCCGCCCTCCCAGCGATCCTGCAGAACGACGCCGCCCTTTCCCGTAATCTTCATCGGCCAGAGAAACTTCCCGGCGTGGAAGCCGGTCGCGAGGACCAGCACATCAAATTCATGCAATATGCCGTCAACGGTCACGACGCCCTTCGGTGTGACCTCCTGGATCCCCTCGGTCACCAGATCAACGTTGTCGCGCAGGAGCGTCTTGTACCAGCCGTTGTCCATGAGCGGCCGCTTGCCGAGCGGTGGGTAGTCGGGGATGCATTTCTTCATCAGCTCGGGATCGGCACCCAACTGGTCGGTGATGTACTGCGTGGCGGCCTGGCGGAACATGTCGTTGGCAAGTCCGATCGCGGTCTCCGGCTCGTGCCAATCCGGGTCGATGCGAAAGACCGGATAGACGCGATCCGAGCCCGCCCAGAAGAGCAGGAAACGGTACCAACTGTGGTAGAAGGGGATGTGGCGCAGGCACCACTTGAAACCTTCTTCGATCGTCGCTCGATAGCTCGCATTGAACGACGCCCAATGTGCGGAACGCTGGAAGATGGTCAGTTGGGATGCCTTCTCGGCGACGCGCGGAACGAATTGCATCGCGCTTGCGCCGGTCCCGATGACACCCACGCGTTTGCCTTCGAAATCGATGTCGTGCTGCCATCGCGACGAATGAAAACAGGGGCCGTCGAAAGTCTCGATGCCCTGGATGTCAGGATATTGAGGACGGTTGAGCATACCGACGGCGCTGATCACGGCATTGGCCGTCAAGACTTCTTCCTGGCCGCTCGCGCCGCGAACCCGAACGCTCCATGTGGCCGCCGATTCGTCGTAATCCGCACAGAGAACTTCGGTCTCGAAGCGAATATTCCCGTTGACCCGATACTTCTTCGCCACGCCCTCGATATAGGCCTTCAGCTCGTCACGCCGCGAAAAATAATCCGACCAATCGGGATTATGTTCGAAGGAATAGGAATAGAAGTGGTTTGGGACATCGACGCGTAGATCGGGGTAGCTGTTTTCGTGCCACGTTCCACCGACCGAATCGTTCTTTTCGATGATCGTGTACGAAATCCCCGCCTCTGCCAGACGAATCGCCGCGCAAATACCGCCGAAGCCCGCGCCTATGATCACGACGCGAAACGCCTCGAGCGTTCCGTCCTCCGGACGCGAAGACCACGCGAAGTGTCGCGGATCCGGCTCGGCCAGGGCCGCTTCCTCGATCGCCAGCGGAACATATTCCGGCGGAAGCTCCTCGCCGGCACACCAGTTCATCATCTCGGCGAGCTGCTCGTCCGAAGGCAGTGGCGGAAACGAGCCGTCGCCGTCCCGGTAGGCCTTGAGCGCCTCGAAGGCGATCTCTCGGATGGCCGCCTGATCCTCTTCGGAATGATCGCCGTCGACCGCGCCCATCATCGGCGAAGCCGGCGGGCGAAAACGAGTCAGCAGGCTCGCATCACCCGTCAGTTGCACGATGGCGGGCAGCAGCGCCGGGAGATTTGCGTGTTCCAGATAGTCTTTGAGGCTCTGATCGTCAGCGGGAAGTTGCATAGGGTGAATCCTAGCGCGTCGAACGGGACGCAAGGGCGAAGCACGCGGACTCGCGTTCGGCAGTCATTCGCCCGTAGGTCCGTCGAACGACTGCAAGAGATGCGCTGAGAGGTTGCCGGTCTGGCCCACCAGTTCGCGTCGCTCGACGAATCGCCACTCTCCGTCGACCTTGTCGAGCCGGTCGTGGTAACCGCCCGTGATGATCGGCTGGAGCGGCAGGTCATCCGTTCCCTGGAACACGACGAAATAGCTTCGGCAACGAGCGTGTGTGTCGTCATCGAACTCGATGATCAGGTTCGTGCACAGATGGCGCGTGCGCGGGTTGCCGGTCTCGGGGTAGACCCGGGTCCACTTGCGGAGATGCGCCCCGAAATCCCCCGTCCCCGCCTTGACCGACGGCTCGTCCTCACCCGGAAAATACACATCTGCGTGTTGGAACATCTCACCGACCTTGTCGAAGGCGCCGGTATCGACGGCCTCCGAATAACGATTGAGCATGTTCTGGATCGTGAAATAGTCGATTGCGTCGGGCATTATTGAAACTCCTTGGCTCACCTGCGATTCGCTGCCGACAGAGCAGGCGAACCCGATTCGGATGAATCGGACACGACTCGAATGGCCGCCGTCGACCCATTCAAGCGCCGACCCGGCTTCCCCGCAACGGCGGCGCAGCGACGGCGCAATGCTCGCGCATCGTCGCCAGGGTCTCGCGTTCGAAGCGTTTCTGAAACATCCGAAAGAAGGGCGTTCCGAGTCGTCCGATCAACCCATCTGGTCGCGAGATCGCCTGAACTTCGTAGCGAACGAGGCCACCTCGCGCGTGATCGGGGCGGTGGTCTCGCCCTTCGCCCAGGCCCTTGTCCGCTTCCTCGTCGCGGCCATGGCCAGAGTCGTCGAGGGTCAGAAGGAAGCGCTCCTCCCCCGCTCCGATATGACCGGGCAGCGTCCCGAGCGCGAATCCAAAACGCCGCGGCGATTCCGCGCGAATGATCCGAATGATGCGGCACGGGTGAAGCGAGGTGAAACCGAAATGCATCGCGAGGGTGCCGAAGACCGTTCCCTCTTCGATCGAGATCGTGCGAGAGACCACACGCGTAAAGGACGCTGGATAATTTCCGAAGTCGGCCAGAAACGCGCAGGCGGTCTCGAAAACCGCCTCCCCAATTCCGAGAGTCGTTCCATAGGAACTCAACCGATAGCCACGCGGGGCGACGCGCAGCCTCTCCTCCGTCGCACCGACATGCTCGTAGTTGTACGGCCGCTCGGAAACCTTCGAGAGGATCCGCGCGATCTCCGCGTCGGTCGGCGGCGACAGAAAGAACACTCGCCCAGCCCCGCTTCAGGGCTTCGGATTCTCGGCGAGATGCGCCCAGGCCGCCGGAAGCGAGACATCGCGGTTCGGCGTTCGCGGCGGCATGTTGAATTCCGCCGGAGGCCGCCATTCCATCGCACGCATCACCTGTCCGATATGGGTCATGTTGAGCATGTCGTGGCTATGGCAGAAGAGCCCGTCGCCCGCGTAGTAGAGAATCGAGAGTCCCGGCACCCGCCAGGGCGTTCCGTCCTCTTGGTTTCCCAGAATCTGATCCCATTGGCTGACGAGACGATGGCCCTCGACCATCGTCCAGTTCTCGGGCGTCGACCACCCGTTTCCGGTCAGACCGGCCATCGACTCCTCGAAGAAACCCCGAATCGCCTCACGGCCTTCGACACGCCCCCACGCCGGATCGCAATACACGGCGTCCTCGGTGAAAAAATCGGCCAGGGACGACCAGGTCTGGTTGCCCGCGTCAATCTCGTCTCGCTGCGCCACGAATCGTTCATAGGTGGCTACGGCCTCACGCGCGATCGCATCGCTCATCTTCGTATTCCTCTCTTCCGTCTGAAACTCGTCACGAATCGACAGAACTACGCCCCTCGCATCATCCCGTCGATAAGGATGACTCAGCCATATCTGCCCGTCGTCGAATCATAGGTCGCCGATTCGGGCAGCTTCTTTCCGTGCTTGCCGAGATAATGCGCCGTAAAATGGGGCTCCCGGTCGAGGATCTCGGTGATTTCGTAGACCCGCTCGTAGAAACCGTACTCGATCAGCCAACGCCCCTCGACCTTCCGGTAGCGGTCGCGATAGATCCCGGTTCCCATCAGGAATTCCTTCGACCGAAAGTGATAGACCTGATCATGGAAATAGACGATCCCGGTCGCGTGCTCGTCGTCGATGAGATCGATCTCCGGGCCGTGGCCGTTGTGCTGCGTCACGATCTCCTGGTGAAAGCTATCCTCGGTCATGCCGAGGAACTCGGACTTGCTGTCGGCCTTGTACTCGTAATCGCCGCCTATACACAGGCACGAAAAGTCCTCGGTGAGCAACCCTCCGAGTTCGTCGATATTCGCCGTGTCCAGACATCGGAAATAGGCCGCTCGCAGCCGCTTGATCTCTTCGATATCGGAGAGTCGTTGAAGCTGACGAGCGATGGACTCGAGATCGGGGGTAGCCATGGAAGGGGTTCTCCTGATGTGGTGACGCAATCGAATGCGGACAACGATATGCTACGCGGTCGAGCGTCGACACTCACCCAATCCAATGAGCTGGCGCCGGAGGAAAGCATGAGTGAATCCCACGTCTATGGAGCCTGCCTCTGCGGCTCCGTCCGATTCCGGATCCAGCCCCCTACACTCTTCTGCGGCCATTGCCATTGCACCATGTGCCAACGCAATCACGGCGCCGCCTACGTGACCTGGTTCGGCGTCCCCTGGAGCCAGACCGAAATCGTCGAGGGAGAGGCGCTGCTCACGCGCTACCCCTCCTCCTCGCACGGCACGCGGAGCTTCTGCAGCCGCTGTGGAACGTCGCTCTTCTGTGAATCCGAGCATCATCCGGAACACGTCGACATTCCCCTCGCCAACATGGAAGGCGAGATCGACAAAGCCCCCCAGATGCACATCTTCTTCGACAGCCATGTCGACTGGGTACCCCTCGAAGACGCGCTCCCCCGGCTGGCTGGAGAGACCGGCCTCGAACCCTTGCCGAGCGGGGGAGAGGCTGAAGCACCCGACGAATGAGTCAGCCGTCGCGACCCACGCCGTGTAGCAGGGTCCGGCTTTCGGCCTCGATCTCCGCATAACGGAAGGGCGCGAGCTGTTGTCGCCACCAGCCCGTCGGAAAAGCCTCGAGTCCCCGGATTCCCACTTCGCTGGGCGCCGCCCGTCCTTGCGGCAGGAATCGCGTCCCGAAGATGGTGTCCCAGAAGATGAAGGTGTCGCCGTAGTTGTGATCGGCTTCTTCACGGATCGCCGAATGATGCCAGCGATGAAGTTCCCCGATACTGAAGATCCAGGCAAAGGGGCCGAGTGCGAAGTCGATATTCGCGTGTTGAAAGAGTCCTCCCACCCGGCTGAGCACCATCCAATAGGCGAGGACTTCCGGCGGCGCACCGAGGACGGCGAGCGGAAGCGCGCTGATGAACCCGCGGAAGAGATGCTCTCCGGGATGCGCGCGGATCGCGTTCAGCCAATAGACACGTTTCGAAGAATGGTGGATCGAATGAAATCGCCAGAGGAATGTGTTCTCGTGCATCCAGCGATGCGGCCAGTAGGCGAAGAACTCGGCCGCAACTACTGCGAGCAGGACCTGAACGGGGAGCGGCCAGTCGGAGGGCCAGACGGGACTCCCCACCGCACGCTGAAGCTCCGTCGCGAGTACGATGTGCAAGCCACCCCAGAGCGCAGAGAGGCCCCCGGCGACCACGAGGTTCGTGGGAAAATAGATGATGTCGGTCGTGAGATCATTTTGTGATCGATTCCAGTCCGCATGCCGGGGAAGCAATCGTTCGAGCAGCACGATCAGCGGCATCAACCCGAACCAGATCACGATCACGGTCTCCGGCGCCGAGCCAGCCGCGAGCATCTCGTGGGCGACGATGAGCGCGCCAACCAGGGTGACCGGAAAGATCAGATGTCGAATGATGTCACGCATCCACAACTCCTAATGGCATCAATGGCATCCCGAGGCGAAGATCGTGGCCGGCGGCCGCACTCACGAGCGCGTCTCCCCATTACGTCCGATTCGATCCATCGAGTCGCCGAGGCTCAATGAATCGCCGAGGCCCAATGCATCGTCGAGGCCCTGCTGGAAGGCCAGGGCAGCAACCTCATTGCGCCCGAAGACGATGTCGGAGAGCGCACCGGAATCGAGGCCGCGTTGGATCTTTTCCTGGAGCGGAAAATCCTCAGCACCGGCGATCCTCATCTGCCCATCGAAAGCCTTTGCCAAGCGGCTCCGAGTTTCGGCCTCTTCCACCGGTCCGGCGGAATACAGACTCGTCACGACTTCGGAGCGATTCGGCACGGGCGAGTAGAACCGCCACAGCAACAGATAGTCGCGGGTATGGGAAATCAGCGCGTTCGGTGCGATGAACCACTGGATCGTCGCGTGATCCGCCAACCGCCACTCCGCTTCGGGCTGGCTCGCGAGGCCGGCCAGGGTGCGGCGTGCAACCGGGAACCTCAGATTGCGACCCCACGCATCATGCACCATGGGATGCGAAAAATACCACGGATGAACGGACTCGCGATGCAGCGAGAAGACGTGATAGGACTCGAGAAAAGTTGCCAGAAGGAGTTTCCAATTGCATTTCCACTCGGTCTCGCGCGTCTCGAAATGATGATAGTCGGGCAGGTCGATCGCACGAAGATCAGCATTGATTCCACGCAGCGCCTCCGAGACATCGATCGGTCCCCCGCCCTCCGCACGAACGAGAATCACACCCGCATCTTCAGCGCATGCCAGACGCCGAAGCCCCCACTCGGCGCGATCGATCGAATCGAATCCCCCCTCCGCATTCGGTGTCGACACCAGGTCACCCGACGTCGTGTACGTCCACGAGTGGAAGGGACATCGCAGATGCCCTCCTTCCGCGCGACCACGCCCCTCGGCAACCGGGCCCCCGCGATGGCGGCAGAGGTTGACGAAAGCCCCTACCCGGCCGTCGACATCACGCATCACGACGACGGGGATGTCCCCGATCGAAAGCGTGAAGAAATCACCCGGACCGGGGAGCTCACACGAGAATCCAGCGACGACAGCCTGACGGCGAAACACACGATCACGTTCCTGCGTGCAATGCGCCGCACTCGTGTAGATGGACGAAGGGAGGTGCAATGCAGCGGGCGCCAGGTCGGTCGTTCCCGCCTCGAGATGTGTCAGATAGCGTCGGATCCAATCCAGTTCGGCTTCGCGTTCCATGCCTCGGCGGCCTCCCTTTAGAGTAGGGTACACACAACGGCACCGGATCGCGCTTCCCATTTGGAGCGGCGTGGCCATCGCCTGGGTCATGGACGGACACGCGTGAACCTAACGAATTCGCCCCTGGATCGTCTCGTCTGTCATCGGCGTCCAGCCTCCCCCCATGAGATGATTTCCGGCATCGACGTCGATGATCTGCCCGGTGATCTGACGGGCATCATCCGACAACAGGAAGACGCAAGCGTTCGCGATATCCTCGGCCTCGGTGAGCCGGCCTAGCAGAAGGTTCCGGGCGGCTTCAGCTCCATCGTCCGGCTCCCAGATCTCCCGCGTCCCAGCCGTTCGGGTGAGCCCGGGTGCTACGGCGTTGACGCGTATGCCGAGCGAAGCCAGATCCCGCGCGAGGGTTCTCGTAATCGCGTTGAGCGCCGACTTGGCCGCGGCGTAGGCGATCATCTTGGGCGTTGTCTTGTAGACGGTCCCGCTCGAGACATTGACGACCGCCCCACCGCCTTCGGCCAACCCGCCTTCGATCGCCTCCTGAACCAGCGCGACCGCACCCCACGTGTTCAGCTCGATCGTCCCGAGCAGATCTTCCCTGCTCATCTCGCGTGGTGAGCCGAGAAAACGATTCCCCCCGACCGTATTCACGACGAAGTCCAGGCACCCGTACTCATCCCGGGCGGCGGCAACGAGTCTCTTCGCCGTCTCCTTCTCGCCCGCCGATCCCACGACGCAGGTCACGGCCAACCCCGCTTCCTGCAAGGCGCGTTCTGTTTCGCGAAGCGGCCCCTCGTTTCGCCCGTTGATCACGACCGATGCGCCCTCACGGGCCAGGCGCTCGGCCGTGGCTCGACCGATACTCGGATCCAGGGAGGCCCCCGTCACGATCGCGACCTTCCCCCCGAAGCGGCCGCCCTTCGACTGATCAAGCATTTTTCGAGTCCCCTCATGGACGGCTCCGGCAGAGCACCCGGTCCGTTGATTTCGTAGCTAGGCTATCAGACCATCACGGTGCTGCGCGGTTCTGACCGCATCCATGGAGAAGTCCATTGCCCGCTGAGTCCCCCGCCCAGACGCTCGCGAATGACCTCGGATTCGATCCCGACGCCCTCCGCGAAAAGTATCGAGAGGAACGCAATAAGCGCATCCGCAAGGACGGAAGTGCCCAGTTCCAGGCGCTCTCGGGCGACTTCTCGCGCTTTATCGACGACACGAACGTCGACCCTGACTTCGAACGGGAGCCGATCGACGAAGAGCTCGACGTAGCCGTCATCGGCGGCGGGTTCAGCGGACTCTGTACCGGGGGGCGACTTCGAGAGGCCGGTATCGGGAGCCTCCGCATGATCGAGACCGGCGGCGACTTCGGGGGGACCTGGTACTGGAATCGGTACCCGGGCGCGCAGTGTGACATCGAGTCCTACATCTACCTTCCGATGCTCGAAGAGCTCGGAACCATGCCCACGCTGAAATACAGCTTTGGCCCCGAGATCTTCGCACACGCTCAAGCCATCGGTCGACACTTCGACCTGTACCGCGGCGCACTCTTCCAGACACAGGTCACGCGGTTGCAATGGGACGCAGAAATCGAGAGATGGCGGCTCACTACGAATCGGGGAGATCAATTGCGCGCGCGATTCGTGGTCGTCGCAAACGGCCCACTGAGTCGTCCGAAGCTGCCCGGTATCCCGGGCATCGAGTCCTTCGAGGGCCACTCCTTTCACACGAGTCGATGGGATTATGCCTATACCGGCGGCGACACGAATGGGAATCTCACCGACCTGAGGGACAAACGCGTTGGCATCATCGGTACCGGTGCGACAGCGGTCCAGTGTATCCCCCATCTGGGTGAAGCCGCAGAGCATCTCTTCGTCTTCCAACGAACGCCGTCTTCGATCGACGAACGCCGGAATCACCCGACCGATCCGGACTGGGTCAAGACGCTCGAACCCGGCTGGCAGCAGGACCGGATCGACAACTTCAGCACCCTCCTCTCCGGTGGACACACCGACACCGACCTCGTGGGCGACGGCTGGACGGACATCATTCGGAATCTGTCCGGGATGGTCGCCCAGATCGGTGGGGCCGAGACGTCGCCCGAAGAGATCGCTCAGCTCGTCGAGCTCGCCGATTTCGAAAAGATGGAACAGATCCGCGCACGGGTGGACCAGATCGTGAGCAGCCCCGAGACGGCCGAAGCGCTGAAACCCTACTATCGACAGTTCTGCAAGCGGCCCTGCTTCCACGACGACTATCTACCGACCTTCGAGCGTGCGAACGTGACGCTCGTCGACAGCCATGGCCAGGGCGTCGAGCGAATCACGGAACGCGGTGTCGTCGTCGCCGGCCAGGAATACGAGCTCGATTGTCTCATCTACGCGACCGGGTTCGAAGTCGGAACGGATTATTCGCGACGCGCGGCGTGTGAGATCATCGGCCGCGACGACCTGTCGCTCACCCACAAATGGGCCGACGGCATGTCAACCCTCCACGGGCTGATGACCCACGGCTTTCCCAACTGTTTCCTGATGGGCGGGATCCAATCGGGCGTCACTCCGAATTTCACCGAGCTCTACGGCGAACAGAGCAAGCACATCGCCTATATCGTTGGCCACGCCTTCGCGGAAGGATATACCCGTACCGAACCGACCTCCGAAGCGGAGAAGGAGTGGGTCCGGATCATCCAAGAGTCGGCGCTGGGCCGCTCGGATTTCGCCGAAACCTGCACCCCGGGCTACTACAACAACGAGGGGCAGCCCGATGTGGGCCCGGGCTGGTTCGGCGGCACATTCGGAGGCGGCGCCCCAGCCTTCTTCAAGATCCTTCGCGAGTGGCGTGAAAGTGGTGATCTCGCGGGTCTCGATCAGTCCTGAGGCCCGCGTGCGCCAGGCTCAGCGATTCACGCGCCCGATCGGACCGAATCGAAATCCCCTTCCGTACGCACTGGCCAGATGCCGATCGGCTGGTGCATGCTTGCGCCCATGAAATACGAAGTCGTGACTGCGGAAGCGCCCCTGGGTGAGGGGCCGGTCTGGTGCCCCGACGGCACCCTCGTCATCTCCCATCTGTCGCCTGGGACACTGCGCCGCATCGAACCGGAGAGCGGCCGATCGGAGATCGTGGCGTCGGTCCTCGGCGGCTGCAACAGCGCCCAGCTGACCACGGATGGCGGCTTCATCATCGCCAACAATGGCGGCATCGATTTCACCGGCTTCGCAACGGCCCTGGGCCTCGATGCCGCGAAGATCGCCTATCAACCCGGGCCTCCCGGTCTCCAGCGCGTGTTTCCCGACGGCGACGTCATCACCCTCGCCCACGAGGGCTTGCAGGCTCCGAACGATCTGATCGTCGCCGCCGACGGCACGATCTATTTCACCGACCCCCCGCCCCACGGCGGCACCCAGACCAAAGGCGGCGAGGGGCGATTCTGGAGTTATTCGATCGACGCGGGGCTGCGAGAGATTGCAAGCGGCTTCGACTTCGACAACGGCGTCGCGCTCTCGCCCGAAGGGCGTCTCTTGATCGTCGAGGCGCGTGGTCTGATGTGGATCGATCCGGAGACCGGGGAGCAGGAATGGTGGATCGAGCAGCTGCCCGGGGAATCCCCCGGCGACGGGTTTGCCTTCGATATCGACGGCCATCTCTACTGCGCGTGCCCCATGGATCATTGCATTCGCGTCTTCGATCCGAGCGGCAAGCAGGTCGAGCAGGTCGACCTCGGAGAGGGCGCCTACCCGACCAATGTCTGCTTCGGCGGTGCGGACCGCCGAACACTCTTCACGACGGAGCTCGCCCCGGGTCGCGTATGTGCGATCGAGGGGGTCCCGACTCCCGGGCTCGAGCTGAATCTCTGGCCGACGCCCTGAGGCAGGTTCCCGACCGGATCGCTCCCCGATCGCTTAAAACCCTCGCTCATCAATGGGTCAGAGTGGCCGCAGGCCGAATTGTTCGCGGTTCGGATCATTCGCGATTATTCCGACCTCATCGAGTCGACCCAGGGTGTAGCGTGTTGGGCATCCAGCATCCGAAGCGACGAGGTCGACGATGTTCCCAACCGTCCGCTACCCGCTCTTCGCGTCCGTCGTGGCGATCGCAACCGTCCTGTTCTTGGCCGGATCCGCCAATGCGCAGATCCGAATGGTCGAATTGGACGAGAACACACAGCAGGTCACGATCAGGAACTTCAGCGCGACGGAAACCACCAACATCAGCTCCTGGCAGCTCTGCCGTCAGCCCGGGACCTACCAGGCGCTGTCGGTTCTCGCGATCATCGGCGGGGGGGATCTCAATCTCTCCCCCGGCGAGGAAGTCACCGTCGTGTACACGGCGATCCTCGCTGCCGGTACGGGGATCGGACTCTATATCAGCAGCCCTTTCAGCAGCTCCACGACCATTCGCGACTACATGCAGTACAAGGGTGTGGTCGGGTTTCGCCAGTCTGTGGCGGTCGGCGCGGGAATCTGGACCGCCAATACGTTCGCGAGCGGAGACCCGGGGCCCTACTTCTATACCGGTGACGGAATCCAGAATGGCGCTTCGTTCTGGACGAGCACACCCTCGGCTGTACCGGGTCTCGACCCCGGCCTGCAGTGGGTGCTCATCGTGCTGATGATCCTCCTCTCATCCGTTCAGGTCCATCTGAATCGCGGTGCAGCCTCTGCCTGACGGGACCGCAATGTGCGTCGGGCGTCGGCTCGTCTCTCGGTCCTCTTTCACGCTCGATCGCAGAGTCGTGGCGCAAGTGCTTCGAGCAGTTCGAGATCGGGCTTCGTGGGATCCGTGGCGCTCAGTGGCTGGATACAAACGTGGGTCGCGCCGGCATCGAGATGATCCCGAATGCGCTGTTCGATCGCGTCCAGATCACCCCAGGCAACCACCGCATCGACGACCCGGTCGTTGCCACCGTCATCGAGTTCGCTCTCCTCGAAACCCGCTCGCACGAGATTGCGACGATAGTTGGGCATCGTCAGCGGTCCGGCCATCGCCAGCCGCGCGCGTTTGCGCGCTTTCTCCGGGTCCGTTTCGAAGAGGACCTTCTGCTCGGGACAGAGCCACGGCTTCGGCCCCATGATCTCACGCGAGCGCTTCGTGTTCTCCGGCGGTGCGAAAAAGGGATGCGCTCCGAGCGTTTGCTCCCCCGCAAGCTTGAGCATCAGCGGGCCGAGCGCCGCGAGAATGATCGGCGGCTCACCCTCGAGTTCGGGTCCCCACCACATCGATTTCTCCATCGCATCGAGATAAGCGCGCATGCTCGGGACCGGCTTCGGGTACTCGCGCTGGAACACCCCTTCGATCAGGGTCGAATGGGAGACCCCGAGCCCGAGCAGAAAGCGTCCGCCCGATTGGTCGTGAAGGGCCTTCTGGGCACATGCGGTCGCCTGGGCTTCTCGAAGATGGATGTTGACCACACCGGTGGCGATCACGAGCTTGGAGGTGTGCGAAAAAAGCCAACTCGCATGCACGAAGGGGTCTCGTCCGAAGGCATCGGGAATCCACAACGCACCATAACCGAGCGCTTCTACCCGCTTCGCGAACTCCGCCGCCTCGGCGATCGCCATCCCGTCAGTCCGGGTCCAGATTCCGACTCGTCCGATGTCCATCTCGCTCCTCCCAAAGACCCTGACCGTAGCGGGTTTCGGGCGCCTGGCGGATGAGCTCTCGTGGACGAGACCGGCACCATGGATCGATTCTCTTGTCGCTGAGAGCGGATCAAGCTATTCCTGCTCAGCAGGCACCGCAGGGATCCTCGATTGCGGGGATCGGGTGATGAACGGGGAGTCTCCCATGCAATCGACCGCTTCTCCTCTCGCACCGGGGGACAATGTCAAACGGCCACGTTTTTCGCTCCTCCGATCGCTGATCAAGATCATGCGCGATCCGAACGAGACCTCCCACGGGGCGCGGCTCGTCATAACCTTCGATCGCCACCAGATGGAACGCAACTACCAGGACTTCGCCGCCCACCCACAGGGTCGTCTGATCCTCGAGGGCGCACCTTCGCTCTTCGAACTCCTGACCGATCGAGACGCCCTCGCCAGCCTGCCGGACGGCTCACTCGGACGCGTCTATCTCGAATTCATGAGGCGTGAAGGGATCTCGACCGAGGCGCTCG